>Ga0308169_10003753_pt1 | contig 14600 bp, 15 predicted proteins | sample PhyBR1_2_FD_202139 | JGI IMG/M metagenome (GOLD analysis project Ga0308169, IMG submission 202139) | Phyllosphere microbial communities from UC Gill Tract Community Farm, Albany, California, United States - DLSLSB.R1 | ecosystem: Host-associated > Plants > Phyllosphere > Unclassified | place...
ATCCGCAGGATGGACGCGATCGGCCCATACCGCTCGGCTGTCTCGATAGACGCTCCCAATGAGAACGCGTCAGCCGTCTCGTTCGCCGTTCGTTTTCAGGAAGAAGCCGCTTGCGCGAATTGGAGGCGCAGTTAGCCTGCATCATTGCGGCCCGGCTGATTTCAAATGCGGGTGGCACCCTCAAAGATTGGAGACACGGATTTGTCGCGCTTTCGGTTTGTCGTGCCGTCGCTTCTCGCACTTGGTTTAGCCGGGGCAGCTTGCGGTCAGGCGACCAGAAGTGACGCACCGCCAGACAAAAGGATTGAAGTCCCAAAGGTCGAGAAGAAGGGAACTTGGCAACCTACCGCCGGCGGGAAGCAAATCCCTTTGTGGTCGGCTGATGTCCCTCTTCTGAAGCCTGACACGGGCGACGAAGCCGAAGGAACGGGAAATGGATCACCACTCGTAGGCGGCAGGAAATGGCATTGGGCAAGCTATGTCACCCGACCAACGATGACGGTCTACAAGCCCAGGGGGCGAAACACCGGCGCGACGATGCTGGTGCTACCGGGAGGGGGATTCTACGCGGTAGCAACGGATTTGGAAGGCACTGAAATCTGCGATTGGGTGGTCGCGAAGGGCATGACATGCGTCGTGTTGAAATACCGGACGCCTCAAGTTTGGCCGAATGTGGATGGACGTCAGAAGCGTCCAGACGTTCTGCTAGGGTTGGAAGACGCTCAACGTGCTATGGGCCTACTGCGTAGCCAAGCTGCGTCGTATGGGATTGATCCGCACAAGATTGGCGTCATCGGCTTTTCGGCCGGAGCGTACCTCGTAGCAAATATGAGCAACGATTACGGAAGAACATATCCCATCCGAGATGCAGCGGATCGGGTGTCGCCACGACCTGATTTTGCGATTGTTGCCTATACAGCCCGTGTGTTGGACACCAGCAAGAGCAAGAATGAGCTAGAACTTGCTCCTTGGGTAAACATCAACCGTGAGGCACCCCCGACGCTCATTATTCACGCGATGAACGACCCGACCGACAACATTCGACAACCAATGGCCTACGCATTGGCGCTCAACGATGCCGGGGTACCTGTCGATATGCGGCTTTACGCAAAGGGAGGGCATGCTTTCGGAATGCGGCCAACCGCTTATCCGATCACAAGGGAATGGCCGGGGCAGGTCGAGCAATGGCTGCGCAATATCGGCGTGCTGTAATCGCGCAGCGATACGACGGGCGCGCTCTAAGAGTGCGCCCCAATTCCCAAAACGCCATCCTAATCGAGAACGTACCGGCGTTCTCGATTGCCGTTCCTTTGTGGGAAGACGCCGGTGCTGCCTGCGATCAGCGGGTTGCAGCGAAACTCACACAGTCACGAGGATCGTCGCTGATGTTCGGATGAACGAGCCAACGGCGCAGGACCCCCTCGCGCTGCAACCCTGCTTTCTCCATCACGCGGATAGAGCCGATGTTCTCGGTGTCGGCTACAGCGCTTATGCGCCAGATCGAGGGCTCGTTGAGCGCCCAGCTAGTAATTTCGATCAGGGCCTCAGTCATCAAACCCTGTCTCCAATGTCGCCGAGCTAGAGCGTATCCGAACTCCACTCTCATCTTGCCCGGCATGCGAAGATCGAAAACGCCGACAACCTCACCAGTTACCTTCACAACGATCATATACGTTCGTGACGTTTGAGCGCGCAGGCACATTTGTACGAAGCTATGAGTGTCGTCGATCGACGCATGTGGTCGCCACGTCAGATGGCGGGTGACTTCGGCATCTTGACCGTAGCTGTTGAAGATTGCTGCCGCATCCTCGACTTGTACGGGTCGCAGGGTCAATCGAGCGGTTGAGAACGTGTCGGGAAACATCAGGGTGTGATCGTGCCTTCGTCGCCGCCATCCCAGTAGCGGATGGTTTCGGCTCGAACCTGGATCATCACGACGCCAGGCGTATCGATCCCTTCAGGAAAATAACGGTCGAGGTCCTTGGTCCAGTGATCGCCGAACGTCGCCTTATCCTCGATCAGCGAGGCGAGCCCTTCGACCTCGACGAACAGCGGGGGGCCGCCCAACATACCCACCGCGCCCGTGTACGACAGTCCTACATGGCTATCGGTGCGGAGTTCCGTGACCTTTCGCGATTCCTTGTACGCAAAGAAATAACTGACGCCGTCATACTCGACATCGCCGTTGTTGCTCATCGGTCGTGCGGTCAGGCCGCCATCCATTGCCACTGTGCTCATCATGGTAAAGTCCAGCTTCGCCATTTTCTTCGATAATTCAGAAAGTGTCAGGTCAGACATAATGGGGCCTCTTGTTTGTGATGAATATCTTTTGCCAGTCAGATACTGAACTGTAAGGTATCGTAATAGTTCCACGTTCAGTCATCTGGTTTCGGGTTTGTAACTCGGACCTTGCGGGTCCCCTCCGACCGCCGGCGCGCACAATGCAGCGATACGCCGAACCCGCGTTGCGGACCGTCGTGCGTTCGACAGACTGAGTATCAGCGCATAGCGTTCGGAACGGCTCATAGCGGCGTAACGAGCTGCGGCTGATGGTGAAGCATCAATTGCCGCTTGAAGGTCGGGCGGCGCTTCGGCGGTGCTGGATGGCGGATAAGCCGCGTTCCAGCGGCCGTCCGCCTTGGCCGCGTCCACCTCGGCCAAGCCGCCGGGTCGCATCTGCCCCAAATCTATCAGTTCCGCGGCACGCGTTCGGTTGACCTGCGACCAGTTGCTCCGGGGACGCCGCGGCGTGAACCGCACCAAAAAATAGCTGTCATCCCAGACGGCCCCTTGTCCGTCGATCCAGCCTTCGCAAAGCGCCGCGTCGATTGACTCCTGCCGCGTGAGGGATATCGACCCGGCACCTTTCTTCGCAAACATCAACCAAGTCCCTGGGGAGATCGTACCGTTGGTCGTCAGCCAATTGGCGAAAGCTTGGGCGTTGGCGAAGTGCAAAATGGGTAAATTACCTTTCATCGCACCGCCTACGAGCATGTTTGGATCGGTATTAGCCACCGACATGGAAGAAGATGCAGATCAGCACGCAGGTCGTCAGGAAGGAACTGGTGCAGATGAATCCGTAACTAGGTTCGTAACCCGATATCAGCGGACGGCGTGATGCTTGGTGAGGTGTCCGAAGAAAGCGCGCAGTCATGACAGCGCGACGAGGATTGCGCACGACAGCAGGCTTCCGAGAATGAAGAATGGCGCGTTCAACAATGTATAAGCAAACGGGCGAGGAAATAGCGGATTGATCGCGATGTTGAGCGTCATCGGGACGAGAAAGCCGATACCGATCAGAAGCCCAAGTGCAAGCGCATCGCTATAATTGGCGATATTGAGGGCACGCAGTAGGACCGCAGACGCTGCGATCGTAAAAACACTGCACATGAAGGGCCCAATGAGGAACACCGGCCCTGGTTTTTGCGGCGGACGATCGGCGATGCCGAGCACGATCGGATAATACTTCGCTACCAAAGCGACAAACCAGATGGCGCCAAGCAGGAAGTTGGCGATACTTGCTGCCAACACGGCGAGCCAATTCACCTGCGATATCGCTTCGATCATTTTTGTCCTATCGTCTTTTCAGATTTTCTCGGCGCTAGGCGGTGCTGTCGCAGCACCCTTGATGGCAAGCGCGGGCAGAAGAACGTGGTCGATCATTTCCACCAGGAAGGCGCGATCAAAGGGTCTGCGCTCGATTAACGACCGATACGCGCCGAGCGAGGGGATGATCGTAGCCAGCGTCTCGATCGGCGCGTCCGCCGCGACTTCGCCTCGGGCAACGGCTGCACGTAGGAGAGACCGGTTTGCCGCGACCCAAGGCTCGACGATGGCATCGCTGGCCGCGCCTGAAAGGGAGGCATCCTGTGCCAGGAGCGCGGAGAGTCCAGCGAGTGCACGCAGCTTGCGCTCGCTTTCCTCGACCGTCGATGGCTTGAACAGCGCGAGCATATCGCCGCGTAGCGAACCGGTGTCGGGTAGGTTGCTTAGATCAACCTGTTCACGCTTCATTTGTGCGACCGCGTCCAGGACCATGTCGCCTTTCGACGCCCAACGTCGATAGACCGTCGCCTTGCCGGCCTTCGCGCGCACCGCGACCATGTCCATCGTCATGCGATCATAACCGACCTCGCCGAGAATGGTGATCGCCGCTTCCAGGATCGCCCCGTCACGTGACGCGTCGCGCTTGCGGCCAAGCCGGGGTGCGTCAGTCGCTATGAAGTCCGATCGATCCGTCATTGCAAGATTCCGATAATATAGGGTTCCGGAACTATCAAGTTCCGATTACGTTGGGTTCTCCATATCTATCATTAAGGATCACCCCATGCGCTACAATCGTCTCGGCCAGACCGGCCTCTTCGTATCCGAGCTGTGCCTCGGCACGATGACGTTCGGGCAAGCGAGTGGCCGCTATGCCGCGGCGAGTGGCGTCGGCCAGGATGCCGTCGATGCGATCCTGCGCACTGCGCTGGACGCTGGCATCAACTTCATCGACACCGCCAACGTCTATGCCGATGGCCAGGCGGAGGAGATCGTCGGCCGATCACTAAAGACGCTGGGCATCGCGCGTAAGGATGTGGTGCTCGCAACGAAGTTCGAACACGCGACGGGTGCGGGGCCGAACGATGGCGGCGGATCGCGCGTGCACATCGTCGAAGCGGTGAAGGCAAGCCTCAAGCGGCTCGGCACCGATCACATCGATTTGTACCAGATGCACGGTTGGGACCCCGCGACGCCGATCGAGGAGACGCTGCGCGCACTCGACGATCTCGTTCGCGAGGGACTGGTCCGCTATGTCGGCGTATCCAACTGGGCGGCGTGGCAGGTCGCCACGGCGCTTGGCGTCAGCGATGCTCGCGGACTTGAGCGCTTCCAGTCGTACCAGGGCTATTACTCGCTCGTCGGTCGCGAGATCGAGCGCGAGGTTACGCCCATGCTCGATGCCCATAGCCTTGGCCTAATCGTCTTCAGTCCGCTTGCTGGCGGGTTTCTGACGGGCAAGTACCGTGATGGCGCAGCGGGTGGCCGGCGTTCGACCATCGCCTTCCCCCCGGTCGACGAGGATCGCGGGGCGCACGTGCTGACGGCGATGGATGGCATCGCCACCCGCCACAATGCCACGCACGAGGCCATCGCCATTGCATGGCTGCGTCAGCAGCCCGCAGTGACCAGCATCATCACCGGGGTGAAGAGCGCAGAGCAGATCACCGCCAATCTCAAGGCGGTCGATGTCACGCTGTCGGACGAGGAGATGAAGGCGCTCGGCGACGCAGCGCCGTTGGCGATGGAATATCCCGGCTGGATGCTGGCGCAGGGAAGCGCCGGACGTGCGGCGCTGCTGGCCACGGGCGTCATGCCGACCGGCCATTGATACCAAGGCGGCGTCCGCAGTCGCGGGCGCCGTCCTCTTGAAGAACGGAACCCTCATGAACACCACGACTGCATCGCCGGATGATGGCATCATCGACGTCGTCATCGTCGGTGCAGGCCCCATCGGCCTCGCCACTGCCTGTGCGCTCGCTCACCACGGCGTGTCCTTCCGTATCCTGGAGCGTGCACATGGCATCTCAGGTGAATCCAAGGGCCATAACGTCATCGCACGTGCGCAGGAGCTGCTTCATGCGATCGGCGTCCGCGATGTGCTGGCCGAAAAGGGGTATCTCGCGCCCTTTACGCAGTTTCTGCTCGACCAAGCGCCCCTTGCCCGGCTCGATACGAGCGGATCGCCCAGTCCTTTTGGTCCGGTGCTGTTCTCGAACCAGGGTGTGATGGAGCAGGTACTGACCGAAGTACTGACGGAGCGTGGCATCCAGGTCGAATATGGTCAGGAGGTCCTCGACATTCGGGAAGACGGCGACGACGTATCGATGGTCGTCGCCTCCGTCGATGACGACGGTAATCGAACGGGCCGAGAAGAGAGCGTGACCTGTCGCTATTTGGTCGGTGCTGATGGCGCAGCCGGGACAGTGCGCAAGGCGGTCGATCTGGATTACGAGTTGCAGGAGTTTGAAGGGCGGGCGCTGCGTCAGATCGATGGCAAGCTCTCGTGGCGTCGCCCGACAAAACCGGACACCGCCTGGTTCTTCCTGTTCCCGCACGGCTTCTCCGGCATCTTGCCGGTGTGGGAAGGCAACCATCGAATATTCCTGTTGGAAAGCAGCGACGCCATGCCGCAGCGCGACCCGACGCGCGAGGAGATGGTGGCACGAGCGCGCGAAGTGACCGGCGACGATACGCTGGAGATCAAGGACCCGACCTGGTTCTCTTATGGCGAGTTCAGCCACGGCGTGTCGCCCGGTTATGCAAAGGAACGGGTATTTTTGGTCGGCGACGCCGGGCACCGGACGCTGCCGATTGGCGGCCAAGGCATGAATGCCGGCTTCCTTGATGCATCGGGCATCGCATGGCGTCTCGCTATGACTATCGCGGGCGTTGCCGGGCCGGCGGTGCTCGCCAGCTATGGCAAGGAGCGTCACGGCGCTCACGCAGCGCTCGGCAAGCAGCAGGTGCGCGGGTTCGAGCAGCTCATGCGCCGCAATGCCTTGGCTGACGACGTGATCGGCAAAGTTGCGGGGGTGGTGCCTGGGATCGGCTCTTATGTCTTCGGCGGAAGCGATCTGGGGGAGATCGAGGTCGCCTATCCGGATAGTGCGCTCAGCGAAGACCTGTTCTCCAGCCTAAACTTGAAGCGGCGAAGCGCGGCCCGGGCGGGCGAACGTGCGCCCGATGCGCGGATCGTGACCGCCACTGGCGACACTGCGACGCTGTTCGACGTCATCTACAATCCGAACGGTCATAGCTGGGGCTGGCGGCTGTTGCTACTCGATGGCGGCGATCGTGGATCGCAGGCGGCGCTCACAGGCGCGGCTGACCTGATCGCCGATGTGGCATGGGTTCACCCGCTATTGGTCATCGCTGACCTGACGACTGCGTTGAGTTCAAGCGGGATCGACGCGATCCATGATCTTGATGGCACGGTGCACGACGCGTTCGGCATGGCGACGAAAGCTACGATCGTTTTGATCCGGCCCGATGGGCATATCGCCTTTCGCGCACCCGGAGATGCAGGTCAGGCGCTTAAGGACTATGTCCACCGGGTAGCCGCTTCGTCCCCGAACTGATTTGGATGCCGGCGCCAGAGGGCGCAGTCCGGAGAGAACCGATCTTCCATCTTATATTTAGCCTGCCAACGCTCTTCGTGATCGGGCGATTCCTGTGGCCGCTCCACTTGCCCCTCGTGATAAAAATCGTGGTTGCAGCCCTGCTGTTGATCGCCTCGCAATATCACCTTTGGTCCCGCCTCTCGTCCGGTTCGGTCTTCTCGCCCGAGTTCCCTCGCGCGATCGTGATCGGCTTCAACTGGGCTTTCGGCGCGATCCTGTTACTTGCGGTGTTCCAGCTCTTGCTCGACGCCGGCACGTTGGCGACGATGATCGTCAGAAGGGGAGGCGTGTCGATACCCGATGGCGCGCGCTACGCCATCGCTGCTGTCGCCGCGTTACTGGCGGCGATCGGGGTCCATCAGGCAATCCGCGTACCGCCGGTAAAGGATGTCGAAATCCGTATCGCCGGGCTGGACCCGGCGTTCGACGGCTACACCATGCTGCAACTCACCGACCTGCATATCAGCAGGCTGTTCCCGCAAAGCTGGGCCCAGGCGGTCGTGGATCGATCCAACGCCCTGGCACCCGACCTGATCGTTGTGACGGGCGACTTTATCGATGGCACCGTCGAGGCGCGTAAGGCCGACGTCGAGCCGCTACGGGACCTGCGCGCGCGGGACGGCACACTCTTTATCCCAGGCAACCACGAGTATTTCTTCGGCTACCAGGCCTGGATGCAGCATCTATCGGGAATGGGAATGCACCTTCTCGCCAACGAGCATACGGTCCTTCAGCGGAATGGAGGCAGGCTCGTCATCGCAGGTGTGACCGATCTTTCCGCACCCGAGACCGGCAACACGGCCCCCGACCTGCCTTCGGCTTTGAAGGGAGCGCCCGACGACGTGTCCGTGATCCTGCTCGACCATCAGCCGAAGAACGCGCGCAGCGCTGCCGCGCGTGGCGTTACCCTGCAGCTGTCCGGCCATACGCATGGCGGAATGATCCTGGGCATGGACCGGGTAGCGGCGCTCGCGAATGGCGGCTTCGTGTCGGGCCGCTACGACGTAGACGGCATGACGCTATACGTGAACAACGGCACAGCGCTTTGGGCTGGGTTCGCTCTCCGGCTTGGCCGCGCGTCCGAACTGACGCGCATCACGCTGCGAAAAGAGGTCGCTCAAACGTCACCGTGAACTAGGTTCGACCGGCGCCTCTGAATTGTCGGGTGTTTCCCAATTCGTACTCGCGACGGGTTTCGGGAAGGTTGGCGTCTTCCCATTTCTCCATCCTTTTCGAGAAAGCGCAGGGTGCCTCGATCGCCATTCGTGAGCAGAGGGATCGACATTGTGCGTCCGTCGCACCGATCAAGGGTTGCGTCTCAACGATCGTGCGCCTGCCGCGTCGATCTGTCTCACGCAATGTGAGCCGATAACGGCCCTTTATTGCAGTTCCGGACGATCATTATTGCAAGCCGCTACAATTAAGCACCATGTTCAAGGACTGAACGGTGTGCCGGTCTCACCGGCTTCGACGGAGGCAAACCATCTTCGGCAATTGCAATTAGGCACATTGGCTTGGTAAGACCATTCATGTCGTGGATTGAAAACCTCTCGGAACTATCGAGAGCGATCACTCAAACCCTGCGTGCGCCAGATTGCCCCGCTAAGATTTCGGTCAGCCAGCTTGTTGAGGCTGCCGAAAAGATTGTCCCTTCTGCGTTCTTGGATCGCAAATCCGCTGACATCAACACGGTATCGCGACTGCACGCGCCTAGGCCGTTTAAATCCTCGAACAGGCACTTTCGGTCGGCGGTCATATTAGAGCCCGGCAAAGCATTTGGTCTCGCCGATGCTCTAGAATGTCCAGCACTCGATCAGATTTGTTCATCTAGGGCATCTGGCTTAATAACGCTCGATATTCGAGAAATAACCTGCCTGTCCGCTTCAAAGGGGCCACTTGCTCGTTCAGAAACACTTGATGAGTTCGCAGTTGGTGAATGCCAACGTGAGATCGGGCCGGCGACCGCAGCACAGCTCGAGGCCAACCTGCGCTATTATGGCGTTCGGCTCGCATCGCCGTTTCGAGGCGACGGCGATCGTCTCGAGGCCGTAGCCTGGAGCGGCGGTACGATCTGCTGGCCAAACCACGACGGTTCGCATCACTTCGCAGCAGCTAGGTATATCGCGGGAGTCATGAACCACTCCGTTCCGATCACTGCATCGCTAACGTCATATTGGATCAGTCACGATGCCATCGCGATGTTTGCGGAAGAGTTCGTCACATGGGTTATGCCCGATCGCGGTGACACATGGTCGTTGATCCGGATGATCCATCAATATGGGGTAAGGATCGGCATAGCCAGCATGCCCTTGCCATATCGTAATGATCTTTTGATCTTGCTTCCCAGGCGGGCGTCCGGCGTCGCTGAAGTTTCGGCAATCATTGCCTCATCTCACGCAACTCCATTTAGTTCATTTACAGACAAGTGGTTGGAACATCAGCGTCGAGCGGTGGAGAAAATGCCGATGTGGTTCGCTGACTTAGATACATAGTACACTTCCAACGACCTGACTTTGGGTTTTGGCCGATTTTCTCCCGCCGATCCATCTACCCGGTCAAGCATTCATGCGAAGCCCTCAGCCGCATGATTACGAAACGCCTCTTCATCCCGAACGTAGGTGCTCAGCATCTCAATCGACTTATGCCGGCTGTGCTCCTTCATCTTAAAAAGGGTCGCACCCGTGCGGCCTGCCTCCGTCAGAAAGCCAGCGCGGAGCGAATGACCGGCGAACAGCGTCGGATCGTAACCTACTGCGGCAGCGCGCTTCTTCACCACCAGCGCTACAGATTGTTCGCTGAGGGCTGTCGCCGTCACCCGCCCATGCGGCGTGAGGCGCCGAAACACCGGCCCGTCGGTGATTTCCGCCGCCTCAATCCAGGCGCGGAAGTGACGGACGGGCTCGATACGCCTCCCCTCCAGGATCGCGACCGACTGCCCTTCCCCGCCCTGGTCGCCCTTCGAGAACGGGATCGTAATGGAGAGGCCGCGCGGATGCGGGGCGATATCCTCGACCCTGATCCGCACCAGCTCGGAGCGCCGGAACGCGCCCATCATGCCCATCGTCAGCAGCGCGCGGTCACGCAGGTCGAGCATGGTGTCGCCGGTGATGCCGCGGATGATGTCGCGCAGCACGTCAGCGTCGGCAGGCCTCTTGTTGCCGGGTTTGTCCGTGCGCTTGGCTCGGCGGATACCGCGCATCATTGTGGTGAGGGTGGCGGCGCCCATCTGCGTCGTGGGCGGCTCGAGGCCCGCCGCACGATGGACGAACACGATCGCGGCGAGGCGGCGCTCGATCGACGACTTCGACAAGGGCCGACCCGCGGAGAAGGCAGTGCCGATCTCGGCGATCTCGGCGAGATGAGCGCTGGTCACCTCGGGTGTCGCCGGCAGCGGTTGGTAGCCGCGCGCCGCACACCAGGCGGTGAACAGCTGCCAGTCCGAGCGGTAGGCGCGCACAGTCGACGCGGCGGAGGCTCGCGCGACATACGCCTTCACGCGCGCCTCGTCCTCTGCGCTGATGCCGATCAGCAGCGGTTGCTCCACGCCGATCGCAGCCGGGATCAGCGCGAGGTTTGCGCCCCCTACCCTTTCGCTATCCCTTCCTTCCGCGTTGCTCGTCATGCGTCGGCGACGGGCCGGACAGGCCTATTGATGCTCACCCGGTACGGCTTGCCCTCGCCGCGTGGATAATGCGCCAGCACCACATCGGCCGGCCCCACGCCAATGTCGGTACCGCCCGCCTCGGTAACGATCTCGATTGCAGCGTCGATCGCGTCACGCAGTTCGCTCAGCGAGGTCACTGGCCAGCGTTCTATGACCCGGCCCATTTCCCCGCGGCGGTCCATATCGATGAGAATGCTGAACACTGCGGCCCAGCCGTCAGGTTTGTCGTCATCCTTCGGCGCTGGCGTCACGGGTTGCTGCTTACTTGGACGGCCACGCTTGCGGATGGTGGCCGGCAGCGTGTCGTCGGTGCCGTCTGCGGCGATTTTCGTGTCGGTCATGCTCGGATCCCTCCCCAATCATCGCACTGCTCGGCCGGTCGTTTCGTAGTAGCAGGAATAAACCTTATCAGTAGCAACCTGACCCACAAGACGACATTCAGCGGTCGTTATGCGCTTCCCAACTTCAGACATTTGTTCATGTCCGTTCGGCGCCTCAATGATCGGTAGTGGAATGAAACGACGTGGGATGAAGCCGTTGGTTGCAGGCCGCACGACGAACGACACCATCTCTCAGGAGCGGTCATTCGCGGAGCTTCTAGAGCACTTGACCTAATATGCCGTTGAAACCGACCATGTTATCAACGGCACGACGGTACTGGTTTCGCCGCGCGTACCGCTCAGCGCGGCAAGGCGATCATCACCTACGACTGCCAGCGCCTCAAGGCGCGTACTCCACTGCATGGCGCCCAATAGAAATGGCTGCTCAAGGGCGGCGCCGGCGCTGAGATAGCTACGGCTACCACTTCCCGGACCATAGAAGCCGCTCCATCCTCGCCCGATCGCGACCGGTATGCTAAATTTCGACCCTTCTTCACGCTCGGAAAGGTCGAAGCTTGGCTCAATCGCCGCCAGCGTGAAGACCCCGTTGTATCCCTTCGGTCGCATCGTGACGGCGAAGGTCGGTGACAATTTGCCAACTACGTCATCGCCGTCATAGGCAAGCGACAGACTCGCCTCGTGCGTCGTGGCCGACACGCCGTTAGGACTCGTCTTGATCGTATAGACCCCGGCGACTCTCAGCCCCTTCACCGGCGTGAACACCAGAGCCGCGAGGTTATTGCTCTCGTACCATATCCGCGGTGTCGACATTTCTCCCGTCGACGGCGCATGAAAACCATTGGAGGAGCGCAACACCAGCCAGCTAGTCGCCACGCCATCCGAGCCGTGCGACAGATCGATCGCGATGCCGAGCTGCGCGTGGACAGGCAGCCGGTCTAGGTCCGCACGATCGTCATCGTAATTGCCTCGCGCGAAGTCGCCATTGCGAACGTCGAACGCCAGTTGAGGATGAAGGTCGCCGCCTTCAGATATTTTGGCCGATCCTAACGTTGCATCCTCGGTATCAATCGTCGGCACCGACTGCGCTGACGCATTGATGGACACCAGCAAGGCAATTGTCGACCACGCGACGCGGGCGCCACGACAACATGTCAAAAGTTCATGTTGCCCAGCCTTATATACCATCGTCATTCGCATACCCGCAAAACGGTAATTAACTTGGGGAAAAACGTATTAATCTACATTTAAAAAACGATCTCTACTTACACGGATACTTCATAGGCGGGAACTGACTGTTAGATTTCGCGCTTAGACAGTATGAGCATTCGATCTGAAGAGCATCGCACCGACGGGGGAAACCCAAGGTCCACGGCCAAGCTTTTTGGCCACCCCCTCCATCCCATGCTGGTACCGTTCCCGATCGTTTGCTTCATAGGCGCACTGCTAACCGATCTTGCTTATCTAGGGTCGGCAAACATCATGTGGAGCAACTTTTCTATCTGGCTGATCACCGCCGGGTTGGTGATGGGTGGACTAGCTGCCGTGACCGGGATGATCGACTATGCCGGTGACCGCCGAGTGCGCGCGGCACGTCCGGCGACCCCGCACATGATCATCAACCTTGGTGTGTTCGTGATCGAGCTCTTCAACGCATTCGTTCACAGCCGCGATGGTTGGACGAGCGTGGTACCAACGGGCCTGACCTTATCGGTGATCTCGGTGGTGTTGCTCGGGGTCAGTGCGTGGCTTGGCGGGTCGCTCGTCTACAAGCATCGCGTCGGGGTGCGGTCGTGATCGTCGCAACGACGCGCGCCCGGAACCTTCTCGCGGGTGTCGCGGTGGCATCGGTGATCGCGCTTTCCGGCTGCAACGATGGTGGCGCAGAGTTCGATCGCAACTCTCAGATCGGATCCAATCCCTTCTTGCCCGCGCCGAAGCAATATCTGGTTCCGCCCATCCACGTCGCCGAGGTCGTGGGATGGAGTGCCGGCCAAGCACCCACCGCTGCGGCTGGCCTTCGCGTACAGGCGCTGGCACGCGAACTGAACCATCCGCGAAACGTCCTGGCATTGCCAAACGGTGACGTGCTCATCGTCGAGTCCCAAGGCCCGAACCTCGACCCGATCACGCGCCCGAAGAACCCTATCGTGTCATGGGTTCAAAAGCGCGCCACTGGCCAGAACGGTGCCAAACCAAAGGGCGGGACCAATCAGATCACGTTGGTACGGGACACCAATGGTGACGGCGTACCCGAACTGCGTACGGTTCTGGTTGACCATCTCTTCTCGCCTTTCGGCGTCGTCTTTGCCGACAATTATCTGTACGTCGCAGCCACCGACGCGGTCCTGCGATATCCCTATACGCTGGGTCAGACCCGGATCACGGCCGCCCCCGTGCGGTTGACCGAATTGCCCGGGGGACCAATCGACCATCACTGGACGAAGAGCCTGACGCTGAGCCCGGATGGCAAACTGCTCTATGCGACGGTTGGATCGAACAGCAACATCACCGAGAACGGCATGGAGGCCGAGAGGAACCGTGCGGCAGTGTGGGAAATCGACCGGTCATCGGGCCGCTCCCGCGTGTTCGCCACGGGACTGCGCAATCCGAACAGCCCCAACTTTTACCCAGGGACCAACACGCTTTGGGTCGTCGCGAACGAACGCGATGAACTGGGGCCGAACCTTGTCCCGGATTATCTCACCTCGGTACGCGATGGCGGCTTCTATGGTTGGCCCTATAGCTATTACGGCCGTCACGTGGATCCACGCGTCATGCCGCAGCGACCCGATCTGGTCGCTCGGGCGATCGTTCCGGACTATGCGCTGAGCAGCCATGTCGCGGCGCTTGGACTCACATTCTATTCCGGGTCGTCTCTTCCGCCCCGCTACCGCGGCGGTGCCCTGATCGGCGAGCACGGCAGTTGGGATCGCGATGAACTGAATGGCTACAAGGTTGCCTTCGTACCGTTCAGCAACGCGCGTCCAAGCGGCAAGGCCGAGGACTTTCTGTCCGGCTTCGTGTCGCCCGATGGCAAGGTTCGCGGTCGTCCTGTCGGCGTTACCGTCGACCGAACAGGCGCGGTTCTGGTTGCCGATGATACCGGCAACGTCGTTTGGCGGGTTTCGGCGGCGCGTTGACGCGATACGCGCCGGAGGATCACATTGGCTTCAGTCCGTGGGGCTTTCAGCGGTGAAGGGGGAGCAGCACGGCTTGGTGACCGGCTGAAACTCCATCAACTCGACCCGGGTCCCGTCCGGATCGTAGAAGTTGGCCTGCCACTTGCCGTCCAGCCCCATCTGGGGTCCATCGTGACGCGGGCTCAAGCGGCTTTCGCGGTACAAGGTCGTGACGGCCGCCTGCATGTTCGGCACGCCAAGCGAAAGATGGTTGAGGACGCCAAGCTGGTTGGCGTTCACCTTGGCGATC
>Ga0308169_10003754_pt1 | contig 14597 bp, 21 predicted proteins | sample PhyBR1_2_FD_202139 | JGI IMG/M metagenome (GOLD analysis project Ga0308169, IMG submission 202139) | Phyllosphere microbial communities from UC Gill Tract Community Farm, Albany, California, United States - DLSLSB.R1 | ecosystem: Host-associated > Plants > Phyllosphere > Unclassified | place...
TGAGTGCGTACCTCGAGTCAGACATCACTCATATCAGGATGAACGGACCTTGGTGTGGCGGCTGGACCTCATCTTTTTGGCCTATGGCTTTGTAGGAAGTACGTGGTTGCGGCTTTCATCAGAGCTGACACTTAGCTTGCTTCAAGTCGATTGATCAGTCCAACATTTGTGAGCCAGCACCAGAAGAACTTCCACCTAATCTCAGCGAACGCATATGTGTCCGGCATGAAAGAAGACCTCGGACTCTACGGGAACGAGTAAGCAGCTTCTGCACACGGACACACGGGTGATGCTCAAGCACAGATTGAATTACTTCACCACCTACTTCAACATCGGTTACATCATCATGCTGTACCCATCGATTGCCATCCTATCCTGGATCGGTCCCCACTACTGGCTGCCGTCTTTGGAACTCGTCTGGGGCATCCTGACGTGCCTTCTCAGCATCGCCAAAGACTACAAGCAAGTTTACATTCTGCGAGCTTTCATCGGCTTTGCTGAAGGGTGCGTCATGTGATGAATAATCGAACGTAACCGCTGAAGAAAGTTCCGCTTGGCCAGGCTTCTTCACCTTGCTATCGCTATGGTATACACCGAGCGAAATCGCCAAACGAGGTGCAATCTACGGTACCGCCAGCTATGCGGCATCCATGTTCTCCGGTGTGATGCAAGGGGCACTATACAAGACACTGAACGGTGTAGACGAAAGGGCGGGGTGGCGGTGAGTAACCCAGCGGTAAGCCTAGTCTGATTTCTAGGTGGTTGTTTTTGGTCAACGGGGTCTTGACCATTTTCGTTGCATTGGCGGGATACGTTTGCTTTCCAGGCTTTGTGGGTGATCGATCCGGTCGGGGACTGATGCGAAGCCCGATCGACCGAATCCTTTAGCTCGCTTCTGGATGACGGAGCGATATCTTCGAGCCGCCAATCGCCGGCTGGTCCGACTACGTCGAGAGCAGGTGCAAAAACTGACACTCCGGCGCTTCGGTCGGGTTTTCCTCCGCTGGGAGCTCTACTTGTTCGCAATCCTTTCCTGGGGGTTGGTCTCTTCTTTCCGCCATTCGCACGGTAGAGCTGATGGTAAGCTGTTTAACACTCAACTACGGCAGTCAATACTTCAATCTCTATCTGAAAAGGTGGGTGCATTTGGGAGACTTGCGCGCTAAAATCCAGTCTCAAAAAGGGCGATGGTTCAAGGCTATATTCCGTCGAGCAGTTGAATTATATCCCAATCGCCGGTAGCGCAATCGGTGCGCTGAATCGGCCCATGCTCAGACTGCTGATCTCAGCCGCGATATGGACCCTGACTTTGAGCGCTATCTCGGACAGAACGAAGCTTCGACTCCCCTGGCTACAGCTTAACGGGCTGTTGATCATCTTCGGCTCGGTCATTCTAGGCATTCACTCTCGCAACATTGCATTGAATTACGTCGGCTTCTTCTCGCTTTATGCCAGCTCGGCAGGGTTCTACATCTTGTGGCCGTGGCTGAGCGATGTGTGTGCCTATTCGGCGGATCTGCGCACAGTCATCTACGCGACAGGAACCACAGGATCGTATATCTACTCGGCAACAGTCGGACCCGCTGCGTGGCAAGCCAGTCTTGCGCCAGTACGCGAAGCTGATCATTCCCGTGTTTCCGCTGATGAGCAGCATTGGAAGATCGGACCCTGGATCACCGTGGCGGCTATTTCTACCGGCATCGTCATTGTCTGGCCGGCTGCAGCTTGGCTCGCCAGAAAGCAGCGGATCAAGCAGCAACACTGGATCGAGCACCCCGAGGATATTCCTCAACGCAAGGGCTTCTGGCCTGTGCAAGGCTTGGCGGAATAACGCAAGAATGGAATCGATACTTCAGTCGGAGCGAGTAGATCCATGCGGGAAGAATATCCGGGGCTGAGCCAAAAGTCTTGACGCGGCCGGTTGGCAAGGACGATTTCCAGCCCACTCATTGTCATGAAGCCGGTAGACTGGTCGAGAACGATGAAAGTGATCGCAGTGCCCATCATAGTGAGGACAAAGCGCGGCTTCCAAACGGTGAGAAGGCAGCTGCCTAAGCAACACCTCCGAGACACGGCGTGTCTGTTGTTCGGTCCCAGACTCCCTCTTGCCCTTCTTCCCCTTTCTATAGTCCAGCGGGCGGTCCCGAGTCGATCAATTTTTGCTATTTCCCACTCACTTTGCCATTCAGTCCATGACATACGACCTCGAATATCTCGTCTGCGCCGATACTCGCATGCTGCTGACGCCCGGAGCATGTCCCCATGAAGGGTAAGAATGGGTTCGCAAGGACACCACATGCTCTGAGCTCAGATAGTCCCCGGAACAGGTATGCATACGCAACAGCCTCACATATACGGCTCGTCCACTAACAGCAGTTGACGACGTCGTAAGGTCAACTCCAAGTAGTATGCAACGTGCATTGTCGACGGGTCAGCTTGATAGACCAGACCCAACCGAAGCGTTCACGACTCCTTCTGGAGCTCACTGACGATCCAGGGCCGGTCTCCGCTTCTCAACTGCCCTCGGCCAACTTCTGCGGTTTTCGATTCCCTACTTTGCGCAGCAGCTTTCGCCCAGGCCATTGGCTTTTGCTGCCGTCTCGACGGAATCGTTGCCCTGTAGGTTGGTTCGGTGAAGTGTTGATTGGTTAAATGCCTGGGTTGATGCCGGGACATCGATGGCAGGGTTGACGCTGAAGAAGTCGTTGGGCTTGAGTGAGACCATGTGCGTTTCGCAGGGCATAACCGGGAAGTCCTCGACTCGCGGATTGTGCGTGAGACCGAATGTGTGCCACACAACGATGTCGTCGTTGTCCACGTTGTCTTTGCGGGCAATCCACGACCGGATCCCTGCAGCTTGGCCGTACGACTGGTTGGTGTATTTGCCGCCTGAGAAAAGTTCTTGGTCGCGGTATTGAGTGACGAAAACATGGTGGTCCCCAAACTCCGCGCGCTGCGTCATCAGCACTGCGTCTGTCTTCCTGAAGCGACTCACTGCATGAGCCACAGAGTCAGGGTGTGCAAGCAGTAGTTGCGAAGGGGTTGGCACTAATTTGTACGCGACCGGACGACCGGAGACCGGATTCAGCTTGTTCGGGTTCGTGCTGTCGATCAGAACCACGCGTGAACTTTCGTTGCACACTTACATCTTGAACACCCGATTCTTCTCAGGAGCGGCGTTCGCCCAGCCCGACTCGGTGATGGGCGTCTTGTGGACGACGTAGCCCACTCCCCACCTGTTGTCAATCGGCGGGTTGGTCGCGTCGAAAGGCATTGGCACGGAATCCTCCTGGACGACAGTGTTCTGATGCCCGTCAATGCTGGGGTCGATTCGCAGCGAGAACAAGTGTTGATGGTTCGTCGCGAGGACGCCTGGACTGACAACATTGCCGTATGGCGATGTCTCCCCTGGCAAGATAGCAGCAGTGCTGAGAATGCCGGTCGCGCGGGTCTCCAGGTGAATGCCGGCGGCTTGGTCAAGTTTCCAAGCAAAGACGTATTCGTAGTTTGCGACCGTGATCTGCCACATCAGTCAGCTTCCTCGATTCTCGTACAGCTACTTACGATGGTCTGGATGATTAATACCCGCGAACGAGTCACGGACGGCTTGTTGGTCCTAAAGTTGGTGTGTTTCCATCCGATTCCATCGTCTTGTTCGTGGATGCACACAACACCCTTGAGCCGGACCAGATCGCCCTTGCTGTCCCAGTGATCAAAATCGAGGTACAGAATCTCTCCCAGGCAATCGCAGCCGAGCGCCAACTCATTCGCAACCAGACCAGCTCCGACATCTCCAAGGTCAAATGCCTGCTTGCGGTGGTATGGGGCTCGCGGGTCGCCGTATGGAACTGTCATGTCGGAGACCGAGAGCCGATAAAACGTCTTCCGGCCATCGTAGCGGACGTCACTGAGAACAAGGCCTTCACGGTAGTTGAAGCCGATGTGAAGAGACCACTTCTGCCATCGTAAGACTCGTCCCTGCAGCGAGAACTTTGAATTCAGCGAGGGCAAAAAGGGGGGTGCCATCACTCACACTGGTCCCTTCTGGTTGGATGACTCGGTATGGCTTCAGATCCGAACGTGCCTCGAGGCAGCCCGCGGCTCGAATCTGTGCGTCGTATTCGTTCGACGTGTATGCCTCCCACGGAAACCTGCCCTCGAAGTCCAGCAAAGTCTTGTCGCCAGTCCCGTAGATCGGACAGTAGTCGAGAGAGAGAAGGTTGAAGTCGTCGGCCGAGACCACGGGGACGAGCGGCAACGGTGCGGCGTAGTGACAGGAGTCCGGATCATCACTGAAAGAAAGGTAGCACATGAAGGGGATCTTGCGAGAGCCCTTAGTGAAGGTGTCCGAGCCGTAGATCCAACCGTCGGCGACAACTTTCGCCTTGGGTGGGAGGTCCAGTCGCGCGACTGCCGCGATGAAGTCTGGGTGGGCTAGCAACGCCTTCTCCGCAGAAATCATCTCCTCCATGTCTGGCGACACGTTGTGTGCCGCATCCACAGCTTCGAATGTGTCGACCGTAGCTGTCGCCGCAAAGGTCAAGACGACTTCTACCTTGTTCAACGAGTTCACTTCGCTCAAGACCGCTGCACTCACCGTACCAGACACACGATGAACCGCTCTTCACTCCGACAATAGCTTCCGCTCTCCTGGGTGACGATGATTTGATACACTCGCCTTTAGCCGTCGCCTCATGCCATTCGTCCAAAAACGGCGCCAGGATCGCTTTCGGAGGTTCCAGAAGTCCAATCGTTTTGAACCAGACGCGGGGCGATGTTCTTCCGGGTCGGTTGGCAACATGGCTTCGGATCGCGGCGACCGCAGATCCAAAGGGTGTGGTATCGCCGAGGAGGGAGCGGTTGAGCCCGAGATGCCGAGCTTGGAAAGTGTGGTGGAGACGATGTCGAGAGTCATGATGCTTGAGTGGAGTGGATGCAGCCGAATGCTAAACCCCGTTATATGTATAAACACCGTCCCCACCACCCCACGCTCGCGTCGCTCGTGTAAATCCCGCGTTTGACACACTTTGACGGTCCTTGACGACTTAGACGGCGTTAGACGAGCTTGCCCCGTTTGGACGAGCTGGGCTACACCGTGGGTAGGTAAGTGAGCCCCGATATCGTCTGACGCGTCTAAGGCAGCGCAGCCCTTATCTCCAGTGGTGCTGCTATTGGACGGCATCTCTGATAACGCTTGAGCTGCGAGCTGCTACTTCCCGCGAATACCGCAGTATGGGTCTCTTCTCAACGTATGCTGCGATAAGGTCATGTTCGAGCAGGATTAAAAGCCATGACAGCACCTGTCGCCGAGACCAACGTCGGCATGTCGCATTCACCCGACAAGAAGCCATCTTTCGCGAGCCCCCCGCTGGAACCCACGATCGTCGCCGAGCTTGATGTCCTCGCTTCTTCGCCGGCAGCCGATTCCAATGCGAAAGCCTTTAGTAATGTCTCCGCCTTTGGTTTCGCCTTCGCCGTGCTCAACACTTGGGTCGTGCTAGTTGTCGGGCTTGGCAGTGCATTGTTCTCTGGAGGGCCAAGTGCAGGTACGTCACAATGGTTGAACCAGCCATACAAACGTTTGACACTAGCACTCTGGGGCTTCGTTTACGCATTCATCTGCAATCAAGCGATAACTCTTTCCCACTCCGAAATTTTGGCTGTGATCCCAACCGCTGCCGGACAATGGCATTGGGTAGCGTTTCTTTCGCCCGCTTCTTGGCGAGCCTCTCTTAGTTGGACCACGGCAATGGCCAATATCGGAGCCCTTTGGCTAGGCCAAGCCACTGTCGGTTATCTTGCAAGTGCGTTCAAGAAATGAGACTTTCCTGACTTTGGCTGACAGTCAGCGACGCTTATAACTTCCGCTGTCAGCGTTGTAGACATGTCCTGGGCGCCATCACCTGCAGTCCGGTACGGCATCTTTGCCGCTTCGATCGTGGCAGGCCCTTTACTTACCCTCGCTTTGGGCATTCGTGGGAACCGACTGCTCGATATCGTCTTGATGATCGCATCAGTCGGGACCGCCCTGGCCGTATTCGTTGTTCTACTCGCCCTAGCCAAACCCAAAGCCTCAGCTGCAAGTCCTCTCGCCACGTGATATGTCCCAGTCCACCTCGCTAACTTCAGTCGCTTGTATTTGGCGGGCTGTACAACGCCTCCGGGTGGGATTCGATGGTGATCGCCTGGCTTCTGGGCATCCTTCAGGCTGCATTCAGCTTTTTGGGCTTCGACCTCGTGTACCACATTTCCGAAGAGATGCCAAGTCCACGTCGTGAGGGTCCAAAGGTAGTCAACATGACCATTCTCATCGGCGGGATCTCTGGTGTGCTCGTCACCTTGGCGATGCTGTTCGCCGTGCCGGACGTCGAAGCTATCCTCGCCACGCCGTTAGGGTAGGTCGAGTTTATACTAACGCTGATTCGCTCCGCTCACTCCAGTTTGCCTTTTGCCCAGATCGTCCTGAATGCCACCGGCTCCGAAGCTGCGACGGTCGTCTTCCTGCTGGTCCCCGCTATACTGTTCATGAACTCGTCCCGAGGTATATGTGCCTGCGCGGCACGTGTGATGCTCAGCGTCGCTCGGGACGACTTGTTACCCCGGTCTGAAAGCCTTCAGATGATTTGGCGCGGAGAGCCTGTCATGGGCTTGGCTGTCTCTACCTTTGTGGCCTTGGTACTTGGCTTGGTGCAGCTTGGGTCCACCGCTGCCTTCAACTCGCTACTGGGGAGCTCGGTGATCTTGTTTCAATTCACATATGGTGCGTTACTCTTTTGAATGGTGGCACTTTGCGCCTGACCGATAGTGATGCCGCCGCTTCTTATGCTTTTGGGAGGCCGGCGAACCCTTGACGCCATGATGCCGGAGAGAACGTCCAATCTGGGCAAAGTCTGGGGGCCATTCGCCAACATCGTTTCCTGCGCGTTCGTGCTGGAGGGGTCCATTGTTTACTGTTTCCCCGCAACATTGGTGAGTGGATCGGCCCAGCCCCTCGGGTCAAACTGAAGCGCAGCCTGTGGTCGCTGCAAGCATGAACTATGGTCAGTCATTAATCCGCCAGAGCCCGCTGATCCGTAGTGATAGTATACATGGCCGGCATCTCCCTTATTCTGTCGACCACCTGGTACTTTTGGGCACGTCATCGCTACGTGGGCCCTGATGTAGGTGGTCGTGTGTAACGCGGACCGCTGACCACAGCGCGAGAAGATTTTGCGATTCTCGAACCGTGATGCGAAGAGTCGGATAGTTGTAGAGGCGTAATACGGCTGGGTGAATGCATTTGATCTAAGCAGCATGAAAAGGGTGTTGTAGTGTGATCCGATCCGTAGAGACGCTCATTGGACCCGCGAACGGCTGCCCAGCCATCTCGCCCCATGCCTCGGCTCGTCCCGGCTGAAAAGCGAGATGCGATGAACCGGCTTCTCAATTTCAGTTTCACCCATGTCCAATATCAATGATGTAGCCGGCCCATCTGGCCAATCTCACACTCCCCCCGTCATTCAGCGCAAGGGTAAGAATGCGCCGCGCTCTCGTTCCGGATGTCTTGTGTGCCGAGCAAGACGCATACGATGCGATGAGAGTGAGTAAGCTGCTCTGTTCACCTCGGCATCGTAGCTTATCTCACAGGCCGGCCTGAATGCGCCAAATGTACCAAATACGGCTCAGAAGCGCGTCCACGCTCGTCAGACATGCTTCGTTAGCTAACAATAGTGCGTGTATCCGCAAAAGAAGCCGTTCGATCAGAGCAAGACTCGGCGTGTTCGATCAACTACTTCCGTCACATCCGCCCCATCGGAACCTCCCAATCCGCCGACCGTGACAGCTCACAGCCTCCTGTTCGACGACGGGGAGACCTCGATCGATGCTTTGATGGCCCTGTGCCGGATGACCAAGATGGGCGCATTCTTCAGCGATCCTGAACAAGCCCCGCCCAACTTCCTAACGGCGCTTTTCACCAACGAGGATGAAATGAAGGCCGTGAGTATGGGCTGTACGGTGGGGAAGGTATCCCTGAACGCCAGTTCCACCACTGCACAACCTACACCCTGTCGATCCTCGTTGTCCGTGAGGATCAAAACCCGTGGATTGGGCTTGTGGTGCCGCTGTTCGTATTCCCGGACGACCACCGCCATTTGTCCACGGAAGGTCTCAAGTACTCGATCCTGGCCATGGGATCTGTCCACCTCGCCTAGTAAGCCGCAGCCAACTGGACACACCCAGTACGCACTGACAACCCAGCCTACACGGTCGTACGGGAGGGAAAGGCGTACCCCAGTGTCAGCACTACACGGCGCTTGCGGCCACGTTTCGCAACAAAGCGGTGCAGTATTTGCGCGCAGCGCGTGAGGTCCCGACGGAGGCGGCTTCGGATGCATATTTGGCCGGGTTGTTGATGCTGTTGTCCCACGATGTGAGTGTACAAGCCACCTGTCTGTCGACCGGTCCAGCGCTGATCGGAAGATCTTCGCGACAGAGACAAGCTGGAGAGAGCCATGGATTGCATGCTGTGAAGCCGTACGACTTCGGCAAAATCATGGTTTTCAATGGACGACGCCTCTGGACAAAGTCTTGTCGCACCATGCATGCTTGTTAGACTGGGCTGGTGAGTGTCCTAGGCCGTACATTTAGGTCCGACTTGACGTTCGCAGTCTCGCTGTCCAGCGTGATCCCCCACAGATTACCCCAGGTCGCTGTACCCGTCGAAGCGATATCTATCGAGCTGGTAGAGGCAGACGTGCGTGATGCAGGCTCGCGTGCTATAGCTGATACGGTAGCACGAAGCGTTTGAAGACACCACCGGCTTCAAGCGTAGCATCCTCCAGCTATCGACACGAGTGGTACGCCTGGCAGCGGACACTGTGTTCAGGTCGCGGGCGCCAATTCACTCAGAAGGGACAGTGGACTTAATAGGCGTCGCGAGTCACCCCCACATGGCGGGCTCGACCGAGATCGCAACTTCTTTGACCTCATTGACTCGTTGGCGCGAGGAGCATGTGCATGCGACGTGGACAGAACGAACGCGGATCGGATCCTTGGCTTTGTGGAACGCGACCAATATCATCGTGCGATATGGTCTGTTGGGCGCACCACTCGAGGATGGGTCGGTGCAAAGCGCCGCGTTGGACATTCTCAACCTTTGTATTGAGGCCGGAGACAAAATTGAATATCTCAACTGGGTGAGTGAAAGCTTAGCGCAGAGGGTCCCAACGTGCTAATAGGACAGCCGCTGGTGGTCGCCGGGAGCGTCATAACCGACGTGGCCACCCGCGATCGACTACGCGCTATCGTGGCATCATTTGCATATCAATGCTGTGAAGAGATTGTCGTCATCTCGCGCGTGTTGGAGTCCATGTGGGATCGCTTGGACGGCGGACGCGGTGGTCGCTTGATGGACTGGCAAGAGGTTCTGCTCGAGTTAGGCAAGCCAGTTTTGTTGGGTTAGCCCATATGGCGCAACGGTTCTGTGTTTGAACAGATCGCAATCAGCGCACAGCTCTTCCCATTTCGATGCGGGTGGTCAAGGCTTCCAGTGCCGAGAGTTGAGAAGACGATTTTGTAATAGAACTTGATTCACGAGAGGTATGTAGCACACCTGGAGAAGGAAGAGGTTGCTTGGACACGAAGGTGCTGCCCATCCGGCGACGTCTTTTAGATCACGAACGGGCCGTCCTTTCGGACAGACAGCAGGGTGTACCTGCCTGACACCGGGCTACGTTCCTCAACCATTGGGGATGCTGCGAAGCAAATCAGTCTCTACCGCACCCAGTTTTCGGTCTTTGCCTTGAAGGCGTCCAACGAGCTACACGCTCCCCAGCAGCAGGCAATGCGGTTGAGGAGATCCCACACCTTGCCACTCACTCACTGGGCGACGAGAGGCAAATCACACGGTCCAGCGGAGATCGCCGCCGGACGCTCTGCGGACTGAGGGCATCCTGTACACAGACATGCACAAGCCCATGAAGAGCGACCGGGGTAGAAAGTTCCATCACCTCGGTCGTCATGCATCTGATGGTGAACAGCATGAGTGAAAATGGCTGCGACTCGAACTGGAACCCCTCCCCCGGAGCTTTGTTGTCGCGGTGGCGGTGCCCCCGCACGTGAACACGCGGTCCGGTCACGCGGACGGACGCATGCCCTGTTCTCGGCTCATCACCCCCTTATTGTCCCTTCCCTGCATTCTTCGTCTTCCATCTTGATATTCATCCATCCATCCATCCTTCCGTCCATCTCTCGGCTCTGGCGTGTACGCGGTCGGGCCATGCACATCACTCTGTTCGCGGTCCGCTTGTAGAACGACCGGCCACATCGCTTCGAGGGGCCAGAACGGTCAACAGGCGGTGATGCAGGCCCCGGCACCCCTTTTCCAAGGCAGACGCAATCCGCTCATCCTCCATTTTCTGCCCGAAGCGACGCTGCGACAGCCTTCAGAACACCGTTTGGCACGAGAGGACCCATCCCCCCTCTCCCGCTCATCCATATCTGCACGTTTACAAAGCGACGCGGCGCGTGACCCCCCCTCCCGAGTTATCCGGCCTTTGCCCGGTCGCGCAAGGCATGTCCTGACGCCTCGACAGGACGAGCCGGCCACGTCCTCGTCTTTTGCGTCGGGCGTCGGCCCCTCGTCCTCGAGCTCCTCTACTAGCTCGCAATCATCCTCGATCTCATATGTCGCCGACCCAGCCGCGACATTATCTACGTCCACCCTGTCTTCCGCTGCGAATGAGAGCCAGCCTCTCTCATCTCCGACGGCAACGTACAACGCGTCGTCCCCGGCTCTGACATATACCTCCTCCTCCACGACCTCGCTGTCGTCCGCAGGATCATCTTCATCCTTTTCTCGACCATGGCAACCGAGCACAAAGTCCACTTCGTCGCATGCACCCGGGGAAACGCCATATGTGCCAGGCGTGATTTTACCGCTTGTACTCGGCGGGGACAATGACGACCAAGCGGTCTACTCGGTGCAGATGGACTTCGGTCACGGCACACTGGATGGAGGGGATATGAGCAGCAGCAAGCGGAGGAGGCGGATGCCGGAAGGATTGGCTAAGAGGCGCCCCTCTTCGTACTGGGATGGAGGCAGTCCGCAAACGGTCAACCTGCAAGTCGACCTGGGGTCCTCGGATCTGGTAGGTGGACGTGCCTATACCAACCTCTCCTCCACAACATCCTATGGCGCTGCGAACCGGTGCAACCTGGCGGCCACGGGATGGACATGCCGGGGGACTGCCCGGGATACATGCCTACGCAGTTTGCAAGTGACGGCTGGCTGACGACAGTGGGTCGCATCGACAAATTGCACGTCGCCTGATTGCAACACGGCCCCGGCACTCTTCAACGCCTCGTTGTCTCTGGATGCAGATACCCAGATGCAGTTCAGCTACCACAGCGGTCAAGTCAGCGGAGAAGTATATTGGGAACAGGTAATGCTCGGCGGGTTCGGCATAGGGTACCAGGTCTTTCGTGAGTGCATTTTTCCGTCAGCGCATCGCTCACACCAGTCGCAGCAGAGCAAGTCACAGACGAGGATCTGACTGGCGGGAACTTCACCGGTGTACTGGGCTTGGCTTGTGAGTCGGAATACTTCCCGGAACGAGTGCATCTTCCCTCTGTTCTTATGCTAACCCATTAGTGCCGGCAAATTCTGTCATCCTCAGCCAAATTGCCGGTTCTACTTCGGGCGCCCCGGATGGTGCTACGTTCCTCGACAACCTCTTTGGCTCCGGCATTTCCGCTCCCACCCAACGCCTCTTTTCCCTCTCGCTGGCACGCCGGGAAGACGTTCGAACCTCTTCCACCCTCGGCATCGGCGCCGTCTCGACGTCATATTGTCCCGTCGACACCTGTAAACCGAATTACCTCCCCATTATCCCGCAACCATCCTTAGGTGCTACAGGATATCTCCACTGGCGCCTGCCACTGCAAGCTATATCGGCCACGACATGGGTGAACCAGGCAGATGGGACGGGTCCGACATCGACAGCCATTCCGCTTGGTCCGAGTCGGGTGGATTCGGGCAGTAGCACACCGCTCGCGGTGCTGGACAGCGGTGGAGTGGCGATTTTGGTGGGATACAAGCAGTGGACTGATGCGATATACGGGGCATATCATGTAAGCGCCAGCCCAGATGGGTTATGTGAGTTAATATTTCGGATGCAAGTGAGGGGCGCTGACAGGCAGATCGGCTACCCTGTACCACACAAATCGCTTTGTCCTTCTGCATCGGCGGTGATGACTTCGCTGTGCACCCGCTCGACATGTCTTGGCCTGACCCTTCCGACCCCAGCCAAACGACGTGCATCGGCGCCCTCCAATACTCGTCCTCTCTCGGTCAAGCTGGCGACTTTGTGCTCGGCTCGTCATTCCTCAAGAACGTCTACTCCATCTTTCAATACCCGGACAACAACGGCCGAGCCAGATGGCAGCCGACAGTCGGTCTCATTTCGCTTACCAACGCATCGGTCGCCTCGCAGGACTTCTACGCTGTTCGGGTGCAGAGACAGTCGCTCTCGGATGTGTCATCGAATCATCAGTCGGGCGTGGGAGCGTCTAATCCGACATCAACGGACACGGGCTCGCAGGCTAGCGCGGACAACCTCGAAGGAAGAAAGGTGTTGTCAACTGCGATGATCGCCGGGATCTCGGTCGCTGCGCTCTTCGTCTTCGCTGTAGCTGTCTTCTGCGCGTGGTGGTTCTGGCTGAGGAGGCGTTTTGGGAAGGACGGAACGGTGGACTACCCGGCAGCGGGCGGTCGATCATGGAGTCACGACGGAGCGACGGGATCAGCCATGAGCCTTCGGAGCAAGAAGCACCAGCGGGCGCAGCGGCAGAGGAGCATGATTGAAGGTTATGGCGGGGAAGATTACGAGGATAGCTGGCTATCCACGACAGAAGGCGGAGATTCGATACGACTCGGCTATATCCCGGAAGAACTTGAACTGGAGGATCTTGCGACGCGGGGAGTGGGGGACGAGTCTTTGTCTCTCACGTCGGTACAGGGGTTGAGTTCATCGCGTCGGGATGGGGCAGCAAACGGCACAACGGACGAGGGCGAACTCCTCGGCGACGAGCAGACTCGATCGACGACCGCCTCGGCGACTGGGCCCGCGACTGCCGGGGGGAAACGACGAACATTGTCCAGCTCCCCTGTAGCACGGTCCCTGTCTCTCATCGATGGGGAGGACAACGTGATCACCCCGCGACGAATGTCCGCATACGGACAGGCGTTCACGCTGCCGACATCCAGCTCGAGCTGGAGTATGGCAGGACCGTTTCCTTCGCCTGCCGGGAATCGGTCGAGCAGCGGGCGATTGGACAGCTCGCCACTGTACGATATCCGCTCGTCGGACTATTTCGACATCCCGCCAGCCGAGACCACTGCTAGCGGCGCCTTACGACGAGGCAGGGAGAGCAGCACCTTGAGCGGTGCCGTGAGCGAGGATAGCGGTCGGCACAAACGGGATGGCAGCAGGTCTAGCGGCGTAGGACGGGGAGTGAGTCCAGGGCGACTGGACAGCAGCGTGCTCGGCGGCACTGTTGTCGAGGAGCCCGAGGATTGCGGGAGGAATGGACATTGAATCATGTACGTCGCCCTCGGAGGCAACCAATCCTATGTTTGTAAACGGATTGCGTTCCAATCTTCGTTTGTATGCATCGCGTCATTCGCGATTGGTCTGCTCCGTCTTCGCCCCTTTCCCTCATTTCCGCGAGAGGCGACATGACTCCACTTATTTGTGGACTCTTCAATCCAGCTGTTGACGCGAGATCCACCTGGATCGGCTGGAAGCTGGGAGGGTGCGGACATAGGAAGGCCATCGTGGTCACGAATCCGACGGCACCACCGCCGGACGGCCCGCACCGGCTGAATGCACATGCCCCAGATCCACCTCGTCTGGGCATTGGGAGGTGGATCGGGTTGACCGCGTCGACCAGCGGGCAGGCCCTGAACTGGATATCACGCCGCCAAGCTCAACGGGAGCAGACACATGTCGACAATGCATTCAAGGCGGCGGGGTGGGATCTCGCTGCGAATGCCAAGCAAAGCAATCCACCTCTGGCTTGGCGTAAAATCCAATTGGATCCATCTTCTACGCGCTTCGTACCGCTGTTTCCTCTTGTTCTGGCCACTGGCTAGATACGTACTTCACCCCTTCAGACGCCCCGCAAGCAGCCGAAATGGTGGCCCCTGGAGCACCGGACGAAGAACAGGTGGATACCGCATCCATCGGGGCGCAGGTATATAGCACCCCGCATAACTGACTTCTGACTTCTCTCCCACGTCCAACAACTCATTAGCAACCCCTGAGCGACCTTTGCTCGACCAGACTTACCCCCGCACGACTTTATCGATTGTCCACAACCGACCACCCGTATGGCGCCAAACGAAATCAAGTTGGCTCCCCGGCCGAACAACCACTCCGAAGCGGAGCTCGCCAACGAGGAGCACAAGATCATACCGGCTATCGCCCACGTCGAGGATGCGGAAATGGACGCTCACAAGCGGAATGTGAGGGACATCGAGTACGATGCGCAGGAGAGTGAGACTCCCAGGAAGGGCTTGCGAAGATTGATGAAGCGCAACCCGAGCTACGAGTTTA
>Ga0308169_10003755_pt1 | contig 14596 bp, 11 predicted proteins | sample PhyBR1_2_FD_202139 | JGI IMG/M metagenome (GOLD analysis project Ga0308169, IMG submission 202139) | Phyllosphere microbial communities from UC Gill Tract Community Farm, Albany, California, United States - DLSLSB.R1 | ecosystem: Host-associated > Plants > Phyllosphere > Unclassified | place...
GATGAGGGAGGACTGCTGCCATATGAGCCGGGTGTGGTACCTCAGGGAAGTGACTAGGGCGCCAGAGTCACCGGCGGGTCAAGGGATGATGCCTATGGGCATTACTTTTGTAAAGGTTTTGGTGTGAGCGGCCGCAAGACGGCCATGTGGACGATCTGGCATGCGATGCCGGATCGTCCACATGGTGGCGCGCGCATCGGGCGCGCTACAGAGTGAGCCGCATTGGCGGCGATGAAACACTCTTGGCAAACCCATTACGGTTGTGGTCGCCTTGCAAAGCTGGGTTTTCGCAACACTTTGGCCGGCACTTGCTGCGTGCGTTCTAGCGCGCGAGCGCCAGGCGCGTAGTCGATGTTGCACCGGTCACGCCGGTCACGCCAGGCGTATGCGCAAGCTTGAAGACGGCCAGCGCCTCGGTCAGGTGGTCGGTCTGGCCGGTCAGCGATTCGGCGGCGGCTGCCGCTTCTTCGACCAGTGCCGCATTCTGCTGCGTCATCTCGTCGATGCTGCCGATGGCCAGGCCAATGTCCTCGATGCCCGCATTCTGGCGCGTACCGGCATCGCGGATTTCGAGCATGATGGTTTGCACCTTGGCCACCGCCTCGACGATCTGCGCCATCGTCGCGCCGGCTTCGTCCACCAGCGTGCTGCCGGCGTCGACCTTGGCGACCGAGTCGCCGATCAATTCCTTGATTTCCTTGGCGGCGGCGGCCGAGCGGTGCGCCAGCGTGCGCACTTCGCTGGCGACCACGGCAAAGCCGCGGCCCTGTTCGCCGGCACGGGCGGCTTCGACCGCCGCGTTCAGGGCCAGGATATTGGTCTGGAAGGCGATGCCGTCGATGGTGGCGATGATGTCGACGATGCGTTTGGACGAGGCGCTGATGTCGCCCATCGTCGTGACCACGCCGCCGACGACGTCGCCGCCACGCGAGGCGATCTCGTTGGCCGTGACCACCAGCGCACTGGCTTCGCTGGCGTTGGCGGCGTTCTGGCGCACTTCGCCCGTCAGCTCGGCCATCGCACGCGTGGTGCGGTCGACGTTGGAGGCCTGCGATTCGGTGCGGCTGGCCAGGTCGGCGTTGCCGGTGGCGATCTCGCTGCTGGCGCTGGCGATGGCGTCGGCCGACGCCTTGATGTCACCCACCAGCGTCGATAAGCGCGTGCGCATCTCCTTCAGTGCGGCCAGCAGGCTGCTGCTGTCGCCCGCGTCGGTGTGGATCTCCATCGACAGGTCGCCGGCGGCCACGGCCTGCGCGATCTTGCGCGCATAGGCCGGCTCGCCGCCCAGCTGCTGCCAGATCGTGCGGACCATGAACCATGAGATCGCAACCAGTACCGCGATCACGATCAGGGCCGACAGCACCATCGCGATAACGGTCTGACGCACGCTGTTCTGGCTGGCTTCGATGCCGGCGGCGAACTGGCGCTGGGCCAGATCGGCCGTCTTGGCCAGGTCGGCATTCAGCAGCGCCAGCGCCTTTTGCATGGCGCCGACCGTGGCTTGCGGGTCACCTTGCTCCAGCTCGAGCATGATGCGGGCCGTGGACAGTGCCGGCGTGTAGTAAGCAGTGAATTCGGTATTCAGGCGTGCGCTCGTGGCTTGCTGGCCGGGGATTTTTCCCAACTGATCGAGCGCGGTGCGCACCTTGGTGGCCTGGTTGTTGGCCTGGTCGACGAGCGCCTTGTCGTTTTCGGTGACGGCATCGGTCAGCATGACGGTGACGGCCCCGATGTCGAGCGACAGGACCTTGACAGCGTCCATCAGCGGATAGTCCACCGACTCGGTGGTGGTGATCGACTTCAGGGCGCCGTTCGCGATGGTCGCGCTGATGCCGGCACCCAGGCCGAAGATGATGGCGGAAATGATGGGCAGTGCCCAGATCCTGCGCTTGATGCTCATGCTTGTCTCCAGATACAACGCCCGCCACGCGGCGCAGAGCCGGTGGCGGGCATGGTTATTACTTGCTTATGGGGTGAGGACGACCTTGACGCTTGCATCGACGGCGCTCTTGTCGATGTAGCCGATGGCCTTCGGGTTGGCGGCGACGGCCGCCTTCACGCCGGCACTGTCGGCAACTTCCTTCGGCATCGTGGCCTTGCCGGTAAATACCAGCTTGGACCACAGGGCCTTGGCCTGGGCCGCGTCCTTGTCCGCGACCTTCTTGTAGAACTCGGCGCGCACCGGGGCGTTGTCAGGCTGGTCGATCGGCGTCATCGACGTCGATTTACCGAGGAAGAACTGGGCGACCTGGTCCTTGGTCAGCGCGCTTTCGGCAGCCTTCGGGTTGACGACGACAACGACTTCGGCGAGGGCCGGCAGTGCAGCGAAAGCGGTACTCAGGCAGGCAGCGATGATGATCTTTTTCATGGCCGCTCCTTAGAACACGAAGTCGAGGGCGACGGCGCCGACGGTCACCGGACCGGAGAAGCCTGGCTTGACGTTGATGAACAGGCCGTTGCCGGTTGGCTTGATGCGGTCGATCTGCACCTTCAGCGCAGCCGACTTGTAGAAGTCCCAGCGCACGCCGATGGTGTCGGTGGTCTGCTCGCCCTGGCCCACGCCCGAGACGGCAATCCGGCTCACGCCGGCGCGCAGCGCCCGCAGGGTCGGGGTGCAGGCGGCCGGGAAGCCGGCCGGACAGACGGCCGGCACGGTGTTGTTGATGGTGCTGTCGATCTTCAGTTCCGAGCGGGTGTAATACGGCAGGAACTTGCCGATGCGGTAGCCGCCCATCACGTACCACGACGTGGTGTCGTTGATGTACGTGTCGGTCTTGCGCTTGGCGAATTCGGTCTGCAGCACGATGTTGTTCCAGTCGGCGGTCAGGCCGAGCGAATTGAACGTGCCCTTGTCGCCCTTGGCTTCCACTTCGGTTGCCAGCGCCGTCAGCTGGGGCATGCGATAGCCGGCGCCGGCAGCGCGCAGCGAGCCGACCAGCGTATTGAGCGATGGCAGGTCGTCCAGCGTGATCTTGGTGCGGGCATGGCCGGCGCGCAGCGTGAACGGGCCGTTTTCGGCCACCACGTTCAGCGCCAGGATGTTCTTGCCGCGCACGTGGAAACTCGTCACCGGGGCCTTGGTGCTGCCGGCGGCGAACTGTGTCGTCAGGCTGGTGTTGCCGAAGTCGTGGCGCCAGGTGATGTCGGCGCCATCGACGCTGTTGAACGGCACCTGCGAATACACTTCCGACGGCGGACGCAGCATCGTGTTGGCATAGCCCACATTGCGATAATCCGAGATCATGAAGATCGGCAGGCCAACGCGGCCCACGCGCACGCTCAGCTCATCCGAGATGCGGAACTTGGCGAAGGCCCAGCTCAGCTCGGCGCCATAACCTTCTTCGGCGTCCTTGCGCACGAGGCCCTGGGCGGTCAGCGACAACCAGTCGTTGACGGTGTAGTCGGCTTGCAGGCCGAGGTTCGAGTCGATGCCGGTGCGGAAGTCGCCCGCACTGCCGCTGGCCTGGTTCGGGCGGGCGAATTCGGCACGGTCGTCATCCGAGTAGGTGGCAGCAGCGGTGCCGAATCCGCTGATTTTCACGGCGTTCTCCTGTGCCTGTGCGACCGACGCGCACAGAGGCAGCGCCAGCAGACTGGCGATCATTGTTTTTTTCATAATTGGATTAAGCTGAAACGTAAGCTGCTGGAAACGACGGCGCTGACAAGGGCAGCAGGCAAGAGCGCCGGTACATACTGGAATTTATTCTATCCACCCGGCAATATTCGCAGCAACAGTTTTATGACAGGTGGAGAGTATTCGAGACAATTCGCGATGGAGTGTGGCCTAACTGACACAGTAAGTGGTCAGGTTAGATTCCAGACTAGCAAGTTAGTCGCTGCGCTCCACGGATGGCGCGGTGCAATTCAGATGGCCGGTATCGTCTTGCAGGGGAATGCGGCGGCCATCGATCTCCAGGTCCGCCAGCACCGGCGGCGCGGCGCGCAGACGACCGGCGCGCATGGCGTCGAACAGGGGTGTGCAATCGCCGAGCATCACGGGCAGGCTGGCGGCCAGTTCCCAGGCGCCGCGTACGGTCTGGCGCAACACGGCGCCACCATCCCCGTCGGCACCGACCACCACCACCTCGGGCCGGGCGTCGCCACCCAGATCGAGCACGAACGCGTCACACGCGGCGTTCTGACTGCGCATGCAGCGCGGCAGGCGCCCCCATTGCTGCGCGTTTCGCCATTCGGTCTGCACGAAACCTGCCGGCAGCACGGCGCCGGCCGGCCACACGCGCAGCTGGTCGGCCAGCCAGATGACGCCGGTGCCCGGGCCGGCGTCAAGGTCGGGCTGGCGCAGGCGCGCCAGCTCGGTCCGCAGCCAGGCGGCATCCGCGCCGGTCGTGTTGCTCTCGACACGAGCCAGTGCGGCGCGGCCGTAGCGCGCGCCGTGATGCCATAGATAGGCCAGGTCCAGTTGCCGTAACGGGATCTTGCCGGCGTCCAGACGCGCCAGCTGGCTGGCAACGGCGATGCGCCCCGGATCGCCGGGCGGCGAGAGCAGCAGCGCCAGTACGCCAGTTACCGTGAAGGCGGCGGCGATGTTCACGCCGGCCAGCGTGGGCAGCCAGCCGCGCCGCAGGGCTGCCGCTGCATACCCGCCGGCATAGCACGCCGCCACCAGCAGGCAGGCGGCAGCGATCACCCGGTCGGTCGACCAGCCGTGATCGAGCACGCGCAGGGCGAGGGCGTAGGCGGCGAGCAGGGTCAGCGGTGCCAGCAGGAGGCTTGCCACGCGCGCTGACACGGCGATGACACGCGCCGGGCGCTCGCTGCCGTCCTGGTAGGCTGCATTGATCAGCACCACGAAGGTGGCCGCCGCCGACAGCAGCATCCCGGCGGCGCTGCGCGTGGCCCACAGCGGCTCGAGCCCGGTAAACGGCAGGCTGGCCAGGAAGCCGCCCACCAGCAGCGTCAGCACCGGCAGGGTCCACGACAGCAGCACGTGCAGCAGGTTGCGGATGCCGCGCACGATGGCCGGCTTGACGTCGGTCAGGTGCAGTGCGCTGGCAAAGGCGAAGGTGGTCACGGGAATGAAGAACCAGGCCTTGCGCATGGCCTGGCTCAGAAAGTCGAGCCGGATCAGGTCGAACAGCGATGCACCCAGTTGCAGCACGAGCCAGGCCGTGCCGACGAACAGGCCGCTGAAGGCCACTTGCAGGCCAAGGGTCCAGGCGACTTCAAAATACGTGGCATATGACGCCACGCGCCGGCGCTCGCGCGCGCCGGCAAGCACCAGCGCGTGGGCGATGAAGCAGCCGACCGCCAGGCACACCCACAGGGCGCTGGACGGCGTAGGGCGCAGCATCTCAGTGCCGCCCAGGCGGCGCCAGATGTCGTACATGGTCAGCAGCGCGATCGCGACGGCGGCGGCGCCGCACCAGCGCGCCAGTGTGCGGCGCGGCAGATGGCCGAGGGCGCTGCTCAGGACGATCGGCAGCAGCACGCCCAGCATCACCAGCGGCGCGAACAGCAGGGGAACCGTTGCGGGCCATGACGTGTTTTGCAGCGCCGTATAGAGCAGGTACAGCAGCGCACCCTGCGCCAGGCCGATCCCGATGCGCGCGCGGCCAAGCCAGGCAGGCAGGCGGTGGTCGGTGGTATCGGGGAGCGTGTCCATGGCGCTTAGCTGCCCCGGTAGGTCGAGTACGACCAGGGCGTCATCACCAGCGGCACGTGGTAATTCTGGGCGCTGTCAGCGATGCCGAAGCCCAGCGTGATCCGGTCCAGGAAACGGGGCGTGGACAAGGCCACGCCGCGCGCGGCGTAATAGTCGCCCGCATGAAACACCAGCTCGTACTGGCCGGGCCGCAGCGCTGCTGCATCGAGCAACGGGCTGGCGCAGCGGCCATCGTCATTTGTCACATCGGCCTTGATCAGCGTGCGGCCTGCGGCGTCGATCGCGTACAGCTCGACGGTGATGCCGGCGCCGGGGCAGCCGTGTGCGGTGTCGAGTACGTGGGTGGTGAGTTTGCCCATGGGTGTCCTTGCGTACGGGGAGACTCATCATAACGTGGCGGACGCGCGGCGTCACTTGGCGGGGTAGCGGCAGGATTCTTTCGGGTTTTCATGCAGGCGCAGACCGCCTCACCGGGGCTGCGCCGGTCGCATGCATTGCACAGCAATACCGCGTACCGGCATGAATGCTGAGTTGGTTCATGGCAAGCCGGTGTATCATGGGCGATGACGAGTAAATGGCATGTAATGATCGTAGACGACGAGCTGGATTTGCTCGAGAGCGTCGCATGGCTACTTGAAACTGAAGGCTTCCGGGTGTCGCTGCATGACGACCCGCGGCGAGCCGTGGCCGCCATCAGTGATGGGGTAGCGCCGGATCTGGTCATGCTCGACTATCGCATGCCGTGGTTGAATGGCTCGCAGACCCTCCAGCAGATGCGGGGATTCGGTTTGACGGCGCCGGCAGTGCTGGTGTCGGCGATGGCAACCCTGGCTGCCGAATCGGCCGCTGCCGGCTTCGATGAGTCGTTGTCGAAGCCATTCGAGTTCGACCAGATGGTCCGCCTGATGCGACGCCTGCTGCCAGGTGCGCGCGCATCCGATCCAGGAATGGCCTGATGCAGTTTCTGTCCAACGTCCGGCATCCCGATGTCGGGCAGGTGCGCGCCGCGTGGGAACGCTATGTGCAGCATCAAAATCTTGCGCCGGACACGCTGCGGCCGTACGTGCTCAGGGCGTGGAACCGCGCACGCGCCAGTGGCTGCAATCCGCGCCTCGGCCGCGCCGACCTGCTGGGAGAACACGAAACCGGGCAGCTGCTCGCACAGCGTCACGAGCTCATCACGGCAACCGCGCCGTTTCTTGGGGCCCTGTCCAGGGCGGCAGGTGAACACCGGCACGCGGCGATGCTGGCGGACACCGACGGCCGGCTGCTGTGCTTGATGGGCGACCCTGAAACCATGGCCGATGAGAATTTCCCGCGGCCGGGTTCCCTGCTCGACGAGGCGCATGCCGGCGCCAACGGGGTTGGCACCGCCATCGCCGAGAACGGTTATGTGGAGCTGGTCGGCCCCGAGCATTTCATCGAAGGCTTTCATGCCTTCACGTGCCAGGGTGTACCGATTACCGGGCCGCAAGGGCCGATGGGCGTGCTGAGCATGTCGGTACGAACGCTGGCCACGGCCGACCGCGTGCGTGACATCCTGTTCTGCGCCACGGAAGCGGTGGAATGCGAGTTGCTGGCCAAGTGGCTCTCCAGCACCAGCGGCCCGGAGATCGAGCACACCCTGGAACGCCTGCGGCAGGACATGCTGCAACGCCTGACGGGCGCCCGCCTGCGCATGGAGGTCGCAGCGCGCCGGATTGCTGCCGGTGCCGACGTCACCGCCATGGTGCAGACTTCCAAGGCAATGAGCGCGCAGTTCGCCCGTCAGGCCCGCACCTGGCGCGTGCTGGCGCTCGAGCGCACTGGCCCTGCCGAGCCCGAGCCCCTGGCGCTTGCCGACATCGTGCAGGACCTGCTGGATCTGCTGGCCACCGAAGCGCGGGTGGTCGGCGTGCAGTTCGAGTGGGGGGCTGCCGACCGCGTCACGGTGCTGGACGATCGCCAGGCGCTGACGCGTCGCCTGCTCGGTGGCTTTCTGTCGACCCTGCAGAAGGCAGTGTCCGGCTCGACGCTGGTCGTCGACGTCGGCGCGGTTGGGGGCGTCGGGCGCACTGCGCTCAAGGAGCGCGCCATCGACGGCCGGGTGCGCCCGGGGCCGGTGGTCGAATCCTTGCGAGTGACGTAGAGAACGACGCACCGCGCATCCACACTGGACTGCTGCAGGCATCGCATGGCACGATGTGAGTGGACCAACTCCTATCTGGAATGCGCATGCCGACCTCCTACCCGCGCGACCTGGCCGGCTACGGCCGCACGCCGCCCCATCCGCAGTGGCCGGGCGCGGCGCGCATCGCGCTGCAGTTCGTGCTCAACTACGAAGAGGGCGCCGAAAACAATGTGCTGCATGGCGATGCGGCATCCGAAACCTTCCTGTCCGAGATCGTCGGTGCCAGCGCCTTCCCCGCGCGCCACATGAGCATGGAGTCGCTCTACGAATACGGCTCGCGCGCCGGCCTGTGGCGCCTGCTGCGCCTGTTCGAGGACCGCAAGCTGCCGCTGACCGTGTTCGGCGTGGCGCAGGCGCTCGCGCGCCATCCCGAGGCAGTGACAGCGTTCCAGGAGCTGGGCCATGAGATCGCCTGTCACGGCCTGCGCTGGATCTCGTACCAGAACGTCGACGAAGCCACAGAGCGCGCGCACCTGCGCGAAGCCGTGGCGATTTTCCGCGATCTGACAGGGGCGGCGCCGCAGGGCTGGTACACCGGGCGCGATTCGCCCAACACGCGCCGTCTGGTGGTCGAGCATGGCGGCTTTGCCTACGACGCCGACCATTACGGCGACGACCTGCCGTTCTGGCAGCAGGTCGAGGCTGCCGGGCCGGATGGGGTGGTGCGCCGCACGCCGCACCTGGTGGTGCCCTATACGCTCGACACCAACGACATGCGCTTTGCCTCGGCCGGCGGCTTCAATTCGGGCACGCAGTTTTTTGACTACCTGAAGGATGCCTTCGACGTGCTGTACGCCGAGGGCGATCCGCATGGTCTGAACCGGCCCAAGATGCTGTCGGTCGGCCTGCATTGCCGCCTGGCCGGCCGCCCGGGCCGCACGGCGGCGCTGGCGCGCTTTCTCGATTACGTGGGCCGGCACGACAAGGTCTGGGTCACGCGCCGCATCGACATCGCCGATCATTGGAAAATGGTGCATCCTTGCCCCATGTGATGGCGTTGCATTATATGTTTCATGATATGAGCCATATCATCCATTGATTATGGGTTGGTGGACCGTGAATGGTAGCCTTCCGCCTTTGGCGTCCAGTAATCCACTCACCAAAGACAGGCATGTCAGAACCGATCCGATTCCTCTACCAGGGCCAGCTGCGCGAACTGCGCGACGTGAAGCCCACGCAAACCATCCTGCAGCACCTGCGGGAGGACTTGCGCTGCACCGGCACCAAGGAAGGTTGTGCCGAGGGCGATTGCGGCGCCTGCACCGTGGTGATCGGTTCGCTGGAAGATGGCGAACTGGCGCTGCGCGCGGTGAACGCCTGCATCCAGTTCACGCCGACGCTCGACGGCAAGGCGCTGTTCACGGTCGAAGACCTGGCGCAGCCCGACGGCGCGCCCCATCCCGTGCAGCAGGCGCTGGTCGAATGCCACGGTTCGCAATGCGGCTTTTGCACGCCGGGGTTTGCGATGTCGCTGTTTGGCATGTACCTGAAGCAGGAAGGGCGCGCGCCATCGCGCTGCCAGATCAACGATGCGCTGTCCGGCAACCTGTGTCGCTGCACCGGCTACCGCCCGATCATTGACGCCGCGCGCCGGATGGTCGAACTGCCGCCGGTCGCCTTCGACCGCGTTGCACTGGCCGAGCGCCTGCGCACGCTGCAGCGCAGCCACGGCTTCACGTACGCCGCGCATGGCCAGCACTTCCACGTGCCGCGCACCGTGGCCGAACTGGCGGCGCTGCGCGCCGACCATCCGGCCGCCGTGCTGCTGGCCGGTTCGACCGACGTCGGGCTGTGGGTTACCAAGCAGCTGCGCGAACTGGGTGACGTGATCTATCTTGGCCAGGTCGCCGAACTCAAAACGATGCACGAACGCGAGGGCATGCTGGAGATCGGCGCTGGCGTCTCGCTGCAGGACGCCTACCAGGCACTGGCGGCGCGCTATCCCGATGAACTCACGGAACTCTGGCAGCGCTTCGCATCGCTGCCGATCCGCCATGCCGGCACGCTGGGAGGCAACGTGGCCAACGGCTCGCCGATCGGCGACTCGATGCCGTGGATGATTGCACTGGGCAACCAGGTGGTCCTGACCAGCAGCGCCGGGACGCGCGTGCTGGCGCTGGACGACTTTTATCTTGGCTACCAGAAGAAGGATTTGCGGCCCGGTGAATTCGTCCAGGCCGTGCGCGTGCCGCTGCCGCAATCGCGCCCCGGCCTGCGCTTTCGCACCTACAAACTGGCCAAGCGCTTCGACCAGGACATCTCGGCCGTGTGCGCCGCGTTTGCCATCGTGCTCGACGGCGAAACGATCGTCGACGCCCGCATCGCATTTGGCGGCATGGCCGCAACGCCACAGCGCGCTGCGCAGGCCGAGGCTGCGCTGCTGGGCCAGCCGTGGAGCGAAGCCGTCTTGACGGGCGCGATGGCGGCGCTGGGCCGCGACTATGCGCCGCTGTCGGATGCCAGGGCCTCGAGCAGCTACCGGATGCGCACTGCGCAAAACCTGCTGCGCCGCTTCTGGCTTGAAACGCGCCTGCACGATCCGCTGCCCGCGCAGGCAGTCAATGCCTTTGCCGGCGCCTGAGGAGACGATCATGAACGACGGCGGCATCAAGAACCTGGACGTCTGGGCCGAAGTAGGCCGCGCGCGCAAGCACGAGTCGAGCGAGCTGCACGTGCGCGGGGGCGCGACCTTCACCGACGACATCGCCGAGCTGGCCGGCACGCTGCATGCGGCGCTCGGCTTGTCGACGCGCGCGCATGCGCACATCACCGCCATCGACCTGGCGCCGGTCCGTGCCAGCGCCGGCGTGGTCGCCGTGCTGACCGTGGCCGACATCCCGGGCCTGAACGATTGCGGCCCCATCATCCACGACGATCCGATCCTGGCCGATGGCCTGGTGCAGTATTTGGGCCAGCCGATCTTCATCGTCGTCGCCGACAGCCATGACAACGCACGCCGCGCGGCGCGCCTGGCGCAGGTGACGTACGAGGACCTACCCGCGATCCTGACCCCGCAGGCGGCGCGCGCTGCGCAATCGTATGTGCTGCCGCCCATGCGCCTGACACGCGGCGATGCTGAAGCCGCGTTCGCGCGCGCGCCGCACATGGTCAAGGGCCAGCTGTACGTGGGCGGGCAAGAGCAGTTCTACCTCGAAGGCCAGATCGCGTACGCGATTCCCGGCGAAGACCGCGGCATGCACGTGTACTCGTCGACCCAGCACCCGAGCGAGATGCAGCATGTGATCGCCCATGCACTCGGCCTGCATTCGCATCACGTGACGGTGGAGTGCCGCCGCATGGGCGGGGGCTTCGGTGGCAAGGAATCGCAATCGGCGCTGTGGGCCGCGGCGGCGGCCATTGCCGCAGTGCGTACGGGCCGCCCGGTCAAGCTGCGCGCCGACCGCGACGACGACATGCTCGTCACCGGCAAGCGTCACTGCTTCCATTACGAGTACGAAGTCGGCTACGACGACGCGGGCCGCATCCTGGCCGCGCGGGTCGACATGGTCACGCGCGCCGGCTACTCGGCCGACCTGTCCGGCCCCGTGGCCACGCGCGCCGTCTGCCACTTCGACAATTCGTATTACCTGTCCGACGTCGACATCCGCGCTGCCTGCGGCAAGACCAACACGCAATCGAACACCGCGTTTCGCGGCTTCGGCGGTCCGCAGGGCGCGATCGCCATCGAATACGTGCTCGACGAAATCGCGCGCAACCTGGGCCGCGACGCACTCGACATCCGGCGCCTGAATTTCTACGGCGCGCAGGAGCGCAACGTCACGCCCTATGGCCAGACGATTGTCGACAACGTCATCCCCGAACTGGTGGCCGAACTCGAAGCAGGCAGCGATTACCGCGCGCGCCGCGCGGCCGTGGACGACTACAACCGCACCAGCCCCGTGCTCAAGAAGGGGCTGGCGCTCACGCCGCTCAAGTTCGGCATCGCGTTCAATGTCACGCACCTGAACCAGGCCGGCGCGCTGGTGCACGTCTACGTGGACGGCTCCATCCTCGTCAACCACGGCGGCACCGAGATGGGGCAGGGCATCAATACCAAGGTGATGCAGGTTGTGGCGCATGAGCTGGGTGTCGAACTCGGTCGCGTGCGCGCCACCGCCACCAACACCAGCAAGGTCTCGAACACGTCGGCCACCGCCGCTTCGACCGGCGCAGACCTGAACGGCAAGGCGGCGCAGGATGCCGCCGGCAAGATCCGCGCGCGCCTCGCGCAATTCGCGGCGCAGCAGTACGGGGGCGCGGCCAGCGACGTGCGCTTCGCGGCCGGCACCGTGTTCGTCGCCGGCCTGGCGCTGCCGTTCGAGGAACTCGTCGCGAAGGCTTACCTGGCGCGCGTGCAGCTGTGGTCCGATGGCTTCTATGCCACGCCCGGCCTGCACTGGGACCCGAAGACGATGACGGGTCGCCCGTTCTCGTACTTCGCCTACGGCGCGGCCGTGTCGGAAGTAGTGGTCGATACGCTGACCGGCGAATGGAAGCTGCTGCGCGTCGATGCGCTGTACGACGCCGGCCGCTCGCTCAATCCGGCGATCGACATCGGCCAGGTCGAAGGCGCGTTCATCCAGGGCATGGGGTGGCTGACCACCGAAGAATTGTGGTGGAACCCGGCCGGCAAGCTGATGACGCATGCGCCGTCGACGTACAAGATTCCGGCGGTCTCGGACTGTCCCGAGGATTTCCGGATCGCGCTGTTCGACAATGCCAACGTCGAAGACAGCATCCACCGCTCCAAGGCCGTGGGCGAGCCGCCACTGCTGCTGCCGTTCTCGGTCTTCTTCGCGCTGCGCGACGCCATCTCGAGCGTGGGCGGGCACCGTGTCAATCCACCGCTGAACGCCCCCGCGACGAGCGAAGCCATTCTGGATGCGATCGCGTTCGTCGAGGGCGCCGCCGGCGCGCGCGCGTGACGATGGACTGGTTGCGCGCCCAGGGCGATGTGCCGTCCGTGCTGGTCACGGTGGCGGCCGTGAAGGGCTCGGCGCCGCGTGAGCCGGGCGCGAAGATGCTGGTGCGCGCACACGATTTTGATGACACCATCGGCGGCGGCCACCTCGAACACCGCGCGCTGGAGATTGCGCGCACGATGCTGCAGCTTGGCGAAGCGCGTCGCTTCGAGCGCTTTGCGCTCGGCCCGAGCCTGGGCCAGTGCTGCGGCGGCGTCGCCTGGCTCGCGTTCGAACGCGTCGATGCCGCGCAGGTTGACCTGCTGCGCGCACGCCGCAACGTCGACACCTGGCGCCTTGTTGCGCTGGACGGTGCATTCGAATGGGCGTTGTTCGACGACGCGGCGCTGCTGGCGGGTACGCCGGACGCGCCGGCATTTGAACGCGCACTTGACGCCCGGGTGCTGGACGGCGAGGGCGGGCGCCGCTGGCTGCTCGACCCGGTCCTGGCGCCGCGCGCGCACCTGATGCTGTTCGGCGCCGGGCACGTCGGCGCCGCCATCGTGCGCGCGCTGGCCGAGCTGCCATGCCGCGTGACGTGGGTCGACGAACGCGACGCCATGTTCCCGCCATCCATCCCCCCGAACGTGACGATCGAGGCGACCGATACGCCCGAGGTGCTGGTAGAACATGCCGCGCCCGGCACGAGCTTTCTCGTCATGACCCACAGCCACGCACTCGACCTGCGCCTGTGCCATGCCATCCTGGCGCGCCCCGCGCATCCGGCCACGCCCGACTGGTTCGGGCTGATTGGCTCCGCCACCAAACGCAGCCAGTTCGAAGCGCGCCTGCGCGAGCGCGGCATCGACGACGCGCGCCTGGCCAATATGGTCTGCCCGATCGGCCTGCCCGATATTGCCGGCAAGGCCCCGGCCGTGATCGCCGCATCGAGTGTGGCGCAATTGCTGGCCGTGTGGGAAGCTGCACACCACCCCGAACCTCAACCGGAATTTTTGTAATGCCCACTGCATCACCCAATGTGCAGGCCTATCGCGCCAGCCTGCTGCACTTTCGCGCCGATCCGGCGTTCGACGATGGCGCCGCGCTGTTGTACGAAGACGGCCTGCTGATCGTCGAGGATGGCCGCATCCAGGCCGCCGGCGACTACGCCGCGCTCGCGCCCACGCTGCCTGCCGGCCTCGAACCCGTCGACTACCGCGGCAAGCTGATCGTCCCCGGCTTCATCGACACGCACCTGCATTACCCGCAGACTGACATGATCGCTTCGCCAGCCCCGGGCCTGCTGCCGTGGCTCGAGACCTATACCTTCCCGACCGAGCGCCGCTACGAAGATCATGAAGATGGCCGCTCGACGGCCGACTTCTTCCTCGACGAGCTGCTGCGCTGCGGGACCACGACGGCGATGGTCTACTGCACCGTGCACCCGCAATCGGTCGACGCATTCTTTGCCGCGAGCGAAGCGCGCAACCTGCGCATGGTGGCCGGCAAGGTGCTGATGGACCGCAACTGCCCGGACTTCCTGCGCGACCTCGAAGGCGAATTAGGGGAGAGCGAAGCGCTGATCAAGCGCTGGCACAAGCGCGGCCGCGCGCTGTACGCGATCACGCCGCGCTTCGCGCCGACGTCGACCGAAGCCCAGCTGCGCCTGACGGGCGAGCTGGCGGCGGCATACCCGGACACCTTCATCCAGACCCACGTGGCCGAGAACCGCGACGAGTGCACCTGGGTGGGCGAGCTGTTTCCGCAGGCGCGCAGCTATCTCGACGTGTACGACAGCTATGGCCTGATGCGCCCGCGCGCGATGTTCGGCCACTGCATCTGGCTCGACGACGAAGACATGGCGCGCATGGCGGCCACCGGCTCGGCCGCCGCCGTGTGCCC
>Ga0308169_10003756_pt1 | contig 14591 bp, 29 predicted proteins | sample PhyBR1_2_FD_202139 | JGI IMG/M metagenome (GOLD analysis project Ga0308169, IMG submission 202139) | Phyllosphere microbial communities from UC Gill Tract Community Farm, Albany, California, United States - DLSLSB.R1 | ecosystem: Host-associated > Plants > Phyllosphere > Unclassified | place...
AAACATGTCGAAGGGGAACATCCGGCGGTACTTCTCCTCTGCGAGTCAGCACGGTGTGACGTCCTCGTCCCGGATTCGACGTACCAATCTTCTTGGTCGATAGCAGGAGCTGTCCGCGCTCGTTCACTGATTCCAGCTCGTCTCGTTCTCTCTGCTGCAGGACTGCGGGAGTGACGACCGGCTCGTGGAATCCAGGTTCCAAGTGACTTTTGCGTGGCATTTTGTCGACAACACCCGCTTCTGTAGGTCAGAACGAATGTTACACCATGGCCAGTCGTGGGAAGAAGCACGGGAGAAGTAGCTCGTCACGAACCCTGCTTGTACCTCTCTTCCGCCTCAAGGACGAGCTGCAATGCCTCGTCGTCCTGCCACATCTGGTCTCCGTACGGGTCATCTAGTTGCTCCAGAGTGGGCGGGGCGACCGGAAAACTTGGTATCGCGATAGGTTGTTCTAGGAACGGAAGCACCGGTCTGCTTTGATATGCGCAAGTAGAGGAAGAGATCGCGGGATCGGGCGGATCACTAGGAGGGAGGGAGAGCGGCGAGGTGGCGAGGAAGAGGTGTTCTTGCTTGTGTTGTCGGAATGGCGTGGGCGAAGAGGGGATTTCTGGGTATCAGCGCCGCGGTACCTGATGAGGCAGGATCAGTGGAAAATGAGTGGGTGCAGGAGGCTCATCAGAGGTGCAACGGAGGGAGAGAAGGATCACCGAGCGACGAGGGGAGGGATCTACTGCATCCTCGTGCCCTTCCCCTTGTATCTCCAAGGGTGTCCGTGCAGCTTGGATTCTTTGACTCACCTCGAGCAGACGCGCTCATGTTCGCAATACTGCTTGTCCCTTCCTCAACCATGCACACGTCACCTGCCCGCGGTTCGGGTATGGGACCATCGAGGACTTCGTCCAGTTTCGCGAAGATGGAGTTGAGGCTGACCTTTCTGGCCATGATGAAGAATCCACGGGGGTGAGTCGGGTGCGGGGTCTAGTGTGGGAGGGGCTGGGTGAGTACATTCATGAAAGAAGAGAAGAGGATGGTGGTAGTGCCAAGAGATGAGCGAGTGACGGTGTTGAACATGGTGGGGTGATTCGGAGCGGTGCAGGTGGCCCGTGCTGAATGTGGCATCAGACGTGTTCGGGCCGTACTAGGGCAACCGGCATTTCGCTAATGCATGCTACATGGGCGATGACTACTCTGGGATCCGGAAGACAATCTCGCAAGTCAGCATGGCGACGAAAACTACACGATGTCCAGGAAATCAGGTGGACAAGGCACTTCCGTAGTCCGTCCGTAGACTTCAACACCACACAACCCGCATCGCTCACCTTGCCGCTGTTCTTGTTCGCCTCCATCTCCTTCTGCCCCTCGATGACCTTGTCCCATTCAAACACCTCATGTACCTCAACCTTCATCTTTCCGTCTTTGATCAATCCCAGCGCGTCCCTCTCGAAGCTCTGGAGCAACTCGGCCTGATACTCGACCGTCCTACTCCGCAGTGTAGACCCCTTGAGCGTGAGACGCTTGTACAGGAGGGACATGATGTTCGTATCGGGCTCGAGCTTCGGGCCAGACATCATCGCGAGGAAGACGAGCGTGCCGTCGCGATTGAGCAGGGAGAGGTTCTTGTTGAAGTAGGAGCGGCCGATGAAATCGACGATCAGGTCCACGCCGGGGGCGGTCTTCTTCACTTCCTCTTCGAAGTCTGCCGTGAGCACATGTCGAAAGCGGGCCAGATGATGGGGAAGAGGAGACGATGTCACTCACCCTGGGTGCGGTAGTTGATGGGGTGAACCTTGTCCCCGGCGCCGACAAACTCGCCCAGCTTCTTGAGGAAGTCGACCTTGTCGTCTGTTCCGCAGGTCGTGAACACGTTGGCGGCGCCTCCAACCGTCACTACTGTGAGCGACTATGATACCGACAGCCCGTCCCAGCCACTCACGAGCAAGCTGGATTGCGGCAACACCGACACCTGAAGCGCCCTGCAGTCAGTCCAACTCTCTAGCGATTTCGATCAAACCCACCGCATGAACGAGCACATTCTGGCCCTTCTTCATCCCGCCTTCGAGGAACAGCGCCTGGTATGCTGCAATCAGCACCATCTCAGGATGACCGAGCATCAGAGGCACCCACCCGTCATCCAGTTCTCGGGGATACCTCCAGCCTCAACCCATCCGACCTCCTTCGGCTTCCTCAAGAGCATGTTCTCGGGGCTGACGATGTACTCGGCATACGCCCCCTGCAGTCAGCACAGACTAGACCCATGAACTCCAAGTCCTCGAGACACTCGTATCTCGTTGGGCGCCCGGGTAAGGAGATACTGGTCGGAGGCAGGCGTAAACACTGTACTCACCCCAAAAGCCAGACCAAACACCTCATCCCCAACCTTCCACTTCTCCGCCCCCTCGCCGAGCTTCGAGACCACCCCGGCGAACTCGACGCCCATGATCGTCTTGCTCGCCTGCGGCGGGAGGGGGTACTTGCCCTCCCGCTGGAGCAGGTCCATCCGGTTCAGACCGAATGTCTGCGGTCAGCACCATGCGACCCCCGGCCTTTGCATGTAAGCATTGCTGCTGCCCATCCATCCGCCGTTCGGTCTCACGCGAGCGTGCACAGGTTTGGCTGATGGGGCTTTCATCAAAGCCCAATTCGACCTAGATCTGGATCGGGACCAGAAGTCACCCACCTTGATCTTGACCTGCACCTGTCCCTTCGCCGGCTCAGGCGTCTCCTCCTCGCCCATGTACAGGTTATCCACCGGACCCTTCCCATCCTTGATCAGGATACACCGCATCTTAGAGAAATTTGAACGTGTTGTGCTGAACGATCTGGCGCTGACTCGCCCGAGATCGAATCCCCGGCTTCTGAGTTGACAAGCTGCTCTGCCTGGGTTGAACGACACAAACGCAGATGCCGCCAATGAAGTCGATCTGATGGACGGGAGAGGTATTCTATTCGAGCAGGCAATGCACCGTCGTAGCGACATGAGATGACTGCGTGGCTGTTGACAGTATTACCAAGACGGAATGCTATTACGGTGTATGCTGGGGGCATCGATGAGGTCTTCGGTAAACGCAGTGACGCCAGACCTCAGGAGCTGGAATCAAATGCCGTACGCTGTAGCCGATCTAGCCGAGACGGGTCTCGAAACGCCACTGCTAAAAATGACTTTCCGCTCGTATGCATATAGTGTCGGCGGGCAAGCAACACCATCGAAGAGCGTTGCAATATGCCAGATCAGTATACGGCGGGTATGAAGGATTGTCTGTCATCGCTGTGTGAGCTACCAGCTAAGCAAGCCGACTCCCCCCACAGCTCCTCCCACCAATCCAGCTCCAAGCAGCGCCAACGTCGCAACACCAACGTTCACCGCCAGCCTGTACCCAGCGCCTTCTACGGTGGAGGTAGCATTCGCAGTACCGTTTCTCCCCGCTGTGGCATTGCCCGAAACGCTCGGCCTCGCCACGCTCGAGGCCACAGCCGAACCCGACACCGACGCGCTTGGAGCAACGACTACGTCCTCCCCCGTACCGGCACTGACGGCCGAAGTCGTTGCGGGAGGTTCACTGGTAGATGGCGGAGCCCACACGGAAGTAGTGATCGTTGTGGGCTCATCGCTCTCGGTCCAGGTGGCAGTCGTGGCGATCTGGACCCAGTCTTGCGGGGCGGTCAAGTCCGACGCGTTGGGCTCGTTACCCGCTTGCCATGATTCGGGCTCGTATATCGATCCGATCGTGTTGAACATCTGCTGTGAGCACGGCACCGGAGGCGAGCCAGAATGAGGCGAGGGGCGTGCGGGAGAATCAGGCGAGTGGGCGTACACGTGCACTGGTCAGACTCACATTGATAATATAGTGCGCTTGATAGACGTTTCCCTGCGCTGTCTCTTGACTGCACGCGTCTCCTACGCACCCCATCGCGCCGCTGACCTGACCGTCGCTGCTTGTGAGATCTTTGCGGATGCGATTGGAAGGCGGGCTACTCACGTCGCCGGGGGCTGCTGGTCTTTCAGCTGGTCCTCGATACATTTAATGACACAGGGGTAGTCATTCGTCACCCAAGTGGGGTAGGACGGTGCTTGACTCGCGTCCTGCGCGAGGGCGACTTGACCTTGTAGAGCGAGAGCGAGCAGCGCACTATAGATCGCCAGCGGGGTGGGCTGATTTCGTGTCATTATGAGTGTTCTCGGTCAAGGCGGATCGCTCAGAGAACGTCGCGGAGCGGTTTCGAGCGAGAGAGTAATGGCGTCGACGGCATGGTGGGACCTGCTGCAGGCAAACAGACGGTGCGCAGGACCGGTTGAGATGGAGAAAGGAGCGAGATCAGGGGACACGGTGTAAGGGAATGATCGATGGGGAGGGCCCGTCAAAGGACATCATTAGTCGAACGCGTCTCATCGCCGCCAGGAGTGGGCATGATGCATGCTGAACTGCCTGCCCCGATCGTTGACTCTGTATGGGCAGCCCAGTCCTCATACTGGGGGGGAAGCTCACCATTGATATGCTGCCCCCGCGCTGTCGCGCTTGATACCCGGTTCCCGGTGTAAAGTGTCAAAAACAAGGTGAAACATCCTGTCCGCATTGCCACGCCGGCCCGTGTTTTTAGCCGGACATATATTGTCAGCTGATCACCTGATCCACCCCCGCACAGGCGTCCAAGGTCGGAGCCAAGCGTCGTGGCTGCTGACAACCCTTGGCGCAGGCCAAGCGTCGCGCACTCAGCCGTCGCATCGCATACACAGCACTATGTACGACGTGGGGATCTCGTTCCCAGACCCGTCCGTCCTCACCACCGTCGGGCAGATAAGGTGGGAAAGTCCGGGACGGATCTCGTCCGGAGCCTTCTTGTACGCCGAGTCCAGATTGAGGCGCTGCAAATAGAACTCGATCCCCCACCCGGCCCCTTTTCGCGCGCAATCCACCGTGTTTCAGCGTACTCGTCCACCCCAGAACTTGGCGCCCGACACCCGTCCACGCCGGGAGCTGGCCCGAGTCACATGAGCTCGCCAGGAGAGACATCGACCCGCGAGGCCTGGATGTGTCTATGTTGCTTGTCGTCGTGGCGGATAAGCATAAGCCTACGAAGCCCCTCGGCGGGGTCGCGAGGTCGCAAGACGGCGGAGGCCGGTCTCGAAGCCGTGCCCTGTCTCGCCCGATCGCCGAGCCCGAGTAATGTCTTGGTGACGGGACCAAATAGGGTGGCGACCTGCTCAAAGGGGCAATGTGGCAAAGGTGATCGGGTGGCGGCGGTCCGTTTGTGTGCCGTCAGGTTTATGGGGCTCAAAAGGATGACGCGCAAGCAACCCGACCGACAGCACTCGAGAAACGCCCACCCACTGGTCCAGTCTCTGCTGTTATTGCTTCTCGGTCCTCTCTTCACACTCCAATCCCTACGACCAGCCCTACCCATTGCTCGGAGTACATTGAGCTGCTCAACTACTCAGCGCCCGAGTCAACACACCACATACTGTCAATATGGCGCCGCGAAAGAGGAATGAGCCAGCCAGTTGGGAGGTTGACGCCGACAAGCCCAAGCCCGAGGGCTCGACAAGGATCAGGCGAGCGTACTGCACCAAGGAGCTTGCCACCCGTGAGTCGCCGATCAATTACCAGCGTACCCCGTCTGCTGGCTTGTCCTTTGCGGGCTCAAGTCATCCAACATGAAGTGCCGTCACGGCGAGGCATTCCCACGACTTGCCACCTGAGCCTTTCGCGCTCGTCGCCTCACTACAGGGCTTTGTGTCTTTGTCCGGGCTCACCTGACGCGCAGAACCCGCCCCGGGCGTCGAGACCGTGCACGATGTGATGCTGTACCTGGCCCGCACGCACGGCAAGAAGAAGGCTTTTGCCAAGCGTGATATCGAGCGGGTCATCTCAGAGGAGAAGGAGGTGACCAAGATTGTGGGCGGGAAGGAGGAGAAGCAGAAGAAGACGTGGAACTACTTCAAGCTCAAGCCTTTTGAGTGGATGAACTACGAGGAGATGCTCCAAGCGACGAAGGACGTTGGATCGGGTCTGCGTGAACTCGGTCTGGGTGGAGAGGGCGAGACGTTCTTCAACATCTACGGCTCGACCTCGTGAGTTGCGCGGGTGTCGATTAAGCAAAGAGAGAGAGAGAGAGAGAGAGGAACAGAGTCACTGACGCCAGACGCAACTGGATGCTCATGGCGCACGCGTGTGCCTTCAACGCCGTCCCGATCTGCACGGCATACGACTCGCTTGGTCCCGACGGTCTCGCGCACTCGCTGAACGAGACGGAGGTCAGGTCGATGTTCACCAACGCGGACCTGCTTCCGACGCTCACGAAGATCATCGGCAAATGCCCCACCGTCAAGCTCGTGGTGTACGACGGACAGGCCGACCAGAAGCAGCTGGACGAGTTGACGGGAGTGCGAGAAGGTCTCAAAGCGGTTCACATCGATGAGGTTTTGAAGCTAGGCAAGGAGAAGCCGACCGAGGCGAGGAAGGCGAAGCCGGACGACATCTTCTGTTGCATGTACACGTCGGGATCGAGTGAGTACTTCAATGATGCTCTCAAAATTCACTGACCCCCAGCCGGAACGCCGAAGGGAGTGTTGCTGTCCCACGGGAACGTCACCGCCGCCAGTGAGTCTAGCCAGGGTCGCGGAACTCCCACTCACGTCAGTCGCATCAATCTGGACGCTACTGTACGAAGTTCTCGAGCCGTCGGACACGTACCTCGCCTTCCTTCCCCTCGCGCACATTCTCGAGTTCGTCGTTGAGATGGGTCTCTCCTTCGCTGGCATGCCAATCGGATACGGACGCGTGAAGACGTTGACGGACGCGTCGGTGCGAGAGTGCAGGGGTGACATTGCCGAATTCAAGCCGGTTCGTCGGGAGACGCGACACGTGAGGCGCATCGCTAACCCGCAGAGCATCATGATCGGTGTGCCGGCTGTCTGGGAGCTTATCCGAAAAGGCATCCTCGGCAAGGTCGAGGCGTCGGGTGGTCTCAAGAAGAGCGTGTTCAATTTTGCCCTCAGCGCAAAGGCTGCCGCGAAGGATTACCACCTCCCGCTCGTTTCCGGCCTCGCAGACACGATCGTGTTCAATCAGGTCCGACAGCAGACGGGCGGCAGGCTCAAGATCGTCTTCAACGGAGGAGGAGCTGTGTCCAAGTCGACGCAGCAGTTCATCTCCACTGCGTTGGTCACGATGATTCAGGGTGGGTCGGGCGAAATGAGTCAATTCATTTGCTGACCGCAGGCTACGGTCTGACCGAGTCCACGGCCATGGCGTGTATCCTCAACCCTGCCTGGATGCAGTACGGCTCCGTCGGCGGTCCCGTCCCCGCGGCCGAGATCAAGCTCGTCGATGCCAAAGAGGCCGGCTACTTCTCGACCAACTCGCCTCCCCAAGGCGAGATTTACGTGCGCGGTCCGGCAATCTTCAAGGGCTATTTCAAGCGGCCCGACCTGGACAAGGAGGCGTTCGACGAAGACGGATGGTTCAAGACGGGCGATGTGGGACAATGGAACAAGGACGGCACGCTGTCGATCATCGACCGACTCAAGAACCTCATCAAGCTCTCGGGCGGAGAGTACATTGCCGTCGAGCACCTCGAGAGCATCTACAAGTCGTGCCCGCTCGTCGCCAACGGCGCGATCGTCGCGAATGGCGAGCACAGCCAGCCGATGATGGTTGTGGTTGCGCACCCGCAGAACTTGCCTGCCTTTGCGAAGAAGAACGGTCTCGGTAGCGGCGAGGACCTCGAGGCGCTGTGCATGGACGAAAAGGTCGTGGATGCCGCGTTGAAGGAGCTGAACAGCGTTGGAAGGAAGCAAGGGCTCAAGGGCATGGAGCTGTTGGAGGCGATTGTGCTTACGGAGGAGGAGTGGACGCCCGAGAGCGGGTTCTTGACTGCTGCACAGAGTGAGTTGACGGACCGAGCGGGGCGTGTGGAGTGTGCGCGAGGGAGGAGTAGCCGAGGCGGATGTTCCTTATCGGGAGGTCGTCAACGGGTCGAGGAGAATTCGCAGGTATGACCAGCGCTGACGAGCAGAACTGCAGAGGAAGACGATCGAGAATCACTACGCCGACCGCATCAAGAAGGTCTACAAGTAGGCTCCGGAACAACCGCGGATCGGCATGGCGCGGCGGTGGTGGAGTGAGAGCGGTTCAAGTTGAGTGCACACCATGTGACAGCCACACCTCGAGGTCGACTGTATTCGATATACCCGCGAAGAGTCTTTGATGGAGAGCGTACTTTAATCCCGTATGAAAGCAGCGGAGCAGTCGGTAGATAGCTTCCACTCATGTGACATGTATCCGTTATGCCCGAATCGTGGCATCGCCAATGTACCCGTAGACTGCGCCGTCGAGGGGGATCACGTTCGATCGCTGCGCATTGCATAGCGCAAGCAGTCTCTTGCCTGGCAGCTCCGTCCCTCTGATGGGACGGCAAGTGCCGCGCTGGAGACTGCCGGTGCTATGGCCTGGGCGTACACGTCGAAGGACCGAGCTCGACAAGGACAATGCATGGGCCGTACGATCCGGTTTCCTAACAACAAGCCCATCCAAGACTTCCTGCTCGGCCAAGAATCAAGCGTGCGGCCGCTGTGCACCGGGTCCGACGTGCCGCGGTGCCGGGATGGAGGCTGACGACGGACGATCGAGCTTCTCATCCCCACGTCATCGCCCGTACAGCTCACAACGCCGGGTGATACGACCGCACCCTGCCCGTCAGCGCTGTCACGTCTGAGGCGACATCCGCGTATCATTTGAAGCCCCCTGTCCCTGTCCATCGTTGGTAGTCCAGCACACCGCTAGGTCCAACCGATTTGAAATCCTCGGCGAGTCGCTGGACGGAAAAGGGATGAAAGCAGGAGGCCCGACACTCACTTCGAAAAGTAGAACGGCTTCTGGTGCTTCAAGGCAAGACCCAGCACCTCCCCCGTCGCAAGATTGACGCTCTGATACGATGTGATATCAAGCTTGTTCCACCGCCCGCGGCTCGTCTCGCGCAGGGACAGCTCCATCTCGAATTCGTACTTGGGCGCCGGGTTGCCGGGCTCGAGCAACTCCGAGATGATGATCCGCCGGTTGAGGCGTTTCACTTTGGAATCGGACGAGTTCTCGGCGGGCGGGGCGACGGGGGCGAGGGTGTAGGTGCCAATGTGGAGGCCTTTTGCGCGGAGGGACGGTTTGAGCAAGGGGACGACTTCGGATGGGCTGCGTGTGAGCTCCCAGCTATGTCGGATGTGGGGATTGGCGGCGAGGAGGGACAGTGGGACCGCGACACAGGTCCGTGTAAGGCGGGCTATGAGGTGGAACGGGGCGAGACAGCTTGTTTGGAGAAGGATACGAAAGCTTTGAAGTGCTGTATCGAGACTCACTGGTCGGTCGTCAGGAAGGACAGGACGGTGCCGTCCGGGTAGAAACGCAAAAATCGGTGGTACGTGACTGAAATGAGCATCATTCCCTAGGGGTCCTGTTGCTGTGCTCCCGATCAAACACCCACTCATATGCGTGATCTGGAATCAGCGAAACAGCTCTACATCGAGGACACCTCACGACTCACCGTCACCCACTCGTCTCCCGCTCCAGGCCGTCTGGACGTCAGTTCACCGCACTACCAATCCTGTCAATCCCGCGCCGCACGCACATATAATGGCACACGGCAATATAACACCCGTCCATCCGCACCCGCTCCCTTTCGACCAGTACCGTCCTCCACTCGCCGCCATACCGCCTGCCCGTATCCGCAAAGGCAACCTCATCCGGATTCACCGCCGGGCGAGAGTATATTTTCTCGGCGCGGCGCTTCCATTCCTCCGAGTGCGCGGTCAACCACCGCGCGCGCCAGCATGTCGACCCGAACGATTCTATCCCTGCGACGTCGAGATGGTGCAGGACGTGCTCGAACACCTCGCCTGGTAAGGAGTCGATTGGCACCGGGAGATCTTCATTGGCGGGTGCGAAAGGGCGGGACGAGGGGTCGGGGTCTGCGCGGCGGAGCAGCGCCGTCAGAGGGCTCAGGCGAGCTGTGGTCGCTGTGGAACCTGTGCTCGGGTCAGAGTGGACGTGGTGGGGGTCGTAATCCGGTGCCGTCTGGATCGTCCGCTGAAAGGTGTACGGAGCGTTGGTCGGTGGGTCCGCGGAGACGAGGTCCGTGGACGTGGGCGTGATCGGTTCGGGCTTGATCTTGGAGCGATGGTGTGCGTATAGCCTGTCCACGTTGTCTGCTATCAGCGCAAGTACACACGCAGGTTGAGTGCACACCGTCCATCTTGAACGCCTGGCGGTACAGGTTGAGCGCATCGTTCAGCTGTCCCGCCTGCTCCGCCTCGACCGCCCGGGCGTATATCGACACTGCATCGCCCTTGGCCTTGCCCGCTGGACGGCCTCCAGGAGGACGAACAACTCGGGGTCGCTCTGGTGATCGGCTCGGCCCTGCAGAGGAGCCGATGGTGTATAATCCCAGCGAGCCGTCCTGATGCGATTCGTCGTTGTCGTGCGGCCTAGACCGGATGGCTCGAGGCGATGTTGCGGGCGACAATGACCGATTTGACCTTGCGGGCGAAGTGACCGGCAAGACGGTGTCCTCTGGCAGTGTCACCGACGTGCAAGCTTCAGGGGATGTCCTGCTGGTTCCCTTCCACCGTACAGGCCCATGCGCGACCTCGGCCTCCTTCCCCTTTCCAGTGAACCTGGACAAGCTCGCCTTGGGTGAAGCAGCCGTGATCGGGCGGGGCGGCGAAGCAGGAGTCGCAGACGAAGCCGGTGCTTCGCCATCAGCGCTTACAGCCTTTGTCTTCGGCACTGCTGCGGTGCTCATCGTCGCCCCTGCAGGCTTCCGCGACTTGACCTCTGCCTTCCACTCGTTCCTAAAGCGCTCGAGCTCGTCATCGCCCACCGGCCCATCGAGCTGCAATCGCTCCAGGTGCTCTTCGAGTTCCCTCGACGTGTGCTCCGGGGACACCACGGACATGCTCGGGTGTGTGGGTCTTGTGAAGATGTTGTGCAACGATAAATTTGTCGTCTGGGCGCCAGAGTCGAGTTAGTCATCGCCATCGTCGCCGTCGCTTGCGACCTCGAGTTGGTTTGCCGGATCACGGCGTCGCCTGAAGGAGATTGGTCGCATCTCCGCGTCTCACCGTCTCCCGGTCCTTTGCCGACTGAGGTCAAATGCTGTTGCTTTGACTGGTGTTGGTGTTGTGCACATACCAATGTCATTACATCCACCTCAACTCCCATCCCCAGCACCCACGCCCGACAACACTGCGACTGTTCCGCCCGCTCAGCTGAGCCATCCGGTGTCAAATACTCAGCGATCGTCTCAGGCCGGAGCGACAAACGATGGAGCGGTGACCCAGCCCGCCGGTCAGGCTCAACACGTCCTGCCAAACCGGACGGATGAGCCATCACCCATCAGGCAGCCGATCATCACGGCCCAGGATATCCGGGACCAGAAGACCCGCGAAGAAATCGAGAAGCGACTGCTCCGTCTCACGCAGGATCTGTACGAGCTGGAAATATGCGCGGGGGCCGTGATGAAGGACCAAGAGGACCGGATACCGCAGTTTTTGTTTGTCCTTCTCGAAGAATCTCTTCCTTGTCATGGCCTGACGACAGATTCAATATCAATGAACATTACGCTGCGCTGAACGACCTCGCGCGGCAGCTGCGCCCACAACAGCCACGTCAAGCCAACGGGGACGGGACATATGAGCCGCAAAATGGGTCCACGGGCGATAGGGTGCCGCGGAAGGTTGTGGAGGATGTGGATGGCTACCGCAATCCGCATGCGTTCACGAAGACGACCTTGCAGAGAGCGACGGGGGAGAACCAGTATGCCCTGGGGCGGATCCTGGGTCTGGAGGTGGGTGTGATTCGGCTGGTCTCGTCGTCGCGTGAAGCGGGCGGAATGGACGATCGGACAGGGCTGAATTAGGGACCATGACTGACGGACAGAGCTTCAGGCGGCAGCTGGAGACTGGGTTGAAGGAGCAGATGCCGCATGTCCCGCTCCCGCCGCGGACACATCGGCCCGTACACCCCATCAAAGCGGAGCCAGTTTCGGTAGCAGGCGAAGGGTCGAACGCCCAGGCTGCGATGCGGGAAAGGAATGCTGGAGAACGAGGCCGTGCGAGCGCGACTGGTATGAACGGGCACGCCGGGGCCGGCGCAGAGGTCAAGACGGAGCTGCGGGACGGCGAGTATGAAGGGATGATCAATGGGGGGTTGTAGCGGTGTCAAAAAGGCGATTCTTGAGCGGTGAACTCAACGCTAGAGGGCGGCGGTCGGCGGATCATGTAGATACAACGACCCGGGCCGGCCACGAGTACGCATAGTTGTTGTATATGATGGACCTTGTGCATCGGCCCAACAGGGACAGCTTCCGACGGCGGCTCGAGTGTCGGCCGTGTCCGGTTTCTCCGGTGGAGGTCGCGCTCGACCAGTCTGACGCCATGTGGGCCACGCTCCGCTCTCCGTCATCTCACCGTCCTTGCCATCTTCACAAGAACGAAAACACAGGATGAGGTTGATCAATCTCGCTCAGACCGCGCCGCTGCTGCTCGCTCTGAGCTCCAGCGGGCATGCCAGATCCGCACCATTCTCAGCCGAGGACATGCTGGCCACTCCCCGGCCTCATCCCGCCATAGCCAGCCCAGACGGGCATCACGCCTTGTCCATAGTCGACCTCTGGAGCCCAAAGCACGACGAGTGAGTGTCGTCTTCCACGCCACTTTGCGTCGATCAGCTCATGTCAGAACGACCCGCACGGTCTACCTCGTCTCGCTCAATACCTCACGCACTGACGCCCCCGTCCAGCTGCTGTCCGCTGCGCCTGGCCACGCGAGCGAGCTGATCTGGCTCAACGAGACGCACTTCGCTTACCTCAACGGAACCGCACTTTATCTGTACGACGTCTCCCGCGCCAGCGCACAATGGGACGGCTCGGCAGTTGGCGGATCCAAGCCGAAACCGATCCTCCACTTCCCGGAGGGGGTCAACCCGACGGGGCTGCAGTATCAGCGCGATACGGGCGCCCTGGTTTTCTCGGGACAAGTTTGGGCGGACGGGGACTTTGCCTTGAGCGGGCGGGGAGATGAGGCTTGGGAGGGGAGGGGGACGAGCGGAGTCGTGTTCGATGAGCTGTTTATCCGGTACGTCGTGGTGGACTTGGACCCTCTCGCCGGTTGGCGTTGCGCAGAATGTTGGCACGATGAGTGGCTCAATGCCGTCTTTGTGCCTCCGTTCTTCATTGTACCTGGCCTGCTCTCAGCCTTCCTTTTAGCCCTTCTGCAGGACTATAGTGTTCACCGCTGACCGCAGACACTGGGACACCTGGCGCGTGCCGGGCAAAGTATGGACCATCGGCGTGACCCACCTCGACCCAAAGTCCAGCTTCACCACCCAATCCAAGCCCTCATTGATCAACCTGCTCAACTCCACTCGTCTCACCTCCCAATCCGACCCGCACGGCTCCGTCGCGGTGTCGAAGGACCACATCGCATTCACCGTCAAGCCGCCGCACCTGAACTTTGCGCGGCACACCCGCGAAGACGTCTACGTTCTGCCCTTGCCTCAGTCGGCGCACGGGTACGACCACGTCCAGCCCAATCAGATCACGCCGCAGCAGCACGGAGCCGTCTCGTCGGTCAAGTTCTCGCCCGATGGGAACAAGCTCGCGTGGCTGCAGATGGCGGAGGACGGGTACGAGAGCGATAAGCGGGTCGTTGTGGTGTACCACCTCGGCACGAAGGGCCAGGGTGGCAAGACCGAGCGGTGGACGGATGAGTGGGACAGGAGCCCGAGCGCGCTTGAGGTCTGTTCGGTATGGTGTCGGCGTCGCAAAGCTCATCATAGTGGTCGCTCGACTCGGAGTCGCTGTACTTCACCGCCGAGCACGAGGGTCGTGTATTGCCATACCACCTCACGCACGCAAACCACCTCCCGACACCCTTGCTCTTCTCGCACACGACCGGATCGATCACGCCGCTTTCCAACTCGTCCCTTCTGCTCTCCATCGCCAACTTCACGTCCCCCTCCAATGACTTCATACTCGACCTGGCGAGCTCGGCGTCCGGAGACGAGGACAAACTCCCCACGCGACACCTGCACCGCCTGACAGACTGGTCAAGCAAGCACATCGCCGGTGGTCTAGACGCTATCAGCGTTGAAGAGCTCTGGACGACCGGTGCGGAAGAATGGCCCGTCCACTCGTGGGTGTTGCTGCCCCCGGGCTTCAAAAACGATAGCAAAGCTGCGTACCCGCTGGCGTTCTTCGTGCACGGCGGACCGCAAGGCGCATGGGAAGATACGTGGTCGACGAGGTGGAACCCCGCTCTGTTCGCCACGAGGGGGTATGTCGTCGTTGCGGTGAATCCCACGGGATCGACGGGGTACGGGCAGGAGTTCTGCGATCGGATCAAGGAGAACTGGGGAGGCGCGCCGTTCAAGGATCTGTTGGCGAGTTACCAGGCCGCGTTGAAGGAGTTTCCGCAGGTGAGTGCGCGGGTAGCGGAATATCGTGCTCTGGATCGCGGACAATAGCTTGGTATGGGGAAGATGGCGCAGAGCCGGGAGGTGGCTTAAAGGGAACAAGCGGGAATGGTGTCGCTACCAATATCAGCG
>Ga0308169_10003757_pt1 | contig 14590 bp, 13 predicted proteins | sample PhyBR1_2_FD_202139 | JGI IMG/M metagenome (GOLD analysis project Ga0308169, IMG submission 202139) | Phyllosphere microbial communities from UC Gill Tract Community Farm, Albany, California, United States - DLSLSB.R1 | ecosystem: Host-associated > Plants > Phyllosphere > Unclassified | place...
CAGCTGGTTGAGGCCCTGCAGCAGCTCTGCCGACTCACCGACAGCCGCGAAGCTGCGATCCTCTCCACCTGCAATCGCAGCGAGCTTTATATAGAACAGGATCACGTTTCGGCCGATTCAGTGCTGCGCTGGCTGGCCGAATATCATGAATTGAGCCTTGAAGAGCTGCGCGCCAGTGCCTATGTGCATGAAGACGATGCGGCCGTTCGTCACATGATGCGTGTCGCCTCGGGGCTTGATTCGCTGGTGTTGGGCGAGCCGCAGATCCTCGGCCAGATGAAGTCGGCCTACGCCGTGGCGCGCGAGGCCGGCACCGTCGGCCCGCTGTTGGGGCGGCTGTTCCAGGCTACGTTCAATGCCGCCAAGCAGGTGCGCACCGACACCGCCATCGGCGAGAACCCGGTGTCCGTGGCGTTTGCCGCGGTCAGCCTGGCGAAGCAGATTTTCAGTGACCTGCAGCGCAGCCAGGCGTTGCTGATCGGTGCCGGCGAGACCATCACCCTGGTTGCCCGCCACCTGCATGACCTGGGCGTGAAACGCATCGTGGTCGCCAACCGCACGCTGGAGCGCGCCAGCACCCTGGCCGAACAGTTCGGCGCCCACGCGGTGCTGCTCTCGGATATTCCTGCCGAGCTGGTGCACAGCGACATCGTCATCAGTTCCACCGCCAGCCAGTTGCCTATTCTCGGCAAGGGTGCGGTGGAAAGCGCCCTGAAGCTGCGCAAGCACAAGCCGATCTTCATGGTCGACATTGCCGTTCCCCGGGACATCGAGCCGGAAGTGGGCGAACTCGACGACGTTTATCTCTACAGTGTCGACGACCTGCACGAAGTGGTCGCCGAAAACCTGAAGAGTCGGCAAGGCGCGGCCCAGGCGGCGGAAGAGATGATCACCGTCGGCGCCGAGGATTTCATGGTGCGCCTGCGCGAGCTGGCGGCGGTGGACGTGCTCAAGGCGTATCGTCAGCAAAGCGAACGCCTGCGTGACGAAGAATTGCAAAAGGCCCAGCGCCTGCTGGCCAACGGTGGCAGTGCCGAAGAGGTGCTGGTGCAATTGGCCCGCGGCCTGACCAACAAGTTGCTCCACGCGCCCAGCGTCCAGCTCAAGAAGCTGACCGCCGAAGGCCGCCTCGATGCGCTGGCCATGGCCCAGGAACTTTTCGCCCTCGGTGAGGCTTCACCGGATAGCTTTTCGGATAAAAAATCGCAATGAAAGCGTCACTGCTCAATAAGCTGGACATTCTCCAGGACCGTTTCGAGGAACTGACCGCCTTGCTGGGCGACGGCGAGGTCATTTCCGACCAGAACAAGTTCCGGACCTACTCCAAGGAGTACGCGGAAGTCGAGCCGATTGTCGCGACCTATAAACAGTTGCTCAAGATACAAGGCGATCTCGAGGGCGCCCAGGCGCTGCTCAAGGACAGCGACCCGGACATGCGCGAAATGGCCGTGGAAGAAGTGCGCGAGGCCAAGGAGCAACTGGTCGAGTTGGAAAGCAACCTGCAACGCATGCTGCTACCCAAGGATCCGAACGACGGACGCAACGTGTTCCTCGAAATTCGCGCCGGCACCGGCGGTGACGAGGCGGCGATCTTTTCCGGCGACCTGTTCCGCATGTATTCGCGCTACGCCGAGCGTCGCGGCTGGCGGGTGGAAATCCTCTCGGAAAACGAGGGCGAGCACGGCGGCTATAAAGAAGTCATCGCCCGGGTCGAGGGTGACAACGTCTATGGCAAGCTGAAATTCGAATCCGGCGCCCACCGCGTACAGCGTGTGCCGGCCACCGAATCCCAGGGCCGCATCCACACATCCGCCTGCACCGTGGCGGTGTTGCCCGAGCCGGACGAACAGGAAGCCATCGAGATCAACCCGGCGGACCTGCGGGTCGACACCTACCGTTCTTCCGGTGCGGGCGGCCAGCATGTCAACAAGACCGATTCGGCGATCCGTATCACGCACTTGCCGTCGGGCATCGTGGTCGAATGCCAGGAAGAACGCTCCCAGCACAAAAACCGCGCGCGGGCCATGGCCTGGTTGTCGGCCAAGCTCAACGACCAGCAGACCAGCGCCGCCGCCAACGCCATCGCCAGCGAGCGTAAATTGCTGGTGGGTTCGGGCGACCGGTCCGAGCGGATTCGCACCTACAATTTCGCCCAGGGCCGGGTCACCGACCACCGCGTCAACCTGACCCTGTATTCCCTGGATGAAATCCTTGCCGGCGGCGTCGATGCGGTGATCGAGCCCTTGCTGGCCGAATACCAGGCCGACCAGTTGGCCGCGATTGGCGAGTAAGCACAGGTGAATAAATGACCATCATCGCCAGTCTGTTACGCGCCGCCGAGCTGCCGGATTCTCCGACGCCACGGTTGGATGTCGAATTGTTGCTGGCCGCTGCGCTGGGCAAGTCCCGCAGCTTCCTGCACACCTGGCCCGAGCGGATTGTGCCGAGCGAGGCGGCGCTGTTGTTTTCCGAGTACCTGCGTCGCCGTCGCTCCGGCGAGCCGGTGGCCTACATCCTCGGCCAGCAGGGCTTCTGGAAGCTCGACCTGGAAGTGGCGCCCCATACACTGATCCCACGTCCCGACACCGAGTTGCTGGTGGAAACCGCGTTGGCCTTGTTGCCAGCCACACCGGCCCGGGTCCTCGACCTGGGCACCGGCAGCGGCGCGATTGCCCTGGCGTTGGCCAGCGAACGTCCGGCCTGGAAAGTCACGGCGGTCGATCGGGTGCTCGAAGCGGTGGCCCTGGCCGAACGCAATCGCCAGCGCCTGGACCTGCGCAACGTGACGGTGGCGAGCAGTCACTGGTTCAGCGCCCTGGAGGGCAAACGTTTCGAATTGATCATTAGCAACCCGCCCTATATCGCCGCCAGCGACCCGCACCTGGCCGAGGGCGACGTGCGCTTCGAACCGGCCAGTGCCCTGGTCGCCGGGCCGGACGGGCTTGATGACCTGCGCACAATTGTCGACCAGGCCCCGAATCATCTCGAGGCGGGCGGCTGGTTGATGCTCGAACACGGTTACGACCAGGCTGAAGCGGTGCGCGACCTGTTGAGTGGCCGAGGGTTTGCCGAAGTCCACAGTCGCCAGGACCTGGGAAGCCATGAACGCATCAGCCTGGGACGCCTGCCGTGCTGAACGATCAGGAATTGCTGCGCTACAGCCGACAGATTCTGTTGCAACACGTCGACATCGACGGACAATTGCGCCTCAAGCAGGGCCGCGTGTTGATCGTCGGCCTGGGCGGCCTCGGCGCTCCGGTGGCGTTGTACCTCGCCGCCGCTGGCGTGGGGGAGATGCACCTGGCGGACTTCGACACGGTCGACCTGACCAACCTCCAGCGGCAGATCATCCACGACACCGACAGCGTGGGCCTGAGCAAGGTCGAATCAGCGATGCGGCGCCTGACCGCCATCAATCCCGAGGTCCGGCTGGTGCCTCACCCGGCCGCCCTGGACGAAGACAGCCTGGCTGGTGCGGTGGCGGCGGTGGACGTCGTGCTGGACTGCTCCGACAATTTTTCCACGCGCGAAGCGGTCAACGCCGCCTGTGTCGCGGCGGGCAAGCCATTGGTCAGCGGCGCGGCGATTCGTCTGGAAGGACAGTTATCGGTGTTCGATCCGCGTCGCGCCGAAAGTCCGTGTTATCACTGTCTCTACGGTCACGGCAGCGAAGCTGAATTGACCTGCAGCGAGGCCGGCGTACTTGGCCCGCTCGTGGGATTGGTGGGCAGTCTCCAGGCGCTCGAGGCGTTGAAGTTGCTGGCGGGTTTCGGTGAGCCGCTGGTGGGGCGCTTGTTGTTGATCGATGCCTTGGGCACGCGTTTTCGCGAATTGCGGGTCAAGCGTGATCCGGGTTGCAGCGTCTGTGGCAAGCCGACATGAGTGAAGCGCCGGTCGGTGTGTTCGATTCCGGGGTCGGCGGGCTGTCGGTGCTGGGTGAGATCCGTCGGTTGCTGCCCAATGAATCTCTCCTGTATATCGCTGACTGCGGGCATATCCCTTACGGCGAGAAGAGCCCGGAATTCATTCGCGAGCGATGCGCGATCATTGCGGGCTTTCTCCAGCGCGAAGGCGCCAAGGCGCTGGTGGTCGCTTGCAACACCGCGACGGTGGCCGGAGTCGCCGACCTGCGTCGCGATTACCCCGAGTGGCCCATCGTCGGCATGGAGCCAGCGGTCAAGCCTGCCGCCGCTGCCACTCGAAGCGGCATCGTGGGTGTGCTGGCAACCACGGGCACCTTGCAGAGCGCCAAGTTCGCTGCGTTGCTCGATCGTTTCGCCACGGATGTCCGGGTCATCACCCAGCCCTGCCCAGGGCTGGTGGAGTTGATCGAGGCCGGCGACCTGAACAGCCCGGCCTTGCGTCAATTGTTGCAAGGCTACGTGACTCCGTTGCTGGCGGCCGGTTGCGACACGTTGATCCTCGGCTGCACGCACTATCCATTCCTCAAGCCATTGCTCCAGCAGATGGTCCCAGAACATATCAGCTTGATCGATACGGGCGCCGCGGTGGCTCGGCAACTTCAGCGCCTGTTGGCCGAGCGGAATCTACTGGCCCACGGGCCGGCCAGTGAAACGCAATTCTGGACCAGCGCAGATCCGCTACATTTAAGAAAAATCCTACCGACCCTATGGGATTCTTCTGACATTGTGCGAAACTTCGAACTGTAAAAAAAACGTGAAAATTGTGTAAATCGAGCTGAACTTCTGATTTGGCGCCGATTTCTATAGCTCTGTCCGTTGTAAGAAAAAACTAACTAGGCTGTCGGAAAAGGATGTTTCTAATGAAGCGTTTATTCTGCTTTGCCGCGTTTGCGGCTGCGTTGCTGGGGCACACTTACACCGCGCAGGCGGCTGGGGTCGAGTTCGGGGTTGGCCAGACTGGCGACTCGACCATGACCTATCGCCTGGGCATGCAATTCGATTGGGACAAAACTTGGTTGCAGAGCGACGTGGGGCGCCTGACCGGTTACTGGAGCGGTGCCTACACGTATTGGGAAGGGGACAAGACCTCAAGCAACCATAGCCTGTCGTTCTCGCCCGTCTTTGTTTATGAGTTTGCGGGTCAGAACGTGAAGCCTTACATCGAAGCGGGTATCGGCGTCGCGCTGTTTGAAAATACCGAAATTGAAACCAACAATCTCGGCACAGCGTTCCAGTTCGAAGACCGTGTCGGTTTCGGCCTGCGCTTCAATGGCGGACATGAAGTGGGCATCCGCGCTACCCACTACTCCAACGCCGGCATCAAGTCGACCAATGATGGTGTGGAAAGCTACGCCCTGCACTACACGATGCCGTTGTAGAACTCGATCCTGTGGGAGCGGGCTCGCTCGCGAATGCGTAATGTCAGTCACATCAATACTGGCTGAACCACCGCTTTCGCGAGCAAGCCCGCTCCCACGATTAAAGGCGGATTTTCCTAGCGATACGCGGTCGCAATGCCCTGGCGCTCCTCCAGGCATTCCGGCGCACCCATTTCGAACTCCCTGCAAATCAGCGGACGCCTTTCGTAGATCGTGCACATCATGCTGTCGCGATCCAGCGCCGCGCACCAACCGTCATCAAGGCGCAGCATCACTTCCCCACCCCAGTCGTCGGTGTCGATAAACCGCTCTGGAACGCCGGTGTCGGTGATGAGCATGACTTCGAGCTGGCAGCAGCACGCCGCGCAGGTCGAGCACGTGACGACCGGCGTGGGGAGTTCAACGAGGGGGATGGTTTTCATGCTGCGCAGTGTAAGGCAACCGGGCGGTTCAGGGTTGTCCCTTGATCGGGGGTTGTCCTCTGTTCTGGCAGATGGCGACGTCGTCTTGACCTGCTCCGCTTGATGAAGGCAAGGGCCAGAGCCTGCTCATGACGGCGGCCGGCAAGGCCGTTTCGTGGGGGCGACTGCTCAATTGAGCCAACAGGTAGCTAGCCGCCGTTTCAGCTGTCCATCCAGCCATTATCGAAAAGCCGTCATCGAGGCTTATCGCCGAATTGTCGAACCCCGGCGTGACCAGCGTAAGGTCGATTTCCTCGCAGGCCAGATCGGCACGGGCCGACTCGAATACATGGCGCAACGCATCGCCGTCACCCTCTGCGTGCGATGCTCGCAAGTAGGTGACCGGACTGGCAATGCCCACCAGATGCGGCTCGTCGCCCAGGCGTAACAAGGGGCGCGCCGTCTCGATGCAGAAACTCGCTGCGAGCAGATTGCTGCGAATGAGGTATTCAATCAGTGCGTTATCGGTGGGTTGGCCAGCAACGTATTCAGCCGTGCCTGCATTGATGATCACGGTATCCAGTGCTCCCCATTCCTGAGCAAGCCGCTGGCCAATTTCTCGAACGGTCTGGCTGTCGGTCAAGTTGCCCGGCACCATCAGCACCTGGCCGGGATACCGTTGCGAAAGGGCCTCGCAAGAGGGCGCGACGCGGGTACTGACGGCCAACTGCGCACCGGCCTGAAGAATCGCTTCGGCCAACGCAGCACCCAGTCCGTTACTGGCACCGGTCAGCCAATATTTTCGCGCCATCGTTCTCCCCTTTTTTCCCACAGCCTTGATATGAAATTAATCAGGCTTGATTCGTGCGTCCTGCACATTGCCTTTTAAGGTCCCTTCGATTAGTCAGACTATATAGCCTCACAACCGATTATGTCCGGCCGTCCACAGTTCATCTTCGCTGATCGGCCATCGTGTCATCCCATGTCCTGTCGTGCTGGCAGATTCTTGAAGGCGGCCAGCGCACGTACTCGGGACTCGGCCAGATCGACGATCGGCCGATGATAGTGCACTGCATCAAACAAGTTGCCCTGGGCATTAGGGCTGTGGACCCTTTGCCTGTCGAGATCGTTCAGTTCCGGTAACCAACGTTTGATAAAAAAGCCTTCACGATCGAATTTCTCCGATTGGCTCAACGGATTGAAGATCCGGAACCAGGGCGCCGAATCCGTGCCGGTGGAGGCGCTCCACTGCCAGCCACCATTGTTGGCGGCCAAATCCCCGTCGATCAGGTGGCGCATGAAAAAACGTTCGCCTTCGCGCCAATCGATCAGCAGGTTCTTGGTCAGGAACATGGCGACCACCATTCGCAGGCGGTTGTGCATCCAGCCAGTCTCCAGCAATTGACGCATCGCCGCGTCGATAATCGGCAGGCCGGTGCGCGCCTGTTGCCAAGCTTCCAGTTCTTCCGGGGCATTGCGCCAGGCCAGCGCTTCGGTTTCCGGGCGGAACGCACGATGGCGCGACACGCGTGGATAACCGACAAGAATGTGTTTATAAAACTCGCGCCAGAGCAGTTCATTGATCCAGGTCAAGATACCGACACTTCCGCTCTCGAATTCACCCTGGTTGGCTTGCAGCGCGGCGTGCAGGCACTGGCGTGGTGAGACAACACCGGCCACCAGATAGGCCGAAAGCTGGCTGGTGCCAGGGTGGGCGGGGAAGTCGCGCTCACGCTGGTAATCATTGATGTGTTGGTCGACAAAAGCGTCCAGGCGCCGTAGGGCCTCGTTCTCGCCGGCGGGCCAGAGGGCACGTAGCGCTTCGCTGGGAGGGGGGAAGCCTTCGACGTGCGTGGGCACCGGATCGCTGGCGATGGCCGTGCGGGCTTGTCTAGCCGGAGCGGCAACCAGGCTGGGTAGCGAAAGGTTCAAGCGCTGGTAGCACACTTTGCGAAACTGGCTGAATACCTGGAAATAATTGCCGGTCCTGGTCAGGACGCTGCCGGGCTTGAACAGCAGTTGATCTAGGTAACGGTGGAACGCCACGCCTTGATCCTCCAGGGTTCGAGCCACCTCGTCATCGCGCCGGGTCTCGTTCACGCCATATTCGTCATTGACATGCACGGCGCTGACGTTCAATTCGCGACACAGCGTCGACAGCAGCTGTGGCGCCTGGTCCCAATACGAGGCGTGGCGAATCAGCAGCGGGATATTCAGTTCGTTCAGCGCCGAGCCCAACGAAGCAAGGTTGCGCCGCCAGAAATCGATCTTGCACGGTGCGTCGTCATGGGCGCGCCATTGCCCGGGGCTCATCAGGTACACCGCCACGCAGGGCCCCGCGGCAGCGGCTGCCGCCAGGGCAGTGTTGTCGTGCAGGCGCAAGTCGCTGCGCAGCCAGATCAGTTGCATGGGGTTTTCCATCTACAGGAGTTCTCTGCGGCTCAGTTCGCGGTGAGCCGCCAATGGGTCTTCGGCCCAGGACACGTCCAGCGTCGAGACGCCTGTGGATAACCTGGCTTGATGGATCGACGCGGCCGGGCCGGCAATGATGATCGGGCAGTCGATCGCGTTCAGCAGCCTGGGCAGTTGGGACAGGTCCAGGGCGTGGTTGGAATACACCAGCACCGCGCGAACCTTGAGGCGTTCGACCGCCAGGGCCAACTCTCCGGCGGGCAGGGGCCCGTCAAGTACTTCCACGGGACAATCGGCGCTGCTGGCGAGCCAGGCGGTGAGCCACAGGCAGGGTTCCTGGGGGGATTGCGATTGATTGACCAGCAGCAACGGCGCGCCACGTAGCTGACGGTTGTTGTGATAGATCCGGCTGCCGAATTTGCTGCGCAGCCAGGTGTGGAAAAACACCTGCTCCAGTTGCGCGCCGAACTGCCCCTGCCAGCGCGTTTGCAACTCGGCCAGCAAGGGCAGCAACAACTGTTCGCAGACCGTCCGGGGCGGATACAGCGCCATCGCCTGGTTGATCAGGTCGTCGACCTGACGCTCGGCCAGTTGTGTCACGGCCAGCAGCAAGGCATGGCGCTGGCGCTGCCAATCGTCCTGCACGGGCTCTTCGGGTGGTTGCGGCGTCTCAAGCAACGGCTTGATCTTGCTCACCGCCACGCCGCGATTGATCCAGGTGAGGATGCTCTGGATCCGCTGCACATGCTCGGCATTGAACAAGCGATGACCCTTGGCGGTGCGGTGCGGCACGATCAAGCCGTAGCGTCGCTCCCAGGCCCGTAGCGTGACGGCGTTGACGCCGGTTTGCCGGGCCACTTCGCGTATGGGAAGCCAGCCCTGCGCCAGTGCCTCGGCAAAGTCGACGCCAAGGTCTTCGCTGGCGCTTGAATCAGGTTTCGTGTTCATCAAATGGCGTTTCGCAAACTGAGATTTTCCGGGTGAGGTTGCAGGTACACCTGCTGCGCCAGATAAGGGTCAGGATGCTGGCGCAGGTGGTGCTTGAGCAGTGTCAGCGGTACCACCAGTGGCACGATGCCGAGGCGATATTGCGCGATGAGGTGTTGCACTTCCTGCTTGTCATCGGCATTGATGGCGCGCTTGAGATAGCCGCTCAAGTGCTGGAGTACGTTGGTGTGGGTACGGCGGGTGGCGCATTTTTTCAAGGCGGCCATCAAGGCGCTGAAATAACGTGCGCCCAATTCATCGGAATCACGCTTGCCCATGTTGCCCAGCATATTGCCGAGCGCCTTGTACTGCAGCGGGTTGTGGGCCATGAGCAGATATTTGTAGCGTGAGTGAAATTCGATGAGGTCGCGTCGGGTCAGGCCTCGCTGGCGCAGCGGTTGCCAGGCGGCATAGGCGAATACACGCGTCAGGAAATTCTCGCGCAGGACCGGGTCATTCAGGCGACCGTCTTCCTCCACCGGCAGATCCGGATGACGCTCGCAAAAAGCCTGGGCGTAGACACCGCGTCCCCCGCCGTCCTGGGGTATGCCGTTGTGATCGTAGACCTTGACCCGTTCCAGCCCGCAGGAAGGTGATTTCTGCATGAAGATATAGCCACAGATGCCATCCAGTTCCCCGGCCATCTGCTGTCCGTATTCGGCCAGCGGTTGGGTCACGTCGAGGTCGCGGTTCACCGTGCCTACCGCGTCGGGACGCCCTGGGTTGCCCACCAGGCGGATCGGCTCCCGGGGAGTACCCAGGCCGATGGCGACCTCGGGGCATACCGGGACGAAGTCGAAGTATTCGGTGAGCGTGCGGCTGCACAATGTCGATTGTTTATGCCCGCCGTTAAAGCGAACTTCAGCGCCCATCAGGCAAGCGCTTATGGCGATTCTGGGTTTAGCGTTGGGTTCGCTGGGCATGGGCAACCTCTGATGGTTTGATATTGTACAGTTTTTTCTTTTTGTACAATATTTTCATCATAGGTCCGAACGTGCACAAGTCAACCGGGAATTGAATGAACGGAGGTGATGTCGCTGTTGGCGGATGGGCTGCTGTCTGTTGCGACAGCAGCGGCAATACAGGAGTCGCGTTTTACTGAAGACTGGCGTGCAAGCGGCGAGCGGCCTCCTGGCCGCTGAGCCAGGCGCCCTCGACCCGGCCGGACAGGCACCAGTCGCCACACACATACAAACCCAGGTCCGCGTCCGCCAGTGCGCCCCATTCATGACTGCCGGCAGGGCGCGCATACAGCCAGCGATGGGCCACGCTGAAGCTCGGCGCTGGCATCGCGCTGTGCAACAGTTCGGCGAAGGCACCGTGCAAATGTTCGATGACCGCTTCCTTGGGCATGTCGATGTGCTGGCGGCTCCAGTCACTCGTGGCGTGCAGCACCCACGTGTCGAGCTTGCTGTCGCGCCCCGGTTTGCTGCGGTTGCGCGCCAGCCAGTCGAGGGGGCTGTCTTGTACGAAACAACCTTCCATTGGCGTATCCAAAGGTTGTTCGAAGGCCAGCGCCACGGCCCAGGTAGGGTCCATTTTCACCCCGGCGGCCACCCCGGCCAGCTTCGGCACGGCCGCCAGCAATGCAGTGGCCTGGGGCGCCGGCGTGGCGATGATCACCTGGCCGAACGGGCCATGGGTGAACCCTTCCGCGTCCTGCAGGTGCCAGTGCTCCTGGCCGCGATACACTTCGGTGATGCGGCAGGCGAATTGCACTTGCAGTTCGCCGAGCAGGGCGCGGGTAATGGCGCTCATGCGAGGGGTGCCGACCCAGCGGGTCTGTTCGTCGGGGGAGGGGCTCATTTCCCCGTCCTGATAGTGATAGAGCTGCGGGTTCCACTCCGCCGCCCAGCCGTTGGCTTGCCAGCGCTGGACCTCCGTGACGAAGCGCCGATCGCGGGCGGTGAAATATTGTGCGCCCATATCCAGCGCGCCAGCGTCACTGCGCTTGCTCGACATGCGACCGCCACTGCCGTGGCTTTTATCGAAAAGTTGGATGACGTGCCCGGCCTCCGTCAGGGCCTGAGCGGCTGATAAACCGGCGATGCCGGTGCCGATGATTGCGATAGGTACAGTCATGAGGGCCTCGTTTAACTTTCTGTACAGACTACGCCGTCGTTTAATCCTGTACAATTTTGATTTTTGGTATAAGTTTTATCGTTCGCGTTTCGACAGGTTGTCCTATTGTTAGAGACAGACCCTGTCCGATATCAAAAATCTCTACCTATAAAAATAGACTAATGGGCCGGGTAAAACGCGATGAGAGGAACACCTCATGCACATATTGCTGACCGGCGGTACTGGTTTGATCGGACGGCAGCTCTGCCGGCACTGGTTGGAGCAGGGGCATCGCTTGACGGTCTGGAGTCGTCGACCTGAACAAGTGGTTGAAATTTGCGGCGCGCAGGTAAGCGGCGTCGCCAAGCTCGACGAGATCGGCGAGCCCGTGGACGCGGTGGTCAACCTGGCGGGGGCGCCCATTGCCGACCGGCCCTGGAGTCATAAGCGCAAGATGTTGCTATGGAGCAGCCGCGTCACGCTGACCGAGGTTTTGCTCGCATGGCTGGAGCGTTGCGAGCAGAAACCGCAGGTTCTGATTTCCGGTTCTGCGGTGGGTTGGTACGGCGACGGCGGTGAGCGAGAGCTGACAGAGGAATCGGGACCGGTCAGCGAGGACTTCGCCAGCCAGTTGTGCATTGCCTGGGAGGAAACCGCTCAGCGGGCCGAGGCCATGGGCATCCGTGTCGTGCTGGTTCGCACCGGCCTGGTCCTGTCGGCTGAGGGCGGCTTTTTGTCGCGGCTGTTGTTGCCCTTCAAGCTGGCGCTGGGCGGGCGTATCGGCGATGGTCGGCAGTGGATGCCGTGGATTCATATCGACGATCAAATCGCCCTGATTGATTTTCTTCTGCACCGCGACGATGCCAGCGGTCCTTATAATGCCTGCGCGCCGAACCCGGTGCGCAACCGCGATTTTGCCAAGGCCCTGGGGCGCGTCTTGCATCGGCCGGCGGTGGTGCCGATGCCAGAGCTGGCGTTGAAAGTCACGTTGGGTGAGTTGTCATTACTGTTGCTGGGCGGCCAGCGCGCCACGCCGGCCCGATTACAGGCGGCGGGTTTTTCATTCCGGTTCACTGATTTACCTGCGGCCCTGGAAGATTTGTCGGGTCGCCTTTGAAATAGGATGTTGCATGACCGATCACGCGTTGCTTCTGGTGAATCTGGGTTCGCCTGCCTCCACCTCGGTGGCCGATGTGCGCCGCTACCTCAATCAATTCCTCATGGACCCGTACGTCATCGACCTGCCTTGGCCGGTGCGTCGCTTGCTGGTGTCGCTGATCCTGATCAAGCGCCCCGAGCAGTCGGCCCATGCCTATGCGTCGATCTGGTGGGAGGAGGGTTCGCCGCTGGTGGTGCTCAGTCGTCGCTTGCAACAAGCCATGACCCATCAATGGACCCAAGGCCCGGTGGAGTTGGCGATGCGTTATGGCGAGCCCTCCATCGAGTCGACCCTGGTACGGCTGGCAGGCCAAGGCCACAAGAACATCACGCTGGCGCCGTTGTATCCGCAGTTCGCTGAAAGCACCGTGACCACCGTGGTTGAAGAGGCCAAGCGGGTCGTGCGCGAAAAGAAGCTCGATGTGCAGTTCTCGATTCTCCAGCCGTTCTACGACCAGCCGGAATACCTCGATGCGCTGGTCGCCAGTGCCAAGCCGTACTTGATGCAGGACCATGATCACCTGTTGCTGAGTTTCCATGGCCTGCCCGAACGGCACCTGACCAAGCTCGATCCCACGGGTTTCCACTGTTTCAAGGATGCCGACTGCTGCAAGAACGCGCCGCCGGAAGTCATGGCGACGTGTTACCGCGCCCAGTGCATCCGCACTGCCGAGCTGTTCGCCCATCGCATGGGCTTGGCGGATGGAAAATGGTCGGTGTCGTTCCAGTCGCGACTGGGCCGCGCCAAGTGGATCGAACCGTACACCGAAGCGCGCCTGGAGGAATTGGCCAAGAGCGGTGTGAAGAAGGTGTTGGTGATGTGCCCGGCGTTTGTCGCCGATTGCATCGAGACGCTGGAAGAAATCGGCGACCGTGGCCGTGAGCAGTTTCGCGAAGCGGGAGGGAAGGAGTTGGTGCTGGTGCCGTGTCTCAATGACGATCCGCAGTGGGCGCAGGCGTTGAGCACCCTTTGCGAGCGGGCGCCGATTGCTTTGTAGATTCAGGGGCCCCTTCGCGAGCAGGCTCGCTCCCACAGTGGATCTTGAGTGGTCACAAAATTGGTGTTTACAACAGCTCCCACAGTGGGATCTTGAGTGGTCACAAAACTTGTGTTCACAACAGATCCCTTGTGGGAGCGAGCCTGCTCGCGAAAGCAATCTGACTGACAGCAATAAACCTCAAGCTGAGTCAGACCAGCGGCTCATCCGCCTGCTTCTGCTTCCAACCGTCATTCCCCGGCAGCAACAGGTTCAACGCAATCGCCACCACGGCGCACAGCGCGATGCCCTTGAGGCCGAAGTCGTCCGGGCCGGTGCCGGTGCCCACCAGCACGCCGCCGATGCCGAACACCAAGGTCACTGAAACGATCACCAGGTTGCGTGCTTCGCCCAAGTCGATCTTGTGGCGGATCAGCGTGTTCATGCCCACCGCTGCGATCGAGCCGAACAGCAGGCACAGGATCCCGCCCATGACCGGTACCGGGATGCTTTGCAGCAGCGCGCCGAACTTGCCGATGAACGCCAGGCTGATGGCAAAGATTGCCGCCCAGGTCATGATCTTCGGGTTGTAGTTCTTGGTCAGCATCACCGCGCCAGTGACTTCGGCGTAGGTGGTGTTGGGCGGGCCGCCGAACAGGCCGGCGGCGGTGGTGGCGATGCCGTCGCCGAGCAGCGTGCGGTGCAGGCCGGGTTTTTTCAGGTAGTCGCGACCGGTCACGCTGCCCACGGCAATCACGCCGCCGATATGCTCGATGGCCGGCGCCAGGGCGACCGGCACGATGAACAGGATCGCCTGCCAGTTGAATGCCGGTGCGGTGAAGGCCGGCAGGGCGAACCATGGTGCGGCGGCGATTTTTGCGGTGTCCACGACGCCGAAGAAAAACGCCATGGCAAAGCCCACCAGCACGCCGGAAATGATCGGTACCAGACGGAAAATGCCTTTGCCGAACACCGCGACGATCAGGGTGGTGAGAAGGGCTGGCATCGAAATCATCATCGCGGTCTGATAATGAATCAGCTCGCTGCCGTCGCCGGCCTTGCCCATCGCCATGTTCGCCGCAATCGGCGCCATGGCCAGGCCGATGGAAATGATCACCGGGCCGATCACCACCGGCGGCAACAGGCGATCAATGAACCCGGTACCCTTGATCTTCACCGCCAGGCCCAGGAACGTGTAGACGAAACCGGCCGCCATCACGCCGCCCATGGTCGCCGCCAGGCCGAACTGGCCCTTGGCAAGGATGATCGGCGTGATGAAGGCAAAGCTCGAG
>Ga0308169_10003758_pt1 | contig 14585 bp, 5 predicted proteins | sample PhyBR1_2_FD_202139 | JGI IMG/M metagenome (GOLD analysis project Ga0308169, IMG submission 202139) | Phyllosphere microbial communities from UC Gill Tract Community Farm, Albany, California, United States - DLSLSB.R1 | ecosystem: Host-associated > Plants > Phyllosphere > Unclassified | place...
CGTCCAGGCCACCTGGGACGGACAAGTCCAGGGGCGGCGCAACCTGTTCAGCGCCGGCGCTGCCTTCGACGCCAGCCGGGTCGACTTCCGCCAGTCGGCGCAGTTCGGCTACCTGAACCCGGACCGTAGCATCACCCCGGTCGACTTCTTCGCCGACGGTAGCGCGGCCGACGACGACGGCACCCCGGTCGATGCCCGCGTCGACCTGCGCGGACGCACCCGCACCGCCAGCGTGTTCGCCACCGATACCCTGGACCTGAGCCCAACGCTGCACCTGACGCTGTCCGGCCGCTACAACCGCACGATTGTGCACAACCGCGACCGCATCACGCCCGGCGGCGGACCCGGCTCGCTCGACGGCGACCACCGCTTCAGCCGCTTCAACCCGGCCATCGGCGCCAGCTGGACGCCAGCGCGCGCGCTCACCCTGTACGGCGGCTACAACCAGGGCAGCCGCACCCCGACCGCGGTGGAGCTGGGCTGCGCCGACCCCGACAACCCCTGCAAGCTGCCCAACGCCATGGCCGGCGATCCGCCGCTGCGCCAGGTCGTCACCAAGACCTGGGAGGCGGGCCTGCGCGGCACCGCCGGGCTGATGCGCTGGAACGCCGGGCTGTTCCGGGCCGACAACGTCGACGACATCCTGTTCGTGGCCGACAACGCGGCCGGTTTCGGCTATTTCCGCAACGTCGGCAAGACCCGGCGCCAGGGGCTGGAACTGGGCGCCGAAGGCCGAGCGCGTTCGCTCGACTGGTCGCTGCACTACACCTTGCTGGACGCGACCTTCCGCAGTCCGGAGCTGCTCAACGGCGCAGCCAACAGCAGCGCGGACCATGACGGCAACATCGCCGTCGCGCCGGGCGACCGCATCCCGCTGGCGCCGCGCCACGTATTCAAGGCGCGCGCCGACTGGCGCATTACGCCGGCGTGGTCGGTCGAAGCCGGCGTGCTGGCAGTGTCCGGCGCCAATGCGCGCGGCAACGAGAACGGCCGCCACGAGCCCGACGGCACCTATTTCATCGGCAGCGGACGCACCAGCGGCTACGCGGTGTTCGACCTCGGCAGCACCTGGGAAGTGCAGCCGCGCCTGCGCCTGTTCGTACAGGTCAACAACCTGTTCGACCGGCGCTATGCGACCGCGGCGCAGCTGAACGCGACTGCCTTCACCCCGGACGGCAATTTCATCGCGCGGCCGTTCGCGGCGCAAGGGGACAATGCGAGCCTGGTGCACGCCACCTTTTATGCGCCGGGGGCGCCGCGCACCGTGTGGGCCGGGTTGCGCTATACGTTCGGCGGACCGGCGCTGGCAACGCCGGCCGAGTGACAGTGCGCAGCGCTAAGGCTTGACCAGGCCGCCGCCGCCCTTGGCTTCCTCGTAGGCGCGTTGCATCATGGAAGCGTAATCCGCACGCCAGTTGAGCGGCATGAGCCTGTCGATCTTGTCGAACAGGAGTTGGTTGATCTCGTCATTGACGGGCTTGGCCGCCGTGAAATCGTTGGCGATCGGACTCGGGGCCAGGAGCATGTAGAAGCCTGCGACCCAGGCGCCGTTGACGATGCCGAGCAAGGCCGCCAGGCTCGGAAGGTAGCGTTCCAGCGCCATCTCCAGGGCGAGGCCCGCCGGGTCCAGGTACTTGCCGATGGCCTCGTCGAACAGGCGCTCCGCGGCATCCTGCAGGCGCTGCTGGTCCGACGCCGTCCAGCTGCCGGCCGGCTGTGCGGCATACAGCCGTTCATAGCGCTCGGCCCAGACCTGGGCGGCGGCCAGGGCTTCCTGTGGCGTATTTGCCTTGACGATGGCGGCTTTCACCTTGGCGGAACAGGCAGCCCACCCGTCGGCAGCGTCGCAGATCATGATTTCTCCCAGTCCGGCACATGACACCTTCGTAAATACATCTTCGCACATCAGAAAAGGTGGAGCCAGCTAGCAGGTTTGACAGGCTACCGCACGCGATGGGAAGCGTAGATTGAATGCCTGACAACGCCGACTCGATCGGCGGATCGACGCAATTTGCGTCCAGGGGGGACACATGTTCGGCTCCGGCATACTCGATACAGTCATCGGTTTGATTTTCGTCTTTTTGCTGGTCAGCCTGTTCGTCACGATCGTCAATGAACTCATTGCGTCGGTATTGAAGTCGCGGGCGAAATGGCTGCGGCGGGGGATCGCGCGCCTGATCGGTGCCAAATGGATGAAGGACGTGTACAACCACCCTCTGATCAAGGGCTCGGCGCTCAAGGACAAGGGCTGGTTCCTCGATCCGGGACCATCGTACATACCGTCCCGTTCCTTCGCCAATGTGCTGATGAGCGTCGTCCAGCAGAATGCGACCAAGCTCGCAGAATGCCAGGAGGAATTGAGAAGGGTCCTCGATCAAGCTGGCGGCGTCGGCGCTACTGTGGACAGCCTGGTCGCGCAGCTGTCGGTACGGGCCGCGACGCTGGGAGAAAACAACCCCACCGGGAAGAAAGTGGCCGCCGACCTGATGCGCCATCTGGAAACGCGCCCGAATCCCGACATGCGCGGCTGGCTGGACGAAGTGAACACCAGGGTCGAAGAACTGCGCGGATCAGGCAGGCAGGGACTCAGCCCCTTACTGGACGACCTGACCGAGCTCGTGGTGGACGGCAGGAATGCCACGCTCGCGATCGACGTGGCGCGCCAGCGTTTCGATGCTGCCGTGACGACACTGGGCACGTCGCCGGACGTCCAGGTATTGAAAGACCAGTTGACCGCCATGGGCAAGCGTTTGCAGGGTCCGTACACGGTGGCCGACGCCTATACGGATATCCGCTGGTTCATCGATGGCCTGTCGGCGCGCTACTTGCGCGAGATGATCGACGCCTTGCCCGATGGACAGCTCAAGAACAGCCTGCTGACCCTGTACCAGGATGCCGGTCACGACCTGGAAAAGTTCAAGGAAAACATCGAGGTCTGGTTCAACAACGGCATGGACCGCGTCAACGGCTGGTACAAGCGGCGCGTGCAGTGGGTGAGCGTGGCGGTGGCGCTGGTCACCGTGGTCGCGATGAACGTCGATGCCATCCTCGTCTTCCGGCACCTGCAAACCTACAGCGGCGTTCGCGAAGGGATTGTGGCGCAGGCAACGCAGTTCGCGCAAAAGAATCCCGTGCCGACGCCGGGACCCTTGACCGTCGCAAGCGGCGAGACCTTCAGTGGGAAAGTGCCGCTCAAGCCGTCGGCGCAGCCGCATGCGGTCGTGCCCAAGAGCAGCAACCCCAAGGTTACGGTGCCGCCGGCTTCCGTCGTGGTGCACCAGGACACCCGGGAGATCGAGTACCGGGTCGAGGTTCACACGGCCGACGACGATCCTCCCGGCACGGCCACGATCGACTTCGGCGACGCCGCCGACCCGGTTACGCTGACCCTCGTGCCCAGCCTGCTGCGTCAAGTGGATACGGTCGAGGACAAACTGATGAGCCTGGCGCTTCCGATCGGCTGGGTGAAGGCGGCCGAGACGAATGCCGAAAATCCCGGCGGCTCGGAAAAGCCGGCCAGCCCCACAAAGCAGGCCAGCCCTGAAAAGCCGGCCAGCCCGGCAAAGCAGAGCGGCCATGAAAAGCCGGCGGCCAGTGCCGAAATGCTTGCTGCCGCAAAAGCGAACGGCCAGCTCCTGCCGCGGTGGAGCAATTTCATAGAGGATGGCGTACCGCTACTCGCGCAGCACGGTCTCGGCTGGCTCCTGACCGCGCTCGCCGCCACGCTGGGCGCGCCATTCTGGTTCGACATGCTGAACCGCGTGATTTCCATCCGTGCCGCCGGCAAGCCGCCCGAAGAAGAGCCGAAACCGCCGAAGACGGTGTCGGTGCCGGTCGAGCCCGGTCAGTCGCAGCGCGAGGCCGACCGTCTCCGGCAGGGCGAGCCGCGCGCGCGTTGACGACGACATTCTTCCGGCGAGGGCACCATGACCCAAAGGATTCTGGCGGTACTGCCCGGGCCGATCGGCCCGGCCAACCTGTTTCCCGGGCAGGCCCTCGACATCGTCGACGGCCGGATCGGGCTCACGGAACTGACGGGTCCGGACTTCCGCCTGACCCTGCCGGCGCAGCCGTTCACGCTCGCTGCCGGCCAGGCGCCGCTGGCGGCGCAGGTGACGCTGCCGGCGGTAGCGGCGCTCGGCGGCTGGCAGCCGGCGTTCGACGTCGAGCTGCCGCTGCTGCCCGACCCGCCCGACGGCTACCGCCTGCCCGGGCTGGACAAGCTGCAGGCCACGCTCCCTGCATTGCCCCCCTTGCCGATGCTGCCAGGCCTTGCCATCGGGCCCGCCGAAGCCACCCTCAGGCTCGGCCTCGAACCCTGGCAACTGGCGCTTGCCAATCCGGATGAGTCCCGGGTCGCCGTTTTCACGGTGCCGGGGCTGGAAGGCATCGCGTTCGACATCATCCGGCTCGTGATCGATGCGTCCGGCGTGACCGAATGCCAGGCGAGGCTGAAGCCGGGGACGACCCGCCTTGGCGACCTGGCGGTGGAGGTCGGCGAGGGCACCCTGGTGCTGCGCGGCAGGCGGCTCGATGCGCGGCTGCAGGCGCGTTTCGAGCTTCCATATTTCCGTGGCGCCAGCGTCGACCTACAACTTGCCGTTGGCGTCGAGTTGCCGGACGGAAAAGCAACCATCTCGGGCTTGACCCGGATCGCGAACGACGTCCCATGGAGCGACCCCAGCGGCATGCTGCGCTTCGACCAGATGGCGGTCACGGTCGACGTCGGGAACAAGGACGGCAAGGTCGATGCGACGGTCCGCCTCGGCGGACGCGTCACCTTCCAGCCATGCGACATCGCGGCCGATGCCGACGCCTGGTTCGGCCGCCTGTTCAGCGGGCTGGCCGTCAGTTTCGAACATGCCGAGCTGGCACTGGGCGACATTGGCCTGCCGGCGTTCAGTTTCTCGCCGCCGGAAGCCCTGCGCCTGAGGGCCTTCCAGATCTTCGACATGCGGGTGCCGACGCTCGCCTTCGAGCCGTCCGGCGTCAGCCTGGTCGACGCCACGCTGCGCTTCGAGGCCGGCGGCGCGGTCGTGAGCGGTACCGTGGGACGCATCGCGATCCGGCTCGCGGGCGGGCCGGCGATCGACGTCAGCGGCGGCAAACCGTCGATCGCGATCGAACTGGCGGCGCCGGGCGGCTTCAAGGGCCAAGCCCGCCTGACACAGATCGAGGGGCCGAACGTGCAGGCGCTGCGCGGCTACGGCAGGATCTCGTCGCCGGCGCTGCCCCAGGTCGAGGCGAGTTTCCAGATCGGCCGCTTCCGCGAGGACGCCGACAGCCCGTGGCTGCCGGCGGTATCGCTGGTGGCGGCCCAGGACGATGTGAACGTGGCGCTGTTCCCGGGCGTCGTCGCGACCCGGGTCGAGCTGGGCGCGGGCATCAACCGCCGGGTGGCCGGCGTCACCGGGCTGTCGCTGGCGCAGGCCCGCGTGCGCCTGCAGGAGGGCTTGCCGGATGTGTTCCTGCAGGAGAGCTGGCGCGACGAAAAGACCGACCTGTGCGTGGTCGCGCGCATGTTCGCCGAGTCGTCCCAGACCAAGGGCGCCGATACGATGTCGCTGTACGTGGCCGACATGACGCTCCTGATGACCTTGGACCTGCAGTTCGCCGCGTTCGGCAGGGTGTGGTTGTACACGCGCCGGTCGGACGCCAGGTCGCCGGACTTCCAGAAGCAGCCGGCGGCCGTCGGCCTTGCGCTGTTCGACGCGCGCCAGCCGTCCTTGCGCGTGGTGGCGATGACACGTCCGGACGGGCGCTCGAGCCTGACCGATTCGATCCCGGCCGGCCCGCTGCTCGGGATGCAGATGCCGCGCTCCCAGTTCGCCTTCGAGGCGGCGCCGCCGGGGACCATGCTGGCGCTCGGACCGGTGGAGGTCGATACCACGCTCGGACCGCTGCGCGTGGCCGGGTCAGCGTCGTTCGTGCTGCGCTCGGCCGGCGGCAGGCTGTATGCGATCTCGCGCTCGGCGCTGTCGGCGGCGTTCAGCGCTTCCACCGGCAGCGTGGGCATCGGTCCCGCCACCTTCAGCGGCAGCGTCAGCGCCGCCTTCGGCGCGTCACTGGCACTGCTCGGCGATTTCCAGGAAGGCCGTCTAACCGTATATGGGCTGGCCCACGCCAGCTGCAGCATCGAACTGGCGCTGCACGTGCAGATTGGCTTCCGCATCAAGATCAGCGTCGGCTTCGGCAGCATCACGATTTCGTGGCACGAGGACTGGGATTTCAGGATGGGCATGCATGTCGACCTGGACCTCGAGGCGGCGCTCGACAGCGGCGGCGGCATCGGCATCGACGGCCGCGCACGGCTGTCGGTGAACGTGCTCGGGATCACGGCGGGCCTGGCGCTGCATATCGCTGCCGGCGAAGGACAGGTGCAGCGCGGCCGGACGGTCTACGAGGCCGCCATCAAGGAGGTCGATAATCTGCTGGGAGAGCGCGCATGACCGACCGGTATTTTTTCAAGAAGATCCGGAAGACGCAGTGGCTGGGCTTGCGCGTACCGGCCACCCTGGCGCTGGACATGGGCGCCGACGGTGTCCTCAAGCCGGTCGGGGAATGGAAGTACGACGCCGCCGCGCCGGTGCCGGCATGGGCCGGCTCGCCGCGGCTGCTGGTATTGCGGGCAACGGGGTTGGGCTTCCAGCCGGTGTTGGCATCGGCCGCCGGCATCGGCTGGAAACCGTTCCAGCAGAGCCGGGAGGCGCTGGCGGGAGCAGTGCAGGCGGACCAGGAAAAGGCAGGCCAACTGGCTGCCGCAATGGAGCAGGCGGCCGCCAATCCACTGCTGCCGTTGCGCCTCTACCAGGCCTACCGCGATTTTCCCGCCGAGCCGAAGGCCGACAATTACCCGGATGACGCCATCCGGTTGGCCCTGATCGCCGCCCTCGGCGGCAATGCCGTCGAGCAGCCGATCGAAGCCTACAGCGAACTGCTGTTTATCGCCGAAGCGGCCGACGGACCGCCGGCGCCGGCGCCGGAGGTCGATGACGGCGACGGCGATCCCGCCAGGCTGCGCGTGACCGCTTCGCAGTCGGCGGCAGGGGTGACGCTGCAGCTCGAACTCGACGGCCGACGCATCACCAACGGCAACCTGGCGGCGGCGATCGCGGGCGGCGCTGGAGAGCCGGGCTTCTCGCCGTTCTACCGCTGGCGCCGGACGCTGGGAATCTCCCGGCGACCGTCCGCCGATTCGGGCGCGGTGCTGGTGCCCACCGCTGTGGCGACGATGCGCCCCGGCCTGCCGGACGGCGTGCCCTGGGCCGAGCGACCATTCCGCGTGAGCGACCGGCTCGGCGCGCAGCAACTGGCCGGAGAACTGTTGAACTACGAACTTGGGCTGTTCAATGCGCACGGCCGCTGCACCCACAGCGGCAGCGTGCTGCTGAAGCGCCAGCGGCTCGATCCGCCCGCGCCGCCACTGCGCGCTGTGGCCCAGTTGCTGCCGCCGGAGGACGGCGCCCCGGCGCGCTGCATCGTCACCTTTGCCCTTGCGGCAGACCAGGGCGACCCCGCAGCACTCGAGGCGGTGGTCTACCGCCAGGACTATCCGGTCGTGCCGACCGGCTTCTACGGCGACGCCGACGACGCCGCGCTCGCGGTGGCGGGCGCGCTCGGCGATCCCAGCGGCGCGGCGTTCGGCGCAGCCCAGGTCCCCACCGACGGCGACGGCGATGCCGAGGCCCTGCCCAACCTCTCCAGCCACAACCTGGAAGCGCTGCTCCCGATCGGGCTGGCGGCGACCGGACACACCCTGGACGGGCAGCCCGGCCACCGCCTCGAATTCCCGCTTGAAATCGACGCCGGCCGTTCCACCCGGCTATACCTGGGATTACGCCGCGCGCCGGCCGACGGTACGCCGCCGCCCGAATCCCAGGTTGCCGCGCTGCAGCACGAGACCGGACCCGATCCGGGATCGCTGCGCAGCGTGCCCCATTTCGAGCGCTTTTGGGACCCGCTGCCGGCGCCGGCCTGGCTGGGCGAGGGCGATGCCAGGGTCATGCTGGTGGAGGACGATCCGGCCAAGCCGGCGCCGGTGCGCATCGTGATCCAGCATGTGAGGCCGGAAGCGCCGGCGGAGCATGGCCTGGTGGGCGGTTACCGCCTGTGGATGCGCGACATCGCCGCACCCGGCGACGCCACGCCGTTCACCGCGGTCGCGCTGGTCCAGGCCGTGCCGCGCCTGGTCAAGCTGTACGCGCCGATCGAGAGCGGCCGTGGCTGGACCGTCAAAGTCGCAGACGCGCCGATCAGCGCCGGCCGCCCGGAGATGCCGAAGGCGCCCGATTTCATCGTGCTGGGCGAGCCGGCGCCGGGGGCGGTCCAGATGCCGCAGGCCGCGCCGCAGCCCGGGACCAGGCCGCTGGCCGACTTGCTGCGGGAACTGGCCGCGGCCCCCCTCGACGCCCAGCGGCTGCTGGCCGCCATGCAGGGCTTGCGCGGCGCCGGCACCGCGCGCGACGTGCTGCTGTCGGTCGCGAAACGACGCGCCGTCGAACAGGGGCAGGGGCAGCTGGAAGGCCATTGGGTGCTGTTTTATGACCAGCTCGACAACCTGCTGGGCCGCGCCGTCCAGTTCTGGCTTCCGGAGGGACATGGCTTGAGGGATGAGGAACTGCCGCGCGCAGCGTACCAGCTGGCCGAAGTGCCTGGCACCCAGGATACGGTCGCACTGGACGATTTCGGCCGCCTCGCCTGGACCTGGGGTGGCCTCGCGGACTTGTGGCGCCACGAGCTCGAATGGCTGATCGAAGCGGTACCGCGTTATGCGCCCATACAGCGCCAGCGTGCCGGGCTCGGTGCCGACAGCGGGGCGCCGGCGGCGGCGCTGGCGACGGCAATGCGTATGCGCGACGATGGGCCATGGCATCGACTGGTCGTGCCGCGGCGCCAGCCGTTCCAGGCACGCTTTGGCCTGCGCCAGGTGCTGGATGCCGCCGACGACGCCTTCGTCATCGCGCTGGACGCGCCGCACGAATTCCGCCAGTCGCTCTACAACAGCGTGGCGCGCACCCGGCAGGGCGTGCTGCGCCTGCATGCCGGGCGTGCCGACAGGCGCTTCCTGTTCGACAACGCGTACCAGGTGGACGCAGCATCCCTGCAAGCCTGGCTGGGCAAGGATCCGGTGCAGCCCGTCGCGCGGCCGCCGCAGATGGCTATCGCACCGTCCGCGCAGGACGGCACGCAGTCCGGTGTTTATGGCGAACTGGTCTACGATGAGCCACCTTGCATGGAGCTCACGGTCCGTGTCGGCGCCAGTGCCGACGACATGCATAGCGTGCCGCCGTCGACGATCGGTCCAATGCGGCGCCGGCGTACCCGGGCCTATGACAAGGGCGCCGGGCTCGTCGTCAAGAAAGTGGGGCATGATGTGCTGCACATCGATATCCCCATGGCGCGCCTAGGCTGGTTCTACGATGGTGGCAGCCAGCCGCGCATCGGCGACCTGGTCACGGCCGGTACGCTGGCGGCCTTTCCCGACCATTCCTTGCTGCGCCTGCCCGACCCCGAGGCTGAGATGCTGCTGTTTTTCCGGTTCGGCGAAGGCGACCCGCCGGTACAGGTGGGGCACTTCCGCGGCAGCGGCCTGGCGGGGCACGACTGGCAGACGGCCCCCGCCCTAAATGATACGAAGGACCCGGGGTGGGGCGCGATGCGTGCCGACCTCGGGGTCGAGCCTTCGATCTCGGCAGAGGGCCACTTGCATCTCGAGATGACCAACCCGGTCAGCCTGCCGAAGGAGGTGCTGGCATGCTGGCGCTGCGCAGGACTGTCGCTGCCGCCCATGGTGAGAAAGGTTTGAAAATGGCTGACGAGAGCGCGCTACAATTGCCGGCCAGTGCCGGCGCGGCCGAAGGGCTGGACCGCGGAGAACGCATGATCGCCTGGTTCGGCGACCGGCAACACAAGGCCGATGTGGTCTACGCGGCCGACGGCCGCATCGTCGCGCTGCACGGCGGCACCGACACCGTCATGGCGACCGCCTACGGCGAATGGCAGGACGGCATCGTCACGCGAACCAACCGAGCGGGCGACGCGGCCCGCTTCGTTGCCGGCCAGTGGCTTTCCAGCGGCGACCTGGTCGAAGGAACCCTGCTCGCGAAGGCCCTTGGGCATTTCATCCCCCATATCGGTGACGACGCGCCGGCGCTGCAGATCGACGACCGCGCCGTGCTCGGGCTGGGCGGGGTGGCAGCAGACGCCACGCTCGACGCCCGCCACTGGTCGGCTGCGGTGGCGGGCGAACTGACCCTGCCCGGATTGGCCGAATCCGTCGCGCTGCGGCCGACACGCGTCACCCTGCAGGGCGATGTACTGACACTCGAAGAACCCGGCATCGATTCCGGCCCTGACGCGCCGGCATCCCTGCTGACGTTGACCCTGGCGCTCGCACGCGACGGCCGGCCGGCCGCGCCTGCACCGGGTCGGGTACCGGCCGTTACGCTGGAATCGGCGGTCGCGCTCCTGCTCGACGAAAAGCTCGACGGCGCCTGGGAGCGGCCCTCGCCGCTGTGGCTGCCGACCAGCGGCGGGCTGTTGTGCATCGAGCAGGGCGAATCCGGGCGCGCACCCTACCTGTTTTCCAGCGAAAGCCGCAACATCGACGTGCGGCGCTGGTTCCCCGCGCTGCCCGCAGGCGCCCTGGCCCGCCTGATGCTGGACCGCAGCGGTCCGAAAAAGCTGAGCGCGGTCGACGGCGGCGATGACGGTATCGTGTTAACGCTCGAGGTGCGCTGGCCTGCGCTAGTGCTGGTCCTGCCCGGCATGGCAATCGACGGCCGCAGCCTGCCGGCGCCGCGCTTGCCGCCAGGCGCGGCAGCTCTGGATCGGGCGCTGCCGCTGCAGCTGGTGCCGCCGCACCTGTGCGGCGAGCGAGCCACGCCCTGGCAGCTCGTGTGTGGCGACGACATCCGCCTGCGCTGGCAGCGGCAGGACGATGGCGACGGGCCACCGGGTCTGATCCACTTTACCGCTCACGACAACTGGGTACTCCCGCCCGAAGCGGCGCGCAACGATGCGCCGGGAATCTCGGCGCTGCGGGTCATGCTGCCGATGCTGCCGGAGGGCCGCGAGCAGGCATTCGTGCTGCGTGCCGAGGCTACGGCCGCCGGCGCGCCCGCCATGTTGCTCGAACCGCTCGGCGCCTTCGACACGATGGCGCCGGAAGCGCTCGATTTTGGACCGCTGGCCGGGTTCGACGCCGCAACCGGGTCATATCGGGAGCTCTGGCCCGCGTCCTGGCTTCCGGCGTCGCCGCCTGCCGAGCCTGCCGAGCCTGCCATTCTGCGCAGCGTTTACCGGATGCTGCCGCCGGGCGTGGCGGCCGAGGGTGTGCCGGCTTCGTTCGCGGCCACGCGCGTCCGCCCAGGCGTGCCCAGGCCGGTCGCCGAGCCGCCGGCGTCCGCCGTCACGGCCGCAGAAAGGCCGCACCGGACCCGGGCATACCGGAGCGGCAGCCGGGAGGCGGAAGTACGTCACGAGGAGGCCACGGACTGGCCGGGCAAGCGCTTTGGCTGGGACGACCGGCAATTCCTGGCGCCCTCGGGCTTTGCGGAAGCGGGCCTGCCGGCGTCCGACCCGGTGCTGGAGTGGGCTGAACTGCCCGCGCCCGGCAGTGCCGCGGCGCCCACGCGCTGGATCAGGCTCAGCGACGACTCGCTGACCCCGCTGGCGACGCCCGCGCCCGTGCCAGGGGAGGCTGCGCCGGCGCTTTGGCCGGATATCGTGCTGGAGACTCCCAGCCTGGCCGACGACGACCCGGCGCAGGCGACCTGGGGGCTGGCGCAGCTGGCGGTGACCGAGCGCATCGCCGGCGGTACCAGCACCTTCACGCTGGCGGCCGGGACCGCGCGGGAGCCGATTCCGGTCGAGGTACAGCATTACGTGAACCGCGTCGTGGTGGCCGGCGCGCCGGCCATGCCGGTCGTCGCCGGCCTCGCGCAGGCAGTCACGACTGCCGGCCTGAACCGGATCTACCTGGAACTGGAGCGCAGCGGCGGCAAGCTGAGGGTGATCCGTGCGATGCTCGGCTGGAGTGCCAGCCGGGCTTTCGGCCTGCCCAGGAAGGATGCCGGCACTGGCCCGGACTTCCACGTCACCGAACGTTTCGAACGCGTGGATGGCGTGCTGCGCCGCTCGGTCGAGTACAACGGCGTACTGTCGCGGCAGGTCGGCGGGCCGCATGCGGTGGACTTGTATTTCTGGGACGTCCTGCAGGAGGCGTCCACGAAGACCTTGCGCGTCATCTGTCATTACCGCATCAACCTCGGCGGCCCCAGAGGGACAACGTCGATCTGCGCGCTCCAGGACGCGGCACTGGACGGCGACGCGCTCGACCTGTCGGCCGACATCGCGATCCTGCGCGCCCCCAACGAAGCCCGGGTGCAGCGCCTGTCCTATCCATGGGATCCAGACCGGCGCAAGCTGTTCCGGCTTCTGTTCGACACGGCACCGGTCGCCTACGAATTCGGCGGTTTCCTGCGGGTGCGCGCTTCTGCAGTCGACGATGTCAAGCCAGTGCCGATCGACCACAGCAGCGAGGCGCGTGTGATACCGGCCTGGTTCCTGTGCGACCGCGACCTGGTCCCGTGGTTCGACGGCAGCAATGCCTTGCCCGTGGCACAGCGCGACAGCTGGACCGCCGAAGGCCTGCTGCGCAGCGCGGGTCCCCGCGAGGGGCATGAAAGGCTGGACATCCAGTTGTATCACGTCCGCAATTTCAACCTGTCGCAGTGGTATGCCTCCACCCTGATCGGCACATTGGGCGACGCAGCCGGCATCCCGCTCTGGGTGCCCTCGCCGGTCAGGGTGCCGGACGACGGTGCGCCCGCCGGCAAGGACGCTGCAGGGGCCGATGTGCTGCGCCTGTGGCTGTTCAACCCGGGACCACGCATGGTCGCGCAATGGCAGCTGCCGAACGGCGTCGAAGATGGACTGCGCCTGGCCCAGGGGCGGAGGGAGGCCACGATGCGCCTGTGGCGCATGGGCTGGACACGCGAGGCTGTGCTGGAATTGCCGCGTTCCGGCGCCGCCGGCCAGGTCGACTGGTTCGTGGTCGACTCGCCGCTCCTGAACCGGGGCGCCTCGCTGTCCTGGTTCGGATGGCCGCTCGCGCCCGGGGCGGAGCTGCCGCGTGACGCACTGCCGGCTACGCGCCAGGCGCCGCAGACCAGCGCCGGCGGGCAGCACAGCTTTTCGGTACAGGTCGAGTTCGAGAACGATGACGCGCCCGGACCGGGGGGCGCGAACCTGGTCTACCGGAGCGCGTATCCGGAGATCGCCGATGCCGTGCCCGACGGCTTGACCTTCCGCTCCGCCGGCATGCGGCTCGAAGTCCGGCACAAGCTGCTTGCCTACGGCACCCAGCCACTACCGCAACTGGTCACGCCACCGCTCGCCATGCCACAGCAACTGCAGGGGGACCGCCTGCGCGTGCTGGGCAACCGGCGGGTCTGGCAGACCGAGAGCGTCGACCTGGCGCAGGCCGGGCTCGTTGCACTGCCCGGCGGAGTGCTCCTGTACACCGTGCCCGAGCCGTATGGGGAACTGCAGGTCGCGGGCTTCCCGCCAGGCCTGGAATGGCAGGACAGCGCAGGCAGATGGACCGGGGTCGCCGCTGGCGCATGGCTGCCGCTGGCGCCGACCGGGGCCGGCCAGGGGGCCATCCGCCTGAAGCTGCCGGCGCAAGTGCGCTGGAACACGCTCACCGTTACCCTGCGCAAGACCGGCGCTGACGCGGCGACGGGCGAGATCAGGACGCTGTTCCCGGCCGGCGGCACCCGACTCGCCGGCGTGTTCGATGAGGCCGGCAAGCTGCTCGCCTTCGGCGAAGAATCGGCGGCCTACGCAGCCCCCGACTTTGCGCCAGGCAGCCCGCCGGAGCAGGGATCGAGTCTTTGGACGCTCGAGACCGGCGTCACCCTGCCGCCGCGCCTGGCGGCAAGGGCGCGGCAGGTTGTTACGATCGACCTGGACGGGCGCTCGGTGGTGCAAGACTGACGGGTCCCCGAGGAACCAATCCCCCGGCGGGAGGTCCCACGCTTGAACAGCGGCGGCATCACGCCGGGGAGGCCCCATGGCCGGGATTGTGCGCATCGACGACGAGGTCATCGACACCGGGTACTTCATCCGTACCCTGAAACTCGGCGGCCAGTTCGAAGGCCTGGTCGAGCAGATGGTGCGCGACCGGCTGACCGTGCTGGCGGCCAGGAAGCAGGGTATGGCGCCGGCGCCAGCCGAGGTGCAGGAACGTGCCGACCAGTTCCGCCGCATCCAGGGCCTGCACCGCGCCGCCGACATGAACCATTACCTCGACGCGCTCGGCGTCAGCCTTGACGAATTCGAGGCGTTCGTCACCGACGGCCTGGTCCTCGACAAAATGATGGCGCAGGTGTGCAGCGAGCGCGCCGTCGAGCAGTATTTCAAGCTGAACTCGCCGACGTTCGACAGCGTCGAGATCAGCCACATCGTGCTCGACTCCGAAGGCAAGGCCAAGGAGATGATGGCGGCGCTGGCCGACGATCCGGAGAGCTTCGGCGAGATGGTGAGCGAATACGCGGTCGGCGAGGCGCGCGAGCACGGCG
>Ga0308169_10003759_pt1 | contig 14582 bp, 18 predicted proteins | sample PhyBR1_2_FD_202139 | JGI IMG/M metagenome (GOLD analysis project Ga0308169, IMG submission 202139) | Phyllosphere microbial communities from UC Gill Tract Community Farm, Albany, California, United States - DLSLSB.R1 | ecosystem: Host-associated > Plants > Phyllosphere > Unclassified | place...
CTGCGCTCGTGGCGGTCTGCGTCAGCTGCTCGCTGGTTGGAGGATATCGCTTGTACGTCAAGCCGAAGAAGGGGGCTCTGCGGCTGGCGTCCCCGGGGGCGGGGGAGCAGGATCTGTCCGGAGCGATCGAGGAGTCGTGGTTGACTGAGCCGTGTGAGACGAGAATGGACTTAGCTCGATCGCGCTGACCCTGCAGCCCAGCCGACGCAGGACTCGCACGTCTCGGCCTTCTCGTTCTCGCCGACCCCGTCGTTCAAGACGCCGAAGCCCCGGACGAATCGCCGTTCATCTCTCTTCGACGGGACACCCACCTCGTGGCTGACGAGTCCGACCGTGACGCCACATACCTTGCCCTCGTGGGAACGTACTCCTGACATCGCTTCTCCGCCAGTCGCCCACACCCGACACCGTCTGTCCTCGCCTATCCCTCCGGAAAGTCTGCCACGACCGATCCAGCCTGCTCCGGCCCGGCGAAACAAGACGTCGGCAGCGACGACAGCTGGCGACAGGACCATGTTGACCGCCACGTCGTTGGCCTCACCCGGCGGCAGCATCCTGGGCGGGTACGAGCCTGACCCATCCCAGCCCGTCCCGCCGAGGGGATTCGCCTCGCTCACGTCCTTCCCGCTTAGTCCCGAGGAAGTCGAGGTGGTGGGGGGAAGCCGAGTCAGCCTCGCTATGCGATACGGCCGGACCGGCGACGGCTTCGCGTTCATTCCCGAAGAGCGGGAGAACCAGGACGCGCAAGACCCGCGAGCTTCGTCGTGGACACTCGAGACGTACTACTCGGGATCCGAAGTCCAAGCCATGCCGTCGAGGAATGGATCGACCACACCAGCAACGGCACGACGAGCCCCGCCGCCGCCGCCCATGCCCGTCGATATCCCTCTCCCGCCTACGCCGACCGCTGCGCGCAGCGAGACGGCCGTGGCGTGGGGACCACACGCCAAGGAAAGTCGCGAGTGGCTTATTGGCGAGCGGGATTGGGTGGAAGTTGATGGTGACGCGGACGCCATGGATGATTGGAGCAGGGAAGGGAGGGGTGTGGGGATCGTCACGATCGTGGGCGTCCTTATTTGCCATGTGAGTCTGACCCCAGAAAGCACTCATTCCATGTTGACAACAGGCTCTTTCCGTCCCGATGCTCGTTGTCGGACAACCGAGCAATATGGACGAGGTCTTATACCTCCTCTCGATCATGTTTCCGGCGCCGATGATCGCTTTCGCCTCGTACCTCCTCCGATATCGACCCACCTCGACCACCCGCGAACGCATCAAGAAGACCTCCCTGAAATCAGTCTCGACACACCGGTCCCTTGCCCTCCAAAGCGCTTCCGAGCTGTCTCTCCCGCATTCTCTCTCGCCGAAGCTCACACCGGTCAACGAGAAACGGGTTCTCCAGCCGAATGCCCGCTTCTCCCACTTCCTCGAGCTGAAACCGTCCGTGTCCAACTTTGGCTTCAATCGTCGTCTCCGCCCGCATACGGTCTACGGCGTCAAGGATGCGCGCGATCAGCTTCGAATGCGAGACGGGTACCAGGAAGCGCGCTTCCGGAAGAACATGAATCGCCGCTCTACCGATGTTTGGCTCGAAGAGGGTCTTGCGGTCGGGACCGTTACGAGGTGGTCACGTACCGCCGAGATGCTCAAGCCGAACCCAGCGCTTTGTGTCCTTGACGCACCGAGACCTGCGGAGGGAGTGCTGAGAAAGCTGAGAGGGGGAGTCGTGTCGATGCTGCCGAAACGATTCAGTGCGGTACTGGAAGATTACCAGCTCGACACCTTTCCGACCCCGACAGGGGACAACAACGTCACCCCTTCAAGTCCTATTGCGATCAGTGTCACCTCGTCAAATGAACACTACAATCGCTCAGCGAGCGCGCTGTCGGTGGTGATGACGAACGAGGGGGAGATTGATGGTGTCTGCGACGAGACGGAGGGCGGGAGGACTACGCAGCCGGCGGAGATACGAATCGCTACGAAGGGACGCAGGAGTGTCAGTTCCGTCGTGCAGAGCCCACGACCTGGCAGTCTCCCGAGCGGGGCAGACCAGGGCGGGTACGATCTCGACTGGATGACTGCTGGCGTGTTGCCCAAGTGAGTCCCGCCCATTACTTCCGCTTCGATCACAAGCTGATTCTTTAGCCTCATTCCAAATTTGAAGATCGGCTCGCAGATGCGCGTAGCACCTGGACCGGACGCACTGCTGCGAAGGCGAGCATCTCAGCCCATCATGGGCAGCCATATCAGCGACGACGACCGCCTCGGCGAGGTGCCTAGCCTCCGAAGCAGCCTGGATATGTCTACGCCCGTGCGGCGAGGCCATCGAAGAGCCCACAGCTCAAGCTTCGATTTCTCCACGTCGCCTGATTTCATGGGCGCGACGACCTCGACGCCACACGCTACTGGTGTTCGACATCATGCGCGCCGACTCAAAGCGAGCTTCAGCTTGCCCGTCATCTATCCGGTCGATTTTGCCGACATCAGACGCTCTTTCGATGCTTGTGGTGTATCGCCACAAAAAGAAACTGCTCAAGCCGGTGACCAGCAAGACATGGGCATTGATCTACCCCCGATCCCGGCTTCGATCTACGCCTTTTCTCGCCGACATCTCAGTCGCTTAACCGAACGGGACGAGGCGAACGAGTCATCGCTGATGCGCGAGACGATATCTGATATGCGCGGTGCCATTCTTGCGCTGTCTTCTCCGGCACCGTCTCACACAGCCCCGCAAGCGGACGTGTCCACTGCCTCGTCCAGGATGGATCTGGCCGACCTTGCCCCGATCATCTTACATGGCGAGGTACTCAACGCCTCGATTTCGAGCTCGATCCGATCCGAGGAGGCGGAAGAGATGGAACGGGTAATGGAGATGGACTCGCCCACCCGCGCCGAGTATGTCATTTCTCCGCCCGGCTCGTCTTACGCATCTTCGCTTGGCGGACGGGACTCGCGAGCTAGCTTGCGGACGACGCGAAGCACGAGCACGGACCAAGCCCGCATTCCGCCTGTCCCCGGCAGATACTCCGCTACGGGCCGGACGACGCCCTCAGCATCCGTAGGCGACGATCCCGACCTCTACGTCACCCCGGGACGGTACTCGGATGCAGACGAGTCTTTCCACCCTCCTCCGCCGAGGGCGAGGGAGATCAGCCTGGACATACCGGAGCTGCGGGAGTACAGGGCCCTGCACCACTCGACGTCCATGCCGAGCATGTCGGCTCATCCTCATCCGGCCCCGTCGTCCGCGTACCGCACGATCCAGCCAGCTACGTCCATCCCCAACTTCTCGCGACCCGGCGCCGCAGCCACAGGTGGTGGCCGATTAGGTATCGGCATCACGTCTCACCCGCCCATCCCCATCAAAGAGCAACAGGCGTTGCGAAGTCGTACATCGAACGAGACCATGGCGTCGGACTTCACCCACGCGACGGGTACCACGCCCTCGACGTCGCCTGCGCGCCCCGCCGAAAATTTCCGGCCCAGCCGACAGGAGCTCGCGAGGGTGGAGATGCTCAAGGAGCGCCAGACCGCTATGGCCACAATGGCGGCTACGGCACCCGCGGCAGCCATGACCCCCGCGAGGAGGTCACGATCTACAGCAGGCCCGCACGAGATCAGGGCGGCCAAGGCGGCCCAGAACGGCAAGGCGGGCTCGAGAGGGACTGTCAGACTGGTGGAGAGGAGGAAGGACGAGAACGCGATATCGATGCCGATGCCGTTCCTCCCTCGGCCGAAGAACGAAGCCTCAGTCTACACCGATGCTGGGGCACACGGAGGCACATCGGAGATCAGCGGTGGTGGAAAGGGCTCGAAGAGAGTCCTGGCGGAGAGGAGGGGGCCCGTCAAGAGCAGCAAGATGTCGACGACGTCGATGGGCAGTGGGAAGGAGAACGAGATTGGCAAGGGAGCCATCAGAACTGGCAAGAGCAGCAAGCTGTCGACCGTGTCGACGGGGAGCGGCAAGGAGAACGAGATTGGCAGGGTGGCCAAGAGCAGTATGGCGTCTGCTGGTTCGGGCGCAAGGGTGCTGCGGGCGTAGGAAAGAGTGGCGGCTGCACGGACGACGAGTCGGGGTCGTCGTCGCCTCGGCTGTAAACATTCATGACTCTTTACGACGGTTCCATACATGTGTTACGATATTTTCATGCCATGTGCACAATCCCGGGATGCGACGAGTCCGGTCTACCCAAAAACAGGCAAACCCGTCAAGGTCGCCTCCGTTGCTGCCACGGTAATCACTTCTCCAGATACGCTTTCATAGGCTGGTTACAATGGACACAGAGTGAGCTAAGATACACTGGAATAAAGCCCAAAGGTAACGATGTGATGTAAAAATTGTCCAAGGACGGCTGAGGCCGGGCATGGCGGTTCATCGCGGACTCCCATTCGATCATCCGCCCGATCATCCGCCAAGTCTCCCCCTTCATTCCTCCTGAGCTGCCGCTTTGGGGCAACTGCGCCTCACTCTCGCGTCCTCAGCCGCAATCGCATCGCTTCGTCCAACATCCGCGCCTCATCTCCCGCCTCTTCGGGACTAAGCGGACTAGCCAATAGCCCCAAACCCCGCGTGATCTCCTGGTCCAGCTCGCCGCTGCCGCCCTCTTCATCCATCTCGGCCCGCTTCTTCGTCCACTCGGCCTCGGATAGAGACTGTTCCGCCAACGTGGGAAACGAGGTCTCCGGCGGTGTGCGACCCGGAACAGCCACATAGTCGGATAGCAAAGCCGTCAGGGCACGCTGATACTCGACAAGCTGGAACACGAGCCTGAGGTCAGCTGTGCTTGTCTGGCAGTGGGCGAAAGACGTACGAGACGTTCGGGCCGATGCAGGGCGACTTGCTTTTGACGAGGTCGTACGTGTCCTGCATGCCTTTTAGATGGCTCAAGTGGGCAGGGGCCAGGCCAGCAACGGCCAGAGACATCAGGTAGGCGATAACGAGCGTCGCGGAGCGGGAGATACCGCACTGGCAGCTGCTCGTCAGATGACAGTGTCATTGTCCGTGTAAGATCTGACTGACTGTATCAGCACCGGTGTGCCGGCCCTTCTCGCCTCCTCGAGCCACTTCACCGCGTTCCACATCCCCCACGATTCAGCGTCCATGTCGGGCGCGGTGCCCTCCGATAGCTCCGCGAGGTCACTCCCCGGTGGCAACTGCGCCAAACCGCTCTCGCCATGCGACCACCGTAAGTGACAGTACTTGATCTCGGGATAGCCGTCTCGCTCCGCATACGTCCCGAACGAGATTTTCTCCTTCCCTTCCATGCCACGCGAAGTACTGCTGCCGAACGGATTCTCGATCTCTTGGGCGACATTGACGATTCGTATCCGCTTGAACCGGCCAATCGTCCAAGTCAGATCGCTCGCAGAGTCCTCGGCACCAAGGAACACGTTCGGGATGATCTCGACGGGGCCGTTCTCGTATGGCTCGGCCAGACGGCTCGGGTACGATACCGGTGTCATCGTCGTCGTGAAGGGTGTCGTTGCCGGAAGGGGCGGAGAGGAGGAAGGGGTGGATGCGCTGCCGGCTGACTCGGAAGAGGTGCGAGGGGAGGTGTCGGGCGAAGAGGATCCGGCGCTCTGATACGACATCCCAAAAGTGGGCGAAGTTGGATCATTCTCTCGGATGGGCGGGAACGTGCGATAAGACGGATGCGCGGACCGGTGATGCTTGTCCCCGGATGGGTCGCAGGCGTAGTGAGAGCTCGCCTCTGCGGCGGTCCCACTCCATGCGCGGATCCGGGAACGTGATGGTGCTGCATAGTGGAAACCTCCTCCCGGGGTGGGCGGCATTTGCTCTGCGCTCGTCTGCGTCACGAGACTGAGCAGAGACGGCCGGCGCTTGCTGGTTGCTCTGCCCAGCGAGGCCGTCATAGCCAGGGCGGGTGTGCGTGGTGGGCCGGGTGTGTAAGGCGTGGACACGGCCGACGCCTGGCTTGTGAACATGGTCGGTGTCGCGGACACTGGATCGCTGGGTGTGGACGAATCGCTGGTTGATGAGGACGAGGATGAGGGCATGGTGAGAGTGAGAGAGAGGCGCTTTGGGGTCGGTCGTTTTAGCGAAGGGACGGGAATGAAGCTCGAAGGCGAAGCGGAGTCATCGCTGGTTTCGTGGGGCAGCATCGCGGTTGAGGAGGTCCCGGTCGTCGCTGATGAGGCGACTGATGAGCTCGAGGGTGGTAGCAGCGTGGGGGCTGGGAGCGGCTGGTCGAGTCGTTCTGGCGACATGGTGACGTCGGGATGCTGAGCGTCCATGTTCTTTGTCCTTGACGAAGCTATCGCCGTCGCTGTCGTCTCCTTGACTAGCGTGGGAAGACCCAAGTTTCGAGGTGGTGAGGGGACAATGGTAGCGGTAGATGGAACGGTAGAAGCGGCGCAGGGTGTGCCTTTGAGATGGATATCCGTACAATACAACGACGGGACAAGTCCTTCCAAGGGCGTCGCTGTCGCGTGGGCGGTTGCTGGCTCTGAGGGGGAGGAATGGCTACAGGCGCGAGGTAGGGATCGTCGACTGAAACGAAGACGTTTGGGAGGCAATAGCGACTCGTCCGGGTCGAAATCCACAGTCGGACGCGAACGTTTTGCAGAGGTCGGATTGTAAACGGAACCTCGGGGTCGGGTATGGGCGCTATGCGTGTGAGGTTGCTGTCGCGGGTTATACGGCGACGGGGGCAGCGGTGATGATGGGCGGAGCGCGAGCATTAGATCTGGACGTATGAGCGTCGTCGACCGGCGACAACGACACGAGGCGGACAGACAAGAACGGATGACCAGGGAGTAAGAGAGGTTGTGTGCGGCGCACGACGTCGGGGGCGAGGGGAGAGATCCCCGCGTACAGTCTGGCTTCTTATAGCCTAGGTGAGGGCTGATCGGCGTGGGGCAGTGAGGCAGGAGCAGGGTGAGGAATGTCAGATCGCAACGAGACCAGGTGGAGGGTGTTGACGACGAGATAGCAACAATAGATGACGACACGCCCGGACACCAATTCAACCCAACCCCCCCCCCCCCAAATTCGATGAAACGGAACTCATGGTTGTGCTGTGCCGGAAGGGACGAGGTGTGCGAGGAACAAGGAGACGTAGCGACGTACCATGTCGCGCTGCATCCCTGAAACAGATCGCTGCGGTGTAGGCATCGGTCGCGCAGAGGAGGTGTGCAAGGTGATGGTGACGATGCGGCCGGCTATCGATTGTTGTTCGCAGGGCGATGCGACGTCTGTGCGGGGTTGGTGTTGATGTATGGGCCGTATGGGTATTGATGGTTGTATCGTTGTGGATGCTGATGCTGATTGTTGATGCTGTTGCCGATGCTCTGCTCTGCTCTTCGTCGTCGCAGTAGCAGTAGTCAGGTACCGACCGTCACGCTGATGAAACCAGCAACAACGCTTGCGCTCAGGGTCGGAAGGGGGTGAGTTAATATATAATTATCAATCGGGTGCGACGCGACTCTCGGCCGGTTTCTGACTGACCGTCGCTGTCGACGGTGACCGTTGGCGGGTGACTGTCGGGCGTCGAGGTGTGGGGGGGAGCGGATCAAGGTACAACAAGTGAACGATGAGCCGGTAGTGTCATCTTTGCATTGTCTTCTCGGTCGCTGCTCGAGGCCAAAGCTGCAGCTGTCGATGCATCCCCAACTTCATCGCCTCTCATGTTCTGTCAAAGGCCCAGAACCGCTCGGTTTCACGCTAAATCTAGTAAACTTACCATACTCCCCTGGCCTTGCCCCTGAATCCCCCTGAATTAGCACTCGTCACGCCCCATATACGTACGCGCACACCCCCACTTGGCCCAAGGCGGTGTAGCGGCAAGAGCCCACACACACACACACACACCGCACTGCTTCGGTTTGCTGCGATCACATGCTCACGTGCGGCATGCTTACATGCATGCTAGCGTATATCAGATATACCAGCCCCCCCGCAGGACGATCCCGCCGACGCCACGTTGCTAACCCTCATATCCGGCTATCCCATGCATATCCCCGCCCGTTGATTACCGCCGCTCCTTGACAAACAGCTCGAGGACAAGGTAGCTGAGCACAATGAATATCGCAAACACGATCCCCAGCAGCGCCGTGTCCGGCCACCAGAACGCTTGCGCGTGGAAGCCAAAGGACGACAGGACTGCGTGTCAGCACCGTCTTTGAACAGCTTGAGCACGGCCATGGCGTCTCAAGGAACACCCAAGCTCGGAAGGGATGTGCGACTCACTCGTCGCACTGGGGACCTGAATGTCCAGGCCAAACTTGTCATTAGCGGTACACTCTGAATCCAGCACGTGCAACCCACCTTGCGCTCGATCAGCTGCAAGTACCGCAGCTCATTGACGAGCAGGGCCTCGTACCCCGCATGGAAGAATGACAACGTCTGCATCCACTTCAAGCCCTGCGGGACCCGGTCGTAGTTCATTAGTAGGCCCGCGAACAAGAGGCTGCCGTCAGTATCACACGCTGCGGACAGTTTGTGTTGGCGCACTTGTACAGCATGACTAGACTGCCCAAGAGGTTCGCCAGGCCGAGGTCTGGCACAGCGACGCTGATGAAGAGGACGATACTGCTCGCGGTGAGGTTGAACAGCACAAGCGTCATGATAAACTTCCAGAACGACGAGACTTCGGGGTTGAGCCCCGCCAGGCCGTACACGATCGAGCCGAGCACGAACGGCGGGATGACTCGGAGCGGAATGATGTCGAACAGGACCTACATTGTCAGCCGACAACCATGCTTCACCTCCCGCACTCACCTTCGACAGGAAGTACGTGATCGGGGCATAGTACCCGTTGGCACGCTCGCGCATGAACAGGATCCGCTCGTTGGCAAAAATCCCCAACGAGCTCAGGGTCGAGAAGCCAAACAAGCTCAGGATGAACAAGAACAGGCCCAGCCGGTTCTGGAAGCCCGGGATGTCGTTCGTGACCTTGTAGAAGAAGAAGCCGCACAGGAACGCCACCACGATCGCCACGGCGTAATGCGTCGCCATGAGAAGCGGGTTTCGGTACAGGTTCTTGAAGGCGCGGCCGGACAGCAGTTTGAACTGCGTCCAGTAGCTAGCCTTCTTGTACCCGCGCAGCAGCTCGGTCTCGGCCTGGACGTCTCGGGCTTCCATACCGCCGGGCGTCTGGCCCGATTGGATCCGGCTGATTTCGGCTTCGACGATCTTGGCGTCGTCGCTCGCCCGATTGGCGAGAACGAGACTCGCCAGCTTCTCGGGAATGCGGTCGCCGTCGCGGCTGGGCGTGGACGCGCCGGAGGATGACAGCCCCGTGGTCGTGGTGAAGGCGCCGAGGAGTTGGTGCGCTTTCCTCTTGATCTCGCCAGTGACCGTGTGCGGTTTCGGTGTTGTATCAGACCCGTCGTCCGAGCTCGAATCTGCCTCGCCGTTGACTCGTCGAGCGGCAAATCCGTTCTCAGCGTCCAAGCCTGGTCGAGCCGAAATAGTAGCGCCTCGATTGTCGACCTTGGCCTTGGAGACTCGGTGATCTCCCGCCGCTTCGACAGTCACATCGATGAGGTAGTCGGCAATGTTGTAGCCCGGTGGACAAGTGTGGCCGAGCTTCTCAAAGTGTTGCTGTGCCCGATGCGTCTCGCCAGAGTAAACAAGCTGTCCCTTGGCGAGCAAGAGCAGGCGGTCAAACAGCGCGACAATGTTCGATTGCGGCTGGTGGATCGTGAAAATGACGGTTCGGTTGTACTGCTTCGCGAGCGCTTTGAGCGACTCGATCACGTTGTAAGCGTTGTACGAGTCCAGGCCCGAGGTGGGCTCGTCCAGGAATAGGATCGATGGGCCCGTGACTAGCTCGCAGGCGATGCTGACCCGCCGCTTCTCGCCGCCGGAAATGCTCCGCTTTCCGCTCTCGCCGATTCGCGAGTCCTTGATGTCAAGGATCCCCAGCTCGTTCATCGTCTCCAGCGTCCGGAAGACCTTGGCCTGGTGGCTCATCTCCCTCGGCAGGCGGAGTAGGGCCGAGTACAGCACCGCCTCGTAGACGGTCAACGTGCTGAGCAGGGTGTCCTCCTGGTCGACGTATCCAACGACCCTCCGGAAAGTCGCTTCATCGGGAATGTCCCGCCCATTGACGTACATATCGCCGGTGATGCTCCCGGTCTTGGCCTTCCGCGCGAGGATATCCAGGAGCGTCGATTTACCAGCACCGGAAGCTCCCATGATAGCGAGCAGCTCTCCCGGTCGCACCGTGCCCGTGACGTGCGAGAGGACCTGCTTGCCCGAAGGAAGAGTGTACGAGATGTTCGAGAAATGCAATGTGGCAGGAACGTGGTCGGCCATGAGCTTGGCGGCTTCGTCTTCAGGAAGCTTGACGCCGCCGAATCCTTCTGGGTGACGATGTGTTCGTCCGAGGTACCATACAACTGGAGTAAGCATTGCGCACAAAGGACCGCTAACCGATGGGCACTCACGCAGACATGCAAGGACGAAGATGGCAGCGGCGATGGCGGCACTCAAAGCCACGAGCGAGCTGTTGTCCGGTGGCGCGGGTCGCTGGTATCCGGGCACTTGGGTATAGTGCAGACATTCGCCAGAGTCGCAGTCGAGCGTGATCGCCTTGTCGCCAAAGATGTCATTGATGAGCTGGTTCATCGCCGGCTCGCGGAACGCGCAGCCTTTTCCAGACTCGCACTCGAATGACCCTGGACCCTTGACCTCCTCGGCGAGGAAGTCGTCGATGTCTGGGGTCAGCTTAGATCTTGCATTGGGTGCGAAACCGCTAGACTCACTGACGCTGCCGTCCTCGCCGCAGAGGAACCGCCCGGGAATGCAAGCGCATTCAATCTTCTCGCAGCGGTAGTTGGTCTGGTTCGAGTCTGCGTGTCAGCCTTGACCGAAGCCCGCACCCGCTCTGCGCATAGCGATCCTCACCGAAGCTGTCCTTGCTGTCCCAAGAGCACTTTTCCAGGTTACAGTAAAAACTCTCGATTCGATCTACCCAGAACTGGAACTTGCACTGGCCCAGGGCATCCTCCGCGACCAGTCCAGGCGTATCGACCAGGGACTGCGGCCACGACAGTCCGCCCGACGACCCCGAGCTCGAGTTGGACGGCGCGCCCGACGCGGAACAGGTGAAGGTCACCTGGGGCGGCTTGTTATCCGGGATCGTATCGATGATCTTCCGATCTGCCCGTCAGCACCCGCCCGTGCTCATGGCGCAGTCCCGGTTACGGTACTCACTCGTCACGTCGCACATCTGGAAGTTCTCTTGAACCGCCAATCCACCCTTGTAACACTGCATGTCCCCCTCCTTGACCTCTGTCCCGTCGTCCGGCCACCGGCTCCTGAACGCCGAACACGCCTCGTCCTTCTTACACACGTTACAGTTGATCCCACCCCATCCGTCTTTGCACTCGCACAGCTCTCCCTCTGGCCGTGGGTACCGCTCGTCTCCGTCCGAAAGGGCGCCACATAAGGGGGTCGTGCAGTCCTCGCCGCCGAACCCGGGAGGACAGCGACATTGACCATCGTATGGGTTACACTCGCCGCCATTGCCGCAGTTGAAGGCGGGCAGGAGACAGTTGAAGCATGGCGGGCAGTTGTCGGGACGCTTTGGTATCCGCCGTGGGGGCACCTGCCGTCAGTGGGAACTCGACCAGCGGTGCGGAGGGGTAGGACAGGCTGGAGGAGGAAGGACGCTTACGAGGCTGCTGTTGAGACCGATCTGCGCCGTCGACGTGTCGATCCCGCGGAGGGACAGCAGCTCGGGACTTCCGGGAGAGGCACGTCGTTGTATTTGGCCGTAGCCTTGTTCCGGCGTTGCCGCGACAAGAGATACCAGCGCAGGCAGGCTCGAGAGGAAAGCGACTGCGCGCATTGCGCCGGTGGGGTGAGGTGATCGAGATCTACAGAATCTACAGAGAGGAAGCTTTGTCCCTCTGTCTGTATGCTAGCCGCGAGGGACGCTCACTGCTGGATATACTTGGATACGGGGTGCGAGAGCGCTAGCTATCTAGCTGACGATGAGATGGATATCGACGCGAGGGATCACCTTAAACAGTGGCCAACCGAGCCCATGTGCAGATGAGGCGTCGCTCGATTGCATCACACCTGGCCATCTCGGGCCCCGCCGATATCCGGCTCATCTCGGCTAACTCGGTCACCCACTTAAGGCGGGTCCTGGTAGCAGTCTGTTGTTCACCATAAAGGCTTGCATGCGTGCATGCATGTCGTGCATGTATGTATGCACGCATGCATGTGCGGAGCCGCAATCACAGACACTATGGTCCGCGTCTTCGCCATCCACAACCAACGAAGATCAGAAAACCGAGTAACACATAAGGACAGCAAAGACAACGATTAAGGTACAAGGGACAAACGCCCCGCCTGTGTACAGTTCCCCTCCGCACGTAACGAGTCCGCGATCGTAAATGGCGCTTAGGAGTAGCGGCGGCACATACAAGGCATGCCATCACACGACGTCGCGCCCGATGCCGAGCAGCCAGACCATTTTGAGCGCAGTGGCAACCGGCAACCCAAACGCGATTCCCCTGATGCCCGGCGTCCACAGCGCGGGGTTGAGGAGAACCTCTCGGGGCAGCTTGAGCAGGAGGACGCCGTACAGCCAAGCCTGAGAGTGAGCTGCGAGCTCGAAGTGGTTCCAGACCCTTTCCCCGAGCTGGGCCACCCCCAACGTCCCCGGCGTGGCGTTGAAACAAGCGCAAGACTTACGTCGGAGGCCAGACCGACATAGATCGGCAGTTTGACCAGCCGCTGCTGGAGCGCTGGTTGCCCCTTGAGGGAGTTTCGCGCAAAGAGTGTGCAGCCGATGAACAGAGCCGCGATCATCGGGTAGGCTAAGTTTGGTCAGTTTCTGTGCTATGCAACAGCTTTATGAGCCAGTGAGATGAATCAAGCTTACATTGCGCATTGGTCGTGCCTGCCAATTCGATTCGCAGGCTCGATCTCAGCCCGTCCGTGGCTTTGTCAAAGCCGTTAGGAAGTGCTTGGAGGAACATTCCCAGCGGGTCGGCCACGTGCTGCGCGAAGAGCGGGAGGAGCACGGCCTGAGTGTGAGTGATGCTTTGGGCATAGCGGGTGATTCAAGCTTTGTCGAGGGCGTCTCCGCGTCTATACACGCCACAAAGAGGGGGCGCAGTGAGGGGTAACTAAGGACGCACCGCCTGGAGACCCATGAACGAGAAGGACCACCAGTCCGGGAGGACATTGGCGGTGACTTTGGGCGAGGACATCGATGGCTGCACTGAACGTGGTTGATGGCCTGTCGAGTTCAGCTGGCGGTTGGGAGATAGACAAGCGTTCACTTGAGGGAGACAGAGTTCAGTCACCGTGAGATCGGAGGCAAGGCAGCCTCGGCAGGCTACATATAGGGTCTCGGGGGACGCGACCGACTGTAGTCCAGTCACTTCCGCGGCAACTTCAAACACCGGAACCGGCGCATCTCCTTCCGCGGGATCTCGTACATTGCTTGTATCAATCACATGACACCGCTGGTCAATGCAACATCGAGTCTCCGCACACGTCCTCGGTGAGGACTAATGCGATGAACAGACCGGCAAATGCACTCCGGGAAGGAGGCAGTCATCGGGCATACTTCGCGGGACGATGTGAGATCCGAGCTGGCACCCTAGTGGTCGCCTCCTCTGCCTTCCCCCGACGCCAAGCGGCAGGATCAGATGCCTCGGTGCGATGCCTCTTGGTGAAGCCGAAACACGCCAGAAGATATCGGGCAGCCGAGAGCAGACACTCGGACCCGCACAGGGCAAAGCTTTTGCCCGATACATCCGTGCGACTTGCTTCCTGGCTCTTTGGGCCAACGCTCGAGGCTCCGGCCGTCATGTAGTTATTGCTGGGAAGGTATTCATACACATGCATGTCATGACAAAGTCATCACGCCTTCTTCGGCTTCTTCACTGCGTTGTGAGCCCACGCCCCGCCAAGAACAGGATGCAAGACTCACCTCCGTACTTCGATCGAGCGTTGACACGGCCAGCAACACCGTTAAGATCCTCCGCCCCACGAACGATCTTGTACCTGACGGTCAGCCGCAGCGACCCTGCTTGAGCATCAAGCGGCCTCACCTGACACCTGGCAAATCCTTCACTCGCCCACCCCGGATCAAGACGACACTATGTTCTTGCAGGTTGTGCCCCTCTCCCGGAATGTAGCATATCGTGCTTTCCCCGCTGGACAGCTTCACACGCGCCACTTTACGCACGGCCGAGTTCGGTTTCTTCGGTTTGGTGGTGTACACCTTGGAGCAGACACCCTTCATCTGTGGGCAAGAGTTGAGGAGAGGGGCGTGTTCCCGTCCGGGTTTCGGTTTACGGGCGCCCTTGAGCGCTGCGGGTCAGCTCCTTCTGTTCGGCTCTTCGGGATATGTGTGCTACCGACCTTGTTGGATCGTGACCTGCGAGACGGGCGAGGCGGAGAAGGCGCGGGAGTGTTGAAGGGTGGTTCGGGACGAGGATGCGATGGGCGATGCGGTTGTGGACGAGGTCAGGCGGGCAAACGAGGCCGTGAGGCCGCCGATTGATCTTGACCAGCTCATTGTGATGGTAGATACCGCGAGATCGTCGATGTATATGACACGGTCAAGCGCGTGGTGAATACTGCGTAT
>Ga0308169_10003760_pt1 | contig 14581 bp, 16 predicted proteins | sample PhyBR1_2_FD_202139 | JGI IMG/M metagenome (GOLD analysis project Ga0308169, IMG submission 202139) | Phyllosphere microbial communities from UC Gill Tract Community Farm, Albany, California, United States - DLSLSB.R1 | ecosystem: Host-associated > Plants > Phyllosphere > Unclassified | place...
GCGCGAGGAGGAGGATGGCGCGAGTGCTCGGAGAACGGGCGCTGAGCGTCGCACTGCCATGTGCGGCGTCTTCAGTAGCCAGTGCGCGCTCCCTCGCACGCCCTGCGCCCTCTCGTAGCCGCTCCCACCTCGATGCGCTCATCGTCCGCACCTCCTCGCTGTCCTCCCGCCTCCCGACGCACGGCGCCTGAGGAGAAAGGGAGCGCACCTGGAGCGCCTCGAGAGCCTTGAGGTACCGTGCGAGCGTGTCCTCGAGCGGCGGAACGGGGAGCTTGGGCAGGAGGCCCTGGCCCTGGAACGTCTTGCCGGCGGGGAACGAGTTGATGGGCGTCGACGCGACCGTGACGGGGCGAGACGGCATGCGGGCGAGGTACTGGTAGCTGCTGAGTGTGCTGCTTGAGCTGGATGGAGAGCGAGAGCGGTGCGTCGCGTGAGAGGAGAGAGAGGCGGGCTCTGCAGTTCCCTCGGCCTTGTGTTCCTGCTGCTCGCGAGCGCGCGCAGATGACAAGTGCTGCCACTTCCGAGGTGGGGCAGCCGATTTCTCCGACGAGCCAGCATCTCCCAGTCGGGCAAAAGCGGGGGCCGCAGGCGAGATCCAAAGCGCGCGGACTTTGCTCGCGAGCGGCTTGCAGCGCTGCTCTTGGCGCCTCTCGTGCGACGGCATTCGTACGAGAGAGCGCAAGCACGAGAACGGACCGAGAGTGAGCGAGTGGTCGCTCGCAAAAAGCCTTTCGAGCCGCTCAAGCGCGCGCACAGACCTCGGCCAAGCTGCTCTCGAGCCATGCTCGCCTGCTGCAGCACAGGCCGATGAACGACATGATGCAGCACCCGCTGCTACTCGTCCTTGTCGCCGACCGCGTCGGCCCACCTCGGCGGCACGACCCACTGCGCCTCTGCACCTCGAGGACCCTGCGCCGACGACGGCGAGGGCGAGGGCGGCGCCGGCTCGGCGTAGTACGAGCGCACGAGAAGGACGAGCATGGCGAGGACGAGGCCGAGCGACGAGTTGACCGTCGAGGGCCAGACCGACATGCCGTACTCGATGGCGAGGAGGAGGGCGAGGCTGCGCGCGCGACGACGGAGCGAGTCAGCAAAGTACGAGTCACGGTCCAGCGCCTGCCAGCAGCGAGCACCGCGACACCGTGCGCCGCTCGCTGCATCTGCGCGCCGTCGCTCGCGCGCTCGCAGAGAGACGAACCCGCCGACGCACCCTTGACCTCCCTCGACCGCGCCCGCACCGCCGCCGCCGCCGCACACGAGCCAGGGCAAGCTCCACGCGAACCAGGAGTAGAACTGCGGGTGCAGGCTCCGGGCGCAGAGGACGCCCGTCAAGTTCGAGAGGAAGAAGACGGTCGCGATGCCTGTGACGAGGGGAGGGTGACGAGGTCAGTGCGAGCTCGCACGCTGCACGTCTCACCGAGAGCGTGAAAGCAAGAGAGAAGTGGACGCACGCGAGGAGGAGAGCCCCGCCGGGCTCGGCTTGCGCCCCGGGAACCGCGCCGCGCGCCGCAGAAGCACGGCGACGCCGCCGTCCTCGCCGGCCCACTTCTCGGCCCACAGGACGAGCCCCGCCGCATGCGCGCCGAGGAGCACGGTGCCCCACCGCGGGTTGTCGAACGCCTCCTCGCCGAGGAAGCGCCAGTTGAGCGTGTAGCGCCAGTCGAACGCGCGCGAGAAGTCGAACGCCTGCAAGGCGTAGGTGAGGGCGTGCTCGCGGGTCGTGAGGAAGGGCGACGAGAGGAGGGCGAGCGGGAGGACGAGGAGGGCGAGGTGCTGCAGGGCGGCGAGGGGCGAGAGGTGGACGAAGGCGAGGTAGAGGAGGGCGGGGAGGAACAGGAGGGCCGACATCTTGATCGACAGGGCGCAGCTGCGAGTGGTCATGGAAACCCATCAATGCGTGCAAGGTGGTACGCCTCGTCGCCGTACAGAGTGAAAGCTCGACCGTACGCACCTGAGCAAGACGGTCCCGAGCATCCACCTCATCTCGACGCCGCGGCGCTCGCGCTTGCCCGTCCCGGCGGCTGGCACCATGTACAGCGCGATGGCCGAGTAGACGAGGAGCATGACGACGGCGTCGTTGAACATGCGCAGCATGTAGATCGAGTGGAGCCGCTTGGACAGCGTGAGGAGGACGAGCGCGTAGGGCGGGATCTGCGAGCAGCACCGCATCTCGCATCAGCACAAGCCTGCGTCCGAGACAAGGAGGCGCTGAAGGAGATGGCGGAGATGCACGCACACGCTCGTTGCGGCGGTAGATGCCGAAGAAGACGACGGCGAGCGTTGCGAGGTAGACGCCGGCGAAGGCCCACTGGGCGCGCTTGAGCTCGTTGCCGCCGTCGGTCAGCCACGACAGGGCCGAGTAGACGTAGACGTGGAGGGCTGGATAGCTGCGAGCGGGCAGGGAGTGTCAGCACGAGGCTTCTCTCGTGCGAGGAGAAGAGGAGCGAAAGGCGGGACGCACTAGGCGGGACCCGAGTCGCCCTTGATGAGGCTGTAGTCGCGCGCACCGGCGAGAAAGGCTTGTGCTTGCTGCAAGTAGGTCGAGAAGTCGATCTCGGTGTCTGTTGCGGCGAGAGGAGGCCGGGTCAGCAGCTGCGAGTGAGGCGGAGCGTGCCCGAGAAGAGGAGGAGGGACGCACAGCTGACGTAGCCGACGATGCCGTAGCACAAGACGGCCTCCCACGCGAGGAGGAGAGTGGCGACGAGGTCGAAGCAGCGGGCGTGGTCGGTCCAGAGGGCGAGCGGGTTGTCGAGGAGGTGGCTGAGGAGGGAGGGCTCGGCGGGTTTGCGGGCTGCGGGTGGTGGGGTTGGCGGGGGCGGGTCGTCGTCGAGCTCTGTGATGCGGCTCGTCGCAGCTTGAGGCGCGCTGTTGGTGGGTCGAGGCGGTCGAGGTGGAGAGGGAGGTGGTCGAGGGGACGACGAGGGCGGGGTGGGGAGGGGCACGCCGTACATGGTGGGCGGTGGCGGCCGTCACCGAGGAGTGCTGTGCAAGGCTGTGGTGGTGCTGCCGAGGCTGGTGTGCGCGGAGGGAGAGGGAGGAGCCGAGGTCGTCGTCGTCGCCGCGTCGGTTGTTCGTCGACTCGCCGCTCGCTCGCTCTCTCGACCTCGAGCCACTCGTGCGACTGCAGAAACCCACTGAGCGACTTCGTACGACCATGTGCAAGGTGCGCTCACGCCCCCTCGAGCTGTCCTCCCTCGCCGGCCTCATCTCATCTCTCGTCGCGTCCACTCTCGCAACAGCACATCCTCAACGCCCAGGCCAGCATCCGCGCCCCTTGCTGCAAGCGCTGGTTCGATGTGCGCACCCTCTACCCCCTCTCCCCGCCCTCGAGCGCGTCCCGAGCTGACCTCGCCTCCTTCTCTCCCCCTCCCCCTCCCTCTCCTCCTCCCGACTGCGCCCTTCGCCCTGCACCCGCTCGACGCTCTACGAACCACCTCCGACCTCCACACCCGCAGTGCGCAGAGTGCCACGCCGAGGTGTCGGACCACCCGCTCGCGCGCATGACCGAGATGGCCTTCCTCTGCAAGAAGTGCCGCAAGGCGTTCCGCAAGGACATGGGCCACTACGAGGACAGCGACGAGTACTGCCCGCACTGCGACAACCACTATGTGCGTCCCTCCTCGCTACCTCGTTCTGCGCGGCGGCGGCGGGCAACCTGCGCTCGTCGTCGCGGCTGGTCGGAGATGCACTCGAGCTGACGCTCGACCGCGCTCCCGCACAGGTCATCGAGGCCAAGACGGCCAACGCCATGCTCACCGTCGAGAGCGAGGATGTGCGCGTCGACAACCGGTGCGTTCCCCTCGTCCCCCTCTTCGCCCCGCACGGCCCGCCCGAGGCAGCGCCCCCAACCTTTCAGGCGCACTCGCCGCTGCCGGGCAGCGAGTCGCTCTGATGCCATTCTAGCCGGCGTCCTCGGGCAACCGCTGACCTCGCCCCACTCTCTCGCGCACAGGGCTATCAAGGACGATCGCGTCAAGGAGGGCAAGATCGACACGTCGGAGCTCGACGAGTGGCTCACGCAGCTCGACGGCGCGCCGGGTCCTGCGCCCGAAGACGCGCAGCAATAGAGCGATGACGAGCGGGCTCCCCTTGACTAGACTCTCTCCCCTCTCCTTGTTGTTCTCCCTTTCGTACCTCGGACCTCCTCGAGCAGCTGCATCGCGTCGTTCTTCTCTCTGCGCTCTCCTCTTTCGTTTCGAGACGCACGCTCGAGAGTAAAGAGCTCTATGGCTGCACCGCTCGACTTGCGAGCCGCGTCTACAGCTCCTCAAAGCTCGGCACCGGGCCCGACCCTCCCCAAGCTCCCCAGCCCTCCGCGAACCCCTCACCGCGCCACACCTGCCCCAAGAGCCACCAGCCCATGTACCCGCCGATCCCGACGACGAGCAGGAGGTGCACCCATACGGCGTCGAGCGCGAGCGCGTCAAGGAGCGCCGCGGGCGGCTCGTACCACGCGCGCGGCGAGGGGCGGTCCGAGGGCCCGAGGACGGTGACGGTGAGCGAGTGGACGAAGCCGGGCGTCGTGTTCGTGTGGAGGATGTAGAGCGTCTGGAGCTGTAGCGGGCGCGAGAGCGAGAGCGAGAGAGGAGAGGGTGAGAGAGGGGAGGGAGGGCGAGGTCAGCGCTCGGGCCCCTAAGCGAGTGCGCCGGCTGAAAAGGCGCGAGAAGTGGAAGAGACGCACCTCCTCGTCGTACCGCCACTCTCCATCGCCATCCCGCAGCTGCACCCTCAGCCTCCCGCTCCTCGCCGCCTCGCCGTACCTCCTCGCCGGGAGGAACACCTCGGTCTCCCTCGCGCGGCACTCTGCGCCGACGAGCGGCGGCGCGTCGGGCTCGGCGTCCTGCTGCGCGACGGCGGGGACGGCGGCGGCGAAAGGGTGCGAGGGCGGGATCGGGTTGAGGTACGAGAGGTGGAAGCGGCGCGTGTGGAGGTCGAACGAGGTGCGGAGCGGGATGCCGGCCGTCTTGCACGCGTAGGGGCGCTGCGAACGAGAGGCATCGTCAGCTCGAGCGTAGGAGCAGGCGCAGGGAGAGGTAAGAGAGGGAGAGCGGGAGAGACGCACCTGCACCGCATCGAGGGCCCGTGCGCCGACGTTGAGCCGCGCCGCCTCGCCGCCGTCCTCGGCCGCCTTGAGCGCCTCGGGCGTCACGTCCGACTGCGAGAACCACGAAAAGTTCTCGCCGTTCCACGAGTCGCCCCACTCGTCGTTGTTGAGCGCATTGTAGTTCCACAGGCTGCAGGCGGGCGGGCGAGGGAGAGCAGGGTCAGCAAAGCTTGTACAGCGCTCGGCTCGCGCCCGTGCTTGACTGAAGCAGAGATAGATGCAGACGCACTTGAAGTTGCTGAGGCCAGCCTCGCCAATCGCCGAGCAGATGCCGTCGAGCATGCGCTCCTGCCACTGAAAGTCCTTGGTCGAGAACGCCGCCTTCTGGTTGAGGTCGAAGGGCACGCCCGTCTCGCCGAGCACGATCGGCGTCTCGCCGAGCTGACGATAGGCGTGCCGGAGGATGGTCGAAATCTGGATGGCGTAGCTGCGGAGGGAGGGCGAGCGGGAGAGGGAAGGGCGAGAAGGTTAGGGCGGGGGGGCGGGCGGGCTCGACGAGCGCAGGGCAAAGGGGACGCACTTCTTCTTGAGGCCTTTGCGGCCAAAGTACTGCGCGCGACGAGAGCGAGTCAGCGTCCGCGTTTGACCTCGGCGAGGAGTTGTCGCAGGAGACGACTCGTCGGGGTCGTTGTGGACGATGACGAGGACCGCGCCGGCTCCGAGGCGCGAACGAGCACGGGGGAAAACGCACGAGAGCTTTGAGCAGGAACATGCCCTGCGAGGAGGAGGTGCGTGCGTCAGCAAGTGGCTCAGGAAGGAGAGCGACAGACGACCGCGCCCAGCCGACCGTCGCAGAGGCAGAGACCAAGCCCTGACGCACCCTCGACAGACCCTGGACGTTCGCCGTCATGAAGCCGAGCTTCTTCTCGAAGAGCGTCTGCAGGTCGTACCAGTGCGGCGCGTAGATCATGCCTCGCGGCCTCGAGACGGTCGGGTAGGTCGGGCAGAACTGCGGGCGAGGTCGAGGTGTGAGCGACGGGACGGCGTCTCGCACTGGCTCATACCGTCACGAACTGACGCAGACGGGCGAAAGGAGGACGTCTCGGGCTCACCTCGTTGGGCATCGGCTCGACGAACGTGAACCAGGTCGGCGGGTTGGGCGCTCGCCGTATCCTGGCCGAGAACTTGCGCACGAACGGAAAGTAGAAGTCGCTGTGTCGGGGAGCAAAGGGGAGGGAGAGTCAGCTACGTCGGTGCTGCTGCTGTGCCGAGAGCTCGAGAGGGGGACGAGGGACGTACCGGTACCAGCTGACCTCCTCGCCCTGCTCCCTCCTGCCCTTCCGCCCTCCCTCGCCGCCCTCCATCTCGACGCACCCCTCGAGCACGACGTCGGCCGGGAATCGCCGAAAGTACTCCTGCTTGAGCACGACGCCCTCGCCGACCTCGCCGCGCTGCGCGTCCCACTGCCACACGCCGTGCTCGGCCCACAGGCAGCCCGTCGTCGACGTCGGGAGAGCGTCAAAGGCGGGCGAGGAGGGCGAGAGCCACACGCTGCGGTGCTGCGGCGGGACGAGGAGGACGTGGTGCGTGACGGCGGTGACGGGGAACGAGGGGGCGTAGTGCGGGACGAGGACCGAGTGGCCGCTGCCGAGGGCCCACCTGCAGAGTGCGAGCGTCAGAACGGAAGGTGCGAGAAGGCGAGAGGGGAGAGAGCGAGGACGCACGACTGGACCGCCGAGGGGAAGTAGCCGATGGCGAGGTCGGCGGTAAAGTCCCACGCGTACGGCGACAGGAGCTCGATGTAGCCCTTGTGCGGCTCGTTCATGACCTGCGGAAGGTACAGTCAGAGTCGGATGCGGCAGGAGGACGACGTCGAGAGAGAAAGGGACGCACCTCGAAGCCCATGACGCCCTCGAGGTCGCGCAGCCGATCCGCCAGCACGCCGAACGCCTCGCACATGCTCTCCTGCAGGAACGTCTGGAGCCCGACCTCCTCGTCGTCGCCGCCGCCCTGGCCCCACTCGCCCTTGTGCAGCCGCCGCCGCACCCTGCGCTTGGGCGCGAACACGTCGCCGCCCCAGAAGACGGTCGCGGCCGTCGCGGCGGCGAGCTTGGTGACGCCGCTCGGCCACACGTTGGGCGGCGGGTCGTGCGGCTCGAGGTGGAGGTTGTGGGCGTGCGCGGCGCCCGTCGCCTTCATGTTGCGCACGTCGAAGCCGACGAGCGAGAGGGTCCACAGGGGCGCGCCGGACCCGCCGGCGTGTCGGGACCAGACGTCTTGGTGCGCGTCGACGTAGCAGCGGATGCCGTACTGCGGAAAGAGCGAGACGAGGGCGTGCAGGTAGGCGATGTAGGCCTGGTCGTGCTCGCCCGGGCCCGAGTGCTCGAGCGCCTCCCAGGTGACGACGAGGCGGATGAAGGTGAGGCCCCAGTTGCGCAGTCGCGACAGGTGCTCGTGCCTGCGAGGGGAGAGTCGGCGTCAGCTTGATGCAGCAGGGGCGGGCCGAGGAGCGTGAGCGCCCGAGCGAGAGGGAGAGCCGGACGCACGACTCCTCGAGGGGCCAAGGCCGGCCGACGAACGAGATGCTGGCGCCGTCAAAGTAGGCGTCGCCCATGTCGAGGTGGGTGAAGCCGTTGGGCTCTGTCGGGAGCTTGTCGAGGCCGCTCACATTGGCGCCGTGGAGGAGGAGCCGCCGGCCGTACGAGTCGAGGAAGAAGCGGCCTTTCGAGGCGTCGAGCGGGGCGGGGCCGACCGAAGTGCTGGCGAGCGAGGCGGCGGGCGAACCGGTGCTGCCGCAGCGGTAGTTGGCCGCGAGAGACGGATGGTCGAGAGGTGGGGGAGGAGGACGACGAGAGGGCATGACGGCGACGAGCGAGGGCACCGGCGGCCTGCGTCGGTGGCTCGAGTCGCTGATCGGTGGCTTGACGGTGCTCTGCAGCTGTGCAGGCCGAGGCTGTATGGTGGGACGAGGCGAACGAGCTGCGAGCAGAGCCACCTCGTCGTCGTCTGCCTTGTCCACCGCTGCCACTCCGTCTGGCCGACCTGCAAGTGCACTGGCTGTACCCAGGCGCTTCTCTGCGCTTCCTGCGCACGCGCCAGCGTCCGCTCGACGCCTGGCCGACCATCGACGCCCACTCCCCGTCTTCATCAGCGGCTGCTCTCGTCCTCTTCCTCTCGACACCCAGCCCCGGCCATGGACCGCTCTGCGGCACCACTGCATATAGTACGGGCGAGACGGATAGCGAGCAGGCGGGTAGAGCATCTCTACGACGACGAGTTGAGCCCCGTCGTCGTTGGCCACCGCTCGCGGCTCTCCTCTCGGCTGAGCGGCTGAGCAGGGCGGCGCGGTGCTCTCCAAGGCTCTCCTTGGCACCAGGAGGAGCCGCTGGAGCCGAACCGGCGCCGGCTTCCATCCCGAGCCGAGCCAGTCCTCGTCCTCGCGCACGCTCCGAGCTGCAGGCGCAGCTCACTTTCGCCTCTCGCTTCCTGCTACTCGTGCACACACTCGACCGAGCAGGTTGAACTGTATGAGACGGACGCGAGTCTCGGTCCCAGGGACTCGCCTCGGCCGCCGCTGCTGTCGACCCTGAGCTCGCCCTCGCTCCTCCTGCTCACCGCGGCTCTTTGGGCCACCCTGGGTCTGTCCTGCTCCCTTCTGCGCCTCTCGAGCGCTATCTCCGGCTCCTGCGCCAGCTGCAGTCCTGCTCTCCGCTGTCCTGCCTCTTGCTGCCGCCCCCTCGCCTCGGCGAGTTTGGGAAGGCTGGTTGCTGCGAGCGGCGCTCGCTCCAGGCTCGAGAGCTCGCCTCATCGCTCTTTGCTCTGCACGAGAACGCCCTAGAACGTATCTTTCATTGCACCGCCACTCGAGCGCTCGCCGCTGCGCCTCGCACGCGCGCCTCCTGGCCTCGCAGGTTGAGCATGTCGAGCACTCTGGCTTGCCCACAACCGAGCCGGCCGGAGCAATATTGTGTGCGCAGCGCGTGACTGTGCAGAGCGTCGGGCAAGCCCCCAATTCAGGGACGGCGGCGCTGTCGAGCGCTCTCGAGCGGCTCGAGTGCGAGCAAGCCCTTGCCCCGGAGAGGAAGGCCCGACCGTCCGGCGACCACGATGCGCCGTCGGCTCTCGAGGTTTCAAACCGGCAAACGCAGGCGATCGACCTCCCCGTTGTGGTCCCCTCGCCCCCCTCCCTGCGCGTTTAGCGTGGCCCCACGGCGAGCCCTCCGCTGAGCGCCTCCTTTCCAGCGACCGCTCTCGTCGTCGACCGGCTCGACAGCGCTCCCACCGACAGCGCCAGACGGCCCACCCTCGAGCTCCGCGAGACGCTGACCTCTGCTCGCAGGTAGTCGCCGCTCACCTCGCTCTCGCACGAGTCGGCAACCTCTCCGATCAAGCCGCCTCGTCTTCGCACGGTCACGGCGTTTTTGGCACGAGCACTCCTCGCCCTCTCGACTACAGCCGCCGACTCGCACACCCTAGCGCTCGAGCGCTCCCACCGACCCTCTCTGCACTCGCCGCCGCCGAGTAGCACCGCCCCTCTCGCCCCGCCTGCGCGACGCCCGCCAGCAGCAGCCGCGGCGACACCATGTGGCCGACCAAGCCTCAGCAGGCGGTGACGCACGAGCCGTTCCGGCGACACGACGAGCCCGAGTCGATGGGCGAGGTGCGTCTTGCCCGCTCTCGTGGTGCGCGTGTCGAGGCTGGAGGGCGAGCCGGAAGGCGGAGGCGCGAGTTCGCCGGGCGAGCGGGGGAGGGGAGGAAGGGAGGGCGTGGGCGCGGCGCACGGTCGGGTGCGCGCGCTTGTCGGGCTGGCGGAAGGCTGGCGCGCAGAGCAGAGCCTGTCCTGGGCGAGGCGGAGCTGAGGAGGAGGAGCCGGCGGGAGGACGAGATGAGACGAGCCGATTCGCCGACGAGCGCCTCGCCCCCTCTCCTCCCTCGTACACTGCTCCAGCTGCTCAGCATGGCCACCAGGAGCCTGTACGGACCAGCACACGCATCGTGAGCAACCCCTCAGAGCCCCGTTCGCTGACCTCGTCGCCCTGTCCCCCTCCTCCCTCTCCCCCTCCTCCTCACCTCGCTCAACCAACCGCGCAGGACTCGTACCTCCGCGCACGCCGACCTGCGTCCGCCACCTCCTCCAACAACGCCTCGGCCGAGTCGGGCGCACCCTTCGCCGCAGCAGGCGCACCCCTCGGCCGCCGCGGCTCCGGCACCACCAACGGCTCGGCGGGCGCTCCTCCAGCCGTCGCACCCGTCCCCATCCCGGGCGACGACGACTACGATGACGACCTCGACGACACGTTCAAGGGCGGCATGCCCATCGGCCTCCTCGCAGCACTCGGTGCGTCCCCCCCCCCTCCCTCGTCCTCCTCGCACGAGCTCTTTGTCCTGACTCGCACCTCACGCAGGCACGCCGTACGCCAAGAAGCCGCTGTGGAAGTCGAGAAAGGTGCGTTCCTGCACGGCGAGGCCCGCGAGGGGGAACGTGCCGCTGACCCTGCTCCTCACGCCGCCCGCAGTTCAAGGTCCTGTGCCCGCTCATGCTCCTCGTCATCGCCGCGGTCGCCATCCCCCTCCTCGTCTTCCCCATCGTGCGCGGCATCGCCAAGCACGCCCTCTCGACCTCGGTCCTCCACATCGACGCGTCCAACATCACGTTCCCCTCGAACGAGTCGTTCACCCTCACGCTCGAGGGCCAGGTCAAGAAGGTCGGCGTCTTCCCCGCCCAGCTCTACTTTGAGCGCCCGGTGCGCGCCTACTGGGTCAGCCCGCGCAACACGACGCGCGAGATCCAGATCGGCCACTTTGCGCTCGAGCGCATCGGCGTCGCCGCCGGCCACGGCCGCATCAAGCAGCAGACGACCTTCTACATCGACGACCAGGCCGGGTTCGCCGAGTTCGCCCAGTACCTCATCACGCAGGACGCCTTCACGTGGCGCCTCAAGTCCGAGTCGGTCCAGGCCAAGGCGCTCGGCTTCATCGCCGCCAACAAGCTCGACTTTGTCAAGGACCTGACCCTGCCCGGCATGGCCAACTTTACCAACATCGGCATCTACGACTTTCAGCTTCCGGGCGACGACCCTGCGGGCGGCGTCTCGCTCAGCGTCGGCGCGTCGTTGACAAACCCGAGGTGCGTCCCGCTCCCTCTCGCTTTGACCGCCTCCTCCTCTCGAGCTCCTTCTGACTCCGTCTCTCGCGCCCGCAGTTCGTTCGGCATCCAGATCGGCGTCCTCACGGCGGGCCTGTACTACGGCGACCTGTACCTCGGGCCGGCGCAGACGTCGTCGCCCGTCAACCTCACGACTGGGCCCAACTACCTGCACCTCGTCGGCCGCCTCGTGCCGTACCAGGACGACCCGGCGGCGCTCGCCCAGCTGTCGACCCTCTTCTCGTCGTACCTCAACGGCGACACGATCCCGGTCCAGGCGCGCGGCCTCTCGATCGCGCTCCCAAGCGGCGAGAACATCGCGTGGCTCTCGACGGGCATCTCGGCGCTCACGCTCAACGTGCCGCTGCGGTCACCGACGGGTAAGATCGCGCCCATCACGGCCATCACGATCGAGGCGCTCTCGCTCGGCTTCGACCCGAGCGCGCCGTACGCCCCGACGGCCAACTCGTCGGCCATCGCCGCCGGCTTTGGCCTCCCCTTCGGCTTCAGCCTCGACATCGTCTCGCTCAAGAACAGCTTCGGCATCGTCGACAACCGCACCATCGTCGCCTCGCTCGAGTCGCCGTACGGCATGTCCAACACGACCATCACCTCGCGCAACGCCGGCTACACCGTCGGAGAGTGCGTCCCCTCCCTCTCGAGCCTCTCTCTTACTCTCGCGGCGCTCCCGCTGACTTCTCTCCTTCCACCTTGCAGCATCGACCTCGAGCTGCCTCTCGCACCACTCACGATCGGCAGCGACCAGGACTCGCACCTCGCCTTCAGCCAGTTTGCGTCCGACCTCACCAACACGAACGGCTCGGCCTTTACGCTCGTCGGCAAGACGTCGGCCGTCACCGACACGCCTCTGGGACAGGTGCGCCGAGCCCACTCCTCTGTCAAACTCGGGCTCACTCGGGCGCTGACTCGCCCTCTCTCCCCCCTCGCAGGTCTCGCTCACGGACATCGGGTTCACCGTTCCCGCCGGCCTCATCGGCCTCGAGGGCCTCACCAAGTTCCCGACCCTCATCAACTCGGTCGACGTCGTCGGCGGCACGCCCGACGCCATCGTGCTCAACATCGCCGTCGGCTTGACCAACCCCTCGAACCTCGACCTCACGGTCGGCAACGTCACGTTCCAGCTGTTCAAGGGCAAGAGCTTCCTCGGCACGACCGTTCTTCCTGTGCGTCGACTCTCTCCCGGCCCCTGCTCCGTGCGAGAGAGCCGTAGCTGACCTACCGTCTCAACCCCTCGCGCGCGCAGGAGCTCCACCTCGTCACGGGTGCGCAGGAACACGCCGCCGTCGGTTACTTCCAGGCCAACAACAACGAGGACTCGCTCAACACGCTGCAGGCGTTCGTCTCGGGCGAGGACACGGCCCTGTCCATCTCGGGCTTCAACGGCTCGACCGCGGTCGACTCGCTCACCCAGGCGTTCATGGCGATCCACCTCAACACGACGCTGCCCGGCCTCAAGACCAAGCTCCTTAACTACGCCAACCTGACCGTGCTGCCGTCGACGGGCTACGCCAACGACCTCGCCGACACGACCGTCTCGCTCGCCAACCCCTTCACCTCGGCGCTCACCGTCACCAACATCCAGGCCAACATCACCTCGTACGGCCTCTACGTCGGCAACATCGTCACCAACACGGCGTCCGAGTTCAACGGCCGCGCCAACACCGACTCGCAGACGCTCCCCTTGTGCGTCTCTCCCCGCCTCCCTCTCCTTCCTTCTCCTCGCGCTTGCTGACGACGACTCTCGTCCGCAGCGACCTCAACCTGTACCCTCCCGACATCTTCTCGCTCCTGCGCGCCCTCGCCGTCGACGCCGGCCTCGGCACCGAGCAGCTTGACGGCATCGTCGCCCTCGGCGGGTACGCCTACGTCCCGACCTCGCCCAACCCGTCGGGCGCAGCCCGTCAGCGCACCAAGCGCGCCCTGCTCGGCGCGTACGACGAGCCGAGCGGCATGTTCGGGTTCGGCGCCGGCAACGTGTCGAGCGAGGACGGGCTCGTGTTTGTCCAGGAGAGCAAGCGGGGGCTCGTGCGCCGCGACAACATCTACACCGGGTGCGTCTCTCTCTCTCCTCCTCGCTCGACCCTCACTCTTTCTCTGCAACGTGCTGACGTCGACCTTGCACAGCTTCGACCTGCCGAGCTACGTCCTGCGCGCGTTCGCCGGCCTCGAGGTCACGGTCGACCTCGTCTCGGCGGTCAAGATCGGGGAGTACACGACGTCGCTCACCTACTCGCAGCCCAACGTGCCCGCCTACACCGACTCGACGCTCACGGTGCGTCTCTCGCTCCTCTGCCACTCACGAGGTGGACCGGAGCTGACGAGCTCTCCGCGCCGCAACAGCTCCTCCTGCCGGTTCTCGCTCGGCCCATCGTCCAGAAGATCGTCGACGAGGCGGCGCTGAACATCGACACCGTCATGATCCGCGACCCGACCAACAACGGTGCGTCGTCGCCCTCGTCGAGCCCGAGACGTCCGTCGAGTCGAGCTGACCTTCCCTCCTCCACCTCGCAGCCTTCACCGCCGGCCTCGTCGGCAGCATCCGCAACTCGGGCCCGTTCGACGCCGTCATCAGCTTTACCGAGGGCCTCACCGTCGCCTGGAACGGCCAGCCCCTCGGCCAGATCGCCATGCCCAACGTCTCGCTCGTGGGCGACGTCGGCGCCGACCTCAACATCGACGCCGCCTTCGCCGTCGCCGACGTCGGTCACCTCACCGACTTCACAACGTACCTCCTCACGCAGCCGTCGTTCACGTGGCAGATCTACGGCCAGAACCTCGCCGTGTCGGCGCTTGGCATCACGGTCCCCGGGATCAGCATCCTCAAGAATGTGCGCCCGCTTCTCTTCCTCCCCCTCGCTGCGCTTTCCCCCGGGCCCCCCAGCTGACGCACATCATCTGCAGGTTGTGCTCGACGGCATGAACGGCTTCAAGGGCCTTGTCAAGATCGAGTCGTTCGACCTCCCCGCCAACGACCCGGCCGGCGGCATCACGCTCACCTTGGCGACGTCGCTCACCAACCCGTCGTCGGTCGGCGTCGCCCTCTCCCAGATCGGCTTCCAGAACTTCTTCGGCAGCACCAACATCGGGCCCGTCGCATCGGCGAGCGCGTTCGACCTGAGCCCCAAGACGACCATCGCGCTCCCGCTCGCCGGTCGCCTCGTGCCGCAGTCGTCCGACCAGGGCCTCGCCGACGTCAGCACGCTCTTCAACGGCTTCATCCACGGCGTGCCGTCCGACCTCATCGTCCAGGGCGACTACGCCGGCCCGAGCGACTGCAGCTGGCTCAACAACGGCATCAAGCAGCTCGGGATCCCGGTCGTCTTCCCGGCGGCGCAGAACCTCCAGATCATCAACGCCATCACGATCCCGTC
>Ga0308169_10003761_pt1 | contig 14578 bp, 9 predicted proteins | sample PhyBR1_2_FD_202139 | JGI IMG/M metagenome (GOLD analysis project Ga0308169, IMG submission 202139) | Phyllosphere microbial communities from UC Gill Tract Community Farm, Albany, California, United States - DLSLSB.R1 | ecosystem: Host-associated > Plants > Phyllosphere > Unclassified | place...
TGCGGTGCAACAGGCTTTATATCAGGTGGTTGAATCTACAGGATTGCAGCATACCGATATCACGTGGAATCCTGAGCATCTGCCTTCATTACAGCAGCTCAATGGAAAGGGCTGTCAGGGGGTAAATTCTGAATTTTGGCCTCTAGCTAAAGTACAAGCTAATCAACAGTCTAATAGTTTAAAGATCCATAATATTGTACATTTTGCCCAAGACAGTGCAGATCTAAGCCCCGCGAGTCAAACGGTGCTGCAACAATGGGGGATTCTGGGTAATCAATATCCGCAATTGCCTGTTACTTTAAAGGGTTATACCGATCGGCATGCAAGCCCGAGCTATAACATACAGCTGGCACAGCGCCGTGTTCAGGCAGTGCAAGATTATCTTGTGTTACAGGGTATGGATATTGCAAATATTACGACTGAAGCCAAGGGTGCAGTTGATTTTCAAACCGATAGAGAGATGAAAATAGCTGAAGCCAAAAGTCGTCGTGTAGTTTTGCAGGTTGCAGATGCACCTGGGATTGAAATTAAATATCTACCGCAGTGGCAAGATTTACAAATAGAGTCAAAACAGCAGAAAGTGAAGGTGAAATAATATTATGATCAAGCGATATTTACCTCATGTTTTGGCATCTTCAGTTTTAATGGTGGGCGGTGTAGCGCAGGTCGATGCAGCGGATGTCGCTGCAAATACTAATGAAGTGCAAATTCAGCGGAGTTTCGTCAATTTAGACTTTTCACAGCCTCCGCAAACTGTATTAAATAGACAAATTTCTCAGGATTTAATCCCCGGTTGGCGAACGACTCACCGGTATTGGGGAAATTTGGGGCGTATCATTGAAATATGGCGTGGAGCGGGGTATGCAGATGCTGGAACTTTACCTAATGCCTCAGATGATCAATATGCGGAACTAAATGCTGAAGAACCATCGGCACTTTATCAAAAAGTATGTTTGTTTAAAGGGGAATCTTTTGATTGGTCATTTAAACATGCAGCTAGACAAAACAATGTTACTGAAACTGCTGAGTTTTTGATAGGTACAGTGGCCGATCAGGTCGCTGGAAATGCAACTTATGCAGTTAGCTCATTACAGTCGATCACTACAAGTTCAGTCACACGTTCACAACCGGGTCGTTGGGCGACCCGGTCAGGTACAGTCACTGTTGGAAATGAAATAGCACAGGCTGGAGGCATATATTCATTTATTTTTAGAGCAACCAATGGCTCTACACTTGGTAACTTTTTAGATGATATTAAAATTGGCCTAAGACCTGCCGTCGAGTTCAGTGCAAATTCTAATAAATATTATGAAGGAAATGATAACGTTTCAGGAAAAATGCAATCTGTTCCTTTTAATATGGTTGGACAAATTTTAAGTCAGTCAGACATGCCTACACTTAAATTTAAAATAGAATATCTTGATAATTATAGTGGTGCCAAAGCTGTTTATGGGGTCAATTATATATTATATAAACAAGCTGCTAATGGTAATTTAACCCCGTTGAATGCTGATGATGATTTAAACAAAACTAATCCTAATTCAATTAGTTTTAACTATACCCCCGTTTATAATAGTGCTTTGGACTATACCAAAGGCGTCCAAGTTAATGGCTTAGTCATTGGTATTTTAGGGAACAGCACAGTAAATTCGGACATAACCGTTCCATTTACTTTCGCTTTGGATGGGAATAGTAAAGCTATAGCCACCTCGTTACGCTCTTGTGGTAACAGTCAATCAGACATCAAGTTTGATCTCAAGATCCAAGAAGATGATATTGATTTGGCGGTTATCAAAACTTTAACCCCAGAATCGGTGGTTCAAAAAGATAATCTGATTTCTTATAAGCTGGATGTCACCAATAATACTGCCGTGCAGGCAGATGGGGTGTTGCTGAGAGATAATTTCAAAAACTTACTTAGAGTGACGACCGGAGATGTTGCAAATCAAACCAGTCTGATCTGTGAAGATTTAACGAGTGGTAACAGTAAGGCTTGTCCTTCAACCTGGACCGATGCCAATGCATTGACTGCACTGTTGAGCAGTACCACTGCAGGTAGTGGTTTAAGTTTGGGCGATATTCCAGCCAATGCGAAATACCGATTTACCGTTAAAAATTTAAAAGTCACTGACACAGATACTTCAAATGTGGGTTTTGTAGAAAATACAGCAATTATTGAAACCACGAAGATGCAGGATCTGATTCCTGGAAATAATACTTCAACCGTAAAAACACTGATTGCGACCAAAAGTGATTTATCTAACAACATCAGTAATACTTCTGCAGCAGATGCTGCTGCAACAGGTTCGGGTATATTTATCATTGGAAAAGAAGGTAGAACAGGTTCTACACCACTTTGGACCCAAAAAGCTGACAGTAATGCCAAAGTTTATTTCCCGCTGAATATTCAAAATTACGGCAATTTAGCGCAGGATTATCAACTGTACGCATCCAGTAGCAAAATTGAGCCAACTCTGGGGGCCGGTGAGTATTCAAGCTTGGTTAAAAATAGTATTACGCCCTTTACTGCTGGTTTAAAAATTGAATTTTATAAAGCAGATCTTGCGCAGTGTAAAACAGGTGTAACTAGTCAGCAAATTACTCAACTGAATGTTACGGAAAATACCACAGCACAAGTCTGTGCAGTTGTGACCATTTATCCCTCTGTTTCGGCTAAAACAAATATCTGGTTTGCAATCGAGTCGCTTCAGTCAGGTTTAGCTGACATTATTTTGGATGCTGTTCTTCCCTCACCTAAAAAGCGTGTGTTGGAATTAAGCAATGATCAAAGTGCGCAGATCGGGGTGGGGGGAAGTTATGTGTTCTTACACCGTTTAACCAACTATGGTGTAGAAAATGAAACTAAAACAAAAATTAGCATCAATCCTGTAAATGGCAATGATGGTTTCTTATATTCATTATTTCTAGATAAAAATGGTAATGATACGCTAGATGCAAGTGATACTTTACTGTCCGGCACAGAGACTGAATTAAGCAATATCATTGAACCGAACAAATCGGTCACTTTATTGATAAAAGCTGAAGCGCCTGCAACAGCAACTAACGGCATGAATAGTCAGGTTAAATTGACTGTTAAACCGGATAATATAGCGAAAGAAATATTATTAGGGGATTTGAGCAATACCGATCTGATTACGGTCAGTCCGAATCAGTTAAAAATTTTGAAGTCGCAACTCAAAGTTGAAAATTGCAGTATGACAAATATTTCAGCAGTGATAAATGCAACGTATACCGTGCAAAATGAAAACTTGAAACCGAATCAATGTCTAATTTATCGAATTATGGTGAGAAATACCGGCAGTGCAGCATTAAGCAATGTCGTGATTAACGATATGTACCCGGCCTATACCAAGCAATGGAGAGTTGCAGAAGTATTGCCGATCGTAGGTAGTAATAGTCAAAATATTACAGATAATATAAACAATACAATTGAAGATGACGGGGCGGCTAAAATTAAGGCAGTTTTAAGAGAACTCTTACCCCAACAAGAAAAATCACTATACTTTGGAATTAAAATGCAATGATGTGTTAGTTCTTTAGTCGATCACTTCCCGCCTATACTAAATTCGAGGCAGCTGTGTTTTTAAGCTGCCTCACCTACATCTGCAATAGCCATTTATCCTAGTTATCAATTTTCTATTTCATTATTTTTATCAAAACTACTTACTATTTACAGTGATCTGGCCTAAGTCTGGATGGCCGTTTAACTGTCCCATCTGTATATATGAATCTTCATTGATTAAATCTCAACTCATTCAAGATACTCTTTATCGAAAACTTAATATCCGAAATTTATTTTTGCTCTATTCAAAAATGACTATAAAAAAGCCAAATCCCAAATAAAAAATGAGTTAGATCTCTAGTCAGCACTTCACAACATTGTTTTCAGGTTTGCTAGGTTGGTTACTATGTTGGTGACTAAAATTATTTAATTATAAATAAAATTATTAAATAACAATAAATTATGCTTTTATATGATGCGTATGATACGCATCATATAAAACTATGTTTATTTTGCTATAATCAAACTATCCAGTGTCATTAGTGGTTCCATGCAATTTTATGAGTCTTACAGAATTTAAGGTTCGCCAAGCCAAACCGAAGGATAAAATCTACTTTTTAGCAGATGATGAAGGCCTGAGCCTGAAAATTGAACCGAATGGACGCAAGTCATGGAGCTATCGATATTCTGTAGAAGGATCAAGTAAGCGACCAAGAATAAAACTGGGTATGTATCCTTCAATGTTATTAAAAGATGCAAGGTTTGCACGAGATGAATATAAATTAAATAATTACACTCTTAAAAGTATAACTAATAAAAAAATAAAATCCTTCCAAGATATTTGTGAGGAATGGTTAGAATTTAAAATAAGAAATTCTTTCAGTGATGAGCCACGTTGTGGTGTTATTCAATTGGCAAGAAAATGTTTATCCAATGATATATATCCAGAATTAAGTGATATGGAATTTGAAGAAGTGAAACGATATGATTTAGTAACAGTCATAAAAAAAATTGAATTTAGAGAAGTAAAAGAACCGGTTAAAAAAGCTTATAGTTATTTAAATCAAATTTATGATTATGCTGTAGCGATGGGTTATTGTGAATACAATATTGCAAATGGTTTAAATAAAATACTGGTTAATAATAAGATTAAGAAAAACTATCCTTATTTAAAATCGCATGATATTCCAGGATTCATAAATAAATTAAATCAAGTAAATACTCATACCCTTATTAAAAAAGCCTTATGGCTTAAATTATATACAGGTGTTCGGGGCACTGAATTACTTCTTAGTGAACCCCATCACTTTGATATAGAAAATAAAATGTGGAAAATACCGGCATTGCATATTAAACAGTTTAGACGTAAAGTTATTTTAGGTCATGAGATTCCTGATTTTCTGGTCCCTTTGTCGGATCAGGCAATTTGTATTATAAAATCAGCACTTGAGTGGTCTTATGGTGAAAAATATGTATTTTCCAGTCCACGCTATAAAGACAAACCGATTCATTTTAACACCCTAAATACAGTAATACGTAAAATGGGATATAGTAAGAATGAGCTGTCATCTCATGGTTTAAGATCTACATTTAGTACCATATTAAATGAATCGGGTTTATTTCAACAAAATTGGATTGAAGCGCAGTTATCGCACACGGATAAAAATAAAACTCGTGCAAGTTATAATCATGCTGATTATATTAACCAGCGTAGGGAAATGATGCAGTGGTGGGGTAATTATATTCAAGATTTAATTAATTTGGAGAAGGAATAAATTTATTTAATATTAATCCTGAAATTGATTCTTGTCTAAATAATAAATATAAGTAGCAAATATATGATTGATATGCTGAGACTTAATTATAGATGCTATATGCAGATTAATTCAAGAAATTAAATATAGAGTAGCTATTTAAAAAGCACAGCTATTCCTCTATTTTTAATACTCGCTCCTTCAGGATTGAGTATACCGAAGTCCTCCAAAATCCGAGTATCCTATTGCTTGGTGTGCTTATACGTTCGGATTTTCCGGCGTGATATAACTCTATTCTGCATAAAAAAATGGAATAAAAATGGATACAACCAAGAAATAAATTGGATAGTTTTAACCGTTTTAAATCCCGAAGATGATCTTAATATATAGGAGATCATCAAATGACAGGTTCATACATCTCGATTCAAAATGGAGATAAAAATTTTAGTGCTTATTTAGCTATACCTGAAGTGGGACATGGACCAGGGATCGTACTTTGCCAAGAAATTTTTGGTATTAATGCTGTGATGCGTGAGAAAGCTGATTTCTTAGCAGAGGAGGGGTATACGGTTTTAGTCCCAGATTTATTTTGGCGTACTGAACCCGGAATTGAATTAGGCTATAACGATGAAGATTTCCAAAAAGCATTTACGCTTTATCAAAATTTTAATGAAGATTTAGGTATTGAAGATATTCAGGCTACTCTGAATACCCTAAAAAATTTAAAAGAATGTGATCAAGATGTCGGACTTAGTGTAGTTGGCTACTGCCTAGGCGGTAAATTAGCTTATTTAGCAGCTTGTCGTATCCCAGAATTGGTTTGTGCAGTGGGTTACTACGGAGTAGGTATTGAAAATAACCTAGAGGAAGCCAAAAATATTCAAGGCAAACTAGTCTTACATATGGCAGAACAGGATCAATTCTGCCCAATCAGTGTACGTAATCAAATTATCCAAACCCTATCTGCTTATAAAAATGTACAAAGCTATATTTATAACAACGTAGATCATGCATTTGCTCGTCCGCACGGTATGCATTATCACAAACCAAGTGCATTAATTGCGCATGAACGTACAGTAACAGCGTTACGCAAACAAGTTGGCCCAGATTATGACTTAGAAGCACTTTGGGAAGAACATGTACGTTTTGAGTTTGATACCCGTGATGTCAAGGCGACGATGGCAACAATGGTAGCAGAACCGTATGTTAACCATATTCCAACCTTAACCGGTGGTGTGGGTTACGCACAATTGTCACGTTTTTACCGTCATCATTTTGTACATAACAACCCACAAGATATGACTTTAACTCCAATTTCAAGAACAGTCGGGGTAACTCAAGTGGTCGATGAATTCATTATGAGCTTTACTCATGATGAAGAGATTGACTGGCTTATTCCTGGAATTAAACCTACTGGAAAATATGTGGAAATCCCAATGCTTGGGGTAATTAAATTCCGTGGCCCAAAACTTTGTCATGAACATATTTATTGGGACCAGGCCAGTATTTTAGTGCAGTTGGGTTTACTTGATCCGACAGGATTACCAGTCGCAGGCGCCGTGACAGCACACAAACTTTTAGATGAAGCACTGCCATCGAATGAGCTAATGTCGACTTGGCCATCAAGTGAAGGTAAGAGCATCGATTAACCTATATTTACTGCGTTATTTATTTTTTGCACCCATCAGGTACATGATTGAAATATAGAATTTATCTGACTGCTTTTAAACAGGGAACCGTTATGTTGAACAATCAAAGTTTTTCCGCTCCAGATGTTGATAAACGTCAGCTTAGAAAGTTACTCGGTCAGTTTGCTACAGGAGTGACAGTGGTCACGACTGTTGGACAAGACAAGCGAAAAGTTGGGATGACAGCCAATTCATTTACTTCTGTATCTTTAGATCCACCATTGATTTTATGGAATATCGCAAAAACTTCTAGTAATGTTGATGATTTTTGTAAATGCGAACATTTTGCAATCAATATTTTAAATGATCAGCAGCATCAAGCATCCAATCATTTTGCAAAATCGGCTGAAGATAAATTTAGTCAGGTTCATGCCGTGGAGGTATTAGGTATTCCAGTACTTTCAGATGCGTTAGCTACATTAGTCTGTAGAACCTATCAGGTGGTTGAAGCCGGAGATCACTACATCATTTTAGGTGAGATTGAACAATGTCAGCACAATGAGGGAAAACCATTATTATTCCATAATGGTAAATACCATCAAGCTCAATTACATCCCATTCATCATGAGCAGTGTGCTTAATCCTACATCTGATTTTCATTAAATTTTATTTTAAAAGCGCCGGCTTAATCTTCGGTGTCAGGGGTACTTATGTCTTTACATCCATTTCTAGCGTCAAAAAAATTCTTATTGGGTACATTTGCATCTAACTGTTCAGGCGGTATGACTATTTCTAAACTCGATGAAAGTTGGGATGCGAGTTGGGAAAAAAACTTAAAACTTGCTCAACTACTTGATCAAGCCGGTATTGATTTTATGTTGCCGATAGCACGTTTTACCGGTTATGGCGGTGAAAAAGATTTCCAAGGAACAGTATTAGAAACCATTACCTGGACTTCTGCCCTTCTTGCAAGTACTAAAAACTTAGTGGTGTTTGCCACGATTCAGACAGCAGTCAATCATCCTGTAGCAGTGGCGAAACAGATCGCAACTATGTCTAAAATTGGGCAAGATCGGGTGGGTTTAAATATCGTCGCCGGCTGGAATAAACCTGAATATGATGCACTAGGTCTGGTTTTACCTGATGATCACGAAACCCGTTATGGCTATGCCCAAGAATGGTATGACCTGGTCCAAAAGCTTTGGGAAAGTGATGAATCCTTCGATTTTGAGGGGCAGTTTTTTAAGACCAGGGGGAGCTACGGTAAACCTCGTCCTAATTATATTCCACCCATTTTTAATGCGGCAGGGTCAAAACATGGCCGTGACTTTGCAATTAATAATGCTGACTTTTTATTTACGCCTGTATCCGATTTATCACGATCAAAAGAAGAGGTGACCGAACTAAAACAGTTAGGTCTGGAAAAGGGACGCGATACCAATGTCATGACATTTTCTCATGTCATTTGTCGTCCAACTCAAGAAGAAGCACAAGCTGAATGGGATCGCCAGCTCAATAATACAGATATTGCGGCCTTAGATAATTTGATGAATATCATGTTTGCGCACGCACAGAGCTTTCCTGCAGAGATTCGCCAATTGCTACGTGATCGTATGGCTGTGGGGCACGGTGGGTTTCCTTTGGTGGGTACACCTGAGCAAGTTGCGCAAAGTATTATTGATCTTGATGAAGCGGGTTTTAGTGGAACAACTTTATCCTTCTTAGATTATATTGAAGAGTTTCCATATTTTAGAGACACCGTGCTGCCAATTTTAAAAGAAAAAGGTCTACGTTAATTCTACTCAGCCAATAGCAAAACTATTGGCTTTTTTATTTTTCAATGTTGGGGTTTCAATGATGCAACGCAAAACATCGGAATTATTGAGCATGGGCTCAGCACTATTGCTTTCTATAACAACAGGCATAGTACACGCAGCTGAGTGGAGCGATACGTCAATCATGCTCAGTTATGGCACACAATTTTCAGAACCATTTAAAAATAATGCAGATGGCAGTGCTTTTGATATTCATAAGCAGATCATTTCATTGGTGCATACCAGTGGATATAAGTATGGTACCAACTTTTTGCATGTGAACTTACATCAATCAAATAATGAGCCCAACGGTAATGTCTCACGTAAAGGTGCTCAAGAAGCTTATGCTATGTATAGACATACTTTGGACTATGAAAAAATTATTGCAAAGATCGAAAATAAACCGAATTTTATCCGTGGTTATGGCTTAACGTTAGGGGTTGATTGGAATACAAAGAATGATGATTATGGTTCAAATCGTGAAATGTGGATGGCAGGACCTACCATCATGTTTGATGTACCGGGATTTTTAAATTTTAATATCCTGGGCTATTATGAAAGTAATAAGCCAAATGTGATTGAGGGTAAATATACTTATGATCCTTACTTGGCCTTGCAATTGGTTTGGGGCGTACCTATCCAACAAACAGGATTAGAGTTTAATGGAACAGCAGTATGGATGAGTGAAAAGGGGAAAAATGAATTTGGTGGTAAAACCAAGCCTGAAATATTTATTGATGCTTCACTGATGTACGATGTCGGTGCGGCTTTAGGAGCGAAAGCGCAAACCATTAAAATTGGACCTGCTTATCAATACTGGAAAAATAAATATGGTAATGATACCAAGGGTGAAGCAGGTAAAGGAGCAACAGCAAGTGTACCGATGATTCGTGCTGCTTATCATTTTTAATTGTATTGATTTAAGTATTTAGAGACTGCTAATACAGTCTCTTTTTTAGCTATAAATAGATCAATTCAAATAAAGGCAATGACTTGGCTTCAGCAGTTAGCTCAACGGGCCAAGTTATGAAATATATAATTTCGGAGTTTGATTTTGTATTACAGACTTACGAATGGTGTCACTTGGACTTTCACCAAATTGTTGTTTGTATTCAAGAGAAAATCGGCCTAAATGATTCACGCCCCATTTCATGGCGATAGAGGTAATGTTCTTTTTATCGCGAGCTAACGAAAGTTCTTGATAAATACATTTTAAACGATAGTAACGAATGTAGCTGTTTGATGACACCTGTAAGCGATTATGAAATGCTTTTGCTAGTTTTTGTTTAGAAACACCTGAAATACGCTCCAAATCTTCATTTCGTATATTTTGATGAATGTTTTGATGAATATAATTCAGCGCACGTTTTAGATATTCAGGATCTGAATTGTATAGATTTTGAATTACATGACTATAATTGTGCGGTTGAGAGAGCAGTAATGACTTGACCAAAATTTTCTCAAAATCATTTTTGATATCATTCATTAAACACTCAAAATTAAAACTCGGTTTCGAATATGAAGTAAAGTATTCCAATAAGCTCCACCATGCATTAATTTTTTCATTATTGCCTGACATAATATGTTCAAATTCGATCGGTTCATGAAGGGGACGACCGATTAAGTCAGATAAAATCGTTTCTAAAAGTGGCTTTGAAATAGAGATGAAAGATTGAATACAGTTGCGATCAATCTCAATTTCGAATTTATCAAAAGGTGAAACAATAGCCGCATTACCATAGCTAGCTTCAAAAGTATGGATGTCTTGACGGAATTTCGGTTTCCCTACTTTGGGGCGAGTAATGCAATAAAAGTGCATATCTGAGGCAGGTTGAGTTTTAAAGATAATATCTTTGCCATAAATCAACTCACCCATAATGATGCCACCCATTTGTTCTCCCTGAAAACTAAAATTTAAGGGCTCAATATCTGATAAATCGATTAATTCATGGGGACCAATAATTTGGTTTAAGTACTGATTGGCAATCTGCAAACATTGCGTAGTCGATCGGATGCTTTGATTTAAAATCGCTGGAGAATCGTTCATTTTAAATACCCAGTCAATAGGAAGGTCGTTGTCTTAATATCAGCAATATTCATTCCAGTTCATTCTCTTAAATGAAAAATTAATCAATAAAAAGCTACAACAACTTATAAAAATCATATATGACTACTAGAAACTCAGCCAATGGGGCAATTCGGCTTATTTATTGATTATTGTTTGTAAAATGGATATAAATGAAGAGAAAATTGGATACTATCATTCAACAAATTATGGCTCAATAAATTATATAAGAGTGAGTTGTGAAACTCTAAAAACATCATGCAGTGCAACGGATTTGCATTATAAGGTTAAGGTGATTCGAGAGCTTTAACCTTAATAACTGAATATTTCTTATTTTGCTTGAAATATTTCATATATTAAGATTAAGGGAGTAATTTAGTGTTGAATTCAAATATTCGATTTCCCATACCCCTCTAAAAATCTACTCATGAATATTTATCAATTTATATAAAATCATATTAGAGGTCATTACCGATGGGATTTGATAGCCAATCTCCAGTTTTATTTATAAAATCGAAGACTGGAAGTTTTTTAGATGCACAAAAATGTTTGAATAGAATTATAGGACCACATGATCTAATTAATATCAATGAAAAAGAACCTTTAGTTTTTAGCTTTGAGGGCTCTTTTACTGGAAAAATGACAGTTGGTGAATTAGTTTACGGAAAAGATGTAATTTTCAAAACCAAACCTTGTGATGACATGAATCACTACTGTATTACTCGTCCAAAAGTAGGAATGCCTATTTTTCATAAAAATGGATTAAAGTTTTTATCTACTTATGATAATGCTACAATTGTATCACCCCATGATAAATTTGAAATTAATATAAAAAGAGACTGTATTCAATCATTTCTTTCTTTCAATAAGGATTTCGTTAAAAGTGTACTTTCAGATATCATTGATGAACCTGTTAATGTACCTTTAATATTCGAAAACACGATGTTTACTAACGATCCTAAAATATCTGCATGGTGGGATTTAACTGAAAGTATTAATAATATGTTGTTAAAATTTGAAAATTTTTCTTATTTTAATGAAATGAAAAAAGAGTTTGAATATATTATTGTAAAGTCTTTAATACTCACTCAAATTAATAATTATAGTGATATTATAAATAATAAATACAAGAATTTACCAGAGTATATTAATCGAGCCTTAAGTTATATAAAAGATAATATAAAATCTAATATAGAGATTAATAGCTTAGAAAAAGTTTCAGGAGTGTCAAAACAAAAACTTTCTAGTTGTTTTAAAAAACATATGGGTTTAAGTATTAATTCTTATATCCGGTTATATAGATTAAAATGTATAAATAATGATATCTTAAACAGTAGAAAAAATATAAATATCACATACATAGCATTAAAATGGGGGGTTAAACATTTAGGTCGTTTTTCTAGAGAATACAAAGAAGTATTTGGAGAATCTCCAAGTATTACTTTAAAAAAGATTCTAGTCAGTGGTGGTTAAACCAACTTAATATCTCCCTCAGACCGAAATAAAAGCATCTTAATGTTTCAGGTTTAAATTTCGTTGAAATGACTCAAAATTATGTATAGCTCTACGACCGATACATAAACTCAGTACTTACTGAGTTTTATAATGAATTATGGTCTGTAGTTTAAAGGTATGAGTCTTTTTCCTGTCATGATAATTTGTTAGGTTTTTCTATGCCTTTAAATTGGAATTTCTGTGACCTCTATGATCATAACATTCCAGTCAATCCCTTCACCGTCAGATAAACTCTTCGATAAATTAAACACATTAGACTGGATCAGACAGTCTTCAGAATGGTAAACACTTTTTAAGGCGGTTGGCTCTAAAAACAGCCTGATTCATCGTCATAGAAATAAAGTTATTTATTCCCGCCACTAGCTTCTACAAAGTAGAGCTTGATCTTCCAGGTTTAACCTGGGCGCTCTGCCTTTGGCAGGGACATGCATTTTTAGTTGTTCAACCATTAAATAGAAGGTTGGGCATGAGATACCGGGGTATCGCTTGAGCTAAGGATCAAAAAGCGTGTTTGACCGATGTATTTCATACGCCAATTATGCATGAACAGAGTAAATTTTTTGCTATAGAGCATATTTAGAAGGATGCTTATTTTTTGATTTATAAAATATGCCAAATAAACATATTGAATTTTACATGTAATTTTGTTTTATTATGGGGTCAACATTAAATATAAGGAAATTGATATGACACTTTCTGCAGAGAAAGCAATTGAAAGCATTCATACCATGCATGTACTTATTGAAAAAATTTTCAGCGGGGTAAATAGCGATGAAGATTTACCTTTATTAATTCAACATTTTTCTGAAAATTTTGAAATGGTGGGTGCGGCTGGTAAAAAATTTAAATTTGAAGAAGTGAAGCAGTTGTTCGCAAACAATCAAGGAAAAATGCCTGATATTAAAATTGAAATCTATGATGAAGAAATTATTTCACATAATCAACATACAATCGTTTTGACTTATACAGAGAAGCATACCAAAGAATCAGGTATATTAATTCGCCGTTCTTGTGCAGTGATTGAGGAAATTCAGGACCAAATGCTTTGGCGCTTTCTACAGGAAACCTTTACAGCGTAAAATTTATTTTAATTGCTTAAAAAGCGTAGGCTTATGTTGTTTTATCTTTTTTAAACTACATAAGTCTAAGTTTGAAGCTCTTGAAATAATGCATCAAATAGAGTCAAACCCCAATAAAGCAGTAGGCCTAATGTTTACTTTAGCTGACTTAAGGCTACAGTGCGGTAATTTAAGTGATAAATTATTCAATTTTTCTAATTTGATTAAACAATAGTTTTTAACTGATTTATATTAAATTTTTCCGCAAAAATCGACATGGAGTCCTATAAAGGTATGAGTTTATACTTAAAAAGATATGGAATATTACACGTAAAATTAAATACAATTGAATTGAAAATGTAAAAAATTTCAGGATTCTAACCACAAAACAAGCTTGAATAGAAGCAAAATTTGGATAGAAGCAAAAGATTTCTGATAATAGGGATCAAAAAATATTTTCCCTGTCAAGGGTATAGGAAACATGGGCTTATAAGGAATATAAGCCGTCGTACAAGGATTAAGTGACATGAATAGTTCTATCAATGATCAGGCTGCCGCGGTCAGTAAAAAATCAAATGTATATGCATGGTATGTAGTACTGCTATGTATGCTGGCTTATATCTTTTCATTTATAGACCGTCAAATTTTGGCCTTGATGATTGAGCCGATTAAAGCCGATTTAAATTTATCAGATACCCAATTCAGCTTATTGCATGGTTTAGCATTTTCATTATTTTATGCATTTATGGGATTGCCTTTAGCTTATCTGGCAGACCGTTTTTCACGTCCTAAAATTATCGCTGTTGGAATTGTATTTTGGAGCATTGCTACTGCAATTTGCGGGTTAAGTAAGAGTTTCATTCAACTTTTCTTCAGTCGGATGGGTGTAGGGGTGGGAGAAGCAGCATTATCGCCAGCGGCATATTCGATGTTCAGTGATATGTTCAGCAAGGATAAACTAGGACGTGCTGTCGCTGTTTATTCCAGCGGATCATTCGTTGGCGGGGGGATTGCCTTTTTGGTCGGCGGCTATGTGATTGGCTTATTGAAAAATATGAGCTTGATCGAAGTACCACTTTTAGGTGCAATCAAAGCCTGGCAAATGGCATTTATTCTTGTGGGTTTGCCAGGGGTTTTCATTGGCTTGCTGTTCATTTTAACGGTGCGGGATCCTCAACGTAGAGGTCAGCGTTTAAATGCGCAAGGCCAAGTTGAAAAAAC
>Ga0308169_10003763_pt1 | contig 14570 bp, 26 predicted proteins | sample PhyBR1_2_FD_202139 | JGI IMG/M metagenome (GOLD analysis project Ga0308169, IMG submission 202139) | Phyllosphere microbial communities from UC Gill Tract Community Farm, Albany, California, United States - DLSLSB.R1 | ecosystem: Host-associated > Plants > Phyllosphere > Unclassified | place...
ACTTTCCTGAAATGGTCGAAGACCACAACGCAGCGGTGGCAGATCTTGAAAAGCATCTCGTCAAATACCTCAAAGGTGGAAAGATGGGCAACAAGCGACCGACGGTGCGGAAGGGAGGTTTCCTCGGAATGGGTGGGGAGAAAAAGGTGTGCTCCTTGTCGTGAACGAGCTGACGGCAGGACGCGATCGACTATCTTGCAAGGGAGATCAAGTTCTTGCGGGACAAGATTGATGCGAAGCGACAGGCCATCGATTCGCTCATCAGGCAAGAGCGGAAGGCGCGAAAAGGGCAGCAGCGCGCATCTCGAATCGAGGGCGAAAACTATGGTGAGCGCAGGGTCCGATAGCATTTCTCACCGCAGGCTTCGTTACCTTCAAAACCATCGCCGAAGCTCATCGAATCGCCCGAGCACACCAGGGCGCCTTGAAAGAGCTGCACGGTGCCCGACTTGCCCTCGCGCCAATGCCTCACGACATTGTGTGGGAGAACATCTCGCGAGAACCTGCCGAGCTCGGATCGAGGCGGATGTTTGGGTTCATCTTCATTGGCATCATTTGCTTCTTCTACACTGTCCCGGTGAGCCGATCGTGACTTGGTGGTGGTTTCATCTGACGACAGCTCTTGGTCATCTCGCTTCTGGCCAACTTGTCCTCGCTGACCCTGTACGTTGGGTTCCTGGAACGGTGGAAAGATGCGGGAGAGTTTGGCAACTGGACAGTGCGTACTACAAGAGCGCTATCTTCGCTAGACTCCCACTTACGTCAGTTCTCGATCGTTTCCGGTGTCTTGCCCTCGGCACTGTCCTTCATCTTCGGTTACTTCTTGCCCATCATTATGCGCCGAATCAGCAAGTACCAGGGCGCTCAGACTCGGTCCCGTTTGGACCGAGCCCAAACCGCGCGGTACTACTTCTTCATGGTCATTTCCAACATGATCATCTTCTCCCTGCTTTCGGTCATCTACAACGCCATTGCGGTGGTAGTGCTGCAAATTGGACAACATCAATCGGCATCGGCCATCTTCAACGGGTTCAAGGACATTCCTGACAGCAAGTCATCTCCATTGGCCTTATGACTTGACTAATGGCAGAGATACAAGGCACCTACGTGTCGCAGAGCACGTACTGGCTGACCTGGCTTCCGTGAGTACCTCTCGTTTTCAGCACGCTGACGCTAGTCTGCGAGGTTTCCTGGTTATCTTTGAGCTCATCCAACTGATCAAACTCGCCATGATGTCGATCCGGCGGTTCATGTTCTCCCACACGCCCCGAGACATTCGAGATATGACCAAGCCAGGCTACTTCGAGTACGGCATTGTGATCGTCAACTTGCTGTTCGTCGCCACGGTTGGACTAATCTACGCCCCGCTTGCCCCGCTAGTCGCCATGGGCGCGTGCATCGTCTTCTGGTTTTCCTCCGTGGTGGCAAGTCGGGATCGTTCGGTTTGCGACGCAGCTAACGGCAGTACAAGTACCAGCTGCTCTACGTCTACATCTCTCGAGCCGAGTCTGGCGGTCGGATGTGGAACGTCTACTGCAATCGACTCTTGGCTGCCTGTGTCATGATGCAGCTGCTTATGATTCTGAGTACGTCTTGCATGCACGCCGACACAATTCAAACTGACCTCAGCGACGTGGCTCATCCGCCAAGCATGGGCCGACTGCATTGCAGCCGCACCCCCGATCCTCCTCATTTTCGCCTTCAAGCTCTACATCCGCCGGACCGCTGGCCAGCAGTTCAAGTACTACAATCCAACCCCGCAAGAGGCCGAGCAAGAACATCGGATGTCCTTCAACGAGAAACGAACGCGACACTCTGACATGGAGAAGCGGTTCCTGCACCCAGCGCTCCAAGCGGACAAGCTGTTCACGGTCATGGTGCACAAGTCGCAGGAAGCGCTGGCGAAAGAGGTGCTCAGCGCATACCCGTGGTTCACCGCGAACAAGCACAACAAGGAGGGCGTCTTGATCAAAGCCGTCCGCGAGGTGGGCTCCGCGAGTTTTGCCGTGATCCAGCTTACCCCAGGACAATCTCGAATACGACCCCTCGCGCGACGGGCCGCGGGACGAGGCACACCAGGCCGAGTGGGATGCGCGATCTGTTGCATCGACGGACTTGCTTGGTGGCAAGTCGGAACTCGGCGTCACGCCCGCGATCACGCCGTACGGCAACGAAGGGTATTCGCAGTACCCGTTCCCCGGCGACTCGAGTGGCTTCAACTCAAAGATCAACCTGCCGCTCGACAACCCGTCCACCGATCATCTGCTCGCGCCGAACCAGGGATACGCTTCAAGGCCGTCGCGGCTTGGCGCGCACCAGGCGACCCGATCGACCGACTCGATCGCTGGTGCGCCGCTGTTGCAACACGCCCAAGACACTGGTCTTGGCGATGTGCCGTACCCACCCAGCGCGTACACCCAGCCGCCGGTAGGATACACGCCGCCGACGATGCGACGAACCGCCTCGGGGCTGAGCGACGACGAATTCGGTGTCGGCGGACAGACGCGCTGGGACGGCGGCAGCGATATCGGCTTGAGGTCGGGCACGTCCAGCGCGCCGAGTTACACGACCGTGCCGCAGTACGATGACCCATATGGCGGTGGATATGGCAGGCAGATGCCTGGCGAGCGGGACGACCCGCATGGACAGTACGGCGGATACGGGCTGTCTCTGCCCCACCAGCACTAGGGGTCTTGGCCGGGCGGGAGGTAGTGCGCGGGAAGGAGGATGGGTGTAGATAGAACAGTAGATATAATGCAAACGAACGACTGGTTCGTCGATGCATTGGTTTTGTACACGCGTACGACCCGCGCAGAGACACCATTCCGGGTTGCTGGACAAGGAATACGACGTGTTGGGGACATGGAATGCAATTAGGAAGGTCGTTTAAATCAGGATATAGGTTGAAACGGGGTGGCAAAATTGTCAGTCGAAAATTGACCGTTTCCCAGCCGTGTCCTAGAGCTCCGTTGGAAGAGCATTCGACTGTTAGCTTTAAGCGTATCGAAAGGTCCGCGGTTCGAGCCCGCGTGGGACAGTTTTTGGATTCCGTAGAGGCAGTGCAGACGAGGCGCGAGTCACCACAGGCAGGCTTCCTTGTTGTCTTCCAATCTTTTGGCTTCGTCCAGCCTCTTCCAGGGTGGAACCGGCCAGCCGATCATGAGTGAGAGCGAGCGACAAGTCCGATCCATCTTACAATCGTTTGAGTGGTGGATCCATGTCTACTGCAGCTTGACCTACGCTAGCTTGCGTCTACTGTCGTACAGTCGATGCTGCCGTGTCTGATTCCTTCTCGCGGTAGAATTTCGACATCGCCTTCGGCTCACTGTGCTCTCGAACGCTGAGCTTGGTCCTCTTCCCGTAATCTATTCTGCATGATTATGAGCTGTCTTGGGGGCACAGAGCTGTAAAATTGCGCTACTTCGTGTTCAGCCGCCAGTCTTGGTGCGATGCCGCCATGAGCTGCATGCTTCTACTTCTGCTCTATATTCTAAATCTTGCCCCGAAGCAAGTTCTTGATCATCTCCCGCCCGGTGATCCTGACAGTGTTATAGATGGTCTCCACATCAAGCGTCGAGAAGATCATGTCCGCGAAGCCGAAAGGCAGCATGAGCGGGATCCAGCCTGGCATCAGTTTCAAGTACAACCTTTGTCTCGGCCAGCTCACCTTGAGCATACTCCATCGCCCAGCTCTCCGGGTCCATCGTGTAATGCTTGACGACGCCCCGCTTCATGTGGTGGACCTCGCCTGGTAAGTACACTTCCTTCTGCAGAGCTCCTGCCTCATATGCCGTCTGCCTCCCTTGCAGGATGTAGAAGAAGTCGTCGGCGGTGTGCCGGCCAGAGTGTCCGCCAGTTCCGACTGCCGTCCCGAACAGGATTAGGTATTCGGTGATGGAAGCATGCAAAAGGAACATTGCACCCATGGCATTGCCGGCGTTGTTGAAGACCCATTCGTCACGGTTGGTGAAGTCAGTGTTGAAGTGGGCGTCGGGGTGGTCGGCAACGAGCTGGTCGACAAGGGTCTGGAAGAGGAGGGTGGTGTTTTCGGGAGACGAATAGCCTGAAGCTCGAGCGGTTTCAAGCGCGGTCAGCACGGAGGTGTGAAGCTGCCCGGGCTTGAGAGTGAAGAAACGAGCCTGCGTGTTAGCGACTGGCCGGGAGTGTATGCGCACGTTGATCGAGTTAAGGTAGGAGCAGATGACAACAAAAGCGCCGAGGTATATGGCACGAGCTGTCCATCTCGATGCCGCCGTGCGGGGAGGTTGAGCAGTCTTTGCGGTGACCATGCTGGATGAGATGACGAAGAGGGGCAGGATGAATGATCAATCAAGAACTGTTTCCAGCTTTTTGTTGTTGACGGAACAAAAGACAGGCACGATCGTACGAGCTTTGTTACACGGGCGTTCCGAAACGCGTTCGGCCTCGTACGACACATACATTGCCGCCGGGGGTCTTCTCCGCTCGTGCTCCTTGTGCCCAGTCTGAGCAGCATGCACGAAAGTATCTGTGCTACAAGCCGCACGGTGTACTGCCCAACCGATCTTTGGGGATGAAAATGATCAGATGGATTGCAGGAAACATGCTGTGGTGTCATCAACCCTGCCGTCTGCGGCGTGCTGCCCGTTCTCGCCCAACAAAGTCTGGCGGAGTGTGACTGTGCGGGAATGTGGGCAAGGACGTGGAGTGAAGCTGTTGAAATACACTGGACATCGGATGAAGGAGATTGGCGGTCCGTCGGGAATGGAAAAGGGGATTGGCAGGAGGCTTGATAGTTGGCTGTAGTTTTGCGCTTCCTCCGAGGTGTTATCCACTGTGGACTGCCTGGCGTCTGATCGTTGCTGCTGCGCCGCAGATGGCGTTCATTCTGAGGTGGGAGGCTCGTCTGAAACGGGGCTGTGATCTGGTCGACCGCAGCATCTGATCGTCAGACATGCCGGTCACCCAATGATAGAGGAGACCCGCGTTCCGCCCAACACGCGCGAACTCCTCCCAAACTTTTCAGTTGTCACGATGCAGCAACGCGTCTTTGACATGTCAGAGCTGGAATCAGAGCGAAGTCGGGGTGTCGATGGCACACGACGCCGTTGGGCGCTTCATTGTCACGACCCTATCGCGACTCTAGGGACTACGGAAGGAACCTTGTCTAGTACGGGATGGGAAATGGCTGGCTGCTCAGGGAAACTCGCAGCCAATGGACGCATGAACCAGAGGACTATATATACGGACCTACCAAGTACCGTCAACGACAAGGTATTAATATCTTGTGAATATCATTAGTACTATCGCCTACGGACTCCCTAGCAACTTGCCTAGTTTCGACCTTACTCGTCACATTCATGTTGCGATCTACGAAACCGTTTTTGGAATGATTGTAGCTGTGTCTCAGCTGCCGGTACTGACAATGGCGGGTGCCAAGCGTGCTTGCTCAGCTGCCTGTGACAGCTCGTCCAATTACAGTGATTGGAAAAAGCCAGCAGTAGCATCTGTGAGACGCGCAAGGATTTCGCGTTCGTCGCCCATTATCACGCGCAAACTTGGAACAGCATGTCTCACGACCTTGGAATCCATCGAGGCACATGACCGCGTCCGTGCTGTGACCGTGTCTTCGGCGTCGTTCCAGCGCAAGTCTCGATTATTCCAAGAGGTTGGCCAAAACAACAAAATGACTCTCATAGTCGGCTAGGACTCGCGAGGAGAGGACTTGGTCAAAATTGCAGAGTTGCCGTCTTTGCCCGCTTCTTGTCTGTCTGAAAGACCCTTTCCGTCAGATCACATGCAGAGGTCGGCAGCGGCCCGTCAGCTGCGGAGACCAAGGGGTCCAAGAGCTGAGACAACAAGGAGTCTCGGTCATGCTAATTCAGAGTGCTGCCAGCTCGTTTGCTAGCTGCCCGCTTTCCTCCACAGCACTCGGGGCTCCCGAGAGGCCGGACTCGCGTTTCTCTGGCTGGGCGTCGATTGACGCTGCCTGATGTCAATGGCCCCGATATTAGTCTGCGTTACTTCTGGGAGGAGCTGGTTGAGCTCGAGAGGCGCTGGGCTAGCTATTGAGAAGGGTTAACCCAGGTCAAGATCTTTGATCCTGAGTGGCGACAGACTCGCCTCTAAGAAGGGGTCCGGGCTCGTGTCAGGAAGCTCACAATCGGAGCTGGGGGGCGGCGAGGAGGAGGGATGGGGCGATAAGTGATTGTTATGCATCACTGATGGTGTGGACATTATGGAAGAGGCCTGCCGGAACCGAGCATCGCGACGGTGATGGTGCATCATACGACGGGAACAGTGGATGCGCCCTGGCAGCTACGAGGTTGCACTTGGCCACGGGGTTTTGAGTGGACCGAGATACGTCGCGAGCCTCCTTTCGATGGCCGCTCAATTTTCGAGATTGGGGGTTGCGGAAGGTTGCAAGGCGTTCCAAACAGTTGCGAGGGTCGAAGAGGGACAGACGATTTGACGGCCGATCGTCGCCACCGCTCACGCTGGCTAATCACTTGCGGAAATGCATCAGCGCGTCTTACACGACGAAAAAGATGCTGGCAAAGCAGCCAGTGAGGGGTTGTCGGTGTCCAGTGCAAGGCGATTGCTCGGGTTCCGTGTCGATCGGACCGATGCTAGAAGCAACAAGATGTCTAACGTCGAATAACACCCTACCGGCACGGTACCACCTCTTTCTAGTGCATCCGTCGTGCAAACCTGTAATCGCGCCCCGGCAACGATCCATAGCAGTATGTTACGATGGAGGGCGCGCGTGTGCATGAAGCTTGACCGGTCCATAAAAAAGACTCAAGGGGGAGAGCGGAGTGGCTGACGGTGGTCGTCTCGCGGAACTAACGTCACGCTGTCGTCCGCTGGCAAGAAAGAAAGATCGGCGCAAGGGACCCGACATATCGTGCCGCTAGTATCCGGACCGATACGTAGCTCCGGAGTCTTTCCTTGTGAATGTGTCGGTGAAGGCTGAGAAGGTCGGCGCGGCGGAGATCGGAGTGGCCATAGCTGTCGTGGAGGTACGACGAGAGACGCTTGCAGGCGTTTGTAAATGTGACCAATATATGACCCGATTCCCATACTGCGATGTGAGCTTTTCCCGCACGGCGCTTTGGATCCATCCGAGCTGGCCGCAATGCACTGCAAGGTGTCTCGGTGCCAACGCAATAACGCTCTTCAATGTTGTTCGCTCTCGCCAAGAATGATCGCCATCACGGCCCGATGTTTAGCCCATCGGGATCAGCATTACTCGTGGAATTGGGGATGACACGTCGTCGATCATTGAACGCGTCATAACCTTGCTAACAGTCTGGGCCGGCGGATGGGGGTACCGAACGGGATCTGCTTTATAGCCACCACTGAAGGGCAGCGTTGGCGGCGCGGCGGGATGGAGACTGATGTAAACAGTTCCATGCTACCCGAATACGGCATGCGTTGCCCATGAGCTGTGCCAAGGATGAGAACGACACGGACAGAGCCAGGCGGCAAGCAGTTCCGCTCTGTTGTGGTTTGCGTCCCTGTGCACGTTGCTGAGGGTTCGACTTCAACACCGGCTCCGGTCCAATGTCATGCGTTGTCCGCTTTGCCAAATCACACGCCTCTTCCACAAGGCAGTCGCGAAGGAAGTCCTGGCACTCCAGATCGCCGATTGGGCATGATACGCCCGTAGTGATGAGTGTCACCAACCTCGGCTCCGGCGTAACGTGGGTCGATTGCGTGCCGGAATGTATACATGCGTCATGTGCCTCTCGAACTCATCCCTGAATCCCAGCTCTCCCTCTACTTCTTCGAAGCAGCGGCCTTGGCCTTGAGGACTCGCTTGACGATGGTGGCCTCCTCGATAAGGAACGCTCGGGTGATTCTGTCGGGTCGAAAGTGAGGTGAAGAGCGATCAGTCGAGTGGTAGTATGTGTAGAGAATGTACGAGTGAACGAGCGAATGGAGCGGTGGAATGATGCGATCAGCGAGGTCTGGCAACATGGATAGAGATGAACTCACCGCTGTCGGACGCAAACAGCACAGCACGATCCACCGTAAGCCCTGTTGACGGTCTTCTGTCGCTTGGACAGGGTAGCGTCTGGACCATCAGCTTTGCTCTAATAATCCATCTCCGCGCAGCGAAACGAACATTTTCGGGGTCGGAGAGCGGGGACCTGATGTCAGCGCAAGCAACACGCTTGTCATATGAAAACTCACACCGGCAAGAGCGTCACCACAGTCACCACACTTGGGGGAAGACTGCGCGGTTAGCATATGACCTCGACAAGCCGGGTCATTCCAGCCCTCCGTTATGTCCTCCTCGTATATCCTTGCTCATTCGCCCATTTGACCGGATCACCGCCGTTGCCTCCCTTCTGCATGTGCACCGTACTCTTGCGAGATCTCCAGCCAGCCCCTTGTCCAGCCAGCCTACATCCACATCTGTCCCTCCTTCCGGGTCCCGTGTCTGATCCCTCTCGAATGCCGAGGCGTCGATCGGACACTTACAGCAAGCTTCTTGATGTGGTGAACGACGAGCTTTCCTCCCGGGGTCTTGACGACCCTTCGTCGGTTGGACGAGGTGTTGTACGGCTGTCGCTTTCGGAGGGTGACACGTTGAGCCATTTTTAAGAGAGGATGATACTTTCTTGAAGGATAAAGAGGCTGCCGGATTCGAGTGAGCAAAACGTCGTATCCACCCTGGCTGCGAGACTGCACCAGCGACCAGCGAGCGAGCAAGCACACTCCCCGCTGCTGCTGCTGCCAACGCTTGCCCCCCTCGCCCCTCAGCCAGGTGGTCAACCCAACCGAGACCGGCGGCCAGCGCCGCTTCCCACAGGCTACCAAAGCGGATCCCTGCGTTAGAAATCCCGCCACCCATTGCGGCGCAAATGCCGCTTGTGGCGCTCTCGGTGCCGTGGTTATCGCCGACACTGGGTGGCGATAACAGGGGGCCGCGCTTCTTAACTCCGAAACTGACGACCTAGCGCTCCCCCTCTCTCCACCCCCCTCTTTCGTCGTCCACTCTTTTCAGTCCAACCTCTGTTCTTGATGCATTGTCGACTGATCTTGGCGGTCCTTCTGCGGACAGCGGGGAGCGGACATGTAAAGGGGATGAGAGGAGCGAGGACGAATCCAGAAAGGCCGCGAAAATTAGAAATGTCTCGACAGGAAGCGCTTGTCGACCGTTCCTGTCCACCATGACTACCGTATTCCGTCACGCGAGTCAATCATTCAAGATGAAGCTGTCGAACGGCTTGAGATTTCTACCGGCACCATCTATAGAGCTGCTGCCACCACCCAAGGCAGTTCCGAGATGCTTGGATCCGGCTTCATTAGGTGAATGAAGTGGTCGTCGCAGCTAATGACGGAACAGAGCATATAGGCCTCTGAATCGTTCGGGCTGCGGCAGGTTTGGGCTTAGTCGTCGCCCTACCATCGGCTTCTGGTCTCGTCGGAGTAACATTTATCGTTGGAAAACAGCAAACAATCGCTTTCGCAGTGATGGGCATGGTTCATCCCCTAGGTGGAGGCCTCGGCCAGGTGTTTGGCGGGCTCATTGCGAGACCCAGGGGTTGAGTATGGCGAAGCAAGTTGTCCTGACTCCCAGGAGCATGTTGGTCTTGTCAATTCTTCCGATGGCTGGTCTCGCCTCCGCTATCGTCGGGGTTGACTGGTTTGCCATCCCTTCCGAGCAAGTGAAGCCAGCTGTGAAGACTGCCGGGTCGGCTACGTAGAGACGATCGTGATCACCGCTACACTGTCCGCTTCCAGGTTCCCGCCCGCCCAGGGGGCTTGGTCCACGATGGCTGGCAACAACCTTGTCGATCGTTCTTTCCAGGCAGGGCTGACTATCCCGGCGGTTGTTTTCTGTGATGATTATCCTCGTTGCTTGCTTCCGCCTGTCCGATGCATATCTCGAGCGCTGGAGCAGCAACCCGCCTCTGATCAAAATCTCCGTCTTTCGGCGTCCCAACTGGCTGACGACGTATGTCGTCTCGACGGTGTGGTGTGCATTCAGGCGACCTCGGTGTGTTTTGCTCGGATAGGTGGGGCTTGTGCTTACTCAAAGGGCTGGGTCTGTCTGACTACCATTCGGTCTCAGTTATACAAAGGGGAGTTCCCGATTCAGGATGTCCTGCACGTTCTTCCCGCGTGGGTCATGGGCATCGGGTCGCTCTTGGTTTCTGATCTAGCAGAGGGGTAAGCGTTGAAGCAGCCTTTGACTCGCGTTAGAGAGCAGGCGCAAACAATCACTCCTTGGGGCTGTCTTCCAGACTTCACTACAGCCTAGTAGCACCATCGGAGTCTGCCGGTCGTCTTTGGTGCAACAAACGGTATACGACAGGACAGGGTCTGCATTGTGCGCTTCGTGTAGCATGGTGGAAGCTCGCGGGGTTCTGATGGCTAGGCAGGTGCAGACCTTTGCGTGACCCAGGGGTTCTTTTCAGCATGTGTCATTGTCAACATCACCTCGATAGGACGCGTCGGGCTGGCGAAAGACATGACGGCAATGCAGAGATGAACACGATACATGCGCGGCACCATGAGGACACGTTAGGCAAGTCCGGCCTCGACAGCCTCCTTGAACCGTCGGACGATGGGCACCATGCCTCCCTCGTCTTTGATGAAGCCGAGACCGCAGGGGTAGTCATTGTCAAATCGCGCAGGCCAAGAGCCGACGATTCGGCGGTTTGTCGGGTCATCCTGGAGATCAGGAATCGTCGGGCATCCAAAACATACCTTGAAAGTGACCAGCTTCAGAGCTTCTTCTCCAGCCACCTCACGCAAAGCTTCGAGCTCTTCCTTGACCGTGGTCGTGAATCCGGGGAGATATACGCTCCTCGTGTGCTTCAAAAACTTGTCGGCAGGCACGTGCTTGGCGATGACAAAGTTTGCGACCGTCGTTTCGGGACTGGCGACCCAGGCTGCGAGGCTAAGCTCCGGCGAGTCGAGACCGGAGCCCACGGGACAGATAGCCTCGACACCGTGGAGCGGTTCTCGAATGATTCCGGAGATGAAGGCAGAAGTTGCGGCACTAGGGACGCCCGGGCGAACAACAATGGTCGGCAGGCGGAGGGCGACACCGTCAACAAAGCCGCGACGGGTGTACTCGTTGACCAACAGCTCTGCAACGAGCTTCCCCATTCCGTAGCTGCTTTCTGGTGAGGCGATGGAGGAGGAGGTGACGACTTCGGGGAGGGGACCGCCGTACACGGCAAGGGAGGAGGTGAAGATGAATCGGATCAGACCGTTGGAACTTGTCTTGCGGCGCCGAGCAGCTTCCAGCATGAGTCTGATGGAGTCGATGTTCACCTGGAATGAGCGCTCTCATTGGTGCGCAGCTCACCTTGACTCCGAGGTCAAAGTTGTCCTCTGATCCTCGGCTCATGATGCCATGGAAGCAGTAGATTGTGTCGGGCACACCGTACTCGGTCGTGTAGAGTGCCTCGACTTCGGCCGGGTCGCACAGATCGGCCTTTCGGGTAATGACATTTCGAGCCCCTTTGGGAGCTTTCGGCTCAACGATGTCGGCAAGAATGAGGTGCACGTCGGGAGTCTTGGGATCTTTAAGAAGTTCGCCGGCGAGCTGAGTGTCAGTGCGGTAAGTCGGGGTGAACTCACGACACCTCCGAGCCATCCCCCAGCTCCGGTGATGAGGACGACGTTCTTGTGGGCGGTTCCGTTGACGGCAGTGGGCATGTTGAGGTCTGGTGAAGTTGGGGGCAATGAGGGTGGATAGTGTCGAGGGTGGATTGTGTCGATGGTGTGACAAGTGATGACTCCCTTTTCAACTGATCAGAAACACGATTCTGGGCCTGCTTATCATACATCGATGCATCCGCAAGGTGGTCGTGGGACTATTGACGGGGCAATCGAGCAAGACCGCACCGATGCTGGACTTCCGGCTAGAAGAGTATCCTTCCAGGTCCGCCTTCAGCCCGGAGCCATTGAGCCCCACTTTCCCCACCCCAAGCTCGCCGGGTAGATATTGTTCCGGATTGGCCCGGGAGTCGACCTGATGGACCCGAGTCCTGAATCATGTCGCCGGTTCACCCGGTCCCCTTCTCCCGTCTGCCCTCCCATCGCGGTCGTTGCCGCAGTGGAGCACTACACGTGATCCGCGTGAGCCCCAGCTGAGTCCGTCCTGCTAGCCTTGCCGCCCCATTCAGGTCCCGTGAGCGGCGAAGCTGTGGGCAATGTCGAAGCTCAACTTCAGTGACAAGTGTCGGGGAGTGGGACACGTATGATGCAATAAGCGCCATCTTAGGTTGATACGTCCCGCGCATAATTGACGATCCCAACTGTATTATGGACGGGTTGATCAATCTCGGTGCCGGCAGCAGCGGCATGTTCGGCCAGCAGATGCAACTGCCAGCCCAGGCCGGTCCGTCGAGGTCCGCGAAACCCGATGGAGACGAGGGTGATCGAGAAGGCTCAGCAGACAGTCAAGACAGGTATGTCGCGTGAGACAAGCTGTCTCTGATGGCAGGAAACGCAGAAGGGAGTCCGCGGGCGAGGATGGACACCAGCGAGTTCAGCTTGCCTGTTTCCATTGCCGATCCAAACGGATACGTTGCAGCGGGACCAAGCCCGTTTGCGAGGTGGGTCATGCGGGATTCGTTTCTGATGTACAGGCGTGTCTCAAGGCAAAGGAGTCGTGCGAATGGCCATCGGGACGGAGGCGGAAGCGTACACGCAAGGAGATGGACGAGGCGAGGAGGCTAGAGGCGGCGCTGAGGCCAGATATCGTCAAGGCGACGAGTGACGAGGTGGGTCGAGCGGGGAGATTTGTGCTGATTTGTAGCCCTTCGCGAGCGGGAACGATGTGCTGTTTGACAGCACGCCCTTCGATCTGTCGTCGATGTTTAACACCAACACGAACGGGGGCAACAACGGTACAGGCTTCGTCTGGCCTTCGGGCTTTACCCCTGAGGACCCTCCAGCTCTGTTGCCTTCGACATCGCTCGATAACCCGTTTGAACTCACTCTTGGTCATACTCTACCGGGAATGACGGATGACAGGCTGATCAATGCTTTGGAACGACAGACGGCATTTATCGAAGGTGATCCAGGCGCGGAGGACCTCGAGTTGTTTTATTATCGCTTGGTGAGTAGTGGAGTAGGGTCAAGGCTAACTCCAGTCCGGGCCAACCGCGATGCATCCGGGCATCAACCGTATCGGCCTCAAGTTGCAACGTCGCTCTGCGCAATCTCCTTACGCAACGGCGCCCCAACCTCAGTCGGATACTGCGTCAGACCTCCCTTCGCCGTGGCCATCTGAGCTTTTTGATGACTCGGGAATGCCGTTTCCGCACGTATACACGCCACTGTTCGAGCTCTTCTTCCAGCATATGGGCCAGCACTTTCCAAGCGTCAGTCGTAATCGGATGAATCAACGCTTCGAGTCGGGAACGATGTCGCAGTTTCTGGCGAACTGCATTTGCGCCTTAGGAGCGAGATTTTCGGATGATGCCAAGGCGAATCCGGCCAAAGCGTCGGCACCTTTCATCGCCAAAGCGCAAGAGCTGATCACGCCGTTGCTACATCTGCCCACGAGCGATGTATGCTCAGGGTTGCTGTATCTCTCATGGGCGTGTTATGGGCAAGGGTCCGAGTCGGGCTTGTGGCAGTTCAGCGGCATGTCGATACGAATGGCCATCGACCTCGGCTTTCACGAGCAAATCGAGACGTACGAATCGCCAGCACACCTGGTTCGGACCAGGCTGTTATTTTGGTCAATGTTTATCACCGACAGGATCATTGCGTTCGCTACGGGCCGGCCGGCTAGCATACCCGAGGACGTGATCGAGATACCTTTACCGGAGGATCAGGACTTTTATCCCAATCCGTCAAGGGATACGCCTGATCACCCGCCGGAGCCAATCGAACCGGTTCCTTTCGTTCAGCTCACCAAGCTGATGGTTATTTGTGGGCGTATATCGAATGTGTTGAACGGGAGGAGGGGGAGGGCGCGGACGTTAGTCAATACGAGCGAGCCGCTGGCGGAACAATTGGCGGAGCTGCAAGTGAGGCTAGTGCAGTTTGTCAGCGGGCTGCCGCCGAGCTTGCAATGGTCCGTGGAGAATTTCAAACATCAACATGCCAAGGGTCACGGCGTGAGTTGACCGTCCAGCGCTATAAAGCAATGCTGACGATAGGGGGTCTTCCTCGCATTGCACTTGTGGGCCAATGCTGTTTTGGCACTGGTCTATCACCCCGAGTTACTGAAAAGCCCTTCAGGCGTGGAGACTCCCCTCAGCCAGAGTATGTCGCGGTCTATCAAGTTGGCTCTGGTGTCGTCGAGACAGATCAGCGAGTGCATGGTGTTCGCCGATCTGGTCGCGGAATCCGCTTATGTGAGTTCCGATGCGCCACCCAAGGTCCGTTGCGCTGCTGACGCGAAGACGTCCACGCCCTTCATTGTTCAGCCTCTCTATGTTGCATCGTGAGAACCCTGTTTGACAATCGATTCTCAAAGGCTGATCACAGAATGGCTCTGATTCATGAAATGCGGGCAGCCCAAGCCGCATTATCGGCGGACGAAGGCGCGCCGAATCCCAAGAACACCAACGTTTTTTTCGTGACCATGTCGAGGCAGAACGTCT
>Ga0308169_10003767_pt1 | contig 14562 bp, 14 predicted proteins | sample PhyBR1_2_FD_202139 | JGI IMG/M metagenome (GOLD analysis project Ga0308169, IMG submission 202139) | Phyllosphere microbial communities from UC Gill Tract Community Farm, Albany, California, United States - DLSLSB.R1 | ecosystem: Host-associated > Plants > Phyllosphere > Unclassified | place...
CCTTCTCGCCCGTCTACACCCAACACACTCTCGCCAAGATGGGCTGTGAGTCGTCGCCGGTGCTGCAATGCGCAGTCGAACTAACGCCCAGTCCGATTCCTCGAGCTCGTCCGGCCGTTCATGTCCATTCTGCCGGAGGTGACTGCTCCCGAGCGCAAGGTAGGCTACGCCGATCTCGAGGTGTCAAAGCTCACTCGCAGGTCACCTTCCAGCAGAAGGTCCTCTGGACAGCCACCACGCTGCTCATTTTCCTCGTCTGCTCGCAGGTCCCGCTGTACGGAATCATGTCGTCCGACTCGTCTGACCCGCTCTACTGGCTCCGAGCTATCCTCGCCTCCAACCGGGGAACGCTCATGGAGCTCGGTATCACCCCGATCGTCACTTCCGGCATGATCATGCAGCTGCTTGCCGGTGCGCAGCTGATCGACGTCGATTTCTCGCTCAAGGACGACCGCGCGCTCTTCGGAGGTGCCCAGAAACGTGAGTCGGCGCCTGTCCTGTCGCACTTGCTTGCATCGCGCTGACGGCAGTGTTCGCGCTCATCATCGCCCTCGGCCAGGCCACCGTCTACGTGCTCACCGGGATGTACGGCTCGCCCTCGTCCCTCGGCGCCGGAGTGTGCCTCCTGCTCATCCTCCAGCTGGTGTCCGCCTCGCTCATCGTCATCCTCCTTGACGAGCTCCTCACCAAGGGCTACGGTCTCGGCTCCGGTATCTCCCTCTTCATCGCCACGAACATTTGCGAGAACATCGTCTGGAAGGCCTTCAGCCCCAACACGATCAACACGGGCCGCGGACCCGAGTTTGAGGGCGCAATCATCGCCCTCTTCCACCTCTTGTTCACGTGGAACGACAAGACCCGCGCGCTCAAGGAGGCCTTCTACCGCGAGCGACTCCCCAACATCATGAACCTCCTCGCCACCGTCGCCGTCTTCGCGGCCGTCATCTACCTCCAGGGCTTCCGCATCGAGATCCCCATCAAGAGTTCCAAGATGCGCGGCCAGCGCGGCTCGTACCCCGTCAAGCTGTTCTACACGTCCAACATGCCCATCATGCTCGAGAGCGCCTTGACCTCGAACGTCTTCTTGATCTCGCAGATGCTCTCCTCGCGATTCCCCGACAACCTCCTCGTCCGCTTGCTCGGTGTCTGGGAGGTGAGTCGGAACGCAGCTATGATGTGACCATGAGCCGCGCTAACTGCAGCCCCTCGAGGACGCGCCGTCGCAGCTCTCGGCCGTCTCGGGCATCGCCTACTACATCTCGGCGCCCCACTCGCTCCGCGCCGCGCTCACCGACCCCCTCCACACCGTCATCTACATCGCCTTCATTGTCACTGCCTGCGCCATCTTCTCCAAGACCTGGATCGAGGTCTCGGGCTCTGGACCCCGAGACGTCGCCAAGCAGCTCAAGGACCAGGGCATGACGCTCGCCGGACACCGAGACGCCTCGATCTACAAGGAGCTCAAGCGGGTCATCCCGACCGCGGCGGCCTTCGGAGGTGCCACCCTGGGTCTGCTGTCGGTCGTGGCGGACATGATGGGCGCGCTGGGAAGCGGAACGGGTATCTTGATGGCTACGACTATCATCTACGGATGTGAGTGCGGAAGGGATAGATGACCCGTGCCACAGCTGACGGCAGACTTTGAGCTTGGCGTAAAGGAGAACTCGGGTCTCGACGCCACTGGCCTGGGAGACTTGCGTAAGTTGTCGATTGTTGAACCCAAACGTGGAGCTGATATAGCAGTCTTCTAAGCTTGACCGTGCGGAAGGGCAGAAGAGGACGCGAGTCCGGCGGTGGACGTCCGACGCGGTTGGTCCGCCGCGGCCTGTGTCCTCGCTCGCCTTGTAGCCGGGAAGAGGCAGAAGATGGCAGTATGGGATGTGCTGCCGGACGGAGTTGCGGAGGCGCGGAGGGAGGAAGCGAAATAGTCGTAAAACAAAAGAACACCCTTTAGCCATCAACTTCCCATTGCAAAAACGCATTCTTGCATTGTCAACGAATGAATCAGTAGCACGCACGGCCGTTGCAGGTTTATCGACGTCTGGTTCTGGTGCATACGGTCGGACGACTGATTGGCTGATCCCGATGTGCACGCCTACAGGTATCCGCACTCTCGGGTTCGCTAAATGACAGACGGGGCCCGGCTCGTGTCGGCCATATCCGATATCCGATCGTGTCAATTGATGATGCGATGATGGTCGCATCCAGTGCCATGCCCGAAATTGTCGCGATACCAGTACGAGGACGTATTGCACCTTTGCTTCCCATTTGCAGAACAGCACGACAGCGTTTCCAACTGTTTCAACCTTGTCAATAGTCCCTCGCTGTGCTCTTATTCGCCTACCGTCTGCCCCGACGAACCGTACCGCTACCCCGCTCGACGTGAACCAACGCACAAAGCGAGCATGTCATCCACGGCGCTCAGCGTCCTCGCCATATCGGGCGTCTCGATCTCCGACGCGTCCCTTTCGAAGCTGAAAGAGCTGTTCCCGACGGTGCATTATCACCCGGACGGCAAGGTGCCGAGCGAGGTGTGGAAGGACGTCGAAGTGTGGTACACCCGTTATACGGGCTTTCCCGAGGGGATCACGCTGGCGGACATCCCGCGGACGCGGGCGATCCAGCTGTCGAGCGGTGCGTGGGCCTTGTGATCTGCGACCCGTGCGTGATGAGGGGGACGGAAACAGCCGGGGGGGAGGGGCGAAGAGGAAAGAGGAACAGAACAGCTGACGCGCAGCTGGCGCGAATGTCGCGCTACAGCACCCGGTGTTCCAGAGCGTGGAGGGCAAGAAGCAGATCAAGGTGTGCTCTGCATCCGGTAAGCTGCCCGCGGGATCGCCCGGCATATGAGCTCATGAGAGGCATACACAGTCTGAGCATCCCGCAGTACATCATCGCGCAGACGGTAAACCGTGAGCAGCAGCCCACACGCCCTCGGCAGAGCTAAAGGCAGTGTACATGACCCTGCACATGCAGCTCTTCCTCGGCCGGGTGAGTGGAGCCCGAGGTGTGTCACCTTGGCATCCGGCTGACGGCAGAAAAACGCAAAGTGGGCGTCGAGGGAAGAGATCACCGGGCCGGTGACGGGCGGACACACCCTCAACTCGAAATCGCTGTACGGCAAGACGGCGGGGTTGCTTGTGAGTTGTGTTGTCGGTCTCATTGCTCGGCTTGTGTCGCGTGTGTCGTCTGATCGCAGGGGTACGGCCACATCGGCCGCGAAGCCGCACGGGCGCTCAAGGCTCTCAACGTCAAGATCATCGCTGCCAACTCGTCCGGCGAGAAGCGGGCCGACGAGGGGGTGGGTCTGGATCTATACACGACCTGTGGGACACAAGACTGACGGCAGTACATCATCCCCGGAACGGGCGACCCAGACGGTCGGTTCCTCCTCCCTATGCACGCCATACCGAGCTGACGCCAAGGCTCCATTCCCGAGGCGTATTACTCGACCAACGACCCCAAGTCGTTCCACGAGTTCCTGAGCAAGACGGACATCTTGATCGCCAGTCTGCCTAGTACGCCCGCGACGCGCTTCCTGCTCAAGAAGGAGCACCTCGGTGAGTCATGCTCGAGGCTTCTTGCCTTATCCGTGCTGAGCCGCGGTCAAGCTGACGGGCAGAGGCTTTGCCGGAGGGGTCGGTGTTCATCAACGTCGGCCGAGGCGACCTCGTCCGCTCCGGTCGGTCCATCTCCTCGACCGCACAAATGACTGGCTGACGGGCAGAGGACATCCTCGCGGCGCTGGACGCGCCCGAGGGTCTCTTCGCAGTAGCGCTGGACGTGACTGACCCGGAACCCCTGGGCGAGGGACATCCCCTGTGGACGCACCCCCGCGCAATCATCACGCCGCATACGAGCGGAGACTTTGACGGGTACTTTGATGCCGGGGCGGACCTGCTCGCTGCGAGCGTCAAGAAGTACAGAGCGGAGGAGAGGTTCATCAATGTTATCGACCCCGCCAAGGGGTATTAAAGCCGGCGTAGACGGGTAGAGCGGAGCAAGCGAGATCGAGTACATCCAAACGTACGCCGGAATGCATCGGATGTTCGATCCGTCGCAGCCGACTTCTCTCCCAGGACGAGTCTGCTCCGCGACCTCTTGCTCCTTGCTTGTGTCCTGCATCTGCGGTCACGAGCGATGTCAGTGTTGCTTGCGATTAAATTGTCCTGGCGATGTGTGGGAACGTTGTCTCCGGGTCCGGCCACAATCTCATCCTCCTCGCCCGTAACAGAGCACTGAGCCGTTTCCTCGTCGACATTCCGCTACGACCTGGCGTCAGTGCGCCTGGTGACGGTCGTACATGTATGCATGAACAATGTTTGCGTTTTGCTGTGTCGGCGCAGGGCGTAGACCGCCTTGCGAATCCGTGACGGCTCCCTTGCACCCTTCTTCGTCCACCACACATTTCCCCTGCTTCTCTGGCACGACCTGCATCCCTCCCGAGCCGGCAATTTAGCCCGACGTCCCCCCAGACTCCACCTAGAACCCACGGCCCCGTCCTCCGCCCCTCGGCCCACCCCGACCCCTGGGTCCCCCTCGTCCGCCCCTCGGTCCGCCCCGTCCGCGCGCTCCTCCCGCCGGCGCCTCCTTCCTCTTCTTTGCGCGCGGCGCGTCGTCCACCAACAGCGTGTCCAGCGGTAATGAATCCGGGAGAATGTAGTACCGGACGTTGTTCCCGCGGATGGCTATCGAGTCGAGCGAGAGAGGCGTGGGTGCCGCACGCAGAGTGAGCTTGACGCTTTTCAGGTGCGTGTTCATCTGGGGGTCGACGGCTGCGGTCAGCGCACAGCTCAGCGATGGACAGAGGCGCCAGCGCACAGGTGATGGTGCCGTGGACGATGGTCCCGTTTTTGAGCTCTATCGTGACCGTCTCGTTGTTGAGCTTCATCAAGAATCTGGCGTGAGTTGGGATCGATAAGATGGCTGCAGCATCGTGGCGTACCTGACGAGCTTCATTGTGAAAGACGGAGTCTGATTGACTCTGGGGCGGGTGGGTGCGAGGAGTAGGACGAGACTGTGTGGTGGAAAGCGTGAAAGTGACAAGTTGAATCTGGTTCAGAGCAACACCAACCCGGTGGGTGCGTGGTGGTGGTGGGTGGCGAATATGCGGGGTTATACCGAATGTGGCGTGCCTGGTGCATGAGTCACGACGAGGCCAACGCGTTTCAACGTCGTCAACCAACTCGGCCTCGCCTCGTCTTTTCTCTTCTCCTCTCCTCACCTCAACTCTTTCCCCACCCTTCCCTGCGTCATCCCCCTTCTACGAGATCATCCCCCCTCTACGCCCCTCTGGATCAACACCCCGCGCACACGTACCCTGCTATACCTCCCAAACGTCCCCTGCGCCCACGCTCGATACGACCCAACGCGACCCACCTCGCATCCGTAATCTTCCCGCTTCACGAAACGTCAACGATCATCAGCAGCAGCAACAACAACATCCAAAATAACAATCAGCACTCCACAACATAGATCTCGACCCATCGACCCAGCATTCGCTTCGTTCCCTGTCAATTGAGTACCAGACGTTGGTTCACGCTTCACACTCAGGCTGTTCTCGACGCCCCGGTAGCGACAACAATTCCAATCACTTCAGACTCTCCATTCCATCTCGCCAGCTCCCAGCAATGAACGGCTACCGCCCCTCTCCCTCCCCCCATGGCGGCCTCTCCGCCTCGCGCCCGCACTCGGGCGCGCAGACCCCCGACCCGCTCCACCAGAATGGCTCATCCAACGGGAATGGAACGGCCACGAACGGGCAAGGGCAGGTTAAGGTCCAGCCACTGCTGTGCTCGGGCCACACCCGGCCCGTCGTCCACCTGCAGTTCTCCAACCTGTCAGTCACAGGTCTCGTGACATTGACGTTGGCTGACGCCTAGCCTCGACGACGGGACATATCTCATGATCTCCGCATGCAAGGATGGGAACCCGATGCTCCGAAGCTGGCTTGGAGATTGGATCGGCACGTTCCTGGGTGAGCGCTCTTCAGTCTCTGTCTGGATGATGGCTCACGGGCAGGACACAAAGGCGCGGTGTGGTCTTCGAAGATCTCGCTGGACACGTCCCGGGCAGTCACCGGCTCGGCAGACTTCACTGCGTGAGCTGCGAGAACCTTCGGACTACAGGCAAGCTGACGTCCAGCAAAATCTGGGACTGCAACTCCGGCGAGGCGCTCCACTCATTCGCGCACAACCATATCGTCCGGTCTGTCGCGCTGAACCCGCAACAAACACCGCAATATCTCCTGACCGTGAGTCAGCTGGCTGCTTTGTGAGATCGAATAGCTGACGATCAGGGCGGAAACGAGAAGAAAATCCGCTTGTTCGATCTGGGCCGACCGGACGCCGAGCCGCTCGTGCTTGGCTCAAACCCCGACGGCCTGTCGTGTAACGGCACAGTGAGGTCTCTCGTCTGGGACGAGGGATCAGGCGGGACCATTGGCGTCAGCGCGGCTGAGGACGGCATCGTCAGGTGAGCTCCACAGGATCTGTCCTCGTTCATAGCTCATCGGTAGATGGTGGGACCTGCGCACCCTGTCCCAAACCGCCAGCCTCGACCTCGAAGACCCCATCACGTCTATGGAGCTCGCCCACGGCGGGGGCACCTTGTCCGTCACAGCGGGCAACAAAGTCCATTTCCTCGATATCCTGCGCCAACACCCGCCCGTCACTGTCCCGCTCCCCCACCCGCCCACTTCCGCCTCCCTGCACCCCTTCCTGCGCGACCGGTTCGTCGCTGGATCCGCGAACGATCCGTGGGTGCGGGTTTACGACCTCGACACGGGCAAGGAGAAGGAGGTGTACAAGGGGCACCACGGTCCCGTGCTGTGCGCGAGCTACTCGCCCGATGGAGAGGTCTACGCCTCGGGGTCCGAAGATGGTGAGTCTGTTCATCTGTTGAAGTTGGCGAAGCTGACGGCAGGAACGATCCGGTTGTGGCAGACCAACCCGGGCAAGTCGTATGGTCTGTGGCAGACCCAGGAGTAGGAATCCGGGAACGAGGGTATCCTGGTCATTATGGACGATGGCGATGACGTATGAGTGCGGTCTGGATGTGGCGGTGAAGCATGGGATCTGAAGGGATCTATGAAGACACCAGATGGGACAGCGCATTGTTGAGGCGAAAGCAGGCAGGCGGCGATGACTCGCCTGTATGTACTGTGCGACGACTGTCAGTCGCAGCCAGATACTGCTCTTTTCCGAGCGCGTCCCATGTTGTAGCATGCTAGACATGATATCGCATCTTGCGCCTGGTTGAAGCGGTGTTGAAAGACCAGTCCTGCTAAACGGTTGAAGCGAGCCTTGGTCTGATGTCTCATGGGCTTCTTCCCTATCGAGGTGCGTCCTCTTGAGCCTCTGTGCTTCGGAGCGCGCGTCACATTCGAGTCAGCGCGGGTCCTTGGGGCTGATCCGTAGCATGCTTGGGGCGAGAGATGCTGCGCAGTAGGCGGGTCAAAGGAGGGCGTTGCTCTGCACCCTCCCTCGGCGGGGGTTGACGGACGGCCCACCCACTGACTCGCCCCGAAGCACCTTCTCATGCCCTCGAGATTGAGTGCCCACCCCGTTCTGACTATTGTCTCCCTTTTACTCTCACCTTCCCGTCACAGTGACAAAAGACAACGATGAGCGACTACGGAGACGATCAAGAGCAGTACGGACAGGCATATCAGGACGAGGGGAGCGAGTACGAGCCGTCGGGTCATTCTTCGCGTCACTCCCGCCGCTCGTCCCAGACTTCGCACCGTTCTGACCACTCTTACCACTCCCACCACTCGTCCCATCATTCATCGCAATCGTACCATTCCTCTTACTCGAATGACAAGCGGCGAGGTTACGGCGCCGAGGACGTCCCGCAGGAAAGCCCTCGGGAGGATGAGGGCGGAGGTAGCGGAGCAGCTGCTATGTGAGGCGCAACCCGACGCGGCGCGTAAAGAAGCTTATGCCAGGCTCGCTGGACTCGCCCTTGGAGGTATGAGCCGAGGTCAGAGCCCGCGGCGCGGGTATGAGGACCGTGCGCCGGGCGGCGAGGGGAACGGTCAAGGCTCTCCCCTACAGGGTTATCCCCCGCAAGGGTTCCCTGAGCAGAGTTACCTCCAGAGCGGGCAAGGTGACCGGCAAGGCTGGCAGCAGGGTTACGCGCAGAGCTATGGACAAGGACAAGGATACGCCGCACAGTGAGCTGGAGTGTGACTCGGATCATGGGTTGAGTGCAGGTACGACCAGCAGGGCGGCGCTGCGTACTCTGCGCATGGCCGTCAGGGGTTCAGCGGGTGAGCAGCCTAGGAAGCCCGCAAGGTCTGCAGCTGACGGTAGCTGGAGTGGGCAGTACCCGTATGACGGCCAGGAATATGGCGATCGAGGTGATGACTACGGCGGTCAAGGGTGAGCTGGCAAATGCGCTCCCGCGGTCAGCTCACGTCGGAAACGGCCAGCAGCAGCAGCAGCAGCAGCAGCAGCAGCAGTACGGACTCGCCCCTGGCGGCCTCCCTCCAGGCACATACGAGCCAACGTGAGCCGAGTTTGTCGCTTTGGGTCGTCGAGCTCACGCGCAGCGGAGCCGGCTTTGTCCCGCCTACGCAGTTCGCCTCGCAGCAGCCGCCATACGGCCACCAGTTCAATCGACCCGCGGGGTCGCAGGAACCGAGGCAGCAGTCGTTCCAGTACTCCACCTGTGAGCTGGCCGTGCCCCCATGAACAGTGAGCTGACGACCTGGTTCGGGCACCCGCAAAGCCCTCCTCATTGGGATCAATTACTTTGGCACAGACGGCGAGCTCCAGGGGTGTATCAACGACGTACACAATGTCCAGCGGTTCATCATTGGTAGGCTCGGCTGAAAGTGCTCCGAGGCCTCGAGCTGAGGCGTAGAGAGATTCGGTTACAAGCCGGAAGATATGGTGATCCTAACGGATGATCAGCGTGACCCGAGAAGTAATCCCACCAAGCAGAATATCTTGAAGGCGATGGCGTGGCTGGTCGATGGTGCGCAACAGGACGATGCGTTGTTCCTGCACTAGTAAGTGTCATCATCCCATGCGGCAGGGTGCCCGGGCGAAATCAGGGAGAGTTCATCTTGGACAGCGCTCACAAGCAGCTCTGGCCACGGCACCAGTGTCGAGGATACCGATGGGGACGAGCACGACGACGACGATGAAGGTGATTCCCTGATCCTTAGAGGCACACAGCTGACCGTAGCCATCTGCCCGGTCGACTACGAAGAAGCCGGCCTGATCATCGACGACGATAGTGAGCTGGCCTTACCGCGTTCAGTGTAGGCTCACGTCAGTCCACGACATCCTCGTCAGACGCCTTCCCGCCGGATGCCGCCTCACCGCCATCTTCGACTCCTGCCACTCGGGCACCGTTATGGACCTCCCCTACGTCGTGAGCTCGCTCGACCCAGACCCAGGCCTACGCTGACGTTAGTACACCACCGACGGCAAGATCAAGGAGCCAGACTACCTCGCCGGCGCACAGGACGACCTCATGGCCGCTGGTGCCGCGGCGGTCCAAGGCGACTCGGGCGCGCTGTTCAGGGGTCTGATGGGAGTCGCCAAGGGCGCCTTTGACGCAAAGCAGTCGGACGCCAAGGCGAGGAAGAACAACACCAGCCCGGCGGACGTGATCCAGTGGTCGGGATGCAAGGATGATCAGACGGTCAGCCACCCGGCGTTGGACTGGTGGTAAGCTGATGCGCAGAGCGCGGATACGGTCGAAGCGGGCAAAGCCACAGGAGCGATGTCTTATGTCAGTTTTCTCGTTGCCAGTTCAGGCAGAGCTGACGCAGAGGCCTTCATCGCTGCGCTGACCAAGTACCCGCAGCAGAGCTACCAGCAGCTGCTCGTCTCGGTGCGGGAGGAGATGCGGGGAAAGTACTCGCAGAAACCTCAGCTTTCCGCTTGTCACCGTGAGGCTCACATAGCCTCGAAATGCTCCGAGCTGACGCGTAGCGATCGATACCGACCTGATGTTCGTGGCCTAGCGTCTGGTAGTTGCGCGCGTTGGTAGAAAGTAATGATGATCTGTTTGACGATGGCGAGCCGCATACGGAGGGAGGATGCAATGTCATGAACGTAGCTCTCCCTCTCTGTGCCATCCCGGCACCCGCGCTGGCCCATTGCAGGAATTGCTGCAGATATCATTGCAGAGGTCAGGAGGCGCGGCCGGACGCCGGATCCAGCGGGCATGTATTGGCCAGGGAACTGAATGAGGACAAAGCCAGAGGAAACGAGCTCACCCCGCTCAACGCTAAGAGCCCGAAGCAAACTTCCGTCTCTGCAAGGTGATAGTCCCAAACATGCATGTGATCGCCATGGACACCTATGGGCCTGATCGGATATCGGTCGCTCCTCCGCTCTGGGGGTCAGCCTTGCGTCTGTGGGCGGGACGCATTCAAGGTCTCGCATCGAGATGTAAGAGCTAGGGAAGTCTCCTCCACGGCGTCTTTCCTGTCCGATCCGCTCGAAGACTTGTTGAGCGCCTCCCCCTTGCCTGCCCGTTGCCGGCTTGATGAACCCCCCCGCCCGGAACGCCCGGGCTAACGCGTGATGGGGGATCCTCCGTTCTCCGCTCCGCCGGAGTTTATACCGGTAATCCGCATCCGACTCGAAGCGCCAGAGAGACCGGACTCACCATGATCGCCTCGATCTCCCGGTCGGTAAACTCCCTCTGCTGCCAGTAATACCTCGGCGCCTCGTAGAATTCGTCAAAGTCGGCGGGCTTGCTCGGCTTGCTCGGCGCCGCGCTTTTGCCCGCCCCCGTCTGCTCTGGCGTCTTGCCCTTTGCTGATTGACCCGTCGACTGCCCCTTTGGCGTCGAGCTGGGTGAGCCGGGTCCGCCGGAGCTCGATTGGAACTTGGCGAGGAAAGACTGGAAATTTTCGACTATATCTGCCGGGGCGGCCGGGTGCGGGGCGGGGGCGTGGGGTTCTGGCGTGAGCGATTGACTCGTGCATCGACGACTGGGAGCATGCAAGGCCGGGGCACACGTCCGGGCAGAGGCGGGCGAGTGGGTGACCTCGGCGACGTACCGTGTTTGATGTTCTTCCGTTGGCCGAGGAAGTGGATCATAGGCTTGTGGACGTGCGAGGCACGTATTATGCGTGTGGGGATCATGCTGGCGGGCGGACTAGGATGGTATGCAGCGAAGGTGCGCAGAAGGGAGACGATATAACCTCCTGAAGACGGGCGATGGAGGATGACGGGATTGCGGACGAATGCTTGCATTCCGGCGCTCGCCGATAATTCCGACGAAGAAGAACAAGCATTCAACCATCCCCTCACCCAAATTCTTCTGCAACACCATCCATCGCGCATTGCATACATCTCAACATCACAGCAGGCACGCCATAGCCTAGCACACACGACACGAGCATCCGAGAGGAGACGCCAGACCCGCCGCACTTTTTGCAAACCCCGGTCATCGGCCCAACCATCACGCGCGGACCCTCCTTACCCCCTCATCCCAACGCACCTCACCATGGCCTTCGCCCCGCCCCTGCCCCGCCTCGGCCCGCCTCTCCAGCTTCCCAAGCTTCTCGCCAGTCTACCGAACCTCGGAGAGCTGTCCGTCGTCAAGCCGTCGAATTGCCGGAACCCCTCGCGCGTCTTCTTGATCACCCGCTCGAAAATCCGGTACACGGCGCGCAAACCCGCTCCACAGGCCTTGGCGGACGCGGCCGCCAAGGCGGGGGCCAAGGTTGCTGCGACGCAGGCGAGCAGTGGCGCAACGCAGTGGATCGAGGGTGGGGCGATGGACGACGAGGCGCAGATCGTCGCGAGGGGGAAGGCTTGGGGTCTGGAGATCGTCGATGGTGAGTTGCGCATGTTTCCACGCATCTGCATTCCGGAAGCCCGAGGGGAGCGATGTGACGGACCCCAGGGCGCGAGGGCCGTCGAGGCTGTGCTGACCCCAGGCAAACTGAAGACACACAGTTCACCGGCCAAGCTCCCAGACACGCGCATACGCCACGGACTGAAGACGAACTGGGTGGCCATCGCGCCGTCGAGCCTGCCGCCGAGCACGTTGCAGGCAGTGCAGAACTGGGAGAAGTTGCGCTCCGAGGCGATGAAGAAGCGCGAAGAGTACACGCAGTGCGTGCGGGATCGGGCGCACGCCACGCACCGGGAGGTCAAGTTGAAGAACCGGGAGATCCGGCGCAAGATCGAGAAGCACATGGAGGAGATCCAGAAGGTCAAGATTCTGTACTAGGCATCGATTGGGGTGCAGATGGATGTATACGTATCATATTTCATTCGGCGGAGAGGGGCGGGGTCGGTGGATGTGCGGGTAGGAGGGTTAGTGGGGGAAGGGTCGTAAAGCTCGCTGGGTCTTGCATTGCACGCGGCCTCTTTTCTCTGTGTAGCATGCGCAGATGGACCAGCTGCGGTCCGCTTGTTCCTGCGCTTCAAGTACGAGGTACTGGCGATGGCAGCCATCGAATGCATCTCGCGCAAGAAAGCAGTGGGTGGGAACATGTGATCGGTCCAACTCGGACCCGAAGCTGGCACGATCTCATCGGTTTTCGTCACGCCGAATTTCGATATTCATAGGTGTCCATCCAACCCACGTTTCACCTCGACCACCATCGCCTCGTGCCGTCAAACCCCCCGGCACGCCTCGTTCGTCATACTCGCCCTCGACGTGCTCCACATCCCGTACTCGCTCGCCCTCTCCCCCAACACCCCGTCAGACCTGAACGCCATGTCCCACCTCGCCGGATCGAAGACATGGAAGGAGCTGTCCTTCCCGCCCATGAAGAGCGATCTGCTCCTGCGCGCTGCGAACGGCGAGGAGACGGAACGGGCGCCCGTGTGGGTCATGCGACAGGCGGGGCGGTATCTGCCTGGTGAGTTGCGCTGGCGCAGTGCGACGCCGATCGCTTGCGTCACGGCGTCGAACGACGCTTCGGAGTCTCTGGGCCGCAAGCAGGGTGTCCACTGCCTTGACCCCACCAGGCCTCTTCTCCCCTTCGACGTACCCGTCGGCGCTCCTGTCTTCCATGGTCGTGCTGCCCGAGCCGAGCGCCCGCTCACACCAGAATTCCTCGCCGTCCGAAAAGACCACTCATTCTTCGAATGCTGCCAGACACCGTCCATCGCGTCCGCCCTGACACTACAACCGATCGACCGGTACCCGGCCCTCGACGCCAGTATAATCTTCTGCGACATCCTCGTCATCCCGCAAGCCCTAGGCATGACGGTCTTGATGGAACCGTCCAAGGGCCCCGTGCTGCCCGAGCCGCTCGTGGACCCGTCGCACCTCGCCCGCCTGCGCAAAGACGTCGACGTCGACAGGGAGCTGGGATACCTCTTCGAGGCGATCACGCTCACCCGCCGGGGGCTCGACGGGCGCGTTCCATTGATCGGCTTTGTCGGCGCGCCCTGGACATTGATGGCTTATATGGTCGAGGGAGGAGGGAGCAAGACGTTCGAGAAGAGCAAGAGCTGGTTGTACAAGTACCCGGAGGACAGCAAGGCGCTGTTGACGCGGATCGCGGATGTCTGTGCGGATCTGCTCGTGGGGCAGGTGTTGGCTGGAGCGCAGGTGAGTCGAGGCCGTCTCGGTATCCATCCCAGCCCCCCCGCCCCATTCACATCCGACCTCTGACCGACCGTCCTCCCAGTCTTTCTCTCAGGAGCATATGGCCCCGGGTTCGCAGCTGGACCATCCGAGCCCACTTGGTCGCCAGATTACGACAAGACAAGCGCCTCGCGCTGACGCCAGATGCTCCAAGTCTTCGACTCCTGGGCCGGCGAGCTCACGCCACACCACTTCCAAACCTTCGCCCTCCCCGCCGCCTTGCACATCTCCAAGAAGGTCCACGCGGCGCTCGCGTCGCTCGGCCACCCCGGCGTCAAGATCACCTTGTTCCCGAAGGGAGTGCATGCCCCGTCCTCCCTTTCGCGCCTGTCCGACCCCGCCGAGACCGGCTACGCGACCATCGGCCTCGACTGGCAAGTCGACCCCGTCGAGGTCCGGTCCATCGTCGGGCAGCGGGTCAACCTCCAGGGAAACTTCGACCCGGTGGTCCTGTACGGCGGCAAGGAGGGCATCGAGGCCGAGGTGAAGCGCGTGTGTGGGCGGTTCAAGCAGGCTGGTGGCGGATGGATCGCGAACCTGGGCCATGGGATCACGCCGGGGGTCAAGCCGGAGGATATGGGCTGGTTCTTGGACTGCGTGCACAAGTACTCGGTCAGGGACTGAGAAGCGTGCTCTGACGGCGCGAAGGTGAAGCGTGGGGCGGGTGGAGCGCATGGTATACAGTAGGAGGCGCGGGGCAATACGCCGATCCGCCTTTGCGGGTCTGAAGGCCAGGGAGGGATGCGGCGAAAGGAAAGAAGCGATATGACGCACCTGCGGATGGCCGACGAAAAAGCCATAGACAGACGACCCATGCATCCCTCCACTCAGTCGTGTCCGGCGGTCGGCTTGTTTCCTTTGACAAATGCGAGCGGGGCAAAGACAGACTGGTGCGATGCTGCTGGCAGAATAATCCACTTCCCCAGCTGGCGAGCACAAGCACCAGCCAGCGCATGAAACCCATGCATGTCTTCTTACAGT
>Ga0308169_10003768_pt1 | contig 14558 bp, 26 predicted proteins | sample PhyBR1_2_FD_202139 | JGI IMG/M metagenome (GOLD analysis project Ga0308169, IMG submission 202139) | Phyllosphere microbial communities from UC Gill Tract Community Farm, Albany, California, United States - DLSLSB.R1 | ecosystem: Host-associated > Plants > Phyllosphere > Unclassified | place...
GGATGATGCGGCGGACAAGGCCGAAGGGCCTGGGATTAAAATGGAATATGGGGCCGGCGGGAGGGACGGAAGACGCACCGCCGATCAACGCCGACAGAAGGCCAAAACACGTGACTCGGATATGCCGTTTCTCACTGAACCGACACCCAGTGACGAACACTCGCAGGGCTCAAACCAAACCATCCACCTATCAAACGTAGTCATCTTTTACACGTCTTACCAACACCCAACTCTCACCTTATACCAACTTCCCCTTTACATCCTCGAGTCGACCGCCCCCTGAGCCAGGTCCACTAGAGGCAAACGAGACTCGCAAGACCCCCTTCCCCTCTTCATCTTGAAACCCTTGTCGATCGCACACGCCATGTTACGCGCGGTCCCCAGAAACCTGCGCCTGCCGCGATCCAGTGTCCAGGTCCGAGCGGTCTCCACCCTCTCCGCCCGGCATCCAGTCTTGGGATGCACTGCCTCGATAAAACGAGCGTACGCCACGGAAGCGCAGCCCCCTAGCCCGAACGATGTGTTCGCCAACGGCGCCAACACGTATTATGCCGAGGAGTGAGTGAAGCGCTTCCAGTTTGGTGCACGTGAGCTGAACGGCGCAGGATGTACCGACATTGGCGAGAGGACCCAAAGTCGGTTCACGTCTCGTGGGCGACCTACTTCTCCGGCCTGGACAAGGGCCTCCCCTCGTCTTCCGCTTACGCCCCCCCACCCGGATTCATCGGTGCTGATTCTGGCGTGCCGCAACCGGCGGACGGCAGCCCGAAGATGGACCTTCAGGGATCCGGAGATGTCACCGACTACCTGAAGGTGAGCGATGCGGTGGACCATCGTGATTAGCAGCTCAAGTCCAGGTGCAACTCCTCATCCGAGCGTACCAGGTTCGGGGCCACAACATGGCCAACCTTGACCCCCTCCACATCTCCGACGCCGATCTTGACGCCCGTATACCCCCCGAGCTCAAGCTCGACTACTACGGCTGGACCGAGCAGGACCTGAAGAAGGAGTTCAACATCAAGAGCGTCCTGCCGCGATTCGCCGATGTTGCTCCAGAGGGAAAGATGACTCTGGGTCAGATTATCGACGAGCTCAAGAAGATGTACTGTGAGTGGATGTGGTAAGGGTATCTGACCTGAGCTGACGGCAGGCCATCACATCGGTGTTCAATACGTCCACATTGTCGACCGAGGACAGTGCGAGTGGATCCGGGAACGAGTCGAGATCCCGTCTCAGTGGAATTACACCACCGAGGAGAAGCGAATGATCCTCGACCGAACGATGTGGTCTGAGCTCTTCGAGAAGTTCATTGCGTCAAAGTACCCCAACGAGAAGCGTTTCGGTCTCGAGGGCTGCGAGTCGCTCATCCCCGGTATGAAGGCGCTCATCGACCGATCGGTCGACGCTGGAGTCAAGTCGATCGTCATGGGTATGCCGCACCGAGGCCGACTGAACGTGCTCGGTAACGTCATCCGGAAACCCATCGAGGCTATCCTGAACGAGTTCGCCGGAAACGCCGACAAGGACGACTCTGGAGGAGGAGATGTCAAGTACCACTTGGGCGCCAACTACGTCCGACCCACCCCGTCGGGCAAGAAGGTCTCGCTTTCGCTGGTTGCCAACCCGTCGCACTTGGAGGCCGAGGACCCTATCGTTCTCGGAAAGACGCGAGCCATTCAGCACTTCGAGGGCGACGAGGGAACCGCCAACAACGCCATGGCCGTCTTGCTCCACGGTGATGCCGCCTTTGCTGGACAGGGTGTCGTCTACGAGACCATGGGTATGCACTCGCTCCTCAACTACGGTACCGGTGGAACGATCCACCTTATCGTCAACAACCAGATCGGTTTCACCACCGATCCCCGATTCTCCCGATCTACCCCGTACCCGTCTGATATCGCCAAGTCGATCGACGCCCCCATCTTCCACGTGAACGGAGACGACGTCGAGGCCGTCAACTACGTCTGCTGCCTTGCTGCGGACTGGCGAGCCAAGTTCAAGAAGGACGTGGTCATCGACATTGTCTGCTACCGACGATACGGACACAACGAGACGGACCAGCCGTCGTTCACTCAGCCCAAGATGTACAAGGCGATCCAGGAGCAGCCGACTGTCCTTTCCCTGTACACCGACCAGCTCGTCAAGGAGGGCACGTTCACCGAGAAGGAGATTGACGAGCACCGACAATGGGTCTGGGGCATGCTGGAGAAGGCATACGATGGTTCCAAGGACTACCAGCCGTCTCCCCGAGAGTGGCTCTCGTCGTCTTGGGAGGGATTCCCAACACCCAAGGAGCTCGCCGAGACCGTCATCCCTCACCACCCGACTGGAGCTGATGAACACACCCTGAAGCGCATCGGACAGGTCATCTCGTCGTTCCCCGAGGGCTTCACCCCGCACCGAAACCTGGCGCGAATCATCAACACCCGAGGAAAGACCGTTGCCGAGGGCAAGAACATCGACTGGTCTACCGCTGAGGCGCTCGCTTTCGGTACGCTCTGCCTCGAGGGCACGCACGTCCGAATTTCCGGACAGGATGTCGAGCGAGGTACCTTCTCTCAGCGACACGCTGTTGTGCACGACCAGGAGAACGAGTCGACCTACGTCGCGCTTAAGCACCTCGGAAGCGAACAGGGCTCATTCACTGTCACCAACTCGCATCTGTCCGAGTTCGGTACCCTTGGATTCGAGCTGGGTTACTCGCTCGTCTCGCCCAACAGTCTGACTATCTGGGAGGCGCAATTCGGTGATTTCGCCAACAACGCCCAGGTCGTCATCGACCAGTTCATCGCTGCCGGTGAGCGCAAATGGCTGCAACGCACCGGTCTCGTCATGAACTTGCCGCACGGATACGACGGACAAGGCCCCGAGCACTCGTCTGGTCGAATCGAGCGTTTCCTGCAGCTGTGTGACGACGAGCCGCGAGTGTACCCTACCCCCGAGAAGCTCGACCGACAGCACCAGGACTGCAACATGCAGGTTGTGTACCCCACGACACCGGCCAACTACTTCCACGTCCTCCGACGACAGAACAAGCGAGAGTTCCGCAAACCGCTCATCCTCTTCTTCTCCAAGGCACTGCTGCGACACCCGCAGGCCCGATCCACCATCGAGGACATGACGGGCGACACGATCTTCCAGCGATACCTCCCCGACGCGCACCCGGACAACCTCGTCGCGCCCGAGAAGATCCGCCGACACATCCTTTGTTCCGGACAGGTGTACTACCAGCTCATCAAGGAGCGTGAGGAGAAGGGTCACAACGACGTAGCCATCTCGCGAGTCGAGCAGCTCAGCCCGCTGCCTTACGACCTCATCACGCCCCACCTGGACAAGTACCCCAACGCCGATCTTGTTTGGGCGCAGGAGGAGCCGCTCAACAACGGAGCATGGACTTACGTCCAGCCCCGGTTGATCACGGCGCTGAAGGAGACGGAGCACCACAAGGGCAAGGTCCCCATCTACGCGGGACGAAAACCGAGCAGCTCGGTCGCTACGGGTTCGAAGAACTCGCACAAGGCTGAGGTGGCCATGATCAACGAGATGGCGTTCTCCGCTTCCGAGTAGAGGGTAGAGGCGAGAGGCTTGGGATGAGATGCGTGGGGTGATCTGGAGGCTCACAGAGACGAGAGCGTTGGTGGCCAGGAAGTGGTACATCCGAGGAGGAGTCATATTTAGTGTGTGTATGATACCGTCTGCATTTCGAACATCCGGAAAGATACATGCATTCAGCAATGATTCGCACAAAACCGTTCTGCGCAATATAATCAACGGGACACGCGAGAATCCGACGTGAAGCCTCGTGGCATGGTCAATGTGAGCCCGTATCGGGGTCGACGTACGGTGGCGGGTTGGGAGGAGGGAGGCCGTGAGGTGGTCGTCCTGGGCGGAACATGTTGCGGTGCTGAGTGGCGTGCAGTAGCGTCGTGACGTTGGCGGGCGACTGACTGTCTGTGCGTGGGAGCAAAGCCAGCGACGCGATGGAAGGCTGAGCGCTTTGTGGGTCGAGGTGCCAGAACATATATATCGCGATGGGGTCTTCGAGGACCAATCGGAAGGTCCTTCGCACTGTATAACGTGGAGCGGGCATACAAAGGAGGTTCTCGAGCACTAGAGTGTGGAGGGGTGCATATACTGCATGTCACGCGTCTGATGAGCCTGATGGGGTGAATGACGCCTGGACAAGGACACGATGAAGGGAAGTGAAGGAATTTACAGTAGTGTTGAAGCCCAGAGCGATTGCTGATTGACTGGCCGAGGATGCTTGACAGAGATGATCCTCCTCGGTCTCTTGTACTTGTCACGCACAGCTCGCACTCTCGCTGCTCGCCTCGCACGATTGACCAACACCAACGCCGTAATAACTGACTGTGATAGCATCGCCCATACGAATAGAGGTGCCGCAGCATCCACAGAGCAATGTCTGAAGCCTCTTTCTCCGAGCCGACCATCCCTTCTGTTCCGCGACCGGTCATTGGGCATTGCCGAGCCTGAGAGGGGATCGTCCGGACCTGTTTGCAGGCTCGAGATCGCAAGACGGACCGCATTGGATTCCGTAATTTCATCACCATGCATTGACGCCTGCCCATATCCCTGGTCGTACTCTCCGTCCACTTCACAGCGGCTCTCACAGAATAGAGCCCCTTGCAGACTGCTCATCCTCCCCGAGCGGCTCCACCGGTTTCCGGCCCGTCCACCTATCACTTCTTGCCCTTCTTCTTCTTTCCTCCTCCGCCTGCTCCACCCGACGCAGCCGCCTGCGTCGTGCTTCCCTGCGTCATGCCCGTGCCCATACTCAAGTTCTGTCCCTTCTTCTTGCTCATCGCCGCGACGTAAGATGCCCGTTGTCGGAGGGGCAACCACCTGTCGGGCTATCTGTCAGCCATCCGCCTCGCGCGTCCGCATCACATCACTCACATCACCCGAGAACGGCTTGCTGTCGGAAGCACCCTTCGGCAGCTTGTGTTTCCGTTTCTTCGACGCTGTTTGCTCCGTCTTGACGGTCTTGGCGGGCGCAGCAGCCGCGGCCTTCTTGACCCCCTCTACACCGCCAGTCGCCCAGCCCGTAGGCAGCGACGGGACGTAAGTCTCCAGGTCCGCTTCCGTGGGGACGTGGGCGGAAGCCGCGCCTGACAAGTCGGCTGGCGGCGGGGCGTGCAGGTATGAGCTGTACCCGTGTGACTCAAAGTCGATGTGTGCGGAGGTAGCGGTGAGGTTCTCGATGATGTCCGGGTACTCGGCCGAGGACTATCGTGAGCGAAGATCAGCGAGGCCGCCGGTCAGCTCACCGAGTTGGAGCTTGCCAGCAGACCGTCGTATATCTCTTGAGCTTTCTGATACTCTCCCAGTCGATACCGCTGCCGGTCAGCTCATGTTCGGGCACAGCCCGCTGTCCGGCATAGCAAGCCGCCGCGCGCTGACGGTCGACTCACGATCTGCGCCTCGAGGTGCTGCTGCTTTCTTCCAGAAGAGCCAAGTTTCGTCAACACCTCCAGCGATTCCTTCTCGCGGTGTAGCCGGTACAAGCAATACGCCTTCTCAAAGTCCAGGGGTGAAGAAGTCGGAGGGGAATCCAGCAGAGCGAGGGCCGAAGCATAGTCGTCCGTGTCGAGGTGTAGGAATAGCAACGTCTGGAACGCTGCGGTTGACGTGGAGTCCAGGTTGAGAACTGCAATCAGTCATGTTTTGATACAAGCCCTCTCAACATACTCTTCCTGCACGTCTTTTTGGCATTGGCGAGGTGTCCCTCGTTGATCTGGTCCGTCAGGCCCCGGTATAGCTTGGGCAGTCGTTCTGCGGCGGGGCGGGGCGGCTTGGGCTTGAAGGGCGTCTTGGCATTGTTGGCCTTGGAGGTCGAGGTCGTGTTCCGTTGCGGAGGCATCGTGAAGGGTACGTATTTGTGCCTTGTGAGTCTTGAGCGCAGATGAGACGGGCTGTGGTGGGACGGGTACCGGTGTAGTTGCGCATATGAATTGTCAGTCTCACCCCCATGCCCTCGACGGTGTGTTAGTCACAACTTCGGTCTTGGCCGAAGCAGTTCAACCGATTCGCCACCCGTATCCCGCCGGAAGGCATGTGCCAAAGTGAGACGATGGTTGATATGACGCATGACCCGCTCATTCTCATTCTCTGCCTCTTGATGGGCTTACCTCTGCGTGCGAATGGGTTCCCCTCGTCCTACATTCCCAATCACCGTATGATAATCAGATAGTGTACATGTTAGCATTCACTTAATCCGCTGCACCTCACAACATGTCATCGTCGGTACGCGTTCGCCCGAACGAGAGTCATCACCTGCCATCGCTCACATACGCTTCCCCCCCGCCGAGCGGAGGAAACACGACCCAGGCCGGACCTTCATACGAGACATACATCGCTCAGACTACCTCAGAATCTCTCAAACCACCACGCCCAAGCCGATCACGGCATCTCCGCCCATGGTCGTTCAGCGCTCGAGTCACGCGTTCCGATACAGAGGCGAACGTGTCCAAACTGGCGCCCCCCGGACAAGCGTCCGTCAACGGCAGTGGTGGCCCGGGCAGGAGCGGCACACCCACAGACGAAGAGATATTGAAGTCGTATGACCGACTTCAGGTGGCAGATCAACCTCCGCCTGTTCCACAACGCCCGCGTCTGACTTCACCGCACCGCCGGGGCGGCAGAGGACGGTGGTCAGATAGCGACGATGAGGATCACGAGCCGGACGCTTATAGCTGGGTGGATCCCAGTGTTGTGGGATCGGACAAGCCGCAGCGAACTGTGCGTGGCCTTTGGGCTTCTCAGTACATTGAAACTGACGAATAGCCAATGGCTCGGCGACAGTCCTACTCGGAACCGCCTAGCCCGATCGGCACAGCTTCACGAGCAATTCGAGCGGCCTCGAGGCAGCCCGTCCGCATTCCGCCTTCTCCGACACAGGTGGGTCGCGCTGGGCTTGTAGGGGTTCTGCCCCTCGGTTCTGTGCTGATACAACAGCAAAAACCTTCCCGGCCCGTAATGATATCCCAAGCGGATTCATACAACATGTTGCTGGCGTATCACAAGTCCACATCGTCCCACTCTTCCGCCTCACAGTCCATCTCGCCTATCGTATCGCCGTTCACTTCGTCAGACGGTGTGACGGGTGGACTCGCCGATCCCGAATGGCACGACCTAGTCGATCCGTCGATCCGCGAGGTGCTGGGTTCGAAGGAGATGAAGCGGCAGGGCCTGTGGTGGGAACTGATCAAGGGTGAGGTAGAGTATGTCCGGGACCTGAGGGTTTTATGTCAGGTGGGCGGATCGCCTTGCAGTAACCCAGATGCAGCTGACCGGCAGGGCATCATTGAACCCATGCGAACACACCAGCCTCCCTTGATCTCCCCGGAAACCCGGCTACATGCTTTCGTGAATGAGGTGTTTAGCACGATACCCGATATATTCGTCTTGCAGGAGAAGATGCTGGAGCGGTTACTTGAGCGCCAAAGACTTGAATGGCCCATTGTGAGCCATAAGCCCCGACATGCGTGCACAGTTGACAATAGATCACTTCGGCCACGGACATCTTACTGCGGACATACCTGGAGGGAGTTGATTTGTATGAGACGGTGAGTCAATCGACCGGCAATCGACGAGACGGTGAGCTCATCAGCAGTACATGAAGAACTTCCCGTTTTCCGAGACGAGGGTCAAACGAGAATGCAGAGATAATCCTTTGCTTGCAGCATTCTTGCAGGAGAAGAACACACCAGAACTGACTGGTCGTCGCGATATCGTGAGTCCAAGACCATGCTTGTTTTGCCGGTCTAAGCTCACGGATAGTCAGTCTTCCTTTCTCGCCCGGTTTCTCGGCTACCTCGAGTCCTCCTACTTCTTGAGGCAATCGACCGACATACTGCCGACGATCACCCTGATCATGAGGAGATCCCAACCGTCAGGTCTGTACTGGAAGCAGCGCTCAAGTCAACTCAAGTGAGCTCTTGGAGACGGGCATCTTCATTCCTGTCTAATGTCAGCCTGGAATCGAAAGCGCCGAGGCCAAGATCAGCTTGTGGAATATCGGCGAGAAGCTCATGTTCCGTCGCGGCGAGATCATCGAGGTGGATATTCCGGAGCCCAAGCGGACGCTGGTGCATTCAGGATATGTTTTCCGACGGGTGCGGAGCGAGACGAACTGGCATGGCTGGTGAGCTTGGCGAGGTTGTTCTGACAGTGAGCTCACGACAGGCAAGATCTACATGCCATCCTCATGGACAACTATTTTCTGCTCACCAGGGACGAGGAGCAAGGAGGCAGGCACATTGTCGTCTCTCGGGTGAGCTAGCCTTGTTGCAACGATTGCACCCCTAAGGTCAGCCGATACACATCGACTTCCTGGAGCTCGTATCGGCCGATGGGGTCCCCGAACGGCGACACGACTACATCAATCAAGTCCGTCGAAAGAACAGCGGCACCCCGCGGGACGGGCCGTTCTTCCCCGAGCGACTCATGTACCCTTTCAGCATCGCGCTGCGAGCCGGCGCGAGCAGCAAGACATACACGCTGTGTGTCGCGTCGCAGGCAGCTCGGGAGCAGTGGAAGGAGAAGATCGAGAACGCAAAGGCGCTCAGACGATACGACATTGAGAGTAACCGCACCTTCGCTATACATACGATCTACCTTCCACCCGAGATCAATCTGCCCGGTTTGAGGGCCGCCGATACCTTCTCGTGGCTGGGCCGGGAGACGGTGGTCGTTGGCGCTGGCAGGTCTATCTGGTTTGGATGGCGGCGAGATTCGCAGAGTGAGCCCCTAGCCAGCGACTCGGTGGCGCAGAAGCTGACTAGAAGCGTATCGCGAGATCGTTCGTTTCTCTGCCCCGCAGACCGTCACGACTGTGACAGTCGTGCCCGATTTTGGGTGGCTGCTGGCTGTCGTCCGCGGAGGCTTGGTCGCTTTCAACTTGCGGGAGATCGTTCCAACACATGAACCGTCGACTTGGTCAAAGGCGACGCGGAGTGCCGGTGTGGAGCTCAGCGCGCCGGAGCTGGAGGTGGGACTGGTCAGGGTTGGGACGACCAAAGGCCGACTTCTCGGTGAGCTTCCGGCGTCATGTCTGCAGTACAGCTCACGCCAGTGGTCCATGCTTCTTATATTAGGTAGATCCGCAGCCCCAGCAACTCGTGATGTGGCTGATGGGTAGCCGAAGTAACCATACCCTGCTCACTTTCGAGGAGCCTCTCCACGCGTCCTCCACAGATTTGCACGACCCGCGCTCTTCGTTCCGCCGCTTCGCGCAGCTCACCGTGCCCGGCTTCGCCTCGGAAGTAGGCTTCTTCCGCCAGACGATTTCGATCGTCACGGAAAAGACCTTCATCGTTGCCGAACCAGGCAACACGAGCTTCAATGTCATCCCCGTCCTACCTACGTCCATCTCGCCCAGCAGCCGCGTGGCGCGCATGACGAGCCAAGCGAAGCCCAAGGCGATGTACCAGATTGCCGAAAACGAGTTTCTGCTCGTGTACGACTGGGGCGGGTGTTTCACGACGAGGTGTGAGTTGTGCCTGGAACAGTGAGACAGGTATGCGTACGGCGCTGACGCCAGACGGGGAGATCAGTCGGGCTGGCGCGTACATGAGGTGGAACCTCACCCCCTCATATGTTGCGTTCCGGCCGCCGCACCTGTTGCTTTTCGATGAAGACGGAGGGAGAGCAGAGGTCAGGCATGCCAGCACGGGCAAGGTGATCGAGGTGGTCGAGTGGAGGGGCATGAAACCGCTCAGGCTAACGCGCGCCGAGCAGGGCGTGCTGGCCATCAGCCCGAATGGTCTGGTCGAGGTCGTTGAGGTGTGTGGGGTGTTGACTGTCCTTGCGGAGCTGACGCCCAGACCGTCGCGTTGTGATGTTTTGCTTGACGATATACACGCTGGGCGCCTGATCAGGTCTCATCTGTGTCGACGGTATGCCTTGTGACGTTATCTGTACTTTGACCTGTCTGGATAGTATTTGTATTGCACGCCTGATGACATCTTATGACGCGAGCATACGAGAACGGACGAAATGCCTCAGAATGACTCGTCTCCCCGGTACTGCTCAGACCCGTTGCTGATGGTCTAAGATGCATACACAGCGTGGTCCAATCTTCTACCAACTCTTCATCACCACGCAACCGCGCGCTCGTGCTGGATCCTCGGCGCCGTCGCATAGTCTACAGCAACCCCTTGAACCTCTCCATGGCCTGCGTGAGAGCCTCAATCTCCGCATCGAACTTCTCGAGCTTCTCGGCGTTCGAAGCCCGCACCTCGGGCTTGACGGTCGTCTCGTAGTTGTTCTGCTGCGTGACCTTGAAGACCTTCTCCTTGTTCGCCAGTGCGAGCTGCGACTTCTTCTCCAGCTTCTCAATCTCCGCCTTGGCGTCCACCTTGCCCTGCACGGGGATATGCACGTTGATCTCGGCCGTGACGGTCTCGGTGCCGCATCCATGCGGGACGTCCGAGTCGTTGGAGATAAACGTCGCGGTACCACACCCCTTCGTGAGGGCGATGATGATGGCCTCTTGGGTCTCGAGCATCGCCTTCTGCTCGACGTTCTTGGCCTGGATGATCACTGCCGTCAGCCCAACTCGTCCTGCAAGTGTGTTCGGTACGCACCGGTGATCTTGTCCTCGAGGGTCTTGCCGTTCGTCGGGAGGTTGTACAACCCAACAATCGATCGCGCAGCCTTGATGACTTCGTTGACAAGGTCAAAGTCGTTCAGCGCCTGCGGGAAGTCCTGCTCCGATCGCCACTCGGGGAACTGGGAGATCATGATCGACTCGGTCGTGTCCTCCGGTCGGCGCGGCAACCGCTGCCACAGATCCTCCGTCACGAACGGCATGAAGGGGTGCAGGAGCTGGAGACCAGCCTCGCACGCCGTGTACAGGGTGTTCTGCGCAGAGAGCTTCTCCGGCGAATCGACGTTGGCCTCGAATAGCGGCTTCGTGGCCTCGATGAAGACGTCGCACAAGTCGTACAGGAAGAAGGCGTATGCGGCGGTCGAAGCGTCGGAAAAGTCTCGGGACTCGAGCTTCTCGTTGACGGCTGCGGTGGCGATGTTGAGCTTGTGGAACAGCCACTTCTCGACAAGCGACTCCTTGCCTGTTGGCTGCAAGTCAGCAACGCCGCCTGAGCCGGACATTCAAACTGACCAGGGCCGACTTGTTTGGGACGAATGAGCTCTGTTGTCGCTTGCCCTCGAGCGTGACGAGGTCCATTCGGAACAGACAGAACTTGGTCGCGTTCCAGAGCTTGTTGCAGAACTTTCGGTACCCCTCGACTCGGCCAATTTCCATGTTGATGTCTCGGCCTGCCCATCAGTGTGACTCATGACTGCGTGTCTGTCAACTCACCTCCCGATGTGTAGTTGGCGAGGGTGAATCGCAGAGCATCGGTACCACATTGGGGGATACCCTTGGGGTAGAGCTTCTTCTGGCCATCCTCCGCCTTCTTGATCTCCGCCTCGGGCAGGTTGCCCATCCTCAAGTCGGCCGCCAGCTTCGCCAAGTTCTGACCGGTGATGACATCCGTCGGGTCAATGACGTTTCCGAGCGACTTCGACATCTTCCTGCCGAACGCATCTCGGACCATTGGGTGGCAGAAGACCTCCTTGAACGGCATCTTTCCGGTGATTTGGTTGCCGAAGAAGACCATCTTGGCGACCCAGAAGAAGATGATGTCCCAGCCCGTCTCGAGCACGGAGTTGGGGTAGAAGTGCTCCAAGTCCTTGGTCTACTCATCAGCGAACGGGTCCGCACACAAAGGCGCCAACTCGCCTGGTTCGGCCAGCCGAGCGTAGAGAATGGCCAGAGAGCAGACGAGAACCAAGTGTCCAGGACATCCTCGTCCTGCTCCAACGTGTATTTTCGTCCGTTTGCCCGCTTCTGCGCCTCAACTTCCGCATCCTCCAGCGATCGGGCCACGATCCAGTTGTCGTTGTTCGCAGTCTTCCCGTCAGTTTCTTGTGCATACCCTAGTCACTCATTGACTCACGTCAGTGAATTCGCCCTCGAACTTGAGAAGGTATGCCGGGCAACGGTGACCCCACCACAGCTGCCGGGAGATACACCAGTCCTGCATGTTCTCCATCCATCGAATCCACTCGTTGTGCGAAGTCTTCGGTTTGATCTCGAGCTCACCCGCCAACGTTCGCTGCCGGTCAGCGCGGGCGGTCGAGAGCGCACGCTCCAGCTTACCTGAAGAGCTTCCTCTGCCATCGGCTTGGTGCTGACCCACCACTGCGGTTTCAGGATCTGCTCGACGACATCGCCGGAACGCCTTGAAATCAGTCGTCTGTTCACATTATAACCGAAGCACTCACGAGCAGATGGGGATCTGCATCGGGTTGTCGTTTTGCTCAACAAACAGCCCCTTGTTCTTCAAGTCCTGGATGATCTTGTTCCTGATGTGGAACCGTCGCATGCCCTATACGGTCAGGCAATGCACGCGAGAATACCCAAAGTGGTACGACTTACCTTGTACTCCCCGGCGTTCTCGTTGTACGTGCCATCGTCGTTCATCAAGCTGATGAACTCGAGGTTGTTCCGTTGTCCACACTCGAAATCGTTCGGGTCGTGCGCCGGCGTGATCTTGACGGCACCGGTACCGAACTCCATGTCGACGGTGATGCTGTCCGTGATGATCGGGATGCGACGACCGTTGAAGGGGTGAATGACGAATTTGCCGTGGAGATGCTTGTATCGCGGGTCATCCGGATGGACGGCAACAGCGGTATCTCCTAGCATCGTCTCTGGTCGCGTCGTGGCGACAATGATCTTCTCGTCTGCCGTTAATTTAGCACGGGGTATTGATCCGGTGGACACACCTGAGTTCTCGATTGGGTAAGCGAAGGACGTGATGACACCGAACTCGAATCGCTCCTTCGGGTCGTAGCCCTTAACGTTGAGCAATGTTCGCCCCGTGAGTTCCTTCTGGTCGACCTCAATGTTGGACAGCGACGTGTTCAGGTAGCAACACCAATTGACAAGTCGGTTCGCTCGGTACAGCAAACCCTTCTCGTGCAGGAGGCAGAATGTCTCTCGGACCGCTTTGCTCAAGTTCTGAGATCAGCTCCGTGCTCTAGAGGCATTTCTTGATCCACACCCACGTCGTCCATCGTGAAAGCGACTCGGTCCCAGTCGAAAGATCCTCCCAATCTCTTCATCTGTGCCGTGATCTTCTCTTGGTACCTGGCGTAAGCTGGGTCCTTCGTAGGCGCTACTCGGCTCACGAGTCCTTCCACTGCCAGACCCTCTTCAAGAACTCCTCCCGTCCGTAGTGATGTCTCGAGTGGCCCTCCGTCTTCAACAATCGCTGCTCGACAACGGCTTGAGTGGCGATACCGGCATGATCGTAACCCGGGACCCAGAGGACGGTATATCCCTGCATTCGCTTCCTGTATTGTCAACTACCGGCCATTCCCGGAGTTGACTCTGCTTACCAACGGATCATAGTGTCCTCCAGCGAAACGGTCAACGCATGTCCGATGTGCAAGTTACCCGTGACGTTCGGCGGGGGGAAAGCGATGTTGAAAGTTCCCTTCGGCAATGGCTCCCCGTTCTCCTGATACCGGGGCTTGAAGAATCCCTTCGCCTGCCACCAATCGTAGTGTGCCGCCTCGACCTGGATCGGGTCGTATCCGGTCGCTGGCAAGTCACCCGACACATCTGGCATCAGCAACCACGCGCCTGATCTTCGTCTACTGTCTCACCCTTCTTCTCTCCTGGCGGTGTCGTGTTCACAAACTCCTCGACGGGCGCAACCTCTTTCTTCTCCTTCTCCTTCTTCTCCTTTTTAGCGCCCGATGAAGCTGCAGTCGGGGCCACAGCCTTGACGGCTTGCTTAGCGAGCTTCTCCAATCGCTTGGCCTCCTTCTTGGCTGTTTATGAGCTCATGGCTCTCACCCGAACTCGAGACATAGCTCACCGCCTTTCTTGGACTGCTCAGCCGGGGCCGCTCCGTCCTCGCCCGTGCTCGCGGCGGGCTTAGCCTCTGCCTTCACAGCGTCGGACGAAGCGGGGTTGGCCTGCTCGGCAGGGATGGGAATGACCTCCGACTCCTTGGTGACGGCGTCGGCCATGTTGCTGCTGATTCTGCTGGTGTGGAAGCGTAAAGTGGAGGTGGGTTGAATGATATTCGGACGGTCAATGAGCCGATACGAGAGGTAATGCAAGCTTCTTCGAGTCGAGCTCAACAATCGCATGCACTCGTATCCTTCAACTTGGCCGTATCGAGTGCTGGCAGGGAGCTAGGAGAGATGAGGGGTGGTGAATCAAAGGACAATCAATGGCCTATGCTATCGTCGAGTCGAGGCGCACCCGGGGAGCCATATGGCTTCTCGACTTTTGCGGGCGGGGATTGATACCCGATGACGTGGCATTTGTAAGGTTGCCCCGCATTGATCGCGTCGCTCTTCGGGGACAGTGTAGCGACGATGGCAGGCGTCATTGTTATTGTACGCCCTCGCTCATCCACAACTCTCACCACGTCCATAGCAGCTTCATCGACAAAGTGTTCCAAGCCGGACCCCAGAGCATAAAGAGTCTCGTCGTTTTCCGATGATATCGG
>Ga0308169_10003769_pt1 | contig 14556 bp, 9 predicted proteins | sample PhyBR1_2_FD_202139 | JGI IMG/M metagenome (GOLD analysis project Ga0308169, IMG submission 202139) | Phyllosphere microbial communities from UC Gill Tract Community Farm, Albany, California, United States - DLSLSB.R1 | ecosystem: Host-associated > Plants > Phyllosphere > Unclassified | place...
ACGGTGCCCGGGAAGCGCAGCAGGAACTGCTCCAGCCACTCGACCGATTCGGCGTCCAGGTGGTTGGTCGGCTCGTCCAGCAGCAGCATGTCGGGCTTGGAGAGCAGCAGCTTGCACAGCGCCACGCGGCGCTTTTCACCGCCGGACAGCACGCCGACTTTCGCATCCCACGGCGGCAGGCGCAGCGCATCCGCCGCCATTTCCAGCTGCAGGTTCAGGTTGCCGCCGTCGGCCGCGGCGATGATCGATTCCAGGCGCTCCTGCTCCTTGGCCAGCGCGTCGAAATCGGCGTCCGGCTCGGCATAAGCGGCGTACACGGCTTCCAGCTTGGCTTGCGCTTCGAAGGCTTCGCCCAGGCCGGATTCCACTTCCTGGCGCACGGTTTTTTCGGGATCGAGCTGCGGTTCCTGCGGCAGGTAGCCGATGTTCAGGCCCGGCATCGGGCGCGCTTCGCCCTGGATGTCGGTGTCGATGCCGGCCATGATTTTCAATAAGGTCGACTTGCCGGAACCGTTCAGGCCCAGCACGCCGATCTTCGCGCCCGGGAAGAAGGACAGCGAGATATCCTTGAGGATCTGGCGTTTCGGTGGGACGATCTTGCCCACTCGGTTCATGGTGTAGACGTAATTGGCCATTGTTATCGCGCTTCGGTGTGAATTGAGGACGACAGGATACTTAAAATTCGGGGTCAGAGCAGGAATTTCGTTGCGATGACTTGCGTTTCGCTCGCGGGCGCCGGCGAAAGGGGCAAAAAGCGTGCTCTGACCCCGAATTTTCTGAAAAGCGTGCTCTGACCCCGAATTTTTAAGCGAGCTGCGGGCGTCTGAGCAGCCCTTCCAGCGCGAACAGCACCAGCGCGATCCAGATCAGCGCGAAGCCGACCAGGCGCTCGGCCGTGAAGCTTTCGTGGAACAGCCACACGCCGAGCATGAATTGCATGGTCGGCGTCACGTACTGCAGGAGGCCGAGCACGGACAGGGGAATCCGGCGCGCGGCGCCGGCAAACAGCAGCAGCGGGATCGCCGTGACCGGTCCGGCCGCCATCAGCAGCAGGCGGGTCGTGTTGGACGGGGTGTTGATGAATGCGTTCTGGCCGTGGGCGGTCAGCCAGGCCGCGTAGGCAGCCGCCAGCGGGAACAGCACCATGGTCTCGAACGACAGCCCTTCCAGAGCGCCGAGCGGGGCGATCTTGCGCATCAGGCCGTAGCCGCCGAAGGAAGCCGCGAGCGATAGCGCGATCCAGGGAATCGTTCCTGCCTGCCAGGTCAGCCAGGCCACGCCGAGCGCCGCCACCGCGATCGCCAGCCACTGCGGCCGCCGCAGCCTTTCCTTCAGCAGCAGGTAGCCGAACATGATGTTGACCAGCGGGTTGATGAAGTAACCCAGGCTGGATTCGATCACATGGCCGTTGTTGACGGCCCAGATATAGATCAGCCAGTTCACGCTGAGCAGGCAGGCCGAGGCCACGAACACGCCCAGCACGCGCGGCTGGCGCGCCAGCCTGAGCCAGTCCCATTGGCGCCGCACGGCCAGCACGATCAGCAGGAACAGCAGCGACCAGATCATGCGGTGCGCCAGGATCTGCAGCGGCGGCACCTCGTCGATGGCATGAAAGTACAGCGGGAAGAGGCCCCAGCACAGGAAGGCGAGGGCGGCGGACAGGATGCCGGTTTGCATGGACGTTCGATAAATACGCGGCCGGTCATTATCCCTTATTTTGATTCAAGGTAACGCGCGCCGATCCGGTCCGGGACGCGGCAGACTGTCGACTCGGCTTTGAGAGCGGTAAAAATCCTGTAAAAAATGGAGGTCGTATCAGGCATGACGCTTGTTATTCCTTGCTGCTTATTCTATTGTGCAACGCGTCATAACAACCAAACGGTGACACCTTGACGTCACAACACAAGAAAAGTGGCCTCGCCGGCCTGACCCTGGCTGCGGTCGGCATCGTCTACGGCGACATCGGCACCAGCCCGCTGTACACGCTGAAGACCATCTTCGATCCCGTGCACGGCCTGCAGCTGAACACGCCCAACCTGCTCGGCATCGTGTCCCTGATCTTCTGGGGATTGACGATGATCGTCTCGCTCAAATACGTGACGCTGATCCTGCGCGCCGACAACCGCGGCGAGGGCGGGATCATGGCGCTGATGGCGCTGGCGCTGAATTCGGTCGGTATCCGCTCGCGCTGGCACTACGTGCTGATGATCCTCGGCGTGTTCGGCGCCACCATGTTCTACGGCGACAGCGTGATCACCCCGGCGATCTCGGTCTTGAGCGCGATCGAAGGCCTGGAAGCGGCGGCGCCCGGGCTGGAAAAGTATGTGGTGCCGCTGACTATCATCGTGCTGCTCGGCCTGTACAGCGTGCAGCGCCACGGCACGGCCGGCATCGGCCGATTGTTCGGACCGGTCATGGTGGTCTGGTTTGCCGTGCTGGCGGTGATGGGCGTCATCAACATCGTGAAAGCGCCGGTGATCCTGCACGCCCTGAATCCCCTGCATGCCTTCGAATTCATGTTCCGCGAGCGCCTGATCGCCTTCGTCGCGCTGGGCGCCGTGGTACTGGCTTTCACGGGCGCCGAAGCGCTGTACGCCGACATGGGCCACTTCGGCAAGAAGCCGATCCGCGCGGCCTGGTTCCTGATCGTGTTCCCGGCGCTGGCGCTGAACTACCTGGGCCAGGGCGGCCTCCTGATCACCCATCCGGACGCGCTCGAGAACCCCTTCTTCCGCCAGCTCGGCAGCTGGGCCGTGTTGCCGCTGGTGCTGCTGTCGACCGTTGCGACCGTCATCGCGTCGCAGGCGACCATCTCCGGCACCTTCTCGATGACCAAGCAGGCCATCGCCCTCGGCCTGTTGCCGCGCATGCGCGTGATGCACACCTCGGAAAGCGAGATCGGCCAGATCTACATCCCGGCCGTGTGCTGGCTGCAGTTGGCCGCGGTGCTGGCGGCGGTGGTCGGCTTCGGCTCGTCCGAAAAACTGGCGGGCGCCTACGGCATCGCGGTCACGGCCACCATGTTCATCACCACCTTCCTGACCTTCTTCGTGGTGCGCTACCGCTGGCACTTGCCGCTGTGGGTCTGCATCGGGTCCACCGGCTGCTTCATGGTGATCGACGCGATGCTGTTCTCGGCCAGCACCCTCAAGCTGCTGCACGGCGGCTGGTTCCCGCTGGTGATCGGCACTGTCCTGCTGACCATCATGCTGACCTGGAAGCGCGGCCGCGAGCTGGTGTTCGAGAACCTTCAAAAGCACGCGATCCCGCTCGACGACTTTCTGGAGTCGCTGTTCGTCGGGCCGCCCATGCGGGTACCGGGCACCGCCATTTTCCTGCGCGGCGAGACCGACGGCGTGCCGCATGCGCTGCTGCACAACCTGCTGCACAACAAGGTGCTGCACGAGCGCGTCGTGTTCCTGACCGTGCGCATCCGCGAGGAGCCCTACGTGCCGACCATCGAGCAGGTCGAGGTGGTGGAGCTGGGCCACAACTGCTTCCAGCTGAACGTCTATTACGGCTTCAAGGACGAAGCCAACATCCCCACGATCCTGCACCTGTGCATGGGCAAGGGCCTGGAGTTCGAGATGATGGAGACTTCCTTCTTCATCGCGCGCCAGACCGTGATCTCGGTGCCCGGCACCGGCATGGCGACCTGGCGAGAACACCTGTTCGTGCTCATGCAGCGCAACGCGCGCACGGCGGCCGACTACTACCAGATTCCGGCCAACCGGGTGATCGAGCTAGGCACCCAGGTCGAGATCTAAGCATCAGAAGCGCATCATTACAAAGCTGAGACAAAACTCGCACAGACGCTTGCAGGCCGCTTCGGTAAGGTTCCGGTTTTACCAGTTCTGCAAGGACCATCATGCGATTTTCTCTTCCCCTGGCCGTGGCCTGCGCCGCCATCCTCAGCCTGTCCGCCTGCGGTGGCGGCGGTGGTGACGCCAGCGGTCCGGCCGTCGTCGTCAGCAGCCCGGCCGCGCTGAAGACCACCGACACCGTGGTCGGCACCGGCCCGGAAGCCACCCCCGGCGCCCGCGTGCAGGTCAACTACACCGGCTGGCTGTACAACGCCACCGCCAGTGACTTCAAGGGCACCAAGTTCGACGCCTCCACCGCCGGCAAGCCTTTCGCCTTCGTGGTCGGCGCGGTGAATACGAATGAATCGGCAATCGCCGGCTTCAGCCAGGGCGTGCAGGGGATGAAGGTGGGCGGCAAGCGCACCATCCTGATCCCGAGCGGCCTGGGCTACGGCACCCAGGGCGTGCCCGGCGTGATCCCGGCAAATTCCGGCCTGGTGTTCGAGGTCGAGCTGGTCAAGGTGTGCGGCAGCGCGGCCTGCTGACGCATCACCGTTTTACGCCCGTTTTTATTCCCTAAGCGCCAGCGCCGGGCGGATGCGCACCGCCGCCAGCGTGTGGCGCAGCGTGGAAGCCAGCGTCACCAGGCCGGCCACGATGAGCGCCGCCACCAGCGTCCACAGGCCGATCGGCGCGTGTTCGTTGAACGGCGCCAGATAGCGCTGGGTCGCCAGCCATGCCGCCGGCAGGCCGATCAGCGCGCCCGCCGTGATCAAGCCCGCGAACTCGCGCAGCACCAGGCCGCCGATCGCACCCTGGCCGGCGCCGTACAGCTTGCGCAGCACGATCTCCCTGGTGCGCCGCTGCACGCTGTACGCGGCCAGCACGTAGATGCCGAAGGCGGCGATGGCGATCGCGATGACGCTGGAAGCGGCCAGCAGCTTGGCCAGGCGCAGGTCGTCGGCATAGTACTCTTCCGTGATGAAGGTCTCCATGCGCTTCGCGTCCTGGGTCTCGTTCGGGAAGAAGCGCGGCCACAGGTCCTGGATCTCGCGCATGACGGTGGCCGGGTCCTGCCTGCTGCGCACCGTGAAGACCTTCAGGCGGTCGCTCAGGTAGAACACGCTCGACGGATTGGCCCCGCGCGCCGAGGGGTTGCGCAGGTCCGTCACCACGCCCACGATCTGCGCGAGCTTGGTGTCGCCGCCCGTCTCGGAAATCGTCTTGCCGACCGCCTCCTGCGCCGTCGCGAAGCCCAGCTGGCGCGCCGCCGACTCGTTGACGACCACGCGGTCGCCCTGGTTCATCGTATCCATCGACGGATCGAACAGGCGGCCGGCCACGGGCTTGAGTCCATACACGCCGAAGAACTCCGGACTGACCTGGCGCAGCATGAGGTCGGCCGCCTTGCCGCCATCGCGGTGCAACGTCGTGATGTTGTTGTCGGCGAAGACGTTATTGCTCGATTCGGCCACGCCCTCCACGTCCGGCAGATGCAGCAAGGCCTCGCGCAAGCCGCGCATGCGCGGGTCGGTCATGTTGTTGTGGGCGCCGAACATGACCAGCGGCGCCGGATTGAAGCCCGGGCTCAGGCTGCTGGCGTACTGGGTCTGCCAGGCGACGGCAAGCGTCGTGCCGGTCAGGCCCATCGCGGCCGCGAACTGCAGCGTGGTGAGCGCACGCCGCAGCCACAGGCCACGCGGGGTTTCGCTGCCGCCGCGGCCGGCAAGGGCGGCGGTGGCGCGCACCCGCAGCGCGGACCAGGTCGGGTAAGCGCCCGCAGCCAGGCCGAGCAGCACACCGAACAACGCGGCTACCAGCAACGCGGCGGGGCTGAACATGTGGTCGAACTTGCGCTGCACCAGGTCTGAAAACACCGGCAACAGCAGCCAGGCGAGCAGCAGGCCCAGCCCGGTCGCGATCAGGCACACCAGCACCGACTCGGCCAGGAACTGGCGCGCCACCGTCATGCTCGACGCGCCCAGCACCTTGCGCACCGCGATCTCGCGCTGGCGCGCCAGCGTGCGCACGGTGGCGAGGTTGACGTAGTTGGTCGCGGCCAGGCCCAGGATCAGCAGCGCGACCGCGCTCAAACCGTAGATGGCCTGGAGGTTGCCGTGGACATCGGACATGCCCTGGATGGCGGGGTCGAGGTAGACGTCGGCGATTGGCGTGAGCTTGAAGTCGATCAGGTCGCGCCCGCCGAGCGCGGCCACCTGGTCCGCATAGTCGCGTTTGACGAGGGGTGAATTGCGCAGGCCCTGGCGGACCGCGTCGAGCACGGCCAGTTTGTCCGCGCCCGGCAGCAGCTTGACGTAGACCCGGCCCATCATGCCGCCCCACTTTTCGGCGAACGCATCGGTCATTCCGGGCGGCAGGATCGCGCTGCGCAGTCCGGCGAGTCCGGAGTAAGTCATGGTCGTGGCAGCCGGTTGGTCGGCCACGACGGCGGCCACGGTGTAGCTCTGCTTGTCGCCCTGCATGGTCTTCCCGACCGCGTCGACGGTCCCGAACAGCTTGATCGCCGTCTCGCGGGTCAATGCCACCGCTTCCGGCCGCGTGAGCGCGGCGTGCAGGTCGCCGGCCAGCACCTTCGGCTGGAAGATGGTTTCGAAGTCGGGATCGACCATCGCCATCTCGAGGCTGGCCACTTGTGCGCCAACGCGTACGTCGACGCCGCGGGTGTGGAAGGCCGTGACCAGCACCGGCTGGCCGCTGCGCCGCGCCGCCTCGCGCGAGGGCATGCTGCTCCCCAAGAACCATTGATTGCCCATCACGGCCAGGTTCCAGCGCTCCATCAGCTGGTAGACCCGCTCGCGCTCCGGCACCTGGCGGTCATACGAAAACGAATGGCGGACCAGCCCGAGCAGCAGGAAGCACACCGCAATGCCGACCGCCAGCCCGAAGATCACCACCGCCGAATACGCCGGCTCCTTGACCAGCACGCGCCAGCCGACGCGAAAATCACGCAAGTTCATCATTGTCTATCTCCTTATTCGCGCAGGGCCAGCGCCGGCCGGATGCGCACGGCCGCCAGCGTGTGGCGCAGGGTCGATCCCAGCGCCACCACACAGGCGACCAGCAGGGCGCCCAGGATGGTCCAGGCGCCGATCGGCGCGCGCTCGACGAACGCGGCCAGGTAGTTTTGTAAAGCCAGCCAGGCGAGGGGCAGCCCGAGCAGGGCGCCCACGCCGATCAGGACCGCGAACTCGCGCGCCACCAGGCCGCCCACCGCCGCGCTGCCGGCGCCGTACAGCTTGCGCAGCACGATCTCGCGTGCGCGCCGCTGCACGCTGTAGGCGGCCAGCACGTAGATGCCGAAGGCGGCGATCGCGGTCGCGATCACGCTCGACGCCGCCAGCAGTTTCGCCAGGCGCATATCGTCCGCGTAGCTGGTGGCGAAGCTGCCGGCCACGCGCTCGACGTTCGGCACGTCGTTCGGGAAAAATCGCGGCCACAGGTCTTCGATCTGGCGGCGCACCGCGTCCAGCTTGTATTCGCTGCGCACGGTGAAGGCGCCGGTGCGCGCCGACAGCAGGTAGACGGTCGCCTGCATCGGTTCACGCGCCGAGCGGTGGCGGATGTCGGGCGCCACGCCGACCACCTGCACCATCTTGCCGCTGCCGGCCTGGCGAATCGCTTTGCCGACCGCGTCGCGGGCGCTGGCGAAGCCCAGCTTGTGCGCGGCGGCGTCGTTGATGACGGCCTTGTCGGTATCGTCCGGCTTGTCGCGCGCCGGATCGTACAGGCGTCCGGCCAGGGCCTTGAGGCCATAGACGCGGAAGAACTCCGGGCTGACATAGAAACGGTTGATCGCGACCGGCTCGCCGCCTTCTTTCTGCAGCGAGTCGACGTTGACGTTGACCGTGACCGGGGCGTCGGCCTCGGCCACGCCGTCCACGCCCGGCAGGCGCAGCAGCGCATCGCGGAAGGCGCGCACCTTGGCGTCCCTCATATCGGCGCTGGTCTGCAGCGACAGCAGCGGCGCCGCATCGAAGCCGGGATCGAGGCTGCTGGCATAGCGCGTCTGCCAGGCCACGGCGAGGGTCATGCCGGTCAGGCCCATCGCGGTGGCGAACTGCAGCACGGTCAGCACGCGGCGCAGCCACAGGCCGCCGGCGGTTTCGACGTTGCCGCGCCCGGACAGGGCGGCGGTCGGGCGCACCTTCAGCGCCGACCAGGCCGGGTAGGCGCCGGCCAGGACACCCAGCAACGCGCCCAGCACCAGCGCCAGGCCGATCGAGGCCGGCGTGAATATGTGGTCCAGCTTGCGCTGCACCAGGTCGGCGAACACCGGTAGCAGCAGCCAGGCCAGCAGCATGCCGATGGCGGTCGCGATCAGGCACACCAGCACCGATTCGGCCAGGAACTGGCGCCCGACCGTGGCGGCGCCGGCGCCCAGCACCTTGCGCACCGCGATTTCGCGCTGGCGCCGCACGGTGCGCACGGTGGCCAGGTTCACGTAGTTGGTGGCGGCCAGCATCAGGATCAGCAGGGCCACCGCGGCCAGCCCGAAGATGGTGGTGCGGTTGCCGTGGATGGCGGGATCCTCGTCCACGTCGGGGTCGAGATAGGCATCCGGCAGGGCCTTCAAACGGAACTCCATCAGGTCGCGGCCGTGCAGCGCCGCCAGTTCGGCCGGCGTCATGTGCTGGACCAGGCTGGAGGCCAGCATGTCGCGGCGCACCGCTTCGGTGACCGTGCGCGGATCGGCGCCCGGCGCCAGCTTCAGGTACACGGCGCCATGGGTCATGCCCCAGTTGGTGGTGACCATGCGCCGGTATTCATCCTTCCAGATGGTGTTGGCGGCGCCGGCCAGCGCGTCGTAGGGCATCGTGGTGGCGGCCGGCTGGTCGGCCAGCACCGCCGTCACCAGATAGGGCTGGCCGGCCACCTGTACCGTCTTGCCGAGCGCGTCCGGGCTGCCGAACAGCTTGACGGCGGTCTCGCGCGACAGCGCCAGCGCATCGGGACGCGCCAGCGCACCGGCCAGGTCGCCGGCCAGCACGCGCGGCTGGAAGATGGTGCGAAAGTCCGGATCGACCACGACCAGGCGGATGGTCTGCACCTGGCCGGCCACCCGTACGTCGGTGTCGCGCGCCAAAAAGGCGCTGGCTTGCAGCGGCACGCCGCTGGCGATGGCGGCATCGCGCGCCGGCAGGCTGGTGATGTTGCTCCAGCTGCCGTTCGAGTTGGCGATGTTCCAGCGCTGCTGCAGGTGGTAGATGTGTTCGCGCCCGGGCACGTGGCGGTCGTAGGACAGGGAGTGGGCCACGTAGCCGAGCAGCAGGAAGCAGGCGCAGAAGCCCACCGCCAGGCCGAGAATCACCACCGCCGAATAGGCCGGTTCCTTGACCAGCAGGCGCCAACCGATGCGGAAGTCGCGCAGCTTGACGTTCATCGCCGCTCCTTACGCCGCCTGCAGCGCGTCGACCACGATGCGGCCGTCGAGCAGGTGCAGGGTGCGCGAGGCCTGGGCCGCATGCGCCGGCGAGTGGGTCACCATCACGACCGTCGTGCCTTCGGCGTTAATCTGGCGCAGCAGGCGCATGACTTCGTCGCCGTGCGCGGTGTCGAGGTTACCGGTCGGTTCGTCGGCCAGCAGCATCGCCGGACCGGCCACCAGCGCGCGCGCGATCGCGACCCGCTGCTGCTGGCCGCCCGACAGCTGCGAAGGACGGTGCCCGGCGCGGTGCGCCACGCCCAGCCGCTCCAGCATCTCCTTTACGCGGCGGCGCCGTTCCGAGGCCGGGGCGCCGGTGTATTCCAGCGCCAGTTCGACGTTCTCGTACACGGACAGTTCCTCGATCAGGTTGAAGCTCTGGAAGATGAAGCCGACCCGCCCGCGGCGCAGCTCGTTCAAGCGCGCCTCGCTCCAGCCGGCCACGTTCTTCCCTTCGAACCAGTACTCGCCCGAGGTCGGCACGTCGAGCAGGCCGAGCACGGACAGCAAGGTCGATTTGCCGCAGCCGGACGGCCCGGTGATGGCGACGTATTCGCCGGCCGCGATCTCGAGGTCGATGCGGTCGAGCGCAGTGGTCTGCACTTCGCCCGCGCGGTGGACTTTGCTGACGCCTGAAAGTTTGAGCATGTCGGTTCCCTGTGTTGGATGGTGAATATTGGAATGGCGGATTTACTTCGTCAATTGCAGCCGCTCGGCCTTGCCGAACGGCGCGTAGCTGGAGATGATCACCTGTTCGCCGGCGGCGAGGCCCGACAGCACCTCGACCTGGGCGTTGTTGCGGCGTCCGAGCCGCACCGCGCGTCGTTCGGCGCGCTCGCCGTCGGGCTTGAGCACGAACACCCAGGCGCCGCCGGTGTCGTTCACGAAGGCGCCGCTGGGCAGCAGCAGGGCCTTGGCCGGTTCGCCCAGGGTCAGCTGGGCGTCCATGCTCTGGCCCGGGCTGATCACCTCGGGCTGGCCGCGCGTGAACACCATCTCGGCGATGAAGCGGCCTTCCTTGATCTGCGGGTAGACGGTGCTGACTTTCAGTTCGTAGGTCTTGCCGTCCTGGGTCACGGCGCCTTGCCGCCCGACCGTCACGCGGCTGAGATAAAACTCGTCGACCTGGGCGGAGAGTTTGAAACGCTGCGGATCGTCGATGCGGCCGATGCGCTGGTCCGGCTTGACGGTCTCTCCGACCTGCAAGTGAAAATCGGTCAGCGTGCCGTCGGCCGGCGCGCGCACGGTGAGCGCGTCGACGGTGGCGCCGACCAGCTGCAGGCCGGTCTGCAGGCCGTGGATGGCGGACTCCATCTGGCGCAGCGCGCGGCCGCGCACCTGCTCCTCGGTGTCCATGGCGCGCCTTTCCTCGGCCAGCACGCGGCGCTGCTGCGCCAGTTTGTCGCTTGATTCCTCCAGCGCGACCGAGGAGATGAAGCCTTTGCCCGCCAGCCTCTGGTTGCGCGCCTGCGCCTTCTCGGCCTGGTCGAGCGCGAATTCGAGGTCGGCCACGCGGCGCTGGTGGTCGGTGCGGCCGGCTTCCTGCGCCATCTGCAGGTTGGCCAGGTTCGAGATCTGCTGCGCGTGCTCCTGCTGGCGCGCCAGCAGCTCCAGGTTGCGCTGCGGGTTCGACAGGCGGAACAGCAGGTCCCCCTTTTTGACGTCCTGGCCGTCTTTTGCGAACACTTCCTCGACACGGCCGGATTCGACCGAATCGAGGATGATGGAATTCAGCGGCTCGGCGTTGGCGCGCACCACGATGTCATCCAGGTAGACGCCCGGTTCGACGCGCGCCAGGCGTACGTCGCGGCTGGCCACCTGCAGGCCGTGCGGCACGAACTGCCATCCGGTCCACGCCAGCGCGGCCAGCACGGCGGCGGTGGCGGCAATGCGTACCAGGAGCCGGCCGCGCCGCTTGGGCACGACCACGTCCATCGCGGCGCCGGTGACGGCTTGGGGAGGAATCTGGTCCATGTGGATGCTGGGTGTCGAAATGATCATGCCGATACCATTTGCAAGCGCCGTGCCAGGCCATTTTTCGCGCTTTTTGCCGGGTTTTTGCCCGGTTTGCCGCCCACCTGTCCGGATCCGGACAGGTCGACCTGTGCGCTTGCGGACAGATGACCGATGCCGCTGTCCGCTCTGCGGTTGGCGCTGCTAGAATGACAAGATGGCTGACACCGCTCACATCCTGATCCTCGACGACGACGTCGACGTTGCCTACGCCGCCCAGATGCTGCTGCGCCGCCGCCATGGCCGGGTGACCACCCTGGACGACCCCGCGCGCCTGCCGGCCCTGCTCGATGCGGGCATACCGGACGTGGTCCTGCTCGACCTGAATTTCACACCGGGCCGCATCGACGGCGCCGAAGGCCTCGCCGTGCTGGACCGCCTGCGCGCGCTGGCGCATCCGCCCGCCGTGATCGCGCTGACCGCCTATGCCGACGTGCCGCTCGCGGTCGAGGCCTTGAAACGGGGCGCCGGCGACTTCATCACCAAGCCCTGGGACAATGCGCGCCTCATCGCCGCGGTCGACGCGGCCCTGGCGCGCCGGGCCGCGCGCGCGAACGCCGGTTTCAATGACCTGATGGGCGAGTCGGCCGCGATGCGCGAAGTGAAAGCGATGATCGCCAGCGTCGCCCCGACCGAGGCCAACGTGATGGTGCTGGGGGAGAACGGCGCCGGCAAGGAGCTGGTGGCGCGCGCCATCCACGCGGCCTCGCGCCGGGCCGGCCAGACCTTTCTCGCGGTCGACATGGGCGCGCTGCCCGAATCGACCTTCGAGAGCGAACTGTTCGGCCACCGCAAGGGTTCGTTCACCGATGCGAAGGCCGACCGCGCCGGGCGCTTCCAGGCCGCGCGCGGCGGCTCCCTGTTCCTCGACGAGATCGGCAACATGCCGCTGGCCAGCCAGGCCAAGCTGCTCACCGCGCTCGAACGGCGCGAGGTCACGCCGATCGGCGCCGACCGTCCCGAGGCGATCGACGTGCGCATCGTCAGCGCCACCAATCTCGAGGAAGCGCGCCTGTTCGACCCCGGCGTGTTCCGGCCCGACCTGCTGTTCCGCCTGAATACCATCGTGATCCGCGTACCGCCGCTGCGAGCACGCCGCGACGACATCCCGGGCCTGCTGCACCACTATCTGTCGCTGTACGAGACCCAGTACCAGCGTCCGGTACGCGAGCTGGCGCCGGGCGCGCTGGAGCGCTTGTGCGCCTGGGACTGGCCGGGCAATGTGCGCGCGCTGCGCCATGCCTGCGAACGCGCCGTGATCCTGGCCGCACAAGCCGAGTACCGCTACGAGGATTTCGGACTGGCCGCGCCCGCGCAGGCGCCCGTGTCCGTGCCCGCGCCCGTGAGCGCCCCTGCGCGCGCGGACGGCGAGTTCAAGCTCGGCGCGCTGGAACGCGAGACCATTGCCGCAGCCCTGGACAAGGCCAAGGGCAACATCAGCCTGGCGGCACGCATGCTCGGCCTGTCGCGCGCGGCCCTGTACCGCAAGCTGGGCAAGCATGGCATCTGAAGCGCGCCTGAAGCTCGGCAGCCTGCTGGCCGTTTGCGGCATCGCGCTGCTGGCCTTCGGCGCCGGCAGTGTGAACGAGTCGCCACGCCTGGCCGTGCTGTGCCTGCTCGCGGCCACGCCATTGCTGGCCGCCCTCTGGCGCTGCCTGGATCGCCTGGCCGGCTTGCGCCAGGCTGAGATTCCCCAGGCCCCGCCGGCCATGCCGATCGAGCAGCAGGCCCTGGTCGACAACGCGCTGGCGCTGGATGCGCGGCTCGAACATACGCCGGTGGCGCTGTTCCGCATCGACGGCGCCGGCGGCGACGGTGACGTTGCGCCGCTGAACGCGAACGCTCGTAAGCTGGTGGCGCCCGGCCGCGCCAGCGATCCGGCCGACCTGTACCGCCAGCTGGCGGCCCAGCCGGGCGAGCGCCGTGCGCTGATCGATTTCGACAGCGAACGTGGGACCGAGCGCGCGCTGCTGGCGGTGTCCGTGCTGACCCTGCACGGCAAGCCGCAGCGGCTGGCGGCCCTGATGCCGGTCGAGAGCGAGCTCGAAGCCGAAGCCCTGCAAGCCTGGCGCCAGCTGGTGCACGTGCTGACCCACGAGATCATGAATTCGCTGACGCCGGTGGCGTCCCTGTCGCATACGGCCTATGAACTGCTGGGCGAGTTCCGCGACGCGCTGCCCAGTGACGTCAGCCTCGATCTCGTCACCGCGCTGGACGCGATCCGGCGCCGCGCCGACAGCCTGGTCGAATTCGTCGCCAGTTACCGGAGCCTGTCCAACGTGCCGCCGGCGCGCCCGGAGCGCATCCGCGTCGTGAACCTGTTCGAACGCGTCGACGCGCTGGTGGGGCCGCTCTGGCGCGCGCGCGGCGGTGCGGTGCGCTTCTCGGTCGAGCCCGAGTCGCTCGAGCTGATCGCCGATCCGGGCCAGCTCGAGCAGGCCCTGATCAACCTGCTCAAGAACGCCTTCGAGGCCACCACTGCGGTCAGCGGCGGCGACGGCGGCCAGGCCTGGGTCGATGCGCGCCTGGTGCGCGGGGCCAGGCTGCGCATCGAAGTCCGCGACGACGGCCCCGGCGTGCCGGCCGAGCTGGCGGCGCACATCTTCACGCCTTTCTTCACCACCAAGAAGCAGGGCGGCGGCATCGGCCTGGCCATGGTGCGCCACCTGGTCCATGAAAACGGCGGCACCGTGCGCTACGCCAGGTCGGTCGGCCAGGGCGCGCGCTTCGTCATTACGTTCTGAAATCTACGCACTCTCACGGATAACGGCAAAGTCCGGAAGCTGCTATCCTGAAAAGGGAGTCGGCCGCGCTGGTCAGGCGGACCTGTCCGTCATCGTCCAGCAGTCGATATCGATGTACGTACAGGAGACAACAATGAATACGACGGACACGGCGGAAGCCAACGCGATCCAGAACCTCACGCCCCGCCAGCGGGTCTTCGCCATCGTCGGCGCCTCGTCCGGCAACCTGGTCGAATGGTTCGATTTCTATATTTACTCGTTTTGCGCGCTGTATTTCTCGTCCGCGTTCTTTCCGAAGCAAAACCCGACTGCCCAGCTGCTGAACACCGCCGGCATCTTCGCGGCCGGCTTTCTGATGCGCCCGATCGGCGGCTGGCTGTTCGGCCGCGTGGCCGACCGCTATGGCCGCCGCAATTCGATGATGATCTCGGTGCTGATGATGTGCGGCGGCTCGCTGATGATCGCGGCGCTGCCGACCTACGCCATGATCGGCACGGCGGCGCCGGCGCTGCTGCTGGTGGCGCGCCTGTTCCAGGGACTGTCGGTGGGTGGC
>Ga0308169_10003771_pt1 | contig 14550 bp, 12 predicted proteins | sample PhyBR1_2_FD_202139 | JGI IMG/M metagenome (GOLD analysis project Ga0308169, IMG submission 202139) | Phyllosphere microbial communities from UC Gill Tract Community Farm, Albany, California, United States - DLSLSB.R1 | ecosystem: Host-associated > Plants > Phyllosphere > Unclassified | place...
AGCTCGGTCTGCAGCTGGGGTACTGGGGCGCGCAGCCGCCGGCCGGGGTGGGGGAGCTGGTGGCCGCCGCCGAGGAATCCGGCTTCGACGCGATCTTCACCGCCGAGGCCTGGGGCAGTGACGCCTTCACCCCGTTGGCGTGGTGGGGTCGCGAGACCTCGCGTGTGCGCCTCGGGACCTCGATCGTCCAGATGTCGGGTCGTACGCCGACCTCGATCGCGATGCACGCCCTGACCCTCGATCACCTCTCGGGCGGGCGGGTCGTGCTCGGCATGGGCGTGAGCGGCCCCCAGGTCGTCGAGGGCTGGTACGGCGAGCCGTTCGGCAAGCCGCTCGCCCGTACGCGCGAGGTCGTCGACATCATCCGCAAGGTCCTGGCCCGCGAGGCTCCGGTGACCAACGACGGCCCGCACTACCCGCTGCCGTACACCGGCGAGGGGTCGGTCGGGCTCGGCAAGCCGCTCAAGCCGATCGTGCACCCGTTGCGCGCCGACATCCCGATCTGGCTCGGTGCTGAGGGTCCGAAGAACGTCGCCCAGACCGCCGAGATCGCGGACGGCTGGGTGCCGATCTTCTACACGCCGAAGTCCGCGGCGATGTATCAGCCATGGCTCGACGAGGGCTTCGCTCGACCTGGAGCGCGTCGGACGCGCGCTGACTTCGAGATCGCCGCGACCTGCCACCTGCAGATCGTGGAGTCGGCCGAGGAGAAGCAGGGGGTCCTCGACTTCCTCAAGCACTTCGTGGCCCTGTACATGGGCGGCATGGGCGCCAAGGACCAGAACTTCCACAACGCCGTCTTCGTCCGGATGGGCTACGAGGACCTCGCCGCCGAGGTGCAGGAGCTCTACCTCGCCGGCAAGAAGGACGAGGCGGCGGCGCTCGTTCCCGACGAGCTGGTCGACGACATGCACATCGTCGGCACGGCCGACGAGGTCACGGAGAAGGTCGCGGCATGGGAGGCGACCGGCGTCACGACGCTGCTGCTGTCGCTGACCTCGCCGGACGAGGTGCGGAGGGTCGCTGCGCTGCTCGCCTGAGTCGGGCTCTCCTCAGGCGCCGCCTGCTGGTGCCGAGTACTAGGGGGAGACCTTGTCCGGAGGGAGTGTGCGATGGGTGAGCGGGTGGGCGAGGCCGAGCTGTCCCCGCGGGGACTCCGCGTCATCGGCTACGTGCTCGGCCCGGCGTTCCTGGCTCTCTGGCCGTGGATGGGGTTCGGCGATCGTCCCGGGCTGCTCGGCAGCGTAATCGTCCTCGCGCTCGCGGGCGCGGTGACGGAGGTCGTGATCTGGGTGGGGTCCTCAGGAGGCGCGCGCTGGGTGGCAAGTCTGAGGCGCTTCGTCGTCGCGCGCGAGCTCCTGCTGGCCGCGTTCGCCGTCTCCTCGTTCGTGTCGTACGGCATCCACGTCGCGCACGGCGACGGCCTCATCCTGATCCCGCAGATCGTAAGCGTCGGCTTCTGGGCCGTCGTCATGCAGGGCGTCGTCCGGAACGGCCGCACGGTCGCCTGGTTGCGTACCCGCTTCGGGCCGGCCGCCTGACGGGCGTCCACGCGCGTCCCTGGATACTGGCGGCCGCGTGTCATGCTCGCGTCATGTACCGACTCACCGTCCAGTACGAAACCCCGACCGACCCGGCCGCCTTCGACGAGGAGTACTTCGGCAAGCACGTGGCGCTCGTCGCCGCGATGCCGGGGCTGAAGGCGATGACCTTCTCCAAGCCGACAGTCGCCGGGCCCGGCACCGCACCCTACCTGGTCGCCGAGCTCGACTTCGAGGACGAGGCGGCGTTCATGGCCACCCGGGAGACTCCCGAGCAGGCCGCGGCCGCCGCCCACGCCGACACCTTGCCGGCCGCTCGGGTGGCGTTCGTGGGCGAGCTTCGCCACGGCTGAGCCGAGCCCGCTGCCCAGCATTGCCGGGCGCCTGGTCCGCTGCCCATGCGGTCCTCGAGGCAAGCGTTCCTAGAACACGTTCTCGTCTTCGTGGTTGAATCCGTGCGTGGATGCCCGACGCGCCCCGGACCCGCTCGCCCCTGCGATGCTCGGCCCGATCATGCTGCGCAATCGCGTGATCAAGGCGTCGACCTTCGAGGGCCGCAGTCCGCGAGGGCTGGTCACCGACGGGCTGATCGACTACCACCTCGCCGTGGCTGAGGGCGGCGTGGGGATGACGACGGTCGCCTACCTCGCCACCTCCGCCGAGGGGCGTACGCACGCCGAGCAGATCCACTGGCGACCCGAGGCCCTCCCGGGCCTGCGTCGGCTGACCGACGCGGTGCATGCGACCGGCGCCAAGGTGGGTGCCCAGATCGGGCACGCCGGGCCCGTCGCCAACGCCGCCTCGAACGGCGTCCGCTCGATCGCGCCCAGCCGCAGCTTCAGCCCGCTCTCGCTGCGCTTCCACCAGGTGCCGACGGGTGATGACCTCGACCGCATCGTCGCCGACCACGCCCGTGCCGCGACGATGGCGGTCGAGGCCGGCTTCGACGCCGTTGAGATCCACCTCGGTCACAACTACCTCGCCAGCGCCTTCCTGAGCCCCCGGCTCAACAGGCGCAAGGACCGGTACGGCGGCAGCCTCGCCAACCGTGCGGACTTCCCGCGCCGTACGGTCGCTGCCGTGCGTCACGCCGTCGAGAAGGCCGGCGGGCACGTGGCCGTCACCGCCAAGATGAACATGCGCGACGGCTATCGCGGCGGTCTGGAGCTTCCGGAGTCGATCGAGTTCGCGCAGCTGCTGCAGTCCGACGGCAACCTGCACGCCCTCGAGCTCACCGCCGGCTCCTCGCTGATGAACCCGATGTACCTCTTCCGCGGCGATGCTCCGGTCAAGGAGATGGCCTCCCGGATGCCGATGCCGGCCCTGCTCAGAGCCGGCATCCGCGCCAGCGGGCACACGTTCTTCAAGGAGTACCCCTGGGCCCCGCTCTACCTCCTCGAGCAGGCCCGCAGCTTCCGCAAGGCCCTCGACCTGCCGCTCATCCTGCTCGGCGGCATCACCGATCTGGCGGCCATGGAGCAGGCGATGAGCGAGGGGTTCGAGTACGTCGCGATGGGGCGCGCCCTGTTGCGCGAGCCGGACCTGGTCCATCGGATGGTCGCGGCCCGTGCGGCGGGGCGCGATCTCGCCTCGCAGTGCATCCACTGCAACCTCTGCATGTCCACGATCTACACCGGCACCCACTGCCACCTCGCCGACGTCCGGGGACCCGACAGTAAAGTCCGGCTGCATGGCTGAGTTCACCTCCGGCGAGCGCCGCAACGAGCTGCCGAGCGAGCGCGAGACCGAGGTGGCGGGTGGTCTCGCCGACGCGGTCCGCGACCTGGTCGACGCGACGGTCCGCAGCGAGATCGACCTCGATGAGCAGGAGTCGATCCGCGCCGAGATCGAGGCGCTGACCGCGCGGCTGCGCAAGGAGCAGCTGCCCGCCTCGTACGGCGCAGCCTTCGGCTACGCGTCGCGGCGCCACCACTGGGGAAACGCCGTGGTCGGGCAGCGCAACCCGATCGCACCGCCGGTCCGGGTGCACCGCGACAGCGGCCGGGTCTGGGCCGAGTTCGTCCTCGGCGCGGCCTATGAGGGGCCGCCGGGCTTCGTCCACGGCGGCGTCTCGGCGCTGATCCTCGACCAGATGCTGGGCGAGGCCGCCGCGTCGGCCGGCCATCCGGGCATGACCGGCTCGTTGTCGCTGCGCTACCGCTATCCCACCCCGCTCGGGCCGCTGCGCGCCGAGGCCGAGGTGACGGGCGTGGAGGGGATCAAGACCCACGCCGTGGGCCGGATCCTGGTCGAGCAGGACGACGGGGGCTGGCGTACCAACGTCGAGGCGCAGGCCGTCTTCATCCTGCCCCGGTGGGCGCGGGAGAAGCTCGCCGAGCGAGAGGCGACCGGCGACGCCGCGCCGAATCCGTTCGAGCAGGGGTGAGCGCTCTGGTGGTCGAGACTGGCTAGAACACGTTCTATTTTGCCGCTAGTCTCAGCCGCATGGACTCCCTGCGCTACGGAACCCACAACGGTCACGTGATGGTGGCAGCGCTGCGCCGCCACCGCGATCGACCGGTGATCCACGTCGGCGAGACGACGCTGACCGGGGCGGAGGTCGCGGACCGGATCAGTCAGTACGTGCAAGCGTTCGACGCTCTGGGCGCGGGCCTCGGGGTCGGGGCCGCGCTGCTCGCGCCCAACCGTCCCGAGGTGCTCTTCATCCTCGGCGCCGGCCAGACCCAGGGCTATCGCCGCACCTCCCTGCACCCGCTCGGCTCGGCGGCGGACCAGGCGTATGTCATCAACGACGCCGGCATCTCGATCCTCATCGCCGACCCCTCCTTCGGGGATCGCGCTCTCGAGCTGCTCGAGCTCTGCCCGGGCCTGGAGCGGGTGCTCACGATCGGCCCCGTGCCGGCGGTCCTCGACGGGGTGGGCGCCGATCTCACCGAGGTCGCGGCCGGCTTCGCGCCGACCCGCCTCGAGGCTCGTACGCTCGCGCCGGACCACGTCACCTCGATCACCTACACCGGCGGCACCACCGGCAAGCCCAAGGGCGTGATCGGGATGGCGCAGTCGTTCGCGACGATGGCGCAGATCCAGATGTCGGAGTGGGAGTGGCCCGCCCGGCCCCGCTTCCTGATGTGCACCCCGCTCTCGCACGCCGGAGCGGCGTTCTTCGTCCCGGTCGTGCTCCGGGGCGGCACCCTCTTCGTCGCCCCGCGCTTCGACCCCGGCGAGGTGCTGCGGATGATCGAGGAGCTGCGGATCGACTCGCTGATGGTGGTGCCGACGATGCTCTACGCGCTGATGGACCACCCTGACTCGCGCACCCGCGACCTGAGCTCGCTGGAGACCGTCTACTACGGCGCCTCGGCGATCAACCCGGTCCGGCTGGCGGAGGCGATCGAACGGTTCGGTGCGATCTTCGCGCAGTACTACGGCCAGTCCGAGGCTCCGATGGTGATCAGCTACCTGGCCAAGGGCGACCACGTCGACGCCGACGGCCGCCCGATCGCGAGCCGGTTGACCTCGTGCGGTCGGCCGAGCGCGTACCTGCGTACGGCCCTCCTCGACGGCGACGGCAAGGCGGTCGCGCCCGGTGAGCCGGGGGAGATCTGCGTCGCCGGACCGTTGCTCGCGGGCGGCTACTTCAACAAGCCGGAGGAGACGGCGGCGACGTTCCGCGACGGCTGGATGCACACCGGCGACATCGCCCGCGAGGACGAGGACGGCTTCTGGCACATCGTCGACCGGACCAAGGACATGATCGTCTCGGGTGGCTTCAACGTCTTCCCGCGCGAGGTCGAGGACGCGGTGGCCACCCACCCCGCCGTCGCCCAGGTCGCCGTCATCGGCACTCCCGACGAGAAGTGGGGCGAGACTGTCACGGCTGTCGTGGTCGTGCGCGCCGGGGCCGAGCTCAGCGATGCGGTCGTCGCCGAGATCCAGGACGTGGTGAAGGCGAAGAAGGGCTCCGTGCACGTCCCGAAGCGGGTCCTCGCCGCCGACGCGATCCCGATGACCGCCCTCGGCAAGCCCGACAAGAAGGCCCTCCGCGCGACCTTCGGTGGTTGACGTGTGACGAGCCAGCGGGGCGCCGGTGGTTGAGGTGTGACGAGCGGGCGAGGAGCCTCGAAACCACCCTGACGACGCTGAACGCCCGCTCGTCTCGACAGATCGGGCGGTGCGGCGAAATCGCCACGGACGAGTGCCTCCCGCTTGGACCTGCTCCAGCCCTGGATCCGCTTCTCGTACGAGAACACCTCGTCGATCCGGTCGAGCCGAGCACTTCACACCAGACTCACCGGGCGGGGCGCGGCTTGACGATGATGGTTCGGGACGTCGTGGGCCGGTGGACGCCGTCGCCGGGGAAGACCACCCGGTAGGTCGTGCGGCGCTTCGGCCTCGCGCGGTGGGTGATCGTCCCGCGGGCGTTGGTGAGGTGGGTGCGGATCGTCGTGAAGCGGCCATGTCCGTGCCGCGCCTGCACACGCACCCGGGCCTGCGCGATCGGCGAGCCGGTGCCGGGGTCGAACAGCCGATAGCGCAGGCGGGCGGGCCACCGACCACGCCGGGTGAGCTCGCTGCCCGAGGACAGCTGGGACAGCGGCGCCGCCACCGTGCCCGAGGAGCTGAGCCCGGCGATGCCGGCCGGCGTGCCGATGCCCGACGGGCCGTCCCAGCCGGGGCCGGCATCGCAGAGCTTGTTGCCGCACGAGCCGTTGGAGCCGCTGGTGATGTCGACGAAGGAGGCCGGGTCGGCCGCGGCGTTGTCGTAGATCGCCTGCGGGTCGACGTGATTGCCGGCGAGCGCGTACAGCGACGCGATGATCGGGGTGGCCAGCGATGTGCCGGCACCGCTCCACCAGCGTCCGCCCTGGTAGAACATCATCCCGGTCCGGTCGTCGCCGAGCGCCGAGATGTCGCTGACCGGGCGACCGTTGGCGCAGACCTTCCCCTCGAGGAGGTCCTGGAGCGCGCCGGTGACGCCGCCCAGCAGGCTGGTCGCACAGCCGGATCCACTGCCCGACCAGGCGCTCTGGCGCCATGTCCCACCGACGAGCATCGCGGTCGTGCCACCGACCGCGATGACGTTGCTCGCCGAGGCCGGGAACGTCGGAACGCCGTAGCCATGGTCACCGGTCGCGGCGACGTAGGTGACGCCCTTGGTGTTGTAGTCGGCGAGGTTGAGTCGAGCGTCGTCGAGGCTCGGCGTGGAGCCGTAGGACAGTGACAGGTACGTCGCGCCGAGCCGGGCGGCGGTGCCGGCTGCGGCTGCGAGATCGCGGGCGTGCGCGCTGTTGGCGTCGACGAGGAGGATGCGGCAGGTCGAGCAGATCGCGGAGACCGCCTGGACGTCGAGCGCGGTCTCGCTGACCCAGTCGCTGTCGGTGGCGGGCAGCCGTGCGCTGCCGTCCTGCCCGACCTCGCGGAAGCAGCCGTTGCCCGAGGTGCAGGCCGGTAGGCCGAAGTAGTCGCGGTAGAACGCGAGCTGCGCCTGGGTGTTCGGATCGTGTCCGGAGACCACGACGCCGATCGTCGCGTGCGAGGAGGCGACGGGTGAGATCCGGTAGAGACTGGCCAGGTCGGAGGGCGTGTAGCTGCCCGACTTGGTGATCCCGGGGCGCTCGGCGGCGGTCTGCGCTGCCCGAGGCAGCGGGTGCGCCAGGCTCATGCAGGCGGCATAGCCCGGGGGAGGGTCGGTCACGCACGATGTCGCCCGTACGGGGTGGAGGGCGAGCGCCGCTGGTGCTGCCCGGACCGCTGACCCCGTCGACAGGATCAGAAGACTCGCCAGCAGGCCCGAGAGAAGTCTGCGCACGGGGGTCCAACGACCCCGGCAGGGCCGGGCTACGGACTCAGCGCCCCTGGAAGCTCGGGCGCCGCTTCTCCAGGAAGGCCCTCGGGCCCTCCTTGGCGTCCTCCGACCTGAAGACCGCGGTGCCCACCCGGGCGTCGTCCTGCCAGCAGTCGTCCTCGTGCTTGCCCTCCGCGTCCCGCATCGTACGCAGGATGGCCTGGACCGCGAGCGGCCCGTTCGCGGCGATCATGTCGGCCAGCTCGTGCGCCTTGGCGAGCGCGCCGCCATCGGGCACGACGTGACCGATGAGGCCGATCTGCTTCGCCTCGGCGGCGTCGAGCGTGCGGCCGGTGAGCAGCAGCTCGGCGGCGACCGTGTACGGGATCTGGCGTGGGAGCCGTACCGCCGAGCCGCCCAGGGGATAGAGCGACCAGCGCGCCTCGGCGACGCCGAACCGGGCGGACTCGCCGGCCACCCGGATGTCGGTGCCCTGCAGGATCTCGGTGCCGCCGGCGATGGCGGGGCCCTCGACGGCGGCGATCAGCGGCTTGGTCAGCCGGAAGCCCTTGAGCAGCCCCTTGATCACGCTCGCGTCGAAGTCGGCGCTGACCCCCGAGGAGTCCAGGGTCTGCAGGTCCATGCCGGCGCAGAAGTAGCCCGCGGCCCCGGTGAGGATGCAGACCCGAATCTGCGGGTCCTCGTTCACCCGATCCCAGGCGGCTTCCATGATCCGCAGCATCTCCGCGGAGAGCGCATTGCGGCGCTCAGGACGGTTCATCGTGACGACGAGCTTGTGCCCGTCCTGCTCCACCAGGGCGTCGGCCATGACAGCACGGTAGCGAAAAACTGAAACGTGTTCTAGTCTCGCGGTCGTGGCCCTGAACATCGCCGATCTCTTCGAGCACGCCGTCGACGCAGCGCCGGACAAGCCCGCCGTGCAGGTGGGCGACCGCGTTGTCACCTATGCCGAGCTGGAGCGCGAGTCCAACCGGCTCGCGCACTACTTCCTCGCTCAGGGCATCACGCCAGGTCAGCACATCGGCCTGTATGCCAAGAACTCCGTCGAGCACGTGATCGCCCTGATGGCGATCTTCAAGGTGCGCGCCGTCGCGATCAACGTGAACTACCGCTACGTCGCGGGCGAGCTGGAGTACCTCTTCCACAACGCCGACCTCGTCGGACTGGTCCACGACCGCGTGTACGCGCCGCTGGTCGCGGAGGTGCTCCCGAAGACGCCGCAGCTGCGCGTCGTCGTGGCCGTACCGAACCTGCTCGACGAGGAGGCGGAGGCCGACCGTGAGCTGGAGCGCGTGATCACGGGGTACGACGGCGTCCTGCTGGCCGACGCCCTGGCGGGCCAGAGCGAGGCGCGCGACTTCGCGCCCCGCAGCGCCGATGACATCCACATCATCTACACCGGTGGCACCACCGGCTTCCCGAAGGGCGTGATGTGGCGCCACGAGGACTTCTGGCGGGTGCTCGGTGGCGGCATCGACTTCATGACGGGGGAGTACCTCAACGAGTACGACCAGGCCGAGAAGGCCACGCAGCCCGGCCTGGTCACGCTCCCGCTCAGCCCGCTGATGCACGGCGGCGCGCAGGCGAGCCTCCTCATGCACCTCTTCGCCGGCACCGTCACCATCCTCGAGCCGCGCTTCGACCCCGTGCGGACCTGGGAGATCATCGACAAGCAGGGCGTGCACATGGTCTTCATGACCGGCGACGCGATGGCACGGCCCCTGATCGAGGCGTACGAGGCCGCCCTCGAGACCGACCATCCCTTCTCCGGGCAGACGCTGTTCGCCGTCGCCTCGAGCGCGGCGATCTTCTCCAAGACGGTCAAGGAGCGCTGGATGGCGCGCTTCCCCAACGCCGTCTTCACCGACTCCGTCGGCTCGACCGAGACCGGCTTCCAGGGCACCGGCCTGCAGGACGCCAGCGCCATCTCCCACGACGGTCCCGTCATCGAGCTCGGCCCGCACACGGTGATCATCGCCGACGACGGCACCCTGCTGGACCCGGCCACCGACATCGGCAGGATCGGGCGTACGGCTCGCGGGGGGCATGTCCCGCTCGGCTACTACAAGGACCCGGCCAAGTCCGCGGCCACCTTCATCGAGATCGACGGCGCCCGCTACTCGGTGCCCGGCGACTACGCCCGGATCGAGGAGGGCAACCGGATCACCCTGCTGGGCCGCGGGTCGAGCAGCATCAACACCGGCGGGGAGAAGGTCTACCCCGAGGAGGTGGAGGCCGCGATCAAGGCCCACCCCAGCGTCTACGACGCGCTGGTCGTCGGCGTGCCGGACGAGAAGTGGGGCCAGGCCGTCGCCGCCGTCGTGCAGGTGCGCGAGGGCGACACGGTCGACCTAGCCGGACTGCAGGACTTCCTCCGCGCCCACCTCTCCGGCTACAAGCTGCCGCGACTGCTCTCGATCGTCGACGAGGTGCCGCGCAACGCCGCGGGCAAGGCGCAGTATCCCGCCGCCAAGCAGATCGCGCTCGCATCGATGGGCGCCGCCACGAAGCCCGCCACGAAGCCCGCCACGAAGCCCGCCGCGAGCACCGCCACCGAAGGAGTCAACGCATGAGGACCGAGCTGTGCGAGCGCTTCGGCATCGACTACCCGATCTTCGCCTTCACCCCGTCCGAGCACGTCGCGGCCGCGGTCTCCCGGGCCGGGGGCCTCGGTGTGCTGGGCTGCGTCCGCTTCAACGACGCCGAGGACCTCGACCGGACCCTGTCGTGGCTCGACGAGAACACCGACGGCAAGCCGTACGGCGTCGACATCGTGATGCCGATGAAGGTGCCGACCGAGGGCACCGCGGTCGACCTGTCCTCGTACATCCCCGAGGGACACAAGGAGTTCGTCGACAAGACGCTGCTCGCCCTCGGCGTACCGCCGCTCCCGGAGGGCGAGGGTCGCGAGGGGGTGCTCGGCTGGCTGCACTCGGTGGCGCGCTCGCACCTCGACGTGGCTCTGCAGCACCGCCCGGTGCTGATCGCCAACGCCCTCGGCTCGCCGCCGGTCGACGTGATCGAGAAGGCGCACGAGCACGGGGTCGCCGTCGCGGCGCTTGCGGGCGCTGCGAAGCACGCCCTGTCGCACGTCGCGAACGGCGTCGACATCATCGTGGCGCAGGGGTACGAGGCGGGTGGTCACACCGGCGAGATCGCCTCGATGGTGCTCCAGCCCGACATCGTCGACGCCGTCGGTGCCGACGTCCCGGTCCTCGGCGCCGGTGGCATCGGCTCCGGGCGCCAGATCGCCGCTTCGCTCGCGCTGGGCTGCCAGGGAGTGTGGACCGGCTCGATCTGGCTCGGGACGGAGGAGTACCAGCGCCTGAACAGCCACGCCGGCTGGGTCGACGCCTTCACCCGCGCCACCTCCGCCGACACCCGGCGGGTCAGGATCTACACCGGCAAGCCGGCCCGGCTGCTGCGGTCGAAGTGGACCGATGCGTGGGAGGCCGAGGACGCCCCGACGCCGCTCCCGATGCCGCTGCAGAACCTGCTGGTCGCCGACGCGCACAACCGGATCAACGCTGCTGGCGACCCCGACGTCGTCTCGATGCCGGTGGGCCAGATCGTCGGCCGGATGAACGAGGTTCGCCCGGTCGCCGAGGTGATCGCCGGGCTGCTCAGCGAGTACGACGAGGCGGTCAAGCGCCTCGAGTCGCTGCGTTAGCGAACGTCATACGAGGTGGCAGCCGGAACAGCCACCTCGTATGACGTCAGCCGCGGGCGAGGGCGCGGCCGATCCGCAGTGCCTGCTCGGTCGCGCCGCCGTACGCCATCTCGAAGCGCTTCGCGGCGGTGAAGTACCGATGCGTGGTGCCGTCGAGATCGATCCCCACGCCACCGTGGATGTGGACGGCGGTGTGAGCCAGGCGGTGGCCGGCATCCGCGGCCCAGAGCTTCGCGGTGGCGACCTCGACCTCGGCGGGAAGACCTTCGGAGAGGCGCCAGATCGCCTGCCAGGTCGTCAGGCGCAGGCAGAGTGCGTCGATGTAGCCGTCCGCCAGGCGCTGGGAGACCGCCTGGAACGACCCGATCGGCCGGTCGAACTGCTCGCGGGTGCGGGCGTAGTCGGCCGTCTCGGCGAGCGCACCCTCCACGACCCCGAGCTGCTCGGCGCACGCCAACGCCGTCAGCACGTCCGCGAGGCGCTCGGCCGCGGCAGCGTCGCCGATTCGGGTCGACGGGGTGCGCGACAGCGTGATCTCCGCGGACAGGTCCCCGTCGCTGGTGTGCTGCGCGGCGCGAGCGAGCTCGGGCGCATGCCGGGCGTCGACGAGGTGAACGCCGACCCCGTGCGGGCCGGTCGCGGTCACGAGGAGCACGTCGGCAGCCATGCCGGCGCGGACGAGCGTCTTCGCCCCGGTCAATCGCCCCTCAGCGTCCGCGACCACCGTCGGGGCGTCGGGAAGGTGGTCGAGCGGCTCGGCGACCGCTGCGGTGTAGAGCGTCGCCGGGGCGTCGACCCCGAGCGAGGTGAGCAGCGCGACGCACGCGGCGTGCGACGCCAGCGGCACCGGGGCGACTACCCGACCGACCTCGACGAGCACCCGTGCCGTGGTGATCAGGTCGAGGTCGGCCCAGTCGAAGGCCTCGCCCAAGGTCGCCCAGAGCTCGGTGTCGAAGCGCGCTCCGGTCGCCTCGACGGCGCGCTGGCGCTCCGGGCTCACCTCGCCGGCGAGGATCTTCGCGGCGAGCGCCACAGCCTCGTCCTGTTCGGGGGTGAACGTGAAGTCCATGGGTTACCGCCTCGTCGCTGCGGGCTGGCCGAGACCGACCATCCCGATGATGTCGCGCTGGATCTCGTTGGTGCCGCCGCCGAAGGTCATCACCAGGGACGAGCGGGCGTACCGCTCGAGACGGCCGGCGAGCGCCGCTCCGGCCGAGTCGCCGGTGACCGACGCGGCAGGTCCGACGACCTCCATCAGCGTCCGGTAGATCTCGGTGTTGAGCTCGGAGCCGTAGACCTTCGTCGCGGAGGCGTCGGCGGGCGACATCGTGTCGATCTCCGCGGCGAGCTTCCACTGGATCAGGGTCAGCGCCTCGATCCGGGCGTGCGCGCGGCCGAGGAGGAGCTGCACCCACTCGGAGTCGATGACACGAGAGCCGTCGCCACGTCTCGTCCCGGTCGCCCAAGCCCGTACGAGGTCGAGCGAGTGCACCGTCGCCGCGCTCGAGGTGAGGGCCACCCGTTCGCGGTTGAGCTGATTGGTGATGAGGCGCCAGCCGCCACCGCGCTCACCGACGAGGTTCGACGCCGGGACCCGGACGTCGGCGTAGTAGGTCGCCGACGTGCTGACGCCGGCGACGGTGTGGACCGGCGTGTAGGTCACGCCCGGGTCGTCGGCCGGGACGAGGATCATCGAGATGCCCTTGTGCCGCGGCTGGTCCGGCTCCGTGCGGCAGGCCAGCCAGATCCAGTCGGCGTACTGGATGAGCGAGGTCCACATCTTCTGGCCGTTGATCACCCACTCGCCGCCGGCGCCGGCCGTCTCGTCCAACACGGCCCGCGTCCGCAGCGACGCGAGGTCGGTGCCCGATCCGGGCTCGGAGTAGCCGACGGAGAAGTGCAGCTCGCCACGCAGGATCCGGGGCAGGAAGTACTGCTTCTGCTCGTCCGTCCCGTACTGCATGATCGTCGGGCCGATCGTGTTGAGCGTCAGGTACGGGATCGGGACGCCGGCCACGGCGGCGACGTCGGTGAAGATCAGCTGCTCCACCATTGAGCGGTCCTGCCCGCCCCACTCGGTGGGCCACCCGATGCCCAGCCAGCCGTCCGCGCCGATCTGCCGGATGACCTCCCGGTAGACCCCGGCCTCGCCCATCTCGCCGTCGGGCCCCTTCTCGAAGGCCCCGGTGGCACCGGACAGAGCCGCCCGTCGCTCCGGAGTGACCAGCTCGTTGAAGTAGGCGCGCAGCTCCGCACGCAGGGCCTCCTGCTCGGGTGTCAACGCGATCCGCATGTGATAAAAGTAGAACATGTTCTCATTTGCGTCCATGGCTCGGACGGGAAGGACGGCGCGATGACGGCCGCAGCAGGAGCACGCGTGCTCGACCGAGGGCTCGCCCCGGAGCGCTACGCCCGTGGCTGGCACTGCGCCGGCCTCGCCGACACCTTCCGTGACGGCAGGCCGCACGCGATCGAGACGTTCGGCGCCAAGCTGGTCGTCTGGCAGCCGGCCGGCGCCGACCCGGACACGTTCGGGGTGCTCGACGGCTACTGCCGCCACATGGGCGGCGACCTCACCCAGGGCCAGGTCAAGGGCGACGAGGTCGCCTGCCCGTTCCACGACTGGCGGTGGGGCGCCGACGGGCGCTGCAAGCAGATCCCGTACGCCCGCCGGGTCCCGCTCCGGGCGCGCACCCAGCGCTACGAGACGGTCGTACGCAACGGGCAGCTGCTCTTCTGGCACGACCCGGAGGGCTCGGCCGCCGACCACGACCTGCTTCCGCCGGAGCTGCCCGGCGTCGGGACCGATGCGTACACGGAGTGGTTCTGGGAGACGGTCGAGATCGAGGGCTCGCACTGTCGAGAGCTGATCGACAACGTGGTCGACATGGCGCACTTCTACTACGTGCACTTCGCCTTCCCCACCAGCTTCCGGAACGTCTTCGAGGGCACCCGGGCGACCCAGTTCATGGAGTCCAAGGGCCGTCCCGACAAGGCGGCCGATGCGGGGGGTTATAGCGACGTCGACATGGTGCTCAGGTCGGAGGCGACCTACTACGGGCCGGCGTACATGATCAACTGGCTCGAGGTGGACTACAAGGGCTTCGTCACCGAGGTCATCCTGATCAACTGCCACCTGCCCACGGGGCCGGACTCGTTCACCCTGCAGTACGGCATCACGGTGAAGAAGCCCGAGGGTCTCGACGACAAGACGACGCAGTACATCGCGAAGAGGTACGCCGAGATGTTCGGCTCCGGCTTCCTGCAGGACGTCCACATCTGGCAGAACAAGGCACCGGTGCAGAACCCGCTGCTGTGCGAGGAGGACGGGCCGGTCTACCAGCTGCGTCGCTGGTACGAGCAGTTCTACGTCGACGTCGCCGACATCGCCCCCGACATGGTGGCGCGCTTCGAGTTCGAGGTCGACACCACCAAGGCCAACGAGTTCTGGCACGAGGAGGTCGCCGAGAACCTGCGCCGTCGCGAGGCTGAGGGTGTGGCCGGCTGATGGCCTCGTTCGTCCCGACCAGCGAGGAGACGCTGGCCGACCAGCGGCTCTACACCTCGGACTG
>Ga0308169_10003772_pt1 | contig 14549 bp, 13 predicted proteins | sample PhyBR1_2_FD_202139 | JGI IMG/M metagenome (GOLD analysis project Ga0308169, IMG submission 202139) | Phyllosphere microbial communities from UC Gill Tract Community Farm, Albany, California, United States - DLSLSB.R1 | ecosystem: Host-associated > Plants > Phyllosphere > Unclassified | place...
TCGTTACTCCACGCTCGCAGGGGCGGCGATTTGCTGCTCGATGACCTGCTTCTCTACTTCATCGGCCGGCTTGACCTCCGGCTTGACCCACCAGGTGGTCGTGCCGATGTCATAGGTCGGCGTGATTTTCGGATGACCAATGTGGTTCCAGTAGGCGACGCGCCACGTCTTGATGTGCCAGTTGGGAATCACGTAGTAGCCCCACTGCAGCACCCGGTCCAGTGCCCGGGCATGGGCGACCAGGCTCTTGCGCGAGTCGGCATTGATCAGTTGTTCCACCAATTGGTCCACGGCTGGGTCCTTCAGGCCCATGGTGTTGCGGCTACCAGGCTTGTCGGCCGCAGCGGACATCCAGAATTCGCGCTGTTCGTTCCCCGGCGAACTGGACTGCGGAAAGCTGCCCACCATCAGGTCGAAGTCCCGGGAGCGCACGCGGTTGACGAATTGGGAGACATCGACCCGGCGGATCACCAGTTCGATGCCCAGGTCGCTGAGGTTGCGCTTGAAGGGCAGCAGCACGCGTTCGAATTCGGTCTGGGCCAGCAGGAACTCGAGCACCACCGGTTTGCCCTGGGCATCGACCATCTTGTCGTCGACGATGCGCCAGCCGGCCTCTTGCAACAGTTGATAGGCCTTGCGCTGCTGGTCGCGGATCATGCCGCTGCCGTCGCACATCGAAGGCTGGAAGGCTTCGCTGAAGACCTGGTCCGGGATCTTGCCGCGCAGGGGCTCGAGGATCTCCAGTTCGTCTTCGCCTGGCAGGCCGGTGGCGGCCATTTCAGAGTTTTCGAAATAACTGCGGGTGCGGGCATAGGCGCCGTTGAACAGTTGCTTGTTGGTCCATTCGAAGTCCAGCAGCAGGCTCAAGGCCTTGCGCACCCGTACATCCTGGAAGATCGGCCTGCGCAGGTTGTAGACAAAACCCTGCATGCCGGTGGGGTTGCCGTTGGGGATCTGTTCCTTGATCAGCCGACCTTCGGTAACGGCCGGGATGTTGTAGGCGTTGGCCCAGTTCTTCGCGGTCATTTCCAGCCAGAAATCGAACTGGCCGGCTTTCAGCGCCTCGACCGCCACGGTGTTGTCGCGGTAGTAGTCGGTGACCAGAACGTCGAAGTTGTAGAAGCCGCGGTTGACCGGCAAGTCCTTGCCCCAGTAATCCTTGACCCGCTCGTAGCGGATCGAGCGTCCGGCCTTCACTTCGGCGACCTTGTACGGGCCGCTGCCCAGGGGGATTTCCAGGTTGCCCTTGCTGAAGTCGCGGCTGGCCCACCAATGCTTGGGCAATACCGGCAGTTGGCCGAGGATCAACGGCAATTCACGGTTATTGGTGTGCTTGAACTTGAACAGCACCTTGAGCGGGTCCTCGGCGATGACTTCGGCGACGTCGTTGTAATAACCGCGGAACATCGGCGCGCCGTCCTTGGTCAGCGTCTGGAAGCTGAACACCACATCTTCGGCGCGCACCGGGTGGCCGTCGTTGAAGCGGGCCTCAGGGCGCAGGTAAAAACGCACCCAGGCGTTATCCGGGGCTTTTTCGATTTTTTCGGCGACCAGGCCATATTGCGTGAAGGGTTCGTCCAGGCCCTGCTTGGCCAGGGTGTCGTAGATCAGGCCGATGTCATCGGCCGGTACGCCTTTGCTGATGAACGGATTGAGGCTGTCGAAGCCGCCGAACCCGCCCTGGCGGAACACGCCACCCTTTGGCGCGTCCGGATTGACGTAGTCGAAATGCTGGAAGTTGGCTGGGTACTTGGGCGGTTCGTTGTACAGGGTCACGGCATGCTGCGGCGCGGCACAGGCGAGCCCGGCGAATAGCAGGCTGCTGGCCTGCAGGAGCAGGGCGCGTAAAGGCTTCATTGATCTTTCTCCGAAGATTTCAGCCACCATGCGCTCAAGCCCAGGGTGTAGGGCGGCGTAGTGACGAAGGCGAACCGGTTGCGGTACGCCAGGCGATGATAATTGATATACCAGTTGGGGATGCAGTAATGCTGCCAGAGCAGCACACGGTCCAGGGCCTTGCCCGCCGCGACTTGTTCATCGCGGGTCTGGGCGGCGAGGAGTTTTTCCAGCAGGTGGTCGACGACGGGGTTGGCGATGCCCGCATAGTTCTTGCTGCCCTTGATCCCGACCTGGCTGGAGTGAAAATACTGCCACTGCTCGAGGCCCGGGCTGAGCGTCTGGTTCAGGGTCAGCAGGATCATGTCGAAATCGAACTGGTCCAGGCGCTGCTTGTACTGGGCCCGATCCACCGTGCGCAACCGGGCCTGGATGCCGATGCTGGCGAGGTTCTCGACGTAGGGTTGCAGGATGCGCTCCAGGTTCGGGTTCACCAGCAGGATCTCGAAGCGCAGGGGCTGGCCGTCGGCATTCAGCAGGCGCTGGCCGTCGAGGGTCCATCCGGCCTCCTTCAGCAGGCCGAGGGCCTTGCGCAGTGTGTCCCGGGGGATGCCGCGCCCGTCCGTCTGGGGCAGGCTGAACGGCTCAGTCAGCAAGCGCAGCGGCAGCTGTTCGCGATACGGCTTGAGCAGCAGCCATTCGTGGCCCACGGGCAGGCCGGTGGCGGAGAACTCGCTGTTGGGGTAGTAGCTGAGGGTACGTTTGTAGGCGTCACTGAACAGGGTGCGGTTGGTCCACTCGAAATCGAACATCAGCCCCAGCGCTTCGCGCACCTTCACCTCGGCGAATGTGCTGCGCCGGGTGTTCATGAACAGGCCTTGGGTCTGGGTCGGAATCTGATGGGGAATCTGTGCCTTGATCACTTCGCCACGGTCCAGCGCCGGGAAGTTGTAGCCGTTGGCCCAGTTCTTGGCCTGGTGCTCGATGTAGATGTCGAATTCGCCAGCCTTGAAGGCTTCGAAGGCGACATCGCTGTCGCGATAGAACTCCACGTCCATCCGATCGAAATTGTACTTGCCGCGATTGACCGGCAGATCCTTGCCCCAGTAGTCCTTGACGCGCTCGAACACCAACTGGCGACCTGGCTGCACCTTGGTGATGCGGTAAGGGCCACTGCCCAGGGGCGGTTCGAAGGTGGTGGCCTTGAAATCGCGGTCTTTCCAGTAATGCTGCGGCAGCACCGGCAGTTCACCCAGGCGCAGGATCAACAGCGGGTTGCCCGAGCGCTTGAAGACAAAACGGATTTTCAGCGGATTGAGGACGTCGACCCGTAGCACTTCCTGGAGATTGGTCCGGTATTGCGGATGGCCGTCCTTGAGCAGTGTCCGGTAGGAGAACGCCACGTCATAAGCGGTGATCGGCACACCGTCGTGAAAGCGCGCTTCGGGTCGCAGGTTGAAGACCACCCAGCTGCGGTCCTCGCTGTATTCCACGGATTGGGCGATCAGGCCGTAGCTTGAGGTCGGCTCGTCACCGGACGGCGCGTACTGGCCAGTACCGACCATCAGCGGTTCGTTCAGCTCATTGATGCCGTACTGCAGGAAGTTCGGCGTGGAAACCGGGCTACTGCCCTTGAATGTGTATGGATTGAGGGTGTCGAAAGTGCCAAACGCCATGATCCGCAAGGTGCCGCCCTTGGGCGCTTGCGGGTTGACCCAGTCAAAATGGGTGAACTTGGCCGGGTACTTGAGCGTGCCGAACTGCGCATAGCCATGGCTTTCGCTGATGGTGGCGCCGGCGGGGGAGCTCAAGGCCAGGCTGATCAGGAGCAGGAGGAGGGGACGTATCAAGTCTGGGATCCGATCCAGGCGGCTTGGGCTGTTATGGGCTGTACAGTAACAGCTTGTATCGGCAGGAAAAAGGCGGGGCAATGCACCGAGGATTACCCGAAGGCGTGGCGAGAGTGCTTTTGTGGCGAGGGAGCTTGCTCCCGCTGGGTTGCGAAGCAACCCCGAACTGGGCACCTGGTTTCAGCAGATGAGTTGAGTTGCTGTTTTTGGGGCTGCTGCGCAGCCCAGCGAGAGCAAGCTCCCTCGCCACAAGAAGCCCTCGTTAATGGGGGGAATAGACCGTCAGCATCTGTCCGGGCTTGAGTGCCTTGCCCATGCTGGGATTCCAGCGCTTGAGGTGTTGCATTTCGACATTGAAGCGCTTGGCGACGACATACAGCGAGTCACCTTGCTTGACCTTGTACTGGGTCTGCTTCTTCTGATTCCTGTCATTGGCGGCTACCACGGTATTGATGCGCTTGCCCGTCGTGGCCTTGGTCGGCTTGGCGTCCTGCATCACCAGGGTCTGTCCGACCTTGAGCTTGTTGCCGCTGAGCTTGTTCCAGCGTTGCAGGTCCTTGGTCTCGACGTTGTTGGCCTTGGCGATCTGGGCCAGGTTGTCGCCGCGCTTGACGCGGTAGGTGCGCCTGGCGCCTTCCACTTCGCTGTCATCGGCGGTCTCGAAGACCGGCTTGAGCGAGCGTGGACTGATCAATTCTTCCGGGCGCATGGTCGACAGGCTGGCGGTCAGAAGTTGCGCCTTGGAGGTCGGGACGAGCAGGTGCTGCGGGCCGTCGATGGTGGTGCGTTGCTTGAAGGCAGGGTTGAGCTGGAATAGCTCGTCTTCGTCGATATTGGCGACTGCCGCGACCTTGGACAGGTCCATGCGCTGGTTGATCTCGACGACTTTGAAGTACGGTTCGTTGGCGATCGGGTTGAGGTTCACGCCATACGCGTCGGGGGCCATCACGACCTGGGACAGCGCCAGCAGCTTGGGCACGTAGGCCTGGGTTTCGCTGGGCAGTGGCAGGTTCCAGTAGTCGGTGGGCAGGCCAAGCTTCTCATTGCGTTCGATGGCGCGGCTGACCGTGCCTTCGCCTGCGTTGTAGGCCGCCAGCGCCAGTAACCAGTCGCCGTTGAACATGTCATGCAGGCGCGTCAGGTAGTCCATGGCGGCCGTGGTGGACGCGGTGATGTCGCGGCGTCCGTCATAGAAGCGGGTCTGGCGCAGGTTGAAATAACGGCCGGTGGACGGGATGAATTGCCATAGGCCTACGGCGTTGGCTCGTGAATAGGCCATGGGATTGTAGGCACTTTCGATTACCGGCAGGAGCGCCAGCTCCAGCGGCATGTTGCGTTCTTCGAGGCGCTCGACGATGTAATGGATGTACAGGCTACCGCGCTCACCGGCGTTTTCCAGGAAGGACGGGTTGCTGGCGAACCACAGGCGCTGCTGTTCGATGCGCGGGTTGACGCCTGCGGTTTCCTGGAGCTGAAAGCCTTGGCGCATGCGTTCCCAGACGTCCTGGGGCACTTGCGGGCTGGGTTTTTCGTTGAGCCACACGGGCTTCTGCTTGGCTCGCGCGGCGATATTCGGCGTATGCGCGGCATCGTTCTGCGGCACCTGGCCGCTGCTCTGACAGCCCGCCAGCGTGGCGGACACAGCCACCGCGATGGCTTGAGCCAAGCGGGTCAATGTGTCTGACTGGACGGACCTACGGATAGATGACGACATTGGCTGGAAGTAAGTTCCGGGCAAAAATGTCGGCCGATTCTAGAAAGCGCACCCCAGCAGGTCAACCATTCAGAATTTTTGTATCAATCGATAGCAGCCTTAGAACTTATCTTTCCAGGCCCTCAAGGCAGCAAAAACCTCACTCGGCGTCTGGTTTCGCTGGCCGTTCCGTTCGTCTGCTTTTTGTTTAACGGATGTTTCAGCTGTGCGCAAAAATGGATTGGTGAGTTTTTCCAGGGCCAGGGTCGATGGCAGGGTCATGACCCCCTGGTTGCGTTGCTCGACGACTTTTTCCAGGCGGGTGGCAACGTCAGGGTTATCCGGCTCGACCGCGGCGGCAAACTTCAGGTTGCTCAAGGTATATTCATGGGTGCAATAGACGAGGGTGTCTTCAGGCAGCGCGGCGAGTCGGCTCAGGGAATGGTGCATCTGCTCGGGCGTGCCCTCGAACAGCCGGCCGCAACCGGCGGCGAACAGCGTGTCGCCGCAGAACAGCAGGCCGCGATGGTAATAGGCGATATGCCCCAATGTATGTCCGGGCACGGCATGGACATCGAAATCCAGGCCGAGCACATTTATTCTGGCGTTGTCGCCCAGGGCGATGTCCCGCGCCGGGATGGTTTCGCTGGCGGGGCCATAGACCGTGGCGTTCGTTGCGCTTTTCAGCGATTCGACACCGCCGACATGGTCATGATGGTGGTGGGTGACCAGGATGTCGCCCAGGGTCCATCCGGGGTGGGCATCGAGCCAGGCCCGTACGGGCGCGGCATCGCCGGGATCGACCACGGCGCAGCGTTGGGTCGAGTGGTCCTGTAACAACCAGATGTAGTTATCGGTAAACGCGGGCAGGGCACTGATCTGTATCATCGTGGAATTCGCCAAGCTTGAAACAAAGGCGCATCTTAGAACTTCCTGGCGCGTTGGAGAATGCAATGACCGATGAAGCGTTCGCTCAGGCTGATCCTGACTGGCTGGCATTGATCAGATCCGCCCGTGAATGGCTGTCCGGCCCTGTCGGGCAATTTTTGCTGGAAGAAGAGCGGCGCATGCTCGAAGACGAGCTGGGCCGGTTCTTTGGTGGCTACCTGGTGCACTACGGCCCTTCGGCGCAGACGCCGCCGTCGGCACCGCAGGTCCAGCGCAATGTGCGCCTGGGCGCGCCGTTGCCCGGCGTGGAAATCGTCTGCGAGGAGCAGGCCTGGCCGCTGAGCGAGCATGCCGCCGACGTGGTGGTCATGCAGCATGGCCTGGATTTCTGCCTGTCGCCCCATGGCTTGCTACGAGAAGCCGCCAGCAGCGTGCGCCCCGGTGGGCATCTGTTGATCCTCGGCATCAACCCCTGGAGCAGCTGGGGGCTGCGTCACGTGTTCGCCAGCGACGCGCTGCGCCAGGCCCGTTGCATCTCGGCTTCGCGGGTCGGTGACTGGCTCAACCTGCTGGGCTTCGCGCTGGAGAAACGCCGCTTCGGGTGCTATCGTCCGCCGCTTGCGTCACCCAAGTGGCAGGCCCGCCTGGCCGGCTGGGAGCGCAGGGCCGGCGGCTGGCAGTTGTCCGGCGGCGGTTTTTATCTGTTGGTGGCGCGCAAGATCGCAGTCGGGTTGCGCCCGGTGCGCCAGGCGCGACGCGAGCCGATGGGTAAGCTGATTCCCTTGCCAATGGCCAAGGTCAATCGTCGCCACATCGAGCCGTGACCCTTTTCCGCTGGTTCTGGCCTGCATCCGGTTGCGAGTGCTGAACGCGCCCCGGCCGGCAGGTCTTTGTATTTTTTCTGGATAGATTGGCATGAGCGATAGCGTAGAACTCTTCACCGATGGCGCCTGCAAGGGCAACCCTGGTCCGGGCGGCTGGGGGGCCTTGCTGGTGTGCAAAGGCGTTGAAAAGGAGCTCTGGGGCGGCGAAGCCAACACCACCAACAACCGCATGGAGCTGATGGGTGCCATCCGGGGCCTCGAAGAGCTCAAGCGTCCCTGCGATGTGCTGCTGGTGACCGACTCGCAATACGTGATGAAAGGCATCAACGAGTGGATGGCCAACTGGAAGAAGCGCGGCTGGAAGACGGCGGCGAAGGAGCCGGTAAAAAACGCCGACCTGTGGAAACTGCTGGACGAGCAGGTCAATCGCCACAACGTTACCTGGAAATGGGTACGCGGACACATCGGCCACCACGGCAACGAGCGGGCTGACCAGTTGGCCAACCGTGGGGTGGATGAGGTGCGGGGCTATAAGCAGGCTTGATCCGGCAGGGGCCGCTGTCGAAAGGCATGAATTCAAACCTGTGGCGAGGGAGCTTGCTCCCGCTGGACTGCGAAGCAGGCCCCTTTTGGCGGTCGCTGCGCAACCGAGCGGGAGCAAGCTCCCTCGCCACAAAAGCGGTCCCAGGCTAATCCCACCCAATAGCGTGTTAAGATCCGCGCTTTTGCAAGACTGCCCGTTGAGAGCTGAACACTGATGGCCAACAGATCTGTAGTACTGGATACCGAAACCACCGGCATGCCGGTGACCGACGGTCACCGGATTATCGAAATCGGCTGTGTCGAGTTGATCGGTCGGCGCCTGACCGGTCGCCATTTCCACGTTTACCTCCAACCGGACCGCGAAAGCGATGAGGGCGCCATTGGCGTGCACGGCATCACCAACGAATTCCTGGTGGGCAAGCCGCGTTTCGCCGAAGTGGCCGATGAGTTCTTCGAGTTCATCCAGGGCGCGCAGTTGATCATCCACAACGCAGCGTTCGACGTCGGGTTCATCAATAACGAATTTGCCTTGATGGGCCAGCATGACCGGGCCGACATCACCCGGCACTGCACCATTCTCGACACCCTGATGATGGCCCGGGAACGGCACCCGGGGCAGCGCAACAGCCTCGATGCCTTGTGCAAGCGCTACGGCGTCGACAACTCCGGTCGTGAATTGCACGGCGCCTTGCTCGACTCCGAGATCCTCGCCGACGTCTACCTGACCATGACCGGCGGCCAGACCAGCCTGTCCCTGGCGGGCAACGCCTCGGACGGCAACGGTACCGGTGAAGGCTCGGGCAACCAGGCCACGGAAATCCGTCGTCTGCCGGCGGACCGCAAGCCCGCCCGGATCATCCGCGCCAGCGAAAACGACCTGGCCGAACATGCCGCACGTCTGGAAGCCATCGCCAAATCGGCCGGCGCCCCGGCATTGTGGACGCAACTGGTCGAGGCGCAGGCCGCCGCGAACTGATGGCTCCCACAGGTTAGCTAGCGATCATTTCTCGCCACAATCACCAGTTGCTTCTAACCTGAAGTAAAGGCATGCCATGGATATCCGCTTGATGCGTAAAGATTCGAGAGGCAAGGGCAATGGATGGCACTTCGCTGTTGGTTGCCTCAAGGAATGAGGACCTTTCCCAGTATGCAACCCGTCATGAACCCCAAGTACCCTGGCCTGTCGGTCCGCGTTGCCGATGACGGATTCGCCGCTTATATCTGGGGCAGCGATTTCAGTTTCGACGTCAGCGCCTATGGCACGGCGCAGATCGGTCGGCCGGTCAGCCAGTGGCCGGTGACGCCCATCGTTCCGTATCGCAAGTGCTATGGCATCGATCCGGAAGAGTTCGGCAGCTTCCGCAATGCCCCGGAAAGTGAAATCTTCATGGCCTATCTGGACGACCAGCCCGTGGGGCATCTGGTGGTCAGTACCAACTGGAACGGTTATGCCCATATCGACGAGTTGGCGGTGCATGCCCCGGCTCGCCGGCACGGCGTGGCGAAGGCATTGCTGGACGTGGCGCTGTTCTGGAGTCGCAAGAAAAAACTTCCGGGCATCATGTTGGAAACGCAGAACAACAACCTGGGTGCCTGCCGGCTCTACGAACGTTGCGGTTATGTGCTGGGTGGCATCGATCACCTGCGCTATCGCGGCATCGATCGGCACACCGCCGAGGTTGCGCTGTTCTGGTACCGTTTGTTCGACGACCCACTGGGCATGACGATCAGTGGTTCAGCAACGCCTCGGCTTGTTCCTTGATCCGCTCCAGCAACGATTGGATCGTGGGTGATGGCTCCGCGCCGCTCAGGCTCAGGGCGTAGAGGCAGATGGGCACGGCCGGCGACACCGGGCAGATATCCAGCCCGCTGCCCTTGGCCCCCGACGCGGTGAAGGGATCGACAATGGCCAGGCCTTCGCCGGCCTCGACCATCGCCCGCATCATCTGGTGCGTCTGCACGCGGATCTGGATCACCGGCGCGGGGCGTAGTGCGGCGAGTTTATGATCGAAGGCCGGACTCAACGGGTCGTGGCCATCGAGACCCACCAGAGACTGGCCCGCCAGGTCCTGAAGCGAAATGTATTTTTGTCGTGGTTGCAGCCAGCCGTGGGGTGCCAGCAATTGCAGTTTGCCCTGGGCGATCATCTGGCACTGGATGTCGGGGTGTTCCGGGTCGTGCAGGCTCAGGCCCAAGTCACTGTCACGCAGCAACAGATGCTTGACGATGTCGCGGGTCGGCTGGCTGAGGAGCGTGCAAGGCGCGTCTGGATGTCGCCGGCGCAAGGCGGCGATGCTCAGGGGCACCAGTTGTTGGGCCAATGGCGGCGTGCAAATGATGCGAAGGGGCGGCGCCTGGTAGTGTTTCAGGCTACTGGCCAAGCGTTGTATCGGTTCGAGGGTGTCGTACAGCTGCGTGATGCCATCGCGCAACGCCAGGGTTTCGCGAGTCGCCTGCAATCGTCCGCGCACGCTGGCGAACAGCATGAAGCCGAGCTGGGCTTCGGCATCGCGCAGGATCGACTCGACCTCGACCACTGGCATTTGTAGCCATTCGGCGGCCGTGCCCAGGTGGCCAGTCTGCAGCAGCGCCTGGATCACTTCGATGTGGCGTAAACGCATGCAAGATGTCCGTATTAGGCAGGTAAGCCATTGAGTGGCTGAATCCTAACCCAATTACGGGTGCGACTTCTGCTCATGCAAGCAGTTATAACGCTATCTGTGGTTCGACCTGGGCCTGAGGCTGCGGCGGTGTTTCAGGCTCGCGGATCAGTTGGACGCCGGACTGCACCAGGAGGAAGGTGTCCTCGTCCAGCTTGTTGACGCGGTCGCCAATGGCCAGTTTATAGGTGACGACATCCTTGCCACTGCCGTCCTGGGACGGATCCGATTCCTGGAACTCATGCACCGAATAGACGCGGCCTTCGGCGTCCCGTGCGTGGAATTGTCCGACAAGTACTGCTGCCATTGCTTAGAACCTCTGGAAATAGATCACTCGATTTGCGGTTCTGTAGACCTTGGTCGAGTGCGGTAAGTTTTCCTACAAGAAAAAAATAGTCGGTGTGGCGGGTTTTCGACGTTCCACTGGTCCAATTGTCGTGCCGATCATCTATAACTACACGCTTCCCTTTAATCCGACAGTCGAGAAACTTCCCATGAGTCATGTCTACACAGTCGCCGTTTTAGTGGGCAGCCTGCGCAAGGCTTCGATCAACCGCAAGATTGCCCTTGCACTGGCCGAGCTCGCACCGGCCCATTTGAAGCTGGAAATCGTCGAGATTGGTGACTTGCCACTCTATAACGAAGACCTCGACGTCACGCCACCGGCGGCGTACACCGCGTTTCGCCAGAAGGTCGGAGCCGCCGATGCGTTGCTGTTCGTGACCCCGGAATACAACCGCTCGGTCCCGGCCCCCCTGAAAAACGCCATCGACGTCGGCTCGCGCCCCTACGGCCAGAGTTGCCTGAGCGGCAAGCCGGGCGCGGTGATCAGCGCATCGCCAGGAGCCATGGGGGGCTTCGGCGCCAACCATCATTTGCGTCAGTCCCTGGTGTTCCTCGACGTCCCCTGCATGCAGCAACCGGAAGCTTACCTGAGCGGCGCGGGCGCAGCGTTCGACGAGGCGGGCAAGTTGTCGGATGGCGTGAAGCCGTTTTTGCAGAAATTCATCGATGCCTATGGCAAGTGGGTCGAGCAACATAAGAAAATCTGATACCACCGCAGCCCCCGTGGCGAGGGAGCTTGCTCCCGCTGGACCGGTCCGACGCCTCGGGCGCAGCAGGCCCAGGTTTTCTGCTACAACGCAGAATTTTGGGGCCGCTTCGCGACCCAGCGGGAGCAAGCGCCCTCGCCACAATGTATTGCGCGCTGTCTTTAACGTTCTCTAGGCTGTTACGCATGCTCGTCGCGTCATTGATTTTCCTGCTGACCATCACCCTGGTGATCTGGCAGCCAAAAGGCTTGGGTGTCGGCTGGAGCGCCACCCTCGGCGCGTTGTTGGCGTTGCTCAGTGGGGTGGTACACGTCGGTGACATTGCAGTGGTCTGGCAGATCATCTGGAACGCCACCGGTACGTTCGTCGCGCTGATCATCATCAGCCTGTTGCTGGACGAGGCCGGTTTCTTCGCTTGGGCGGCCCTGCATGTGGCGCGTTGGGGGCGGGGCAATGGACGCAAGCTGTTCGCCTTCATGGTGTTGCTCGGCGCCCTGGTGTCGGCGTTGTTCGCCAACGACGGGGCGGCACTGATCCTGACGCCCATCGTGATTTCCATGCTGCTGGCCTTGCGGTTCTCGCCAGCGGCAACCCTGGCGTTCGTGATGGGCGCCGGTTTCATCGCCGACACCGCCAGCCTGCCGCTGGTGGTGTCGAACCTGGTGAACATCGTCTCGGCGGACTTCTTCGGTATCGGCTTCAACCGCTATGCGTCGGTCATGGTGCCGGTGAACCTGGTCAGTGTGGCGGCCAGCCTGGCGATACTGCTGTGGGTGTTTCGTCGCGATATCCCAAGCGATTACGACCCACATCAACTGGACGATCCGGCGACCGCGATCCACGACAAGGCGACATTTTATGCCGGCTGGGCCGTGTTGGTGATCCTGCTGCTGGGCTGCTTCGCCTTGGAGCCGCTGGGGATTCCCATCAGTGCGATTTCCGCGGTTTGCGCTGCGTTGCTCCTGGCCGTGGCGGCACGCGGCCACAAGATTTCCACGCGCAAGGCGATGAAAGAAGCGCCTTGGCAGATCGTGATTTTTTCCTTGGGCATGTATTTGGTGGTCTACGGCTTGCGCAACGCCGGCTTGACGGGCTACCTGGCCCATTGGCTCGACGGTTTCGCAGGTTATGGGGTGTGGGGCGCGGCCATGGGCACGGGGCTCCTGACCGCGCTGCTGTCGTCGGTGATGAACAACTTGCCGACGGTGCTGGTCGGCGCCTTGTCCATCGACGCCAGCCAGGCTACCGGCGTGGTCAAGGAGGCGATGATCTATGCCAACGTCATTGGCAGTGACCTGGGCCCGAAAATCACCCCGATCGGCAGCCTGGCAACCTTGTTGTGGCTACACGTGCTGGCGCGCAAGGACATCCGCATCGGCTGGGGCTATTACTTCAAGATCGGGATTGTGTTGACGGTGCCGGTGTTGCTGGTGACGTTGGCGGCGCTGGCCGTGCGGTTGTCGCTCTAGACCGTAGCGACCCCTTCGCGAGCGAGCCCGCTCCCACAGGGAAATGCATTCCTCTGTGGGAGCGGGCTTGCTCGCGAAGGCGGCCGTCCATGCGCCGCAAAAAATTAGCCATTGCCCGGCACATCCGGCCAAAGGTCCGCCACCAGGAACGCCCGCTCGGCTTCCTCCCATTCCCCCTCGGCATTCTCCGTCAGGCGCACCATCAGCTGCGCTGGTGCCATCGGGTCGAGGGCGGTTCGCCAGGCGTCCAGCTGTGCCTCGGTCCAGACCTGCTCCGCAGGGTAATGGGCCGGCGCGAGCCAGGCGGCGCGGGGCAGGGGTTGCCAGTGGCCTGGCGGTCGTTGGGCGACGAACCCCGACCAGTCCCGCTGATGCAGCCAGCGGCCGCGCAAATGCCTGGGGTGCGCACCGCTCGGTGGTTCGGCCTCGCCCGGCCACGGGTAAAGCAGGTATCCACCGAGCCAAAGGTGCGAGCGAAACGATTCGATGCCCAGCGCCGCCAAGGCCTCGCGGCTCTCCGGACATGCGGAAATCGGCAATTGGTGCTCATGCAGGTGCGCCAGCTTACGGTCCAGGCGATCATGGCAACCGGGGCCGAGCCACTGCGCAGTGTCGTGTCCGTTGCCTTGTTGCGGGCCCAGGTACAGCTTGATCGCCAGTTCCAGGTGATGAACACCTTCGCCATCACGCAGCAACAGATCCAGTTCCCCCAACGTATGGCCTTCGCGACGAATCGGCAGGTTCGCGGCGATCCATTCGATGCCCGGTGCGTGTTGTACGGCAAATTGCCACAACCTTTCGTAATACAGGCCCAGGCGCCGTGTCCGGCCCTGGGACAGGCATTGCAGCAACGGGTAGCTGTCGCGGTCCAGTTGGCGCAGCCAGTGTTCCAGCCGGTGCGGCTGTTGCACCCAGTCGCTGCCCGCCAGGGGATGACGCTGGGGCCAAGGGGTGTCGATGAGCATCGGTGGGGCGATGATCACCCACGCCAGGTCCCGCACTTCGGGGTGGCGCAGGCGGCGGGGCAGGTCGAGCAATTCAGGGAACAGGATCATCTTGCGAGCATAGCCGTTGCGCTGGAGGCTTAAAGAATTTTGTCTACGGAGCGCTTTCGCCCATAATCGGGTTTTTCGCCCGCCGCAGACCCTCGCAGGAGCCTCATGGAGCAATTTCGCAATATCGGCATCATCGGTCGCCTGGGCAGTTCACAGGTGCTGGACACCGTTCGCCGTCTCAAACGTTTCCTCCTGGAGCGGCACCTGCATGTGATCCTCGAAGACACCATCGCCGAAGTGCTGCCGGGCCACGGCCTGCAAACGTCGTCGCGCAAGATGCTCGGCGAAGTCTGCGACATGGTTATCGTGGTCGGCGGCGACGGCAGCCTGCTCGGCGCCGCGCGCGCACTGGCGCGGCACAACATTCCGGTACTGGGGATCAACCGTGGCAGTCTTGGCTTCCTGACGGATATCCGCCCTGACGAGCTGGAGGTCAAGGTCGCCGAGGTCCTGGACGGTCACTACCTGGTGGAGAACCGTTTCCTGCTGCAAGCCGAGGTCCGTCGTCACGCCGAGGCCATCGGCCAGGGCGATGCCCTCAACGACGTGGTGCTGCACCCTGGCAAGTCCACGCGGATGATCGAATTCGAGTTGTACATCGACGGCCAGTTCGTCTGCAGCCAGAAGGCCGACGGCCTGATCGTCGCCACACCGACCGGTTCCACCGCCTACGCGCTGT
>Ga0308169_10003773_pt1 | contig 14544 bp, 15 predicted proteins | sample PhyBR1_2_FD_202139 | JGI IMG/M metagenome (GOLD analysis project Ga0308169, IMG submission 202139) | Phyllosphere microbial communities from UC Gill Tract Community Farm, Albany, California, United States - DLSLSB.R1 | ecosystem: Host-associated > Plants > Phyllosphere > Unclassified | place...
ACTCGCTGCGTGAGCTGGCCGCCCTCGCCGAGACCGCGGGTTCGGAAGTCCTCGACGGGCTGGTGCAGCGCCGCGACAAGCCGGACCCCGGAACCTTCCTTGGCTCGGGCAAGGCGCAGGAGCTCAAGGACATTGTCATGTCCACAGGCGCCGATACCGTCATTGTGGACGCCGAACTGGCACCCTCCCAGCGGCGCGCCCTTGAAGACATCGTCAAGGTCAAGGTCATCGACCGGACAGCGCTGATCCTGGACATCTTCGCGCAGCACGCAAAGAGCCGCGAAGGCAAGGCCCAGGTGGAGCTGGCGCAGCTCGAATACCTGCTTCCCCGACTCCGCGGCTGGGGCGAATCGATGTCCCGCCAGGCCGGTGGCCAGGTGGGCAGCGCAGCTGCCGGCATGGGCTCCCGCGGCCCCGGTGAAACCAAGATCGAACTGGACCGGCGACGGATCCGTACCCGCATGGCCAAACTGCGGCGCGAGATCGCCGCGATGAAGCCGGCGCGCGAGACCAAGCGCGCCAACCGCCGTCGTAATGAAGTGCCTTCCGTCGCCATTGCCGGATACACCAACGCGGGCAAGTCCTCGCTGCTCAACCGGCTTACTGATGCCGGGGTCCTGGTGGAGAACGCGCTGTTCGCCACCTTGGATCCCACCGTCCGCAAGGCGGAAACTGCGGACGGCCTGGGTTACACCCTGGCGGACACCGTTGGATTCGTCCGCTCGCTGCCCACCCAGTTGGTGGAAGCCTTCCGGTCAACCCTCGAGGAAGTGGCGGACGCTGACCTGATCCTGCACGTGGTGGACGTTTCGCATCCGGATCCCGAGGGGCAGATCGCTGCTGTACGCAAGGTCTTCAGCGAAGTGGATGCCCGCAAGGTGCCCGAGATCATCGTGCTGAACAAGGCCGATGCCGCCGACCCCTTCGTGGTGGAGCGGCTGAAGCAAAGGGAACCGCGGCATGTGGTGGTTTCGGCTCGCACGGGCGAGGGGATCCCCGAGCTGCTGAAAGTGATCAGCGAGTCCATCCCGCGGCCGTCCGTCAAGATGGATGTGCTCATCCCGTACGACCGTGGGAACTTGATCAGCAAGCTCCATGAGTCTGACGCCGAGATCCTCAGCGTGGACCACGTTGAGGACGGTACCAGGGCTGTGGTGATGGTCCGGGAGGGCCTGGCATCCGAACTGGAACCATTCGCCGTCAATGACTGACCGCGCGGCCGGCAAAGCCGCGCAGACGGCCGGCGAGCAGTTCGTCATTGAACTGCTCGACCGCGCCGTCGCCGGCATGGGCGGGCAAAGCCGCACCGGACAACACGAAATGGCCCGGCAGGTTGCCCGCGCCATCGACACGGGCAACCATCTCCTGGTCCAGGCGGGCACGGGCACCGGCAAGTCGCTGGCCTACCTGGTGCCGCTCATCGCCCATGCCCTGGAAAGCAACAAGCCCGCGCTGGTCTCCACGGCGACGCTTGCACTGCAAACCCAGATCGTGGGCAGGGACCTGCCGCGGCTCCTGGAGAACATCACGCCGGCACTGGAGCGTCCCATCAAGGTTGCCTTGGTCAAAGGCCGCTCAAACTACGTCTGCCGCCACAAGCTCGAAGGAGGATTCCCGTCGGAGGAGCCCTCGGAGGGCCAGCTCTTCTCGCTGGGCGAGGACACCAGCGTTCCGCACTTCGCCGCATCCGTGGGGGGACCTTCCTCGCAGCTTGGCAAGGAGGTGGTGCGGCTGCGCGAGTGGGCGGAGAAAACGGCCACGGGGGACCGGGACGAACTCCTGCCGGGAGTGACTGACCGCGCGTGGCGGCAGGTCTCCGTGACCTCGATGGAGTGCCTTGGTGCCCAAAAATGCCCCATGGCTGCCGAGTGCTTCAGCGAACTGGCCCGCCAGGACGCAGCGGAGGCCGACGTGGTGGTGACCAACCATGCCATGCTCGCCGTCAGCGCCTTCGAGGGACTCGCTGTCCTGCCCGAATACGACGTGGTGGTGGTGGACGAAGCGCACGAACTGCAGGACCGGGTCACGGGAGCCGTGTCCGGACAGTTGTCCGTTGCCATGGTCCACGCTGCAGCTTCCGGTGCCCGGAAACATACCGCGATCACCGTTGATGCCCTTAACGCCGCCGCTGCCAACCTTGAGCTGGCCCTTGCCGGTGCCCCGAACGGGCTGCTTCCGAATGGGCTGAACGATGAACAGCTGGACTGCGTCGACCAGTTGCGTGAAGCCTGCCGGGCCGCGTTGTCCGATTCCAAGGGGGACAGCAACACCACAGCCGACGGCGGCCGGCAGCTGGCCAGGTCCCGCCTCATGCTCATTTTGGAACTGTGCGAACGCCTGGTCGCTGCCCGGGAAAACCGGGAAGTGGTGTGGTTTTCCCGCGCCAGCACGTTTGAGCCCGGCCAGGGCTACTCCCAGCCTGACGAGAACGCACCGGTGTTGATCAATATCGCCCCGCTGTCCGTTGCCGGCCGGTTGCGGGAAGGACTCTTTGACGGTCACACAGTGGTGCTGACGTCAGCTACCTTGGCTATCGGTTCCGCTTTTGAACCTGCCGCCGGAGGACTGGGCCTTCTCGGCGACGGCGCTCCCACCTGGACAGGCGTGGATGTGGGGTCCCCTTTCGACTATCCCAAGCAGGGCATCCTGTACGTAGCCGGACACCTGCCCAAACCGGGCCGGGGAGTGTCGGCGGAGGCTCTGGAGGAACTGGAAGCACTCATCAAGGCGTCGGGCGGAGGTGCCCTGTGCCTGTTCTCCTCGCGGCGGGCTGCCGAAGAAGCCGCCGAGGCCCTGCGGCCCAAGCTGGACATGACCGTTCTCTGCCAGGGGGAATCAACCATGACCGCCCTGGTCAAGCAGTTCGCAGACGAACCGGACACCTGCCTCTTCGGGACGATGTCCCTGTGGCAGGGCGTTGACGTCCCGGGAGGTTCCTGCCGCCTGGTGGTGATTGACCGGATCCCGTTCCCGCGCCCGGACGATCCCCTGATGACGGCGCGTTCACGTGCGGTGGCTCAGGCCGGCGGCAACGGCTTCATGTCCGTATCAGCCACCCACGCCGCTATCCGGCTGGCCCAGGGTGCCGGGCGGCTGATCAGGTCAACGGGAGACAAAGGCGTTGTGGCTGTCCTGGACTCCCGGCTGGCCACCGAACGTTATGCAGGCTTCCTGCGGGGCGCCCTGCCACCGTTCTGGGCCACCACGGACCGCAGCAAGGCGCTGGCAGCACTAAGCCGGCTGGGCGCTGACGCGTCCCGGTAGTACCGGGAGCCCCGACCGGTCTCCCGGAGTGCCTGCAGGGAGTACCCGGTTAGAGGGAACGAAGAACCGAGACGACTTTGCCCATGATGGTGGCGTGATCGCCCAGGATGGGTTCGTACTGCGTGTTCTGGGGGAGCAGCCAGGTGTGGCCGTCGCGCTGGCGGAACGTCTTGACGGTTGCTTCGTCGTCCAGCAGGGCTGCCACGATGTCCCCGTTCGCGGCGTCCGCCTGGCGCCGGACCACTACCCAGTCGCCATCGCAAATGGCGGCATCCACCATGGAGTCACCGGCCACGCGGAGCATGAAGAGTTCGCCTTGGCCGACCAGCTGCCGGGGGAGGGGCATGACGTCCTCCACGAGCTGCTCGGCGAGGATGGGGCCACCGGCGGCGATCCGGCCAACCAGCGGAACCATTGCGGTATCGAGCGCTGTGGGCAGCTCAGCCACCGTGGCACCCCCGCCGGCGGGCTGGGGAGCAGGGGAGGTGCCTGCGGCCTTGCCGGCACCGCCGTCCAGCGTGAGGGGCATCAGCACTTCCATGGCCCGAGGGCGCTTTGGATCACGGCGCAGGTAACCCAGCTTCTCCAGTTGGGAGAGTTGGTGGGTCACGCTGGACAGGCTTGCCAACCCCACGGTATCGCCGATCTCACGCATCGACGGCGGGTAGCCGTTCTCATTCACTGAGCGCTGGATGGTCTCAAGAATCTTCTTCTGCCGCGGGGTCAGGCCCCTGGAAGTCCTCTTGGTTTGCGGGGCGGTCCTGCCCCCGGCGGCTGCTGCTGCCATATTCGCCAATGCCTTTCGCTTGCCGCCGGATCTTCCGCACAATCGCTGTTTTCAAGCGCCGCCGGAAGGACTCCCACTGTCATTGTCAGACCCTGCTGTTCAACTTCAGGGGTGGTTGTTCTTTGGTTTCAAAGCTAGGCCAGCCACATAGCTTTTTCAAACATTTGTTCTAGCGAGTCTCGACATTATTCGTTGATAGGTGCTAAAACTTAACAAGCAAAGTTCGAACATGTGTTCTAACCAGCTAATGCCCCATTCGAAAACCTGGTCGGTGAATGTCCCGCTCGGTGCTGGAAGGGTCGGGGCGGCTGAAGGCGAACACCGGGCAGCACGGCAGGTCCAGGAGGGCTCAGTTCATGTCAACTTCATCTCGTCACCAGGTTTCACTTTCGCCCGCGCCCCTGCGGCTCACCCGCCGGGGGCGGATCGTCCTGATCGGAATCCCGCTGGTACTCCTCGCAGTGCTGCTGCTGTCCCTTTCCGGCTTCTTCAACTCGCCGGCCAAAGCCTCCGACTCCGCGGCAGACTTGGCGGTGACGCCCACCATCACCGTGACGGTCCAGCCGGGACAATCGCTGTGGGCCATTGCCGGTGCCGTGGCCCCGGACCGCGACGCCCGGGACGTGGTGGCGGATATCGTCCAGCTCAACAACCTCAGCGCCGGCTCTGTCCTGCCGGGCCAGCAACTGTTCGTGCCCGTCCACTAAATACGCTCCTCCAAATGTGCCAAGCCATCCGCCAAGCACTGCCGGGGCCAGCCGGGGGCACGCCGAGGGCGAACAGCACCCGTCACATTTTCCGGTAGTTGCCGCGGCAACTAAACTGTTCAGGTGAACGACCAGCTAGAACGTCTGAACCGGCTTCCCCTCCGCAGCAACCTTCGCGGGCTGACCCCTTACGGGGCGCCCCAACTGGACGTCCCCATCCTTTTGAACGTCAATGAGAACACCCACGGTGTCCCGGCCGATGTGCGCGCAGCGATCAGCGCCGCGGTCACGGAGGCGGCTGCAGGCCTCAACCGCTACCCGGACCGGGAGTTCACCGAACTCCGGAAGGCGTTGGCGGAGTACCTCGGTCATGGCCTTGACGAAAACAACGTATGGGCAGCCAACGGCTCCAACGAGGTCCTGCAGCAAATCCTCCAAGCCTTCGGAGGCCCCGGTCGCACAGCCCTGGGCTTCCCGCCCACGTACTCCATGTACCCGCTGCTGGCCAGCGGGACTGACACCCAATACATCACGGGCCAACGCGCCGACGGGTACGACCTCAGTGCGGAGTCCGCCGCGCTGCAGGTCAGGGAACTGCAGCCAAACATCGTTTTCCTCTGCTCGCCCAACAATCCCACGGGAACCGGGCTCGGGCTGGACGTCGTGAAAGCCGTGTATGAAGCCGGGGAGGACAGCCAGGCCATCGTGATCGTGGACGAGGCGTACCACGAGTTTGCCCATGACGGAACGCCCAGCGCACTGACCCTGCTGCCTGGCCGGGAGCGGCTGATCGTATCCCGCACCATGAGCAAAGCCTTCGCCTTGGCCGGCGCCCGGCTCGGCTACATGGCGGCGGCTCCTGAGGTCACCGACGCCCTGCGGCTGGTACGCCTGCCGTACCACCTGTCCGCCATCACCCAGGCCACCGCACTCGCCGCCCTGGCACACCGCGAGGCCCTGATGGCCGATGTGCAGGACATCAAGGCCCAGCGCGATCGGATCGTGGCTGAACTGACCAGGATGGGGCTCAAGCCCGCCGCCTCGGACTCCAACTACGTCTTCTTCGGCGGCTTGGAAAACCCCCACCAGGTGTGGCAGGAGCTGCTGGACGCCGGCGTGCTGATCCGCGACGTCGGAATTCCCGGCCATCTCAGGGTCACTGCAGGCACTGAGGCGGAAACCACAGCCTTCCTTACCGCCTTGGAGCGCATCCTTGCGGGCCGGGCCGCCCTTCCCGCCTAGACTTGATACTGCGGCGCTGGACGCCTTGAACCACTTCTTCTCCCACTAAGGATCCTTCACCATGAGTCCAACCGGATCGAATACGGCTGCGGCCCGGACCGCCCGCATGGAGCGAGCCACCAGCGAGTCCTCCGTACTCGTGGAGATCAACCTCGACGGAACCGGAGTGTCGGACATCGATACTTCCGTACCGTTCTACGACCACATGCTGACCGCCCTGTGCAAGCACTCCCTGATCGACATGACGGTCAAGGCCACCGGTGACACGCACATCGACGTCCACCACACCGTGGAGGACGTGGCGATCACGTTCGGCGAGGTCCTCCGGACTGCCCTGGGCAACAAGGCGGGAATCCGCCGCTTCGGCGAGGCCACCGTGCCGCTGGACGAAGCCCTTGCCAACGCGGTGGTGGACGTATCCGGCCGCCCCTACCTGGTGCACGGCGGCGAGCCTGCCGGCCAGGAATACCACCTGATCGGCGGCCACTTCACGGGCTCCCTGACCCGCCACGTCTTCGAAGCCATCACGCTGCACGCCGGCATCTGCCTGCACATGAACGTCTTGGCCGGCCGGGACCCGCACCACATCGTCGAAGCACAGTTCAAGGCCTTCGCCCGTGCCCTGCGCGCCGCCGTTGAGCCGGACCCCAGGGTCGAGGGCATCCCTTCCACCAAGGGCGCCCTGTGAGCGGGCAGGTCCTCAAGGACGGGGCCATCATCGATCCGTCGGCTTCACGCAGGCTGCCGTCCCCGGAGGGCAAGCCCACAGTCACCGTGCTGGACTACGGCTCCGGAAACGTCAGGTCCGCCGTACGGGCACTTGAACGTGCGGGCGCGGAAGTGATCCTCAGCTCCAAGCCGGAAGACGTCCTGAACGCCGACGGCCTGGTGGTTCCCGGCGTCGGCGCATTCGAAACCGTGATGCGCGAGCTCAAGGCCGTTGACGGAATCCGGCTCATTGGCCGGCGCGTTGCCGGTGGACGTCCCGTTCTCGGCATTTGCGTCGGCCTGCAGGTCCTTTTCGAAGCCGGTGTGGAACACGGCACCGAAGCCGAAGGCATCGGTGAATGGCCCGGAAAGGTTGAGGCCCTGCCTGCGGAAGTTGTCCCGCACATGGGCTGGAACACCGTGAAGGTGCCCGAAGGCTCCAAACTCTTTGCCGGCGTCGAGAATGAACGGTTCTACTTCGTGCACTCCTACGGCGTGCAGGAATGGAACTTCGACGTCATCCAGCCGCGCATGGCCCCGCCCCTGGTCACCTGGTCAGAGCACGGCGGGCCGTTTATCGCTGCCGTCGAAAACGGGCCGCTTTGCGCCACCCAGTTCCACCCGGAAAAGTCCGGCGACGCCGGTGCCCGGCTCCTGCGCAACTGGGTGGAAGGCCTGCGGAAGCCGGCAAGCGGTGAGTCCGGCCCCGGGACGGCGCAAACCGGCGCCGGCAGCGACGCCTAGATGTGGTCCGTACTGCTGACGGGCCTCGCCGGCCTTTTGATTGGCGGCGGCATCTCGTTCCGGCAGCAGCGCAAGCCCCTCTGGACGCAGGTTGCCTTTTACGTCCTGGCCGCCATGTCGCTGCTCGCCGCCTACCTGCTTACGCTCCCTGCCAGTTGAGAACCCCCGCGCGGTGGCCAAGGAATGACGGCGCGGAACAGCCTGCACGGACCCCGCTTTTTTCACGAAACGAAGGATGAGTATGACCACCGCACATGACCTGCCGGTACTTGAATTGCTGCCAGCCGTCGACGTCGTCAACGGCCAGGCCGTACGGCTGGTCCAGGGTGAGGCCGGCAGCGAGACCAGCTACGGCACGCCGCTTGAAGCTGCGATGAACTGGCAGCAGCAGGGCGCCGAATGGGTCCACCTCGTGGACCTGGACGCCGCGTTCGGCAGGGGCTCAAATGCGGACCTGCTGCGCGAAGTGGTGGGCCGGCTGGACATCAAGGTGGAACTCTCCGGCGGCCTCCGTGACGACGAGACCCTCGAAGCGGCCCTTGGCCTGGGCGTGGCCCGCGTCAACCTGGGAACCGCCGCGCTGGAGAACCCCGAGTGGACGGCCCGGGCCATCGACCGCTTCGGCGACAAAATCGCCGTCGGGCTGGACGTCCGCGGCACCACCCTTGCAGGCCGCGGCTGGACCAAGGAGGGCGGGGACCTGTGGGACGTCCTGGGCCGCCTCGAAGAGGCCGGCTGCGCCCGGTACGTGGTGACCGATGTGACCAAGGACGGCACGCTGCAGGGACCGAACGTGGAACTCCTGCGCCAGATGGTGGAGAAGACCGGCAAGCCGGTGGTGGCTTCCGGCGGCATCTCCAGCCTGGATGACCTGAAGGTCCTCCGCTCGCTGGTTCCCCTGGGAGTCGAAGGTGCCATCGTGGGCAAGGCCCTGTACGCCGGGGCTTTCACGCTGCCCGAAGCCCTCGACGTCGCCGGCCGGCGCTAAATCCCGGACGCAGTAAACCCATGTCCAACACTGAGGAACCGGGGCGCACCCCCGGCCGCCAACTGCCCGGCCATATCGCGGCAGCACTGGCCGGCGCCGGCGGCCCCGCGGATTCGGCCGGACAGCCCTGGGCCGGGCGCAGCCTCGCCGGGGACGACGCCAAGATCCATAACTTTGAAGACGATGATGGGTCGGCCGACGCCAGGTACCTCGCCGCGCTGGCCGCGCTGCGCGAGGGGCGGGGCGATGAAAAGGCCGTCGTGGCGTCGCTGGCAACGGCCCGCGTCTTCATTCCGATCGTGGCGCAGCTGGCTGAAGAGGCGGAGACTGAGCACGGGCTGCACGCCGACAAACAGGCGGACATGGCGCTGGTGACGCTCAAGGCGGCCGACGGCAGGACGGCGCTCCCCGCCTTCACCTCGGCCGCGGCGTTGGCCGCATGGCACCCCGAGGCCCGGCCGGTGGCCGTGTACGCTGCCCGGGCGGCGCTCTCGGCAGTCGCTGAAGGGGCCGAACTCCTGGTCCTGGACCCGGGCGCCGAGGTGACGTTCGTGGTGCGCCGGCCCGGTGTCTGGGCCCTCGCCAAGCAGCATGAGTGGACTCCCTCCTACAACGACCCCGGGTTGGCCGCTGAAATGGGCCGGGCCGCCACGCGGTTCGCCCCCATCCGCAGGATCGAGCTCCTGCCCGGCAGGGGAGTGGCCGCCGGCGCTGCTGACGGTTCCGTGGTCCCCGGCGGTGGTGCCGGTCCGGAACTGCAGGTGGTGCTGTACCTCGAGGACGGGCTGGATGCTGCCGGCGTCCAGCAACTGGTGGCCAGCCTGCAGGCGGAGTGGTCGCGGAATGTATTGTTTGGGGAGCGCGTCGATTCCCTTGAAATCAAACTAAGGCGCGCTCCCGACTAGCCGGCAGCCGGATGGGTGATCCCCGCCAGGGTTGCGGCACACCCTGAAGGACGCTTTCGTGAATTTCGCTCTCTACCGGGAGTTGCTCGCCGTCCGGCCGATCCGCCGGTTGCTGCTGGTGGGCATGATCGCCCGAATCCCGCACTCAGCCGCCGGGGTGCTGCTCACCCTGCACATCGTCCTCACCCTGGGCGAGGGTTATGCGGCTGCGGGCGCTGCCGCAGCAGTCATGACCATCGGCATTGCGCTGGGCGCCCCGTGGCGCGGCCGGCGCGTGGATACGGCGGGCCTCCGGACGGCGCTCATCCCGTCCGTGATTTCGGAGACGGTGATCTGGTCAATCGTGCCGCACGTGTCCTATCAGTGGCTCCTGCCGCTGGTTTTCGTGGGTGGCCTGCTGACGCTGCCCATCTTCAGCGTGGTCCGGCAATCCCTGGGGGTGCTGGCCGAGGGCGACCAGCGCCGCACCGCTTTCGCCCTCGACGCCATCACCACGGAACTAGTGTTCATGATCGGTCCCGCGGCGGGCGCCGTCGTTGCCACGAGCGGTTTCACCACTGCAGGATTGACGGTGGTGGGCGTGGCCACCTCCCTCGCCGGGCTGTTCCTCATGTGGTTCAACCCGCCCACCCGCAGCGCGGCGCAGACGCTTGAATGCGTGGAGGAAGAGCAGCATGCCGCCGAGGTCGCCGTCGTGTCCACTGCTCCGGCCCATCTGCAGGAAGCCGCCGCGGAACTGGCCCCCGCCGGGGCAGCTACGAGCGCCGCGCAGGCCCTGCGCGGACGGCTCGCCGACGGCTTCTCATGGTTCACAGCAACCGTCGCGGCACTCTTCGCCGTGGCCGCCGGCGCAGGAATGGTCCTCAGCGGCACCGACGTCGGCATCGTGGCAGCGCTGCAAATCGGCGGCCACCAGAGCGAGATCGGCATCGTGTTCGTTTTCTGGTGCGCTGCTTCCGTCGTGGGCGGGTTGGTCTACGGAGCCATGCACCGCCCTGTCCCGCCGATCTTCCTGCTGCTGGGCATGGCCGCACTGACCCTGCCGATGGCATTCGCCCATGACACCTGGACGCTGGCCTTCGTCTCCCTCCTGCCGGGCCTGCTGTGTGCGCCTGTACTCTCCGCGGCCTCCGAAAAAGTCGCCGACCTCGTGTCCGAAGAGCGGCGCGGAGAGGCCATGGGCTGGTACGGATCGGCCCTGACCGCCGGCGTTGCCCTCGGTTCCCCGCTCGCCGGCGTCTTCATCGACGTCATGGGCCCTTCCGGCGGGTTCGTGTCCGTCGGAGCCGCAGGAGTTGTCCTGTGCTTGGTGGGCCTCGCGCTCCAGCAGCGCCGTCGCAGGGCTGCCGCCTAAGCGTTGCCCATCCATCGATTGCTGCCTACTTGTCCTTTTCGCCCCGCTAAACGGCAGTTACGGAGCAATCGATGATGTTAAAACGCGACGGCGGGACAGCCTGTACAGGCCGTCCCGCCGTCGGACGTTGCTTGGGGAAGTTCGTCCTAGTTCACTGCCCCGGTGTATTTTTCACCCGGGCCCTTGCCCGGAGCGTCGGGAATCAGCGACTCCTCGCGGAAGGCGAGCTGGAGTGAACGCAGCCCGTCGCGCAAGGGCCCGGCGTGCTGGGAGCCGATTTCGGGGGCGGCCGCGGTAACCAGGCCGGCCAGTGCGGTGATCAGTTTCCGGGCCTCGTCCAGGTCCTTCAACTCGGCTGCGTTGTCTTCCGCGGCCAATCCGAGTTTTACCGCGGCGGCGCTCATCAGGTGCACGGCTGCCGTGGTGATGACCTCGATGGCCGGGACCTCCGAGATGTCCCGGATCTGCTGGGAAACGTCTGCGCCCGCGTCACCGGGCTCGAAGACGTACGAATTACTGTCTGAGGTGCTCATACTGGTAAGCTTGACACAGACCGACTGGATGTCGTTATTTCAGGGATTGTCCCAAACAATCAGGTTCCCAACAGCGCTTCACGGCGTTGACGGGAATTTTTTCTGTAGAATGGCATCCAGTTTGCAAGCGGAGTTCTCTCCCACCCGCGTCAGCCGCTGTCCCAGGCGTTCCATCGGAACCTGCAGGGGACGCAAGGTTGCCGGGTACCTGGTTGGGCATGGACCGGCATCTGCCGGATCTGTGCATATTCGGACCCTTCGCGGGACTGCTTAGCCAACCTGTTTGAGGCCTTCGATTGCTCCGGCAATTGGGGGCCTTCTCTATTTGCCGGAAACAACAACAAACACAGGAGCTTTAACATTAGCGAGCCAAGAATCAATGAGCGTATCCGCGTCCCCGAGGTGCGGCTGGTCGGACCTGCAGGTGAACAGGTAGGGATCGTCCGTATTGAGGATGCCCTGCGCCTTGCCGCCGAGTCCGACCTTGATCTCGTTGAAGTTGCACCTCAGGCGAAGCCTCCGGTGTGCAAGCTGATGGACTTCGGCAAGTACAAGTACGAGGCCGCTGTCAAGGCACGTGAAGCCCGGAAGAACCAGACGAACACCGTTCTGAAGGAAATCCGCTTCCGCCTGAAGATCGACACCCACGACTACGAGACCAAGCGCGGCCACGCCCTGCGCTTCCTCGGTGCCGGGGACAAGGTCAAGGCCATGATCCAGTTCCGTGGCCGTGAGCAGCAGCGTCCGGAGATGGGTATCCGCCTGCTCCAGCGCTTCGCGGACGACGTCGCCGAAGTTGGCGTGGTGGAGTCCAGCCCCCGCATCGATGGCCGCAACATGGTCATGGTGGTTGGTCCGCTGAAGAACAAAGCCGAGGCCAAGGCCGAAGCGCGCCGGGCCACCCAGCGTGCCGAAGCCAAGGCGCAGAACGAAGCCAAAGCCGAAGGACGCGTTGACACGTCCGGCAAGGACCAGGCCCCCATGACGCAGTCATTGGCGGATCTGCTGCCGGAAGGCTTCACCGTCTCCACCGAGCCGGAGGCTGCTGAGGACAATGCTCCCGCTGAGGTTTCCGCTCCTGCGGCTCCCCAGCAGGAGGAAGCTCCGAAGCAGGAAACCCCGAAGGCTGCTGCTCCGAAGCAGGAGGCCCCGAAGGCTGCTGCCCCGAAGCAGGAGGCCCCGAAGGCTGCTGCTCCGAAGGCTGCTGCACCTGCGTCCAAGCCTGCTGCCGCCGCCACGCCGCAGGCCGCTGCACCGTCGGCGCCGAAGCCCGCTGCTGTGCCTGCACCGCCGAAGCCGGTGGCCAGGCCTGCCGCGCCAAAGCCCGCTGCACGCCCTGCCCCCAAGGCAGCGCCGAAGCCGGCCGGTAAGAAGACCAACTAGTTCACAGCTGCCGGAGGTTCAGCCCTCCGGCAGTCAGCAACCAGCATGCTGCCCGCAGGGGCGGCTGCGCGATAGAACTGCGGCCTCCGGGCCCGCAGAAACGTAAGGAGATCGGTTCCCATGCCGAAGATGAAGACCCACAGTGGTGCTAAGAAGCGCTTCAAGCTGACCGGCAGCGGCAAGCTGCGCCGCCAGCAGGCCAACCGCCGCCACTACCTGGAGCACAAGTCCTCCCGCCTGACCCGTCGCCTCGCCGGCGACAAGATCGTCTTCAAGGGCGACGCCAAGGTCATCCGGAAGATGCTCGGCATCTAGTTCCCAAGTTTTACTGACGGGCCGCCCCCTGGTGGCCGGTCACCTGCCAAACAGCCTTCTCAGGCCGCCGCCGGATTACCGGCAACAGATGCTTGGGATCAGATTTTCGAAGGAGTACGCACGTGGCACGTGTGAAGAGGGCGGTTAACGCCCACAAGAAGCGCCGGGTTGTCCTTGAACGGGCAAAGGGTTACCGCGGACAGCGTTCGCGCCTGTACCGCAAGGCCAAAGAGCAGCTGCTGCACTCGTTTGTGTACAGCTACGGCGACCGCAAGAAGAAGAAGGGTGACTTCCGCCGCCTGTGGATCCAGCGCATCAACGCTGCGTCCCGCGCCAACGGCCTCACCTACAACCGCCTGATCCAGGGCCTGAAGGCCGCCGAGGTCGAGGTTGACCGCCGTATGCTGGCCGAGCTTGCCGTCTCCGACGCCAACGCCTTCGCCGCGCTGGTCCAGGTGGCCAAGGACTCCCTGCCGGCAGACACTTCCGCCAAGAAGGTTGCCGCAGCCTAAGCAGCTGCTTCCGCCCCCAAGGGGCTGGTTCAGGAACAGGTAGCAGCAGCTACTACAGTTCTTGTATGAACGAAACCGGGCGCCCGCAAGATCTTCCACTGTCCAATCCCCGAGCCGATCGGGTGAGGGACGTGGCGAAGCTTGCAGGGCGCCCGGCCCGTTTAAAGCGGGGCCAGTTCCTGGCTGAGGGGCCGCAGGCCGTCCGCGAGGCGCTCAAACTCCACCAGCAGCGTTTGGCGGCAGGAGTTCCCGGGGTGGTCACGGATGTCTTTGCCAGCGAAAGCTGCCTTGACCGTTTTCCCGAGTTCGAAGATCTCGCAGACGGCACCAACGCACGGCTGGCCACCGATGAAGTCCTGGCCGCCATGGCCGACACCGTGAACCCGCAGGGCATTGTGGCCGTCTGCCGTTTTGTGGACGTTTCGCTGGCCGAGGTGCTCGACGCCGGTCCGCGGCTGATCGCCGTCCTGTGCCAAGTCAGGGACCCGGGCAACGCGGGTACCGTACTGCGCGCCGCCGACTCCGCCGGTGCGGACGCAGTCGTATTCACCGCGTCAAGCGTGGATATCTACAACCCCAAGGCGGTCAGGTCCACCGCAGGCTCGCTGTTCCATCTCCCCGTCGTCCTGGCCGCGGACCCCGCGGAACTGGCCGCGGAGTGCAAAGCCCGCGGCATCGGCATCCTTGCAGCGGACGGTTACGGGCAGCTGGACCTGGACGTTCTCCAGGACGAGAGTGCCCGCCGCAGGCTGACCGGCGCGGGCCCCGACTCCGTGTACGACCTCGCCCAACCCACTGCCTGGTTCTTTGGCAACGAGGCGCAGGGGCTTTCCGCCGAGGAGCTGGAACTGGCGGACCACCGTGTCGCCGTTCCCGTCTACGGTGACGCTGAGAGCCTGAATCTGGGAACGGCGGCTACCGTGTGCCTGTACGCGAGTGCGCGGTCCCAGCGCCGGGTCGAGACTGCGCTGGACACGGGAAGCGCAGGATAGGAGACCGCCGGCAGAACGGGGGCGCCGGCAGGACGGGGTGCAAGGGCAGGACGAGGCACAAAGAAAGGCCCCGGAAGTCCGGGGCCCGTTGGTTATTGGTTGACAGAGTG
>Ga0308169_10003774_pt1 | contig 14542 bp, 18 predicted proteins | sample PhyBR1_2_FD_202139 | JGI IMG/M metagenome (GOLD analysis project Ga0308169, IMG submission 202139) | Phyllosphere microbial communities from UC Gill Tract Community Farm, Albany, California, United States - DLSLSB.R1 | ecosystem: Host-associated > Plants > Phyllosphere > Unclassified | place...
AAGTCGACCCCGATGTCTTCGCACAAGTTTCTGAATCGACGTTTCTTACGATATCTCGAGCGCTCTGCTCGATCTCTGTGATCGACAGCGTCATAGATGATACGATTGAGAGCCTTTGCCTTACGATCCAGTAGTCATGTCCGAGCCGTCGAGCAGCGAGCATCGTTTCGCTCCTTCTTCGAATCATTCACTCTCCCATCGTTCCTTCTCTGCAGATCTCTCAATTTTGCTCGTTCCCGAGTCCAGCTCAACGGTCGAATCCAGGCCGTGTTAGCGAATCGGCTTCGACCTTTGCAAGCACTCGTCTTCGACTTTTTGACCCTTTGCGAAAAGAGAGAAAAGTTTTGAAACGAATTTCTCTTTCTCGCGGAATCGCTCCATCTATCGAATTCTCACCCTGCTCGTCTCCTCACTGTAATCTTCTGGACTGTCGAAGCAAGTGAGGAAGATTGCGAAGAAATCTAAACGATTTCTCTCTTTTCTCCTCTTCCCGCTTCACCCATTTTACCCAGCGCCTGTTTCGTTAGCTCGGTCTGTGATGTAAGTGTTCTAGTCTACTCCCGCATAGTCAGAACGTATCCTCATCCCGATTGAATCACTAGGTCGCTTGATCAACTTCAGTCAACAAAACGGATCAAACAAGAGGAGGAAGGGCACTCACTGCCAGGAGGAGGTATGTAGAGGTACAGAGAGCTGTCTTGAAAGCTATGCTGACCTCTCTCGTGAGCTGTCGATAGGTTCTTCTTCATCTGCTCGACCTCCTACTTCCTTCCTCGATTTTCCCGACGACATCCTTCTCCCCATCCTCGAAGAGTTCTACGAACAACGTTACGAATCCATCACTCCTACGACTCCCCTTCGAATTGCCGAAATCCTCGTCAACAAACGGATCTACCTCCTCGCTCGTCCTCTCTGGTACAAACGACTCTCGATCAACGAACAACAACTCGACGTGCGGCTAGCCGGACTTCTCAGAGACACGATTAGACAAGGCTCGCTAAAATCTCTCACTATCGACCTCATCCCACGGCTCGCCAACCTCACTACATTCGGAATCTCTCGCTTGCTCGAACTTCAGAACCTCAAACTGATCCTGCCCGGAACCTCCCTGCGCAACGACACGCTCAATCACCTGGTCGAGACAGTCACTGAACTCGCAAGGCTGAAACGCCTCACGCTCAACAGCCTCGCAGGTTCGACCCCGAACGATCGTTTCTTGGCCTCCTACGCCAAGCGGACGCGCCATTCGAATCCTAGAGTCGTGTGTCAGATCAGGAAGCAGAAATACTACTCGGTGATCTCGGAGGGGTCTCTCGAGCGTCGCCTTTATGCCTGGCAACCTGATTGGGAGCTGCATGAAATCAAGCTGGATTGGACAGATCTCCTGTCGCTCAACCTGCAAGGTACGGAGGGACTCCATCCGCAGAGCGGCGATGTGGTAGACTCTCTTCGCAGTGCTCTCGAGGTAGGTTCACTACGTATTCTAGCGACTTCAGCTGACTGATCCTTGATTGTTCAAGTCCGAACGACCTCTACCTCTACAGAGAATGTCACTCAGCCTTTGTTTCGCTTCTCAATGGAACCAACTCCAAGATACTGGTCTCTTCACGCCGCCTCTCTTCCGAGATCTATTCGAGCTCCTCGGACGAACCAATATCAGCAAACTCGAACTGAAGAAGATGAAAGGAATCCCAGAGGTCAACAATGGCTGTACTATTCCATCGTTGCAAGTCCTGTATCTCGCAGGGACGATGCTTCTCGAGAAAGTGGTAAGCCTGTGGAAACTTCGAGTTGAGACCAACGACAGAGCTGACTCTCGCTTCTCCATAGAAAACCTTTCAAAGATTCCTGACTCTGCTTCTCGCCTTCCCTGCCCTTCAAGAACTTCATCTCGAAGGTCACTTCTTCGGAAGTGTATCAACCGCGCATCAAATGTCGACACTCGACACGATCCCTCTTTATTTCCGCTACCCTCAATTGTGCTCCATCCTCACCTACCTCAAGCAATCAAGCGTACTCATCTTCACGTATCGCGAACCGAAGGAGAAGAGGGAGATGAGGTGGACAAGGATCGATCCGGAGGCGGAGTTTGATCGCGATTGTTGGACGCTTTGAAGCTAAGGGTGGAGTCGGTCGGGAGATGTGTGGAACAAGTGGAGCTGCTTTTTCTGATGGGACGACTTTCTTGCCGCGATCAAGCTTCTCGAGAGAAGAGCGAATTCTCAGCTCGGAATTGTGAGCAGTCGAATCTGTGTCTCGCTTCGAGATTGACACTCATGCTCTCTTAAGCTATCAGTCTTCAGAGCACGTGTAGGATGAAATCAGCGAAAGAAGGAATCCGAGGATTCACGTTTCGATTCGTTTCAGTTGAGAAAACAAAGGGTACAAATCAAGCGTGAGATTCGATAGTGAAAGAGATCAGGCGTGTGATTTGGAAGAGGTCTCGTGTGATACATTGAGTTGAGAGGCGGAAAGCGTAGATGAAGCGAAAGATCGATGCGGGCTCAGCTATCGACACAAAAGTAGGTCAGCACTGGCCCACGCGAGCTGAAAAGACACTTCGGCAACTGATAGAAGCGATAGAGATCTCTCTGGAAGGAACATGCTGGTCGTAATCGATGCCATTTGATCTCTTCTTCTCCACTTCCATCTTGATAAGTGACTTGTAGAATTTGAGTATCTCGCTCGGCATACAACAGGATAGCTCCGAGTTCTGGATAAGCGAGTGCTAATTCGCCATCAGTGAGCGGCGCGAGAAGGTCTGCAGTGGCGAGATGTGTTGCGGAAAGGTGAAAGTTTCGAAGATGAAGGTGTCGGAGTGATGGGAATGACCGAAGGATGCGCCAAAGGACGTTGAATGGAGCCTGCAGCTTGGAAAATCAGTAAACGACGCGTACTCCCGCTGATGGAAGAACGCACCTCCTCACGCAGCAATTGTAAGCTTGAAAGTGTGAGGGTGATGAGCGAGGGAATCAGGAGTGGTGGACCCCATGCCCAACTTCCGCCCTCGTCGAACTCGAGTTCGAGCGACCGTATGGAGGTGAGCGCAAGCAGCTTGAAGAGGTCGTGGAGGTTTCGAAGATCGAAGGCGGAGTCGGATGTAGGCTGAATATCGAAGTTCAATTCTAGATGCTTGAGTGGGAGTCTGCGAGGGGTATAGAACTCTGCATGCGGCTGTCCAATTTCGTAAAGGAGACGTCAAATCGAAGCTCGGTTCGAGCGAGACTGAGAAAGTCGACTTACCGAAGAAGGATAGAGAGCAGTTGTGAGCGAGTCCGATAGAGAGCTTTTGTGGTTGAGCGAGATCGTTGAGCATATGGCGAGCTCTTCTATCGTTTGCCATGGTATCGAGCGCCAATCGAAACTTGCAGGCTTTTTTGACTTTGAGACGAGTAGTTCGAGTCGCTTCAATCTATGAGGCAACTGATTGGGAGCGCCCCACACATAGTCTCCGCCCCGGAATGGCAGTCTGAGTGTTGTGAGCAAAGGAGCAGTCTCAGCCAGTGCAAAGGAGCTAAAGTTGATCTTGTGAGGCGTCTCTGCCGAGATGCGAAGTTCACGAAGGTTGGCGATGTTGCCGAGAGGTCGAAGCAGTACTTCAGCTAGAACATCCGAGCCTTCTGATAAGGTGATTGTGATTGAGCGTAGGTGTGGTAGGCGGCAGAGACTGGAGAATTCGGTTTGACAATCCGTCGAGCCGTCGATTCTGATCGAGACTGTCTCGAGGTAGGTACAGATCAGCGGGTGCTGTAGTGCTCTAGCTAGCGTTTCGTTCGATCTGAGGCGCCAGTGATTGAGCGCTGAGAACCACATCGGGCGAAGGAGTGTGTAGAAGCGATGATTGAGGGGAAGGTATTGACTCGCGCCGAGAGCGATTTCCGAGTATGTCGTGAGATGTTCCAAGATCTCCCTCAAATGGCCGAAGATGCGCCGGATGATCTCGTCGGGAAGTTGAGGAATCGAGGAAGAGTGACCACCTGAACACGACCTTGAGTCAGCTAGGCCATACAGACAGCTTCAGTGGACTTTGACTTACCTCCTGAAGCGTTACCAGCTGTTCCCATAGCTCCTGAACCCTTCTCGATCGATCTGTTTGATGAAGACGATGGAGTTGACCTGTTCAGCGAGGACGAGCGTAAGAGCGCTGTTTTCGGGTGTAAGAAGCACTTGCGAGCTTGCATGATAGTCAGAAGTCTGCCTTGTAGTCGTCGAGTCGAAGCAGCGAGTGTGGTAGGAAGGAGAAAGCGAAACTCTCTTCGAGCAGTCGTTTCAATCGCAATCACGTCTCCAGAGCTCCACGGTAGCGCGAGAACGTACACTGAGGCGGGTCAGTGCAAGAAGCAAGCGTTCAAGCGAATTTATCGTTATCGATAATTTGCGAAAAGCGAAGAGTCTTGTTTCGCAAGCTGAATTTCACGCTCGAGGGACAACAAAGAAGACCTATTGCACTCGAAGTATGGTGACGGCGCTTGCAAGTAGCTCCAGCTCAAATCATCTATACTCTCCCTCTTTTCCCGATCAAAGCGTCCAGCAATCTTGATCGAATTCGTCTTCTGCTGTCAATCTCGTCCACCTCACTTCTCTTCCTTCGTCGCGGGCTCGATAGGTGAAGATAAGGACCTTTGATCGTCGCAGAAACCCAAGAAGGACGCCGAGTTCTGGATAACAGACTTGCTGAGCGAATCCTGAGAGTTTCGAGACCTCCTCTGCGCTCGAATGCGTTGCGAAGAAGTAGGATCCGACAAAGTGGAGCTGAGTCATCGAAGGGAAGGTCGATAGGAGGGCAAACAGCGTTCGGAACGTGTGCTGAACAGTAAAATATTAGATCCTCTCCGCGACGAACAGAGCGAAGAGAGTTAGTTCACCTTGTTCCTCAATGAGCAATCTCCATCCAGCCTCAGCAGTCGCATAGACGAGATAGTCAAGCTAGTATCGGTAAGAGGGATCTCGCAAAGCCTAGATAGCTCGAGTCTCTGAATACCCGTGGACTCAAGCAGTCGTAAAAGCTTGTCGAGGTGTGTTCGTGTCGTTGAGATTGCTCCGTTGACGGTAGGTTCCATGGAGAAGTCCAGAGCCAGATGTCGTAGGGGAATCTGTGCCGGCGTATGCTGTGGCCGAGAGTGACGGAGGATCAGCTTAACTGTCGATAGGAAAAGAGAAAGAACGCACGTCTTCTGTAGAAACCGACGATTCAAGATGTTCGAGAATGCATTCGTCCCATGGCAAGCGTCCGTTGTGACTTCGCAGTGTCAATGAACGGAGACCTCGCCAGTTGGATTGCGGCAGATTCGACCATGAGCTCTCTGGCATGAAGGTGTGGTGTCGCTCGTCTTCGTTGCCGTCGGAGCCACGCAGCCAAAGAACGCCTTCGTCGTGACATACAAACTGAGGATGAGAATACGGCGTCTGGTCGTGATATTGGCCGTAGAAATCGTAGATCGCCCCCAATCCCGACTTCGCCCATAGTCCAATCAGCTGCAACGTCTTGATTTTTGCAACACCCTGAGAGAAGTTGAATATGGCTGTTTCGGACGTGGAGATCGTTCCGTGTATGGATAAATGGGTGAGACGAGGCAGGCGAACAATGACCGATCTCATGAGATTCGACAAAGAGTCGGTCAAAGCGACGTCGAGGTGAAGAAGTGCTGAGCGTCGGATATCGTCCTCGTTCAACCCAGCCAGGCGCACGTCGAATTGTTGTTCGTTGATCGAGAGTCGCTTGTACCAGAGAGGACGAGCGAGGAGGTAGATTCGTTTGTTGACGAGGATTTCGGCAATTCGAAGGGGTGTCGTACGAGTGATGGATTCGTACCGTTGTTCGTAGAACTCTTCGAGGATGGGGAGAAGGATGTCGTCGGGTAAATCGAGGAAGGAAGTAGGAGGTCGAGCAGATGAAGAAGAACCTATCGACAGCTCACGAGAGAGGTCAGCATAGCTTCCCAGACAGCTCTCTATACCTCTACATACCTCCTCCTGGTAGTGAGTGCCCTTCCTCCTCTTGTTTGATCCGTTTTGTTGACTGAAGTTGATCAAGCGACCTAGGGATTCAATCGGGATGAGGATCCATTCTGACTATTCTTGAATAGACTAGAGTACTTACATCGCAGATTGAGCTAACGAAACAGGCGCTGGGTGAAGTGAGAGAAGCGAGAAGGGGAGAAACTGGGAAATCGCTCAGATTCCTTCGCAATCCTCCTCACGTTTCCTCGACAATCCAGACGATTAAGGAGACAATCAGGCTGAAGTTCGACAGAAATAGTGATCCCGCGAGGAAGAGAAATTCGCTTCAAAACTTTTCTCTCTTTCGCAAAATTCCTAAAGTCGAAGACGAGTGTACAAAGGTCGAAACCGATTCGCTAACACGGTCTGGATTCGATCGTAGAGCTGGAGCTAGTAATGACTAAAAGTGGAACATTCACAGTGAATGAACGATGGAAGAGTGGACGATTGAAACAGGGAACGAACCGATGCTGACGGTTCAACCGGCGGTGATACTGCTTCCTGATTCTGAGGCAGAGCCCATCAGCCGTATATGTCGGATGCGACGACAAAGGCCGAGAAGAGCGCTTGAGATACCATAGGAAACGTTGATTGACGAATTTCGAGCGAAGACTTGGGAATGAATCTGTTCGACGACTTGAGCGGCACATGCAACGCTGCGATCGGTGACGCTGCACTCAGGCGCAAACGACCTCAATTGTAGATGAATGTGCATACCGCCTTCGATCAAGGCGACGAAGATCAGTATTCTGCGAAAACGACTCTTCGTTGGTGAAACTGCACTCAAGTCGACGACGACGACGACTCGAGCTGTTCGGACAATCTGTTTGATACGCTCAACTCTCTCGGAGGCAGACGCGACGCTACACGTCCGAGATTCCTTGAACAACTCTTCTCCTCCTCGAGAGCCACACTCGATTGCAATGGAATCCATTCGAAGACAAAACAGAAACGATCGCAATACAACATGACGAAGGGGACGAGTGTAACGAATAGAAGACATTGCGGAACGAGGGGATACAGAGAGGATAGGGATTGAACAAGGTGTTTTTGGGTGGGTGCAAACTCCTTTCGACGACGAGATTTCACAACACTTAGACGGTGTGAGAGACGTTGGCAGGGTTCTGTCCGAGAGCCTTGGCACGAGCCTCGAGCTTGGCGATCGACTACTTTCCACCTAGAGACGAGGGAAAGTGAGGGTGGGCAAAGAGAGGGGGAGGGAAGGAACGAAAAAGACAAGGTTAAAAGTCAAAAGTCAGTTTCTGATCACAGACTTGACGAGTAAGGGGATAGGCTAAAGCTTACGGTGTCCTCCTCCCCAATGGTTGCGGGAAGATTCGTACTTCTCGGTGTAGTTGACCTTGATCGCAGAGACCAACTTTGCGAGTTCAGCCTTGTCTTCGGGCTTGACCTCTCCGAAAGCGAGAACCGAGGCAGTCTTGCGACCGACGACGGCACCGAGACGAGCCTTACCCTTGACGATGGTGTAAGGGATACCCATCTTGCGGCAAAGGGCGGGGAGGAAGACGACGAGTTCGATAGGGTCGACATCGTCGGCGATGACAACGAGGTTCGCCTTCTTGTTCTCGACCAACGAAACGACGTGGTTCAATCCAGACTTGATGAAGAAGGGCTTCTTCGACTCGTCAGACTTCTTGCCATCGGCGAGGTCGGCAGCCTTGGTCTCGAGGCGAACCTTCTTCTCTTGCTTCGACTCTCCCTTGTACTTGTTGAGGAGACGGAAGAGTTGAGTGGCAGTGTTCTTGTCGAGGACGTTTCCGAATTGAGCGATCGCGGGAGGAGTCTTGAGACGTTGGTTGAGGATAACCTTTTGTCGTTGGAGACGAACGTACTCGGGCCACTTGACGAAGCGAGTCAAGTCGGTGGTAGGTCGGATGGATTGTCCTGTAGATCGACTAGTGGTGAGACGAGGAACGAGAAGGGAAGGAGAGAGTGAATGTGAAGCGAACCGATACCGAAAGACTTGGGTCGGGACTCGAAGAGAGGGTTGGTGGTCTTCTTCGAGGACTTGGTCTGGCCAGGGGCCTTGGCGACTTTCTTGGTGGGGGCCTATACGGAGAGTGCACATAGTCAGTCAGGCTGTAGGTGAGAGTGCGACCGAAAAAGAGGGGGAGCTTACCTGTATATCGTGAAAACACGAGAGGGGTAGAGAGGGTAAAAGCAGGTCATTAAGATTCGTTCTCGATGGAAGCGAAGAGCTCTACTGAGGCCATCCCCTCGAAAGGATGACCTCCTGCTTCGATCAAGCCAGAATCAAAGAACCTTTTTTTTTCCAGTCGAGGAAGAAAAAAAGGTCTCGATCTGCTGAGAGCAAAACTCCAAACTCCAACCACGAAGGTGGACACCAAGCTAACTCATTGGAGAGTTGCCCAAAAGACTCATTCAAGAGTATAGAAGAAGGGAGACGGGGAAGATTTATTGAAAGGGTGGGTCGAAACTAACCACTGTAGATCGAGAAGAGAGTACTGGTTAGCTATCTTATAGAGAACAGATAGTGAGATAGATATAGTTACTTTTAGATCAAGTGGTGGAAGTTCGTAAAGGTCGGAGCTACACGCAGAAGAAGGAAAGAGAGGGAGAGCGGCAAAGAAACCACCCCCAAGTCGAATTAGATTAGGTTTGCTCGGTCATTCGAAAATTCTAATGCAAGTCCGTGCTTGCTAAATGTATTGCAATTCGACTCGGGCCCGATCCGTTCGTCAAACGTTTGATTCGCTCGACAGATATCGCTATCTATTCGCATAGAAGACAAATGAAAGCGAGCGCGCCAGTTCCAGGTCGACGAACTGATCGCTTTGTCGCTTTTATCTCGACCTTCCCCTTTATCGCTGACGATCCTTTCAACTCAGCCGTACATCTCTGCCATGAACATTCGATACACGCCTTGTGCTCGCTCGCTGCTACTTTGCCTGAAGAAATCCAGCGAGTTTCGCGAATTTCGCAACTGTTCTCCTTTCGCAGCCACATTTTGCTGTTGTCGACAGAGTAGGACGTAAGTGGAAGAAGCCAATCGAGGTGCGTGAGCTGCACGCGACGCAGTGAGTATCAAAGACAGAGAATTGGATCCGTAGTCGAATTCAGAAGTCGAAACTGTCGCTTTCGTGCTCGCTAGCCTGTCTCCACGCGAAGCAAGCCAGACGCGCGGCCCGATCTGCATTGAGGAGACGCTCGCTGCCACCGGAGCTGCCCCGTCAACTCCACTCGGCGTGAACCGCTGATCTCTCTCCTCCCACTTTCGCCTCCTCCTTTTCTCAGCCATCCCCGTTCGTTCTCTCTCGTTTACTCTCTAGCTCTAGTCGTCGCATCACATCTTTGATCCCCATCACACTTCTGGCTTTGTTGGTCGAGAAGTATCCATTGCGAATGTTTCTGTAGAGGGGGGTTTTACAAGAGTCGAAAAGCGGGCATAACTGGTAATCTTGATCCGTTTATGCGGCGTGACGACGTTGCTCGGCTGTTACTCATCGATTCAACATAAGCTTACGAAACGGGGAGAGTAGAGGTGGACGAATGAGGGAACGTACCGATGACACCGGTAAGCTCATCGACCTTGCGCTTGGCACGACGGAGGGTACCGAGCTATTCCAGCGAAAGAAAGAGGATTGATCAGTATCGTCAAGGAGAAGACTAGGGATCTGTACCGTTTCAATCCATCCATTCTCCTTCGATCCTTTCTCTGATTTCTCCCGCCCCACTTTCTCTTTCTGTCCCTCGCCAACACATCTCCCTCGTTCGATCTCGATACTGTCATCCATAGTCGTAGATCGTGATACTTACACGCTTCTTGGTAAGCTTGCGGGCCTTCTTGTCCTATTTTCATCCACCAAACCAAATCGATCAGCATTTCCTCTCTCACAACTCGGCGATTGAAGATGAAGAGGAGAGCGTACCTTGGAGTTACGGATCAATTCCATAACACGCCTCTCGTAAGGAGCGAATCCAGCAACCTTATTTTCCCCAATCCATAATTGAATCATTCCATCAATTCAAGTTTGTGAATTCCCAGTTCCGATTCCAACACAGCAGCAGTAGATAATAATATAGAGTAGTAGACTTTGATCAGTATTCGTAACAGAGGAGGAGTAGGAGAGATTGAGATAGAGTTAACTCACCTCACGAACGATGCTCTTGACGAAAGCCGAACGAGCTGATTGCTTTCCCTTGCGGTTCGAGGGTTTGGCGACCTTGGGGATGACAGTAGTCGGGTGACCCGAGTTGAGTCCCCAGGGGAGGTCTGAAGTTCAAGGTCAAGAGGGAGGAGAGAGTGAGTGAAAGGGGAGGAGCGTGAAGGGTCCAGAGATAAGTAGGGAGACTTACTGGACCTAGCTACAGTGGACATGGCTATTCTGGATGGGACAACTCACGCGGTAAGAAGGGGGAAGTTGTGTTGGACTTGTCCCTCTTTGCAAAAAAGCTTGAAAAATTTCGAACAGAGGCCGGGCCAAAGAGAGGAAGACGTCTGCCTCCCTCTGGTTTCTGATTCTTCGTCTGAGAATCCGCCCGTCTGTCCTCGTAAGCTACTAGTACACAATCGACTCGAACCAACCAGCAAAACGCCCCGTCAACTTCAAGTTGGAATGAATCAATTTGGCAGCAATTTTGAGCGAGCAGTTTAAAGGTCATCTTCAACCTCAGAGGGAATACTATAGAGGGTATAGGGGGATAGTCTGAAGTGATAGAAACACGCTCGTGCAGGAGTTAGCCATACAGGAGGGATAGTTGAGGAGATATAGCAGGTGAAAGTCTTCCACTCCTCTGGACATAAAAGCTGACCTCTCTCTCCCTCTCTACCCTCTTGAATCGTTCTCTACTACCTCTGAAACACTATCTACACCTTTCACGACTCTCTCACCCTTGTCTCGACCCTTCTATCGCCACTTTTCCGAAATCACCTCCAATTCCACCTCTCCCTCTCCCTCTTCCCTCACAATCCCCCGATTCAATTCCCCTTTCAGATGGCCCGCAACTCCGACGTATCGCCTTACATCGGCAAGCTCTCGCGCAGCAAGGTTTACGCCAAGAAGGGTTTGTACAAGCGTCAACCCAAGTCGGCTCAACCTGCTCAAGGTTCCGACAAGAAGGACGACGAGCCCGCGTACTACCCCGGAGACGACGTTCGCGCCCCCAAGATCTCGCGCAAGTCTAACAAGCCCACCAAGCTTCGTCAGACCATCACTCCTGGAACCGTCGTCATCCTCCTCGCTGGTCGATTCCGTGGAAAGCGTGTTGTCACCCTTGGTCAACTTCCTTCCGGTCTCCTCCTCGTTACCGGTCCTTTCAAGATCAACGGTGTCCCCCTTCGCCGAGTTAACCAGGCTTACGTGATCGCTACCTCCACCAAGGTCGATCTCGCTTCCTTCCAAGTAAGTTGGGAAACAATCTGAATTCGTTTCTACAGTTGGGGAGATCGTGAGAACGTCGAGGGTCATAAGAGGAGGAACGTGTTGGATGCGAGGAACTGCCGGGAGGGGAGAATAGAAGAGCGAGGGGCTGAGGGGTTCAAACTGCGAAGATTCTGAAGAACGAAAACTGACTCCGAAACGCTCTCTTTCTTATAGCTCGACTCCAAGTTCAACGACGCTTACTTCTCAAAGGAGAAGACCTCGAAGCGATCCGGAACCGAGGGAGAGTTCTTCAAGGACGGAGAGAAGGAGAAGAAGGCGTTCCCCGCCGAGAAGGCTGCCGACCAAAAATCGGTTGACAAGCAAGTCATCGCTGCCGTCGCTGGTGTCCCCAACTTGAACAAGTACCTTTCGGCTACTTTCGGTCTCTCAAAGGGTCAATTCCCTCACCTCTTGAAATTCGTACGTTTTTTTCTCTCTCTTCCCCTTGTCTTATCTCCCATCTCCAATCCCTTTCTTCCCCTGGCTCTCATGATTCGAGCTGATGATTGTTTTGCGTTGTTATCTACAGTAAACGCGCCAAGGTCGAATGGTAGTTTTAGGATGTTAGAAGGGAGGAAAGGTTGTGGGTGTGTGTCATTTGCAAAAAGGGCTAGCACTGTCTTTTGTACGAGACGTATCGAGTTCGGGTCAGACTGGAGAGTAGAGAGAGAGAGAGAGATAGAATGCGAATGGGCACGAGTGAACGGGATCGAGAACAGGTCCAATTGAGGTTTTGTTGCGATTCTTTAATTTCCCTCCTCGCTTAGTTGTCCGATTTACGATTGCTCGAGCGTCGTGACTTTTTTGCTTCCGCTTCGAGACCGTTGTTTTTTCGCCTGTTTCGCAAATTTTCTTCTAAGGATCGCTCCAGCGCCTCGAGCGATCCGATGTTCTGCGTGGTATCCCCTCGTCTGTCTCGATTAGGCTGACCCAGTCGTCGTTCGACTCTCGCTTGCGTTCCATACATACACAAGTCGAATCGCCTGAGCGACTTGGGGAGCGAAACCGAAAAAATCTCGTTCTCGAGCGATGGGCTTCGGTTGGAGTTTGGCGATTTGACGAGCTATCAGCCTTCACTACGCAGACGTATAGTAGTACACAACGCTCGGTGCAGCTGATCGAGACTCAGGCGAAAGTCGACCAGCGGAACTGAGCAGAGGGGTTTCGCCTGAAAATCATTCTCGAACTGGAGAAATGCTTCAGTCACTCTCTTTCTTTCGCAGCAATCAAAAACAACGGTACGAGCTCCGATTGGAGGCGACATGAGGTTCCGAATGCAATAACTCCCAAGTGAAAAGAATGAACAAATGAAAGACGAAATAACTTGGAACAAAACAGGGATCCGATTGCGACTGAGGGGAGCTTTCCGACGATTCATACTAGATGACCACGTTGTTTCTCCGACGACGAATATGAGATTTCGATCAACCAGAGAATCGACTTTCGTCTAATTGATAAACGTTCAAACCCTGTCATTCGAAAAAATCGACTACGCGATCAGTACCCTTTCCTCAAACGAAGTGATAGAGAACTCAGGGAACCAAAAACTGACCTTGACCAGGCTCTTGGTCGCTACTTTCGCTCTCACTAATGCGAGGAGGACCTCATTGATTCTCACTTGAGGTACACTTGGAAAAGTCGATAAATGTTTCGTCAAATCCCCGACTGTTCGTTAGCGCAATCCAACATCAGCTTACGTTGAGAGAGCGATGGAGACGAGTAAGGGAAACGTACGTCCGATACCGGAGGGATGCTCTTTCAGTGCCCATAAAACTTTCTCACATTCCGTTCGACGGTTCTCTCGGAGATTGATCGGTAATAGAGGAAATACAGGATCCGCAAATGCCTATGTATCTCGAATCAATTCACTGGGCTCAGTAGAGTTCGAAAACAGTCAAGGTGAAATCAAGTGAGACGTACAGAAATCTCTTCTTTCTTTCTCTTGGTCACCACTGCACCTCCAGTCGCTCCCCCTCTCCCTCTTCCCCTTCCACGCGCGATTCCACTCCCACCTCTCCCTCTCCCCGACGACGCGCTACTCCCACCGGATCTACCAGGTAGATCTTGGGTAAAAGAAGTTTCATCGTTGGTAACGAAAGTTGAATCTCCTACATGACTCGTCGTACCTCCTTGTGAAGGCGAGGAAGGTGGAGAGTACTGTTCTGATTGATTGTGGAATTGAGCTTGTTGTTGTTGTTGTTGTTGTTGTTGGAGAGATTCTCTTAGTAAATTTCTTTCGTTTGATAAATCGAAATTGATTTTATCTGGTAACTAGAAACCTCTCCCAACCTCTCTCGTTTCAATCAGCTTTTCATCTTTCCCTTATTCAGAGTTCAAGAGAGAGAGAGGAAAGGGGGGGTATTTACATTGTTGAAATCGAAAGTATAACTATTAATTCTCACTCCATACAAATAACTCGCGAACCCTTCATTGAACCTAGTGAGATTGCCAGTCAATTGACTCAATCCTTCAGAATTTGCACAGAGGTCTGAAATTGAATCTGCGAGTTCTGCGAAGAGGGGAGAGAGGTGGGATAATGCGGATTCAGAAGAGGACGAGGGTTGGTGGGATTGAGAGTGCGAGAGGGAGAGGGAACGGAGAGAGTGGGATGAGATTCGACGGAGAGGTGTGGTTGGACGGGAGGAACGGGACATGCGGGAAGAGTAAGAGTGAGAGAGAGGTTGATTGAAAAGGACAGAAAGTTGAGGAATTGATTGGGAACGCGTAAGAAGGGTATCGGGTAGTTTGTAGGATAGATTGGAATGTATCCCGTACGCGTAGAGTCTGTTCAGAGGTAGCGAGGTTGCTGGTGATTGATGAAGCGGTGTTCGCTGTTTCTTCTTCTTCCCTTGACACTTTCCAATCACACTCGAGAGTGCGATACAGAGAATGTCAGGTTATGATCCACCTTATCCACCTTATCCAGTCTATCAAGATCCGAATGCCCAACCTCCTCTTCCTCATCAACAAACAAGTTACAACAATTCTTCATCCTCTGCACCTCCTTACGATCCTTACGGAGGACAAGGTTCAGTAGTAGATCATTCACACCCTCAAGATGCCAACCAAGGTACCGCACAATACTCTGATCCGAATTACTATTCTCACCCTCCTCCTCCTCCTCCTTCGCACGATCC
>Ga0308169_10003775_pt1 | contig 14540 bp, 14 predicted proteins | sample PhyBR1_2_FD_202139 | JGI IMG/M metagenome (GOLD analysis project Ga0308169, IMG submission 202139) | Phyllosphere microbial communities from UC Gill Tract Community Farm, Albany, California, United States - DLSLSB.R1 | ecosystem: Host-associated > Plants > Phyllosphere > Unclassified | place...
TCCCGATTATTATGAAGTGCCTTTGATATGGCTGCTTCGGCAATCTCCAGCGACGAGAACGAACCAGATAGATCCAATACCCCATTGGATTGGATAATTCTTTCATGAAGTTCCTGGGGTGATTTTCCAATATGCTTTAAAAGCGTATGCCCGCCCGGTTTTAATCCAGAGACAGATTCATGCTCAATTAATTTGATTCGGCCAACACGGACGGCAGCAATTCTCGCCGCGCCAAGTCCAAGAGAAAAAGCTATCGGCACGCCCACATCTACGGTCAGGCCTACTTTCCACGCTGTATCTTCATCGGCGCCAAACTGTTTCGCCATCTCAATGGCGGCGCGATATGTTGCACTACGAACATTCTTGCCGCTCAGAACCTGATTTGCTGCGGTATTGATACTGTCCATGCTGTGCCCGCCAATAACGATGCAGGCCGCCTTTGTTAAACCTGTAGGCTCGGGAGCGATACAAAGTGCAGTTGCCCCGGCCAGCTCCAGCGTTCCCATTACCAGCCCCAACCCGCCCATAAGACGGTTAGACATTGTCTCAGATTCGGTAACTGATTTGTCAGAAAGGGCAGCAGCAAGCTGGACAGGAGACAATACTATCCTTAACCCATCATCCATGATTTAACTCCATCTGTGTGAATGACATCCTTTTTAAACCAGGCAGGTATGTGCCTTGATTAGATCTACCTTGAATAAACACTGTTTCTCTAAATCTTCGTTATCTGAATTATTCATTGTTTGTTTTTAAAATAATATACTCAGGTCACTAACTATGGGGATTAACTCACACAGCAGGGCGCTAGCCAGTTTCGTTAGTTTATGGGGTTAGTCAGACGATGAAGCGGGCATTACGTCAGTCAGAAGGTATGTTTTAAGGAACATCGCAGACACAGGAAAGGCCGCAAGATTTTTATCTTGCGAATTCGCTGGCGGAGTCTGAAAAAGAAAAATAACCTTATGAAAATAAAATTTTTTATTCAATTCAAGTTTCCGTCGTATACCTAAACGTATACCAATTCAGGAAAATAACAGGTCAAAACTCGAAATTGGGCCATCTTATCTCATCAGCGAAATAGCTGATTTAATATACTCTTCATGAGGTTTAAACCTCGACATATGCCGCACGCACACAACCGGAACCCGGTGGGTGTGGAATTTAGCATAAAAGGCGTATGTGGTGTAATACCCTTTAGGATGGGAATACTTCAACGTACCAGCCTCTCCAAAATATTTGAGCAACAAACTGGCGGCGGACAGTGAGGTCAGCCCATTGCTATAAGCGATAATCACCTCTGGGTTGCAAAGCTGTAGCGTTACATTCTCGAAGAAGCCCATTGAGTTTTTCACCAGTTGCTCAACGGATAGATTCTGCTTCAATGCTTCCTTTTGTATGGATGCTGCATTTTGGGAGCACATCATAATAGCATTAGTGTAAACGACATCCTGCCAATCATAACCAAGCCCTACAGGGATTTGTTGCAACCGCTTCGCGAGGTGAGTTATTCCCCAGGCACCCTCGATTCCGTTCTGAACATTAGAGATGGTGGGGGACTCGAAATCTTTCTCAATGGATTGCGCGTTGGTGATGTGAGCGTCTGCGAGGGAGCCATTGAATCCCATCATTATCACGTGCTTTCTAACTGGAGGGGATGCTAAAAGTTCGAACGCACTGTCGTAAGGCCTTCCTGGTAGATCGCTTAAACCAAAGTCCGCTAAACCATCTAAGATGAATTTTTTTGTTGCTTCCATTTGAATCCCTTCTATGAAAATCATCATTTCATATTACGTGAAAAATTTTTTTTTAAAATTTATCCTTCACACTGTTCACCTTGTGTCTTTTGCAAATATTAACAATGCATTAGATGGTGAATGGTCTGTGAATATTGAGAGTTATGTTTCACCGCTGGTGAAGTATGGTCGTAAAAAAACCGGTTTTCGCCGGTTCTGGTTAGTCATGCTGCTGTGGTATCATCGCACTTCGGCAACCAGTCGGTGCTGCTTTCTTCTGTGAGATCGAGGTTGGTTTGCATCCCTGATTTTGTGCGCCGCTTCAGGTAGTGATGCCCTTACTCCCTCATGATGCTCTCAAGTGACAGGCCGAACATCTTCATGCTGAGTTGGTTCTTGTAACCGTTGGCCTCCATGTAGGCCAGATAAGCGTGGTAGAGGTAGCGCTTAGGCTGGAGCGGCCTGATGCTGGCATTTCCCATATAGAGCCCATTCGGTTCCGGTGTGGTGAACAGGTAGCCGCAGAAATCCACCATTGGATCGGCGTCGCACTTGATGCGCATGGCTTCATCTGAGTTCTGCTGTGACTGAAGCAATACTCTGGCGTCCTGTGGCTGGCTGAACTGTTGCATCAGCTGACGTACGATAACGGCCAGCTCGCCGCTGATTTTTTCCTTCAGCTGGGGATCGCGTTCGTTTGGTGGGATAATCTCAGGAAAGTGCAGGATTACCCGGCGGCGTGATACTCCGCCGCTGCGGTCAGTGAAGCGCAGCGGATTGTTATTCACCGCCAGTATCACCGCCGGGATATGCGTTGAGTAGGCATCCCGGTATTTCGGATCGACTGACACCGCATCGCCCCCGGTAATGGCCTTCAGGCCAGCGCCGTCGCCGCTCCATTTCTTTTGGTCGGGCAGCCTTATAAGCGAGTAGCCAATCACCGCCGCGTGCTCACGGGATGATTCCAACGTTTCGATGGAGGCTGACACGGCGTTGTCCGCACAGGCCAGCATGGTGGCGATTTCCGCCATAATGCTTTTGCCGTTGCTGCCGGGTCCGGTGATTTTCAGAAACAGCTGCCAGTCGCAACGGTTCGCCAAAACCATAAACAGTGCAGCGAGGATAATGTTGTGTTTTTCCGCGTTACCTCTGGTGGCGCGGTCTAGTCACTCCCAGAAAATTGACGCCTAAGTTTGCAGTGTTTCACCTTTTGCAGGGTTTATATAGGCGACAGTCAGTTTAGTGCCAGGAGCGGACATAAGTTCCAATTAATGTAGTCAGCGTAAAGCCTTTGAGAAACAGACAGCTTCTGCCCTGCCTATATATGGGCCGTAATTCTCGATAGGGACATAACCATTTTTCAAGTAGAAATTTACAGCACGATAGTTAACATGTCGGGTTTCCAGCCTAATTTCGATATATCCCATCTCTTTTGCAGATGTTTCAAGAAAAGTGAGTAAAGCACCGCCAATCCCTGACACACTTCGGTCTGTAAACATCCTTTTAATCTCGGCTATATTTTTGGTTAATGGTCGAATAGCACCACATCCCACAGCTTTGCCTTGAGAATTCTTTGCTAATGCCCATAAAGCATTGTCATCACTCATTGCTTCGACGGTGAAATTGCTTTTGCCGTTATCACCAGTAATAGCGGCAAGCTCTGCTGATAGAACTTCGACTAAGCGATGGGACTCTGTAGAAAATGGATATGATTTTTCTACTGTTATCATGGTTATATTCTGCAGGATAAATGTGACCAACTTAAAGCATCCTGTTTAGGAAAGCATCAGCCTAAAACGGGTGATGGGACAACACTTATTCAAACCATCCTTTGGATGTCATGTCTGCTCCTCGCTCTGAACAGACCTTACGGTGCTTTAGGCTGTACGCTTTGTGTCTGAAGCCGACGTTGCTAGCCTCTGCCTGTATGAATAAATAGGGAACAGATCAGTTAGGCTTTGCATTACCCGGTGTGGCGCGTATTTACAACCGAAGTAAATTTATGGTGATCAAACTGGACGCGTTAGAGCCCTGGACGACATACCTCAATAACATCTCATGCGCTGAGTTAAAAGTGACAACCCTCAAACATAAGGCTGGTTAACATGAAAAAATGGCAGTTGTTGATAAAAAGGGTCTTGAGTACATTCCTAACGTTGACCGTATGATCCGTGAGAAATAGTGTCGGGCTGACTACTCTTGCGAACAGCACGCGCTGGAAGCTTGAGAAGGAAGGTAAGTTCCCCAAACGTATTAAAATTGGTGCTACTGCTGTTGCTTATAGTCTATCTGAAGTGCAAGATTGGATTAGAGGTGAGTGGTTTATTTAATAAGGTGTGAAATGAAAATTAATGAAATGTATGATGCTTTACGTGATGATATTGATTTGGTGAATTCATCTTTAGGAATTATAAAGAAATATAGATTGTTTTATACTACATCTGTCGATCCGGATTATTCATACTCCAATGGTTATGATGGCTATGCAGAAAAGAACTATTACTTCAAAGGACATTGGGGATTTGATTACGATTTCTTTAAGGTTTTTGAAGTGGAGATTGTGAACAAGATTTTTGTTTTGGATGAAATAAAACAAAAGATAAATTCTGTTTGTCCTACAACCAAAGCGGTTTTTTCTAATATAAATTCATTGAAGTCTGATGATTTTATTAATTCATATTTCGAGAACAATCCTGACAAAGAAAATCTTTCTGAGTTTGATGATTGCATATTTTACATGAATGGAAATAATTCACCATATATATCGGCGATGGAAATTGACGCTATAGATAATAATTTAAATAAGATTATTTATAGCGGTTCATATTACTCTACGGGTATGGATCATGGAAACTCCGATGAAGTTGTTTGCGAGTTAAATATTGTAGCGGCTAAAAACCACCAGCCTTTTTACTTTGAGCTACTCATAGAAGCATACGCACTACTCAATGAGAATAATTTTAAAATGTCCTGTTTTATGTCATATTCTGCGTTAGAGAATTATATAAATCAAAAAATACACGGTCAAGATACCGAAGAGCGGTTTTCAGATAAGTTTAAAAAAGCATATGAAACAGTGCCTGGTTTAACAACCCATGAAACTTTCTCTAAGTTAAATGAACTATTAGGTGAATATACAATTGTTAGAAACACCATTGCGCACGGTAGAGATGATGATGAGATAATTGATAATATAGATATTGACTCAGCAAAAGAAATGTATATTTACGTTTCGGCTGTTATTTTAGCCATTGAAAATGGATTTCAGAAGCTAAATGATATTAAAATTCACATTAAGCCTAAAAAGAAGAGATAGGTGTTGGTTTAAAAAACACCACTTAGCTTCTTTTATTACAGGGAGAGAGCATTCTTTACTTTTTACTCCCTGTCGACTCCATCTCGATTTTAGCTAGTTTTTCCCAACAAGCTTCTTTTACCCATGAGCTGAACTGTCCAGGACCAGCAGCTTTGTTAATTTCCTCAATCAATTCATCTTCGAAGCGAATATTTTTCTTAGTGCTTCCTGAACGTTCGAAAGCAGGTTTGGAACTTTTATCTTGCATTGGTACGTACCATTGAGTTGGGCTGTGAATTCATGGTACGTACCTTGTTGCTTTTGTGCAACCATGAATTTAGCGGAACCCAGAAGTGCGGCAACATAACTGGGCTCTTAACCAAACCGTTAACTGGAGTAACTGGACTGACCCCATATCGGTAGACAAATCTTGTCCTCACGACAAGGTCAGTTCAAAGGCCTCCGGACTAATCTCTGTGACGGCGTTAATACGCCTGCGGAATGCCTTCAGCGGCTGCGTCGGGCGTTTCTTGTCTAACCGTAAACGGTGTGATGGATAGCTGAATTTATATTTTGTTCTCCAGGTTGACGGGTTCAGCTCGTTAAACCAGGGCAGGATGATGCGTATGCCACCAGCATCATCTTGTTATGGAAGCTGTTTGGTTGTTGGTAAGGGAAGGGTAACGCTTCCACATGAGATAGGATATTGATGTTGTGCGTGAGAATGGGCGTCCGCTTAGTGCCAAAAGCGGACACGGCTAATACCAAGATTTACTAATCAACGGGGAGCAGGTCAATTACTCATTGTCATTCTTTTTTAAAATTAAGCTGCTTAAAATAAAAAAGGACTCCAAAGAGTCCTCTGAGTATGGCTTACCTGTTTTAATTAACGTTAATGAATTTATTAAAGCTCTCAGCAAACTCATCATTGTCTTCGTTCTTGCCTGCCACATATTCTTCGAAAATTTTCCTGCCAAAACTACGTACGTCCTGATCATATCTGATATATCTAACTTGAGCATTGTCAAAGTAGATTTTCATTAACTTAAGGATCTGGTTCTGGTTAAAGTCTTTATATTTCGAAAGTTTCTCGATTACTCTATGGGTTGCGTGGAAATTAGGAGATTCTTCGAGCTCCTTGATCGTGAGTTCTACCTCAAGATCAGCAAGATTTGTTGCTTGTGGGAAGTGGTCTTTGATGAACTCAGATAAACGGGCGTACATGTGCGGCTCAGACTTTTTCTTTGTCTTCCACTCATGCTTCATGTACTCGTTCATATCACCTTCAATGAAGGGACTTTTGTAGTCTGAGTCTTCGGTGATCAGGAAAAGATCCTCACCTTCTGGAATCTCTTTCAGCAAGCATTCCCAGTTAACAGCATCGCCGTAAGATTTGTTCTTACCCGGTGGATTGCCGAGATCATAGCGCAGCATACCTTTCTTTATCGTTTCTTCATCTGCCTCAATTATCGTAGCTACTTCAAAAATTCTTTTAATAACAATATCGGCGGCTAAAGTTTCAGTCCTAAACTGTTCCTGAATATCACTAAAGATTTTGTTCTTAATTTTGTTTGATTCAGTGACAGCTTTGTTGAACTCTTTGATATCATCATGCTGTCTGAAGATGTGAGGAAGACCGGGTTTGTAGTCCTTCTCAATGTCTTTGATGTTGTCAGCTACAACTTTAGAGCGATTACGCCAGAACTCATTCTTCAGAAGCGCCGGAAGCCAAAGTTTAAGGTGCCCGTACTTGTGTAATGCAAAAACCTTATCTAGCTCGTCTAACTTATCCTTACCCATGCGGTAGAAGTCTAAGAATAGATTGGTATCAATGAAGACGTTCATCAGATTTCCTTTCCATAAACATAAAGAAAATACCCTATCAGACAATTCTTAAGCATGCATCAGATAGCGGTAAGTTTCCACAAAATGTTCACTACCCCTGCTTGTAAGAGCCGAAGCCCTTTATTTTTAGTTTTCCCCACTGCTTCAGTGACCTGCTCCCCGTTGATTAATACACCGCGATGTTAGTAATGTCTTCATAAGCCACATGAGGAAATCCCCATGAAGAAGCGTTTTTCCGATGAACAGATGATCAGTATTCTCCGCGAGGCTGAAGCCGGAGTTTCTGCCCGGGAACTCTGCCGTAAGCACGCCATTTCCGACGCCACGTTTTATACCTGGCGTAAGAAGTATGGCGGCATGGAGGTGCCTGAGGTTAAGCGCCTGAAGTCACTTGATGAAGAGAACTCCAGACTCAAGAAGCTGCTCGCCGAGGCCATGCTGGATAAGGAGGCGCTTCAGATGGCTCCTGGGCGAAAGTACTGACGACAGACCAGAAGCGCGAAGTCGTGGTGTTGATGTGTGATGCGACCGGTCTGTCGCAACGTCGTGCCTGCAGACTCACAGGTTTGTCCCTGTCGACCTGCCGCTATGACGCTCAGCGTCCGGCGGCTGATGCCCATTTATCAGGGCGCATTACTGAACTGGCACTTGGAGCGCAGGCGTTTTGGCTACCGCCGCATATGGCAGTTACTGCGTCGTGAAGGGCTTCTGGTTAATCACAAGCGCGTGTACCGCCTTTATCATCTGAACGGGCTGGGCGTTAAACGCAGACGTCGTCGTAAAGGGCTTGCAACAGAACGTCTGCCGCTGCTCCGCCCGGCGGCGCCCAACATGACCTGGTCGATGGATTTCGTCATGGATGCGCTGGCTACTGGTCGCAGGATCAAGTGCCTTGCCTGCGTCGATGACTTCACATAGGAATGCCTGACGGTCACTGTTGCCTTCAAGATTTCAGGCGTGCAGGTCACGCGTATTCTGGACAGCATTGCGCTGTTTCGCGGCTATCCGGCTACGATAAGAACCGATCAGGGCCCGGAGTTTACCTGCCGCGCGCTCGATCAGTGGGCCTTTGAGCATGGAGTGGAGCTGCGACTTATCCAGCCCGGCAAGCCGACACAGAACGGATTTATTGAGAGTTTTAACGGACGCTTTCGCGATAAATGCCTGAATGAAAACTGGTTCAGTGACGTCAGTCATGTCAGGAAAACCATCAGTGAATGGCATCAGGATTATAACGAATGTCACCCACACTCCACGCTGAATTATCTGACGCCGTCTGAATTTGCAGCGAGCTGGAGAAAGGGTAATTCTGAGAGTGAAGGATCCGACATTACTAACTGAGTTTTGTATTTAATCCTGGGGCAGGCCACAGTGGCATGTAATTGGGTGATGGCCGCTGCCGTTGGAAGTTAGTGAAAATTCTGTGTAAGACTTTGATAACCAACAAGCATGTAAATATAAGGAGTAGATCAATTTCTGCGTAAATTACAGAGGCATTTTATCTGTCAATAGGTATACACTTAAAAATTGCTATAGGATGGGAAGAATCTCCGTTTTGAGAAGAACCCAGTTGATGCGAATCGAAGGTGATAAGGGATGTCATGGCAGTAGCTCCTCAAGTTTTACCACATACAGCTATTTCTACGTGGAGTGGATTTGTCTATCAGGGCAAGTTGGCGTTGTACCATTGTTTGAAGCTGATGTCGTCAGATTATGCCGTTAATCGGGATTTGAAACTGCAGTTAGAAAGCCAAGATGACTTCGCGATTTTTCGTCGCCAGCAATGCCTATCAATGCATCAGGTAAAAGCATACAAAGACCCCCGCTTTTCTGCCTATAGTGATGGTATCAGCACTCAACGAGATAATGCGAGGCAACGGGGAGTACCACTCGCTTACTTTCATGTGGCACGTGAAGTAACGAACGTTCCGGTAACGTTTGTGGCTGACTATGGACCAGTGAGATTTTATACTTACCCTAATCCGCCTGACGGAGATGGAAATGTCACACAATCGTTTTGTCCGCTGAATCAGGTAGATATGTTTATCCGGGGTGAACTTTCCAGTCTGCTTGTGAATGCTGCAATGCAACCCGCTTGGAAGAATTATATTGTTGCGAATATTCAGAATACGCTTGAAGCAATAGTAAATTCGAAGGTCATTATGACCCACAGCAAGATACACGAGTCCACTCGTCATCAGACCGTAATTGCGGCCAGCGAATTCATCGAGTTTTCAGAACTGTATGGTGTAATCGAAGCAGATAATTATGCTCCGTTTGAGAATGAGGCATTCTTCCTTAGCCGTCTGCAGATTGATATTGGCACATACTACCAGGAGTTTTGTGAACGCCAAGACGGCCTCTCGCAGGCAGCATGTCAAAAGTTAGATAACTATCTGGCTGCTATTGCTGAGCTGAATGTTGGGGGAATGAAGACATTCCTGCGAGCAACAATGCCGCATAAAAAAGGACGTTTTAAAACACTTAGTGAATTTAAGGATCAATCACTCGATCGTGATGCAATGCGACTTGGGATGTTTACAATTTTCTGGAAACTAGTTCAGGCTGCACGTAATGATGGTTCTGATATCGCTTTCTCTTGGCTAAATGACGGGCTTTTCTACTATCCAACAGGTATCCACCATGCTGCAGAGCATCAAGATAGTATCTGTCATGACATCATGCAACAGGCAATTAGTGAAGATGTGGAGTGTTTATTTGAGTGTGGTGCACTTATCACTAGTGCCATAGACAGACCTTCAATTTCTGATGTAATTATAGGCATTGACGCTACTGAGGGAGTGGATACCGCTGAACACGAATTGCTGAGGGAAAACCGCATTGGGAATTATAAGAAGGTGGCTATGATTTCTTTAAACAATGTACCTGAGAATTTGAAAGATGCAGAACCTGATTGAACAATTGTTGGAATCAGAAGGATTAACGCGTAAGCTCTCCACTGACTTAGCGTTATACGAATACAGTAGTACTGGAAAGACAAATTATTGGTTGGTAATCCATGGCGAACCAATAATCACTCCTGAAATTCAGGCTGGATGGTTAAGCAAATGTAAAAATGCTACTGCCGATCCTGCTCTTGAGAAAAATATTAATTTATTGATTGTCTGGAATACTAATAGCAGCAAAGTGTTAGCCAGTAAACAAGTTCACCATATAGAGGAAGACAGCTATTTTTTTAAAAAGCATGTACTTCCTTATACCACCGAAGAATTAGAAGCGCTACGTCAACAGATTGAAACTCATGGTTTTTCAATAGTTTTCCGTGAGTCAATTACTACTCCTAGCACCTTTGCTGAATATAAATCAAACTATCTAGAAGGAGGCTGGCAAAGCCTATTATACAGGATTGCGATAAAGCTTCCCTTTATTGCAGTTAATAGTTCGGGTAATTCCGATCTGGCCAGTCTCGAGAGAAACATTCGAGAAAAAATCCAGCGTACAGCTAATCCAGATGTACTGCTTGCAACAGATTCGGCTATTGACTTTCTAGCAAATCAGATCACATCGACGGATGTGCTGCCGGAAGATTTATTGACCTACATGGATGCGAAATTGTTGGAGGCAGGCTATGAAAGTGATAGTTAAGCGTCTAGAAGTACGTAATTTTAAAGTTTTTGAAAAGCTTGAGTTAACCCTTGAAAGCGATCATCTCGTCGTTCTTGATGGCCCCAACGGTTTCGGTAAATCATCTTTTTTTGACGCTATGGAGCTCCTGCTGACAGGAAAGATTCGTCGCTATATTGAGCTTGAAGAACTGACAGTGGATCGGCGTAGCCTGAAAACAGGCTGCCCTTGGCTATTCAAACAAGCAAAGGTAAATTCCTGGCTTTCCATTCGTGCAGAGATTGTAGTTAATGGTCAGAGCCATTTCTTTGAGAGAGCGGCCAGTAAAACTGTACTGGATGAGCATAAAGGTGTAACTGATCTAAGGTTACCTCTTTATGAATTAGTAGACTTTAGTGCGGAGCGGGTTGAAGCCATTTCACAAGAAGAAACTTACCTTTCAACCTTACTCGGTGAGCAATATCAGCGTGATTTTGAATTATTCCATTATGTTGAGCAGGAAGAAAATACTCGCTTATTAAAACAAAAGGAAAAAGACAGGCAGGGGCAGATTGCACACCTTTTCGACATTGGTGATATTCAGGGTAAAATTAATAACATTACACAGGCGTCGACCAAAATAGGAAATTTGTGTAACCCGCAGAAAAAAAACGAACTGAAACAACTTAAAGATAAATGGGATACAGCTAAGCAGCAGCTGTTACCGACAGGTAGTTCTGTCACATACGAAAGAATTATTGAAGTTACGGATCAGCCATGGGATCGTGAAGTAGTAGAGTTTGGTGTAAAACAATTTGAACAGTGGCTATCCGCAGATGGGGAATTGTTTCGCGTTAGACGTTTTATAGATAATTTCAAACATTATGAAAATCAACTGTATAATAATGAATTAGTGAATAAACTTCTTCCTAAAAAGGAACTGCAACAACGTCTGTTAATGTTTTATCGTCCACTTGAACACATAAATAAATGGGAGGAAGAGGTCGCTTGCTTTGATGCCGCACTAGCGATAAGTGACGCCTTCAAAGACCTAATAAAGGCTATTAGCGAGGATCGCCTGTCAATTACAGCTCCATTGGTACCACTCCTTCCGCCCAATATAACAGCAGAGGAGTTTCAGCAACAGGTCGCCGGACTCAAACAACAGTTGACTACCGCAGACAAAGTTCAGGAATGCTACGCGGAACTAATACAGACACGTGAACTCTTGTTGAATGCGTTCAGGGAGCATCAGTCACATTGCGATCCCACAAATATTTGTCCGACATGCGGACATCCTTGGCCGACGGCAGCAACGCTTCTTGAAGGAATTGAAAGTCAGAGCAAATCACTTGAAACTTTAGCAGCTCAACAAAATAATCAATTCTCACAAACATTAGTAAACTTCAGACGTAACTGGCAGGAGCCTATCGAACTGGCTCTGCAGTCCTGTCTAGAGCAAAAGAAAGAGATCGTTGAACGTAAGCGTCAACTCTTAAGCTTCACAGAAGAGCAAACCCAGTGGCTGGAAAATTATTATCAACATCTTCAGACGGCAGGTATTAATATTAAGGAGCATCTGTCTGAAAATTTCGAGCCTGTAACGCAGCAAGCAACAGACGAACTAGAACGTCAGGTCCGGGAAAGGTTTAAATCCTTTGACGATAGCTGCATTTTTGATGATTACGAGAAGATTTATCGAGAAATTTTTAAAAACGAACCACTGGCCGTTGAACAAGTTACCCCCCAACGTCTTGAATTAAAAAAAGTATATCTGGAGCAACAGTATGCCATTGCGTCTTCTAAATTTATCTTGGAGTGTGAACAGGAGTATAACAAAGCAGATCTGCTGATCAAAAAAGCCATCAGATTTAAAGAGTATCTACGTAAACTCAAAAAAATATACGAAGACGAGAAAAGATTATATCTTGAATCTATCGTCAAAGAAATTGAGATCCTTTTTCATATCTATTCTGGCCGCCTTATGCAAAGTTATCAGCAAGGGCTAGGCATTTTTATAGAAAATGACGGTAATTCAATAGCTTTTAATGAAACACCTGGACATGGGCATGATGCTGTCTTTTCCATGAGTTCGGGTCAGCTTTCAGCACTGGTGTTGTCATTTACGCTCGCGCTGAACCAGCGCTACGCGAAACATACTTTGTTGCTAGTAGACGATCCTGTCCAGACACTGGATGAAATCAATGTGGCAGGATTTGTAGAGTTGCTTCGTACTGAATTTCGGGACCGCCAGATAATTATGTCAACGCATGAAGATCGTATGTCGGCATATTTTCGTTATAAATACAAAAAATTTGGTATGTCGGCAGGAAGAATCAACTTCATGGAAGAAGCACGTGCAGGTATTAATGGTTGAGAATTGTAAAAGCCGCCTTCTTAGAAGGCGGTGCTGCTTTAGTCTCTCTGTCATTGCGGCAATATTGCAAGTTGACATCAATATGTGAACTAAAGAATTTCAATTTTTTGTGAGTTAACGAATTCCTTTTAATTAAGAGGTTATTAATGGCTCATTACTTCCAATTGTGGGAAACAGTGGAGGTTAATATTAAACTTATCCGCCCCATAAATTAGTGGATATAAGCCGTAACAAACACCAACAAGCCGCATTCCTTTCATCCCTCCTTCAATCATGCTCCCACGATCCGCAGCCATCAAAAAATCAGCCCACCACTGCATCATTGGGCGTCTCTGCTCAAGATAATCTGTACGGTTATAAGCACGGCGAACCTCATTCTTATCCACATGGGCTAATGCCGCTTCAACAACGCCAGGTAGAAAACCCTGCTCATTAAGGGCTGTACTAGCAATAGATCGCAAGCCATGAGAGACGAGCACACCACCAAAGCCAGCACGTTTAAGTGCAGCGTTTACTGTTTGGCTATTCATAGACTGATTCGGCTTGATACGGCTTGGAAAAATGAATTCTCGGCCACTACTCAAAGGCTTCATCATTTCCAGAATAGAAAGCGCCTCATCCGATAATGGAACCGTATGATCTCGGATCATCTTCATTCGAGCTGCTGGGATTTTCCATTCTTTAGCATCAAAATCGATCTCATCCCATCGAGCTTCCGCTGGTTCAGCGGGCCGTGAGATGGTCAGAAGTTGCCACATGAACAAACATCGAGTAGGCAAAATAATGTTGGCATTTCTCATTGTATGCATCACTTGCGGTAACTGATCAGGGCGGATGCTCGGCATGTTCTTTTTCTGGGGTTTCTCAAAGGCTTTGCCAATATTGACACTGGGAACTGCATCAATAATGCCTGTGTTTTAGGCGTAAATCATGACTTCATTGATACGTTGGCAAAGGCGACGGACTGTTTCTAACGCACCTCTGGCTTGAACTGGTTGGACAGCCTGAACCAATGTATGAGCTTTAATGTCCGTAATATTGATCTTGCCAATTGCGGGGAAAACGTTTCTTTCAAGTGAGCGCCAAATATCATGAGCGTAGTCCTCTGTGACGCTGGTTTTCTTGAGGTTCCACCAACGCTTGGCAATCAACATGAACGTATTGGTTTTGGCCTCCTGAGTGCTTCTTGACTGCTCCTTTTGATGTTCTTGAGGGTCGATATCTTTTGCTAATAAAACTCGAGATTCAGCTCTGAGTTTACGCGCATCAGAAAGCGAGACGGCAGGGTAGGCACCAAAGCTTTGTTTGGTTCGCTGCTTTGTCAGAGGTCGATAGTAACGGAACTGCCAGAGCTTACTACCACTGGACTTGATTAACAGAGTAAGCCCATCACCATCATACAGCTGATAATCGGCATCTTTAGGTTTGGCGGCTTTGATTTCCGTATCGGTTAACGGCTTGGTTTTTCTTGCCATGATGGAGTCTCCATGCGTTTAGGCCCAACGAAAACAATAGAGCTTTTCGTTGGGCCTATCAAAGGGCCTAAAAGGTCCGGATTTAATTAGTTCTCTTCGGACTGCGCGGGACAAATTGAAGACACAAAAAAGCCCGCAAGGCTTTCACCTTGCGGGCTCTCAGGACTTCGATGATGGTTCTGGTAACCATCAACCAAGAATTTGGTGGAGCTGGCGGGAGTTGAACCCGCGTCCGAAATTACTACACC
>Ga0308169_10003776_pt1 | contig 14540 bp, 15 predicted proteins | sample PhyBR1_2_FD_202139 | JGI IMG/M metagenome (GOLD analysis project Ga0308169, IMG submission 202139) | Phyllosphere microbial communities from UC Gill Tract Community Farm, Albany, California, United States - DLSLSB.R1 | ecosystem: Host-associated > Plants > Phyllosphere > Unclassified | place...
GACCGGGCCCGAGAGCAAGTTCACGTTCGGCCTCGACGCGATCGTCAGCCTCCTCTCGCGCGTCGCAGCCGACGCAGCCACCTCCTCCTCGCCTCGCACCGCTCGTCGCTCGGCCGACAAGAAGCAGCCGAGCAAGATCGAGAAGAAGCCGTCGAGCGGCGGCGCGAGCGCCATTGAGAAGGTCGGCAAGGACGAGGCGGCGGCGCACGAGTCGTACGCTCAGGTCGCGGGGCACGAGGAGGATGCTCAGGCCCCGGTCGTCGCCAAGGGCGAAGGTGACGTGCTGCACGTCGGCGGCTCGATCGAGGGGAGCGGCGTCCTCGTCGAGAAGCCGGCGAAGGGGTCCGTGTAGAGCTCTCTCTCGATCCGCTCGCGCTGCAAGGTCCGTATCGCTCTTCGTCTCGCAGACTGGAGAAGTGAGAAACGAAAGCTGGGTGTGCATGGCAAGCAACAGAGTACGAAAGAAACAGCGAGCCGGTCCCGCCCCTCCTCGTCAGCGCTCGTCGGCCGTCTCCTCGGCCTCCTTCTGCGCCTCGAACCACGTGTCGAGCGTGTCCCTCCCGCCGACCATCTCGATGCCGTGCCGACTCCTCAGGTGCCGCTCGACGTCATACACGCGCTTGAACCAGAACCGGCACGTCCCCTCCGTGTCCTCGTCCTCCTCGTCGACGTCGGCGGCGGCGGCGGCGGCGCGCTCGCTGCGGCTCGGCCGCCCGACCTGGACTTTGTCGAAAGGGAGCGCGAGGATGGCCGGGAACGGGCAGGCGTACTGGCGCGGGACGTGGAGGAGGCCGGGGCGAGGCCGGTCGTCGCCTTTGCCGACCGAGGCGGCGCGCGAGGCCGGCGCCGACTTGCGCTGCGGCTGCCCGGCCGAGGCGGACGGGTTGGCGCCGTGCGCGTAGTGCGCGCCGCTGACGAGGTCGCGGTAGAAGGTCGAGGCGGGAGAGGCGGCCGAAGGAGGGATGGGCGGGAAGCCGTGCTGCGGGCGAGGGGCGGCAGGGTCAGCGTCTCCTTGACAGGACGAGGAGCGCGCTCGAGAGGGACGCACAGCTTCCTCGAGCACCTTGCGCTTCTTCTTGCCGCCGTGACGGAAGGCCTCCCTCATGCGCTCGTCGCGCTCGGCCTCCTGCCGGTCCTCCCACTCACTGCCGCCCTCCGAGCCCGACACGCCGTCGCCCGCCCGCTCGTCGCCCTCGCCCCTCTCCTCGCCCTTGCCCTTGTCGCGCCGCCTGCCGCGCCCGCCCCTCACCCTCGTGCGCTTGCGGCTACGGCGCTGCCGGCCTTCGGGCAAGCCCTCGAGGCCGGCCTCCTCGTCGGCGGCGTGCAGCTTGAGGTGCGTGCGCAAGCCGAACGTCGTCGTGAACGTCTTGCCGGCGCACTGCGCGTAGTGGCAGCGCGGCGGATGCGCCGCCTTGGTGTGCTTCTGCAGGGCGGACCAGACACCGAACTGGCGCTCGGCGAACGGCTTCGAGGCGCAGTCGGGGTGGAGGCAGGCGTAGCGAGACACTGCGAGCAGAGGGAGCACATCAACACGAGGACGTCGAGCGAGGAGAGCGAGAGCGAGAGGAGGACGTCGAGCGAGGAGAGCGAGAGCGAGAGGAGGACGTACGGTCGTGCGTCTTCTCGTGGCTCTTGAGGTGATGCTTCTGCTGGAACGTCTTGCCGCACCCGGGATGAGGGCACGCGAGCGGCTTGACGGCGGGGACGCCATGCGCGACGGAGAGGTGCTCGTTGAGAAGGCGGTGCTTGCGAAAGACCTTGGCGCAGTGCGAGCACTGCGAGCGAGACGAGGGCCGAGGTCAGTGCGAGGTCGAGCGAGTCCGAGGCGAAGGCGAGGCGGGGACGCACATCATAGGTCTTGGCGGCGTCTACAAGGCCGAGGTGGACGCCGTCGACGTGAGCCTTGAGGTGCTGGGCGGTCCAGAAGCGCTTGTCGCAGCCGTCCTCGGAGCAGGCGAACGGCTTGTCCGACTCGGGGGCGTGCGTGCGGATGTGGGCCTTGAGGTGGCTGTCGCGGGCGAAGGTGGCATCGCAGTCGGTGCAGGCGAAAGGGCGCTGCGAGGGAGGGGCAGGAATCAGCGCATGAGCGAGGAGGGAGGGGGAGAGAGAGGCTGGACGCACCTCGCCAGTGTGGCTCCTCTCGTGCTCCTCGAGGCGGACGGGGCGGACGTACGAGCGGCCGCAGCCGGGCCAGGAGCACTTGTAGCGCCTCTTGCGCGGCTTGAACTCTGCGCCGTCGGTGAAGAGGCCGTCGTCGTCGTCGTCGTCGGTGCCGAGCTGGACGGACGAGCCGTCGTCGTACGAAGAGGCGTCGCCCGTGGAGGATGCGGCCTCGTCGTCGTCGTCGGTGAGGGTGTGCTGCTCGGCGGGACGGTAGTCGCTGTCGTCGTCCGAGGCCTTGAGACGGAGGGTGCGGGTGCGGGGTCGGGGCCGGGCGGAGGAGGACGAGGGGGGCGGCGAGAGGAGGGCGGTCGAGGTGGATGCGACTGCCGAGGCCATGGTGGCAGGGCAGGCCCGCTGTACGCTCGCTCACAGCAGCAGGGCGGGGCTACGAGGCGAGGAGCGAGCTGATGAAGCCTCGGAGGCAAGGGAAGCTCGCCGCCGGCACTTCTTCTCGACCCGTCCTCGCCCGCCACCACAGCTCTGCGCGTGCAGCTTTGTACACCGTGAGTCTCTCTCTCGACCCTCAGGAGCGCGCCTGTCCGCTTGGAACCAGGGCGCGGGGGCGAGCGGTTGCTCGGCAGCCACCGGCACCGCTCGAATCCTCTCGAGCCTCGGGTTGGCTTCACACGGCCTCGCGGCGGGCTGGGCAGGGGCCGCAAGGGGTTGCGAGAGGCTGTCGGAGCTACATAGAGCCCTCCTCGCACGGCCACCCCGACTGACGCCGTCTCGATCTCGTCCAGACTCGTCCTCGCTCCTCATCGCTCCTCGACCACACCGCCTCGCGTCCAACCCCTCGCCGCCTGCGCCTACCCGCACCCACACACGATGGCTTCGACCTCGCCCAACACCGACGACATCCTCGGCCAGCACCGCTTCACCACCCCGGGCGCGTCCTCGTCCCCTCTCGCCCAGGCCCCGACCGCCTCGTCCATCCTCGGCGGCACCCAGCTCGACCCGGCCAGCTTCCACCCGCTCGCCGGCCTCGTCGACAACAAGGACCTCGACTACCTCCTCCTCGAGGACGACAAGCTCAGCGCCGTCGCTGGTGGCAAGACGGTCCTCCCGAACCGCGGCTGGGGCGACGAGTTGTGCTACGGCACCGGCTCGACCTACCTCGCAGGTGCGGCCGATCCCCCTTTCTTCTCTGTCCATCTCTGCGCTCCCTCGGCTGACGATGCCGTGCGCCCGTCGCTCGCAGGTCTCGGTCTCGGCGGCGCTTGGGGCTTCTGGGAGGGCCTCCGTCGTCCGCTCGCCGCTCCCCGCTCCGTCTCGACCGCCGCCCCACTCGCCGCCGCAGCAGCCGGTACCGCCGGTGCCGCTCCCTCGGCCGCCGCAGCAGGCGCCGGCGCCGCACCAGCCGCGTCGGCCGTCGGCGCCCAGGCGACGGCCTTCGTCAAGGACGCGGCCAAGCAGGTGACCGAGGGCGCCAAGCAGGCAGCGGCGTCGACGACGACGAGTGCGGCGCAGGCGGCGCGCATCTCGGGTCGGCTGCGGTGGAACAACATCCTGAACCAGGTCACCCGGCGGGGGACGGCCATGGGCAACTCGGCCGGTGTGCTCGGTGCGTCCTTCTCTCGCTCTACCTAGACGCCTTCAACGAGCAAGCTCTAGTTGAACCTCGCGCTGACTCGACGCTCGTCCTCCTCGCAGCGCTCATCTACAACGGCATCAACTCGACGATCGACGTGTACCGGGGCCACCACCACGACGTGTACGGCTCGATGGCTGCCGCCGCTGCGACTGGAGCCATTTGGCGCTCGACTGGTGCGTCCCTTTCACTCGTCTCACCCGCTCACAGCGTCCTCGTCTAGCTCGAGCTGACCTTCTCATCTCGCTCGCTCGCGCGCAGCCGGCGTCAAGCCCATGGTCGTCACGTCGGGCATCCTCACGGCGGCCGCTGCAGGATGGTCGTGGGTCAAGGTGCAGCTGCTGTGAGACAGGAGGGCGTGTGTAACTTGTAGGGCGCCGCGCGCGACGCCGTTTTGTGTTAGAGCCGTTCCCCTCTTTCTCTCGCTCTGGCCCGGCCGTGTTCTCGACGGCGAGCTGCATTTCGTGAGGAAGTCCGGAGAACACGCTCGCTCGGGCGTCGTCGCTCGCCCGACCGCCACGAGGACTGCGCGAGAGAGAGGCCGAGGTGCGATTGGGAAGGTCCGCTCGGACCTTCGATCGAGTGCCACGACGAAGCGAAGCCCGACGGTTCCTGACGGCGTGCGGCGCCGTCACTCATTGCCGGTGTGTCTCTCGCACTGCAAGGAACCGCCCGAGGCGGCGGGCGCCTTGTCTCGTCGACGAGCGCCTTCCGCAAGAAGTGGCGGCTCCCGGGTCGGCTCGTCCAGCGCAGTAACTGCGCTAGTGGCTTTTTAGCTTGACGGATCGCTTGTGCACGCGAGGCGGGACCGCCCAACTCTGTAGCGCGCTAGCCAGCTGACTGCGGGCCAACTGTCGAGCTCGAACGAGCGCGCGCCCCCTCTCTGCTCTCTTCCTCTCACTCGCTCCTCCCTCTCGCCCTCGCGTCGCTCCAGGGCCAGAGGCCGTGCCTGCGTCGTCGCTCATGACGACGATCAATTCGGCTCGTCTCCGCATCGCTTCCGGCTCGACCCCTCGCCGCTCCCTCCAGCTTCCCCTTGCCCTTCTCGACGCGGTCCGAGGGGCGTTTCTCCGACGGTCGTCAAGCGCACGATTATCCGGGCCCGCGGGCTTGGCGACGACGGCTGCGCACTCGTCGAGCCGAGCCTGAAGGGCGAGCGGTACGTGCGCGCAGGTCGTCGTCGGCGGTCGTCGAAGCTCGTCGAGACGCGGCGGGGCAGAGTGCCTTCCGGGCGGGGCAGGTCTGCGCACCATTCAGGGCCGTGTTCTGCGTCGATTTCGAGAGCTCGCGCGGGTTGAGATGCGGAAGGCGATCCTGCCGCATGCACTGCGGCCGTGCAACGGGTCCGGGGGCGAGGGGCGACGTTCGGCTCGTGCCTTGCGGAGGGAGCTGACTCTCCCGGATGGACGGCATGGCTTCTGAGGGCATGCTCGCCGTGCACTCGACGGCCCCGAGGAAGCGCTCTTTGCTCCTGCTCGCCACCCTGCAGCTCGCGCGCTCGCTCTCGCCAGCTCGTCCTCCCAGCGCGCTTCCGCGGCTTCGCGGACCCTTCCGCCTCGCACCTCGCGCTTCCGCCGCGCTCTGCGCGCTCACGTCGCTCCACTCGACTCGCCCGCACCCGAAGGAGCAAGGCCAACTCGAACACGGTCGCCGCACGGCCCGCCGCCGCCGCCGCATTCAGACGAACCCGCCGGCGCCGACGTCCGTCCGTCCCGAACCTCCTGAGCCGTGTGCGTCCGCTCTTGCCCCTCTTCTCGCCGGCGAGCTGTGCGCTGATAACTCTCGTGCGTCAGCTCGATCGGCGGCGCACGCCCTCAAAGCAGGGGCCTCTCGCCGGCGCGCGACTTTCTCCTCCTCCTCGACGCTCCCTCTCGTCGCTCAACTCGACATGGCCCGGCGACGACCCTCGAGGGGCGAGCGGGATCCGTCCCCTCCAGCAGCAGCTCAGCCACCTCCGGCACCGCGACGAGCGTTCCGCGCCAGCTCTGCGGCCGCCGCCCCAGCTTCCTCCTCCGCCGCCGAGGAGCACTCGCCCGCGCCACCGCCGCCCGCCGCTTCGCCGAGCACCGCACAGCCCGTCCACCCACCCCTCATCTCGTCGTCGCTCGGGCCCGCAACCACTGCCGCAGCGCTCGGGATCGGGCTCGGGCGAGCGCCTCGACAAGGCCAGGTCCGCCGCAGCTCGAGGCGGGCGTCGCTCGACCCGTACCCTTCCTCGGCGGGCGAGGCGCAGCGGCAAGAGTCGCCCGAGACGGTGCGACGAGCGTCGCGCATCGAGCGTGTGCGGGAGGAGGAGGTCGTCGAGGAGCCGGCTCGAGTCGAGCGCGAGGCGGCGGCGGTAGGGAGGACAGCTGTCGAGGGCGAGCGGTGCGTCCCTTTTCTCTCCTCCCCATCTCTCCTTCACGTACTGACTCGTTTACCTGCAGAACTTTCGAACTCGTCGTGCTGCAACAGCCAGAAATCGGCGCCGAGGCCGGCCTCGGCAAGAACACGCTCGGGCGGGTGCGTCCGCTCTCCCTGTCTCTGTGCGACTGCGTGCACATGCTGACGCCTCTCCTGCGCACCTGCAGCTACCTATCGTCCCAGCACCCGTCGTCGAGGTCATCGTCAACGACCCGTCAGGCCAGCGCACGTGCGTCGTCGTCTCGCTCTTCCCTTTCCGGCCGTAATTCCGCCTCTGACTCTTGCCATTGTTCTTCCTCTTCGGCTCTGTCGGTCAACAGCGACGTCGAGCTGCCGTACCTCTTCTGCTCGTGCTCGCTGCGCCAAGAAGACGGCGTCTCGCCTGTCGAGATCGCCCCGCCGGCAAGCGCTCAGGCCTCGACCGACGACGGCGTCGCCGAGGAGTTCAGCGCACTCATCGGCCAGCTCGTGCGCACGCCGCGACGAGTCGAGGACCTCGAGGGTGCGCAGAAGTCGGTCTTCGTCTTCGAGGACGTGAGCGTCCGCACCAAGGGGACGTACAAGCTCGAGTTCCGCCTGGGCGAGGCGTGCGTCTCCCTCTCTCCCTCGCGCTCTCTTTCTTCGAACGCGAGCTGAGCTGACTCCTTGCACCCTCGCAGACGTCGCCCCAAGTCGCCAAAGCTCGCCGCCGTCGTTTCGAGCGCGTTCGACGTCGTCGACTGGCAGAACTACCCGGGTCGCCCTCCCTCTGGTGCGTTCGAGCCCTTCCCTCGCCGCTCTCTCCTTCGCCGCTGACGCACCTCGTCGCATGATCGCAGAAGTCGTCACCGACTTGTCGATGCGCCTCCACCAGCAAGGCATCCCGATGTACATCCCGCCGCTCCTCCTCTCGCAGCCGGGCGAGCTCGCCCCGCCGCCGCCAAGCTCGAACCCTTTCCCCGCCAACTTCAGCGAACTCGACGCGCTCGCTGAGGTCGCCACCGCCGCCAACTCGCAGGCCGGCCCGTCGCGCCCAACTCCTCGGCGCCCCTCGTCGCCGTGACCGACCTCCCTCGCCTTTCCCCCTTCTCCTCGTCTTTGCCTCACACATCCCCGCTCGCCTGTACCGCGCCGACTCGCAGCACTTGTACCTCGTCGCCTCGCACCGAGCGGCGGCCTCGCCAACACGTCGCAGCGCACACCGCTTTGTCCTCTGCTCGCACCCGCAACCCTCGCCTGTTCCTCTTTTCCCCTCTCTTCCTCGCAGTCGCATCCCTGTGCCCATCACAGAACCTCTACTCGTCAGAGCTCAGACTCGCCCCTTTCGCATCTAGCACCCCTCTCCCCTTCGTCCTTTCGCCCGCTCGTCCTAGTTCCGCCTCGTTCTTCTCGCAGCCACGCCTTCACGCGACGACCTTTTGACTTTCCTGCAACGTCGTGCTTTGCATCATACTTCTCGCGAGCGTCTTGTCGAGCTGGAAGCAGAGCCAAAGCCGCGAGCTGGGAGCGAGCGACACGTCTGCGAGCGTCAAATCGAGCCCGAGGAGGAGCGGTGGGAGGAAGCCCTCGGGGCAAGCCTTTCAATGGCAGGGCGGCTTCTCTCACACACTGTAGAAGACGTCTGCGCGCTCTGCCGCGCTCCAGGCCGCCGTGCCGAAGCCGTCGGTGGCTCGGAGATGTCGTCGACGACAAGGGAGGAGGGCCGCCTCTCCTCGCTCGCACCACCACTCGCCGAGCATGTCTGCGCCACAGCTCACGGACGGCACGCCTGCGCCGGAGACGCCCAAGGTGCGCCCTGCCCTCCCTCGGCCCCTCCCGCCGTCGCCGAGCACCTTCATCGCCACGGCCGGTTGAGCGAGCCTCGCTGACCCCTCTCTCGCTCTCTGTGTACGCAGCCCATCATCAAGTCGGCCGATATGGCAGAGGATGTGCGTCTGCGCTCCTCGTCCTGCCCTCGGCGCCGCTGTCTTCGCCGCGCGAGGTGCCGCGCCCCGCTCCCCCTCACTGACTCGCTTCTCTCGCCTCTGGTCTCCTTGCGCCCCATGCAGATGCAGCAGGTCGCGATCCAGGTCGCTACCGAGGCGATGCAGGTCGCAGACGCGGAAGAGAAGGATGTGAGTTCCCTTTCTCCTCCCTCTCCTCCTTCGCCTCGCTCCTGCCTCCTCCCCCCACTCGCCGCCATCTTCGAGCGCAACGTGCTGACTGTCCGACTCGACCTACAGATTGCTGCGCACATTAAGCGCGACTTCGACAAGCGCTACGGCCCGACCTGGCACGTCGTCGTCGGCAAGAGTGCGTCCTCCTCCTCCTCTCTGGGGACGGTCGAACGCAGAGCCGCCGTCGCTGACTGCGTCTCCCCCGCGCACAGACTTCGGCTCGTACTGCACTCACGGTGAGTGCGACTTCCTGCCGTCTCGGACGCTGCGGCACCGCCTCGTCGGCGGCTGCCCTATCCTCCTGCACGAGTCGCAGCTCGAAACTCACTCTGAGCGACTCTTTCCCGCCTGCAGAGACCGGCAACTTCCTCTACTGGTACATGGGCAACATCGCCATCGTGCGTCCCCTTCCTCGCTGAGCCTCGCCGCCGCCTCGCCAGGCACGCACAAACGGTCTGACCTTCTCGTCGCGCAGCTCCTCTTCAAGGCCGGCTGAGCCGCCTTCGCCGCCGCGCCCACCCGACCTTCCTCTCAGCCATTCGACATTCCCCCCCTCCTCTCGACCACGCCGCCGAGCCTGGCTCGCCCTTCGCCCTTTCGACTTTCAGCTCTCCTCCGTCCAGCTCTCGCTCGAGCGCCATTTGCCATACCCTCATCACGCCGCCCGCAGTCCCTCTTCTCCTCACGCTCTCGGTACCTTTCCCAGTTCTTGCCTCGACGGCCGCCGAGCCGTAGTGGTCCTCTGCAACCTGCATCCAGCTTCCTTCTCTCCTCGCGTCGCCCGGCGAGAGTCGGCGTCAGAGCCACCCTCTGCGACGCCCGAGCGTCCTAGCAGTACTCTCGATAGACTGTGAGAGAATGCAGGAGCGAGCTTATGCCGGAAAGCAAGCGATTGACCGAGTCGAGCCCGCGGGAGGACGGCCGAGCGGAAGTCGGAGAGGGTTGACTTGGTTCACGGCTCGCTCTCTTCCTCAAACGCTCGCTCGCCATGGCCGAACTGCTCACCAAGGCCAAGGACCAGGTCGTCGAGGCCCTCTCGCAGGCTACCGCTGCCGTCTCGCTCGGCGCGCCCTCCGGCAAGTCGCTCCCCTCCTCCTCCTCGACCCCGACCTCCACGCCCGCCTCCCCTCGCGCCCAGACGGCAAGCTGACCCCGTGCCTCACTCGCAACAGATGCTGTGTACGTCGACGAGGCGACCGGCGACGACCAGACGGGCGACGGCTCTCAGGGCAAGCCGTTCAAGACGGTCGTCGGCGCCTTCATCTCTCGCGCGAGCGACACGGTCAACGTCTACGTCCGCCAGGCTGCGGCCGAGGGCGAGGCGCAGGGCTCGTACGCCGCCGCGACCGCGTCCGCCAAGAAGAAGGCGACCAAGCTCCTCCAGCAGCACCGCAACAAGCTCGCCAAGGACGAGGAGCGCCGCAAGCGCGAGGAGGTCGAGGGCGAGGCGCGCCGCGCCGCTGAGCTCAAGAAGCTCGAGGAGGCCAAGGCCATCATCATCGACGAGCCCAAGGAGGACTCGACCAAGATCAAGATCCGCCAGGCCGTCGAGCAGCGCGGCAAGCGGGTCCGCGTCTTTGGCTGGGTCCACCGCCTGCGCCAGCAGGGCGGCATGACCTTTGTCGTCCTCCGCGATGGTACCGGGTACCTGCAGTGCGTCCTCTCGGGCCGTCTGGTGCGTCCCCCTCTCTCTCTCTCTCTCCACCTCCCCACCTCGCGCTCGTCCTCTCAGGCTGACCTCTCCGCCCACCCTCTTCCTCCCGCAGTCGCAAACTTACGACGCCCTCACCCTCACGCTCGAGTCGACGGTCCAGATCACGGGCGTCATCAACCAGCTCCCCGAGGGCAAGACGGCGCCCGACGGCCACGAGCTCACCGCAGACTGGTTCGCGGTCGTCGGCAAGGCTCCCGGCGGCGACGAGGCCTTCCTCAACAAGGTCAACGAGGTGCGTTCACGTCCCCCTCGTGCCGTCTCGTCGACGAGGCGATGAGCTGACCCTGGTGCCCGACCTCCCTGCAGGACGCCGACCCGTCGCAGCTCGCCGACGCTCGTCACCTCGTCATCCGCGGCGAGAACGCCTCGGCGGTCCTCAAGGTCCGCGCCGCCCTCCTGTCGTCGTTCCGCGAGTCGTACGCCAACCTCGGCCTCCTCGAGGTGACGCCGCCGTGCATGGTGCAAACCCAGGTCGAGGGCGGCTCGACCTTGTTCGGGTTCGACTACTACGGCCAGGAGGCGTACCTCACCCAGAGCTCGCAGCTCTACCTCGAGACGTGCCTGCCGAGCCTCGGCGACGTCTTCTGCGTCCAGGAGTCGTTCCGCGCCGAGAAGAGCCACACGCGCCGTCACCTGAGCGAGTACACTCACGTCGAGGCCGAGCTCGCCTTCCTCACGTTCAAGGACCTGCTCGAGCACATCGAGGAGCTTGTGCGTCCTCGTTTCTCCCTCCTGCGCACGCGCCGGTCCAGCTCTGACGCCGTCTCGACCTCGCAGATCTGCCAAACCATCGACCGCGTCCTCGCCGACCCCAAGATCAAGGAGCTGATCGACTTCCTGTGGGGCGGCAAGGGCAAGTTCGAGGCGCCGTCGCGCCCGTTCATGCGCATGGACTACCGCGAGGCCATCGCGTGGCTCAACGAGCACAACATCACGCGCCCGGGCGAGGACGGCGTCGAAGGGCAGCACGTCGTCGGCGACGACATTGCCGAGGCGGCAGAGCGCAAGATGACCGACATGATCGGCCGCCCCATCTTCCTCATCAACTTCCCCAAGGAGATCGTGCGTCGTCGTCGTCCCTCTCCTCGTTCGGCCTACCCGCTCGGGCCTCTCGGCTGACTCCCGCCCGCTCTCCCTCTCGCGCGCAGAAATCGTTCTACATGTCGAGGATCCCGGGCGACGAGGGCTTCACCGAGTCGGTCGACCTGCTCATGCCCAACGTCGGCGAGATCGTCGGCGGCTCGATGCGCATGAACGACCTCGACGAGCTCCTCCAGGCGTACAAGACCGAGGGCATCTCGCCCGACCCCTAGTGCGTCCTCTCTCTCTCCTTCTGCAGCTCTCTCTCTCTGCGCCGACGATCTGACCGAGACCCTCGCGCGCTCGCAGTTACTGGTACACCGACCAGCGCAAGTACGGCACTTGCCCGCACGGCGGGTACGGCCTCGGCCTCGAGCGTCTCCTTGCGTGGCTCCTCAACAGGTACACGGTGCGCGAGTGCTCGCTGTACCCGAGGTGGACCGGCCGCTGCACGCCTTAGACGCGTCGGTCGGACGAGGAGGAGGTCAGCGAGGAGAAGTGTATTGTGCAACCTCGTTTCACGGTCTCGAGAAGTCTTGCTGCCGCTCGTCTATGCTTCGTATGAGAGGCCGAGAAGCTCTTCAAGCGCTGCGAAGCGTGCGAGGCGAGAGATAGCTGCGTCGGCGGCCGAGGCGGACTTGGGCTCTCTGGCTCGTCCACCTCGCCATGGCCTGTGAGTCTCGCCCCTTGCTAGCTCGCAAGGTCGCCCAGCTGACTCACAGCAACAGTCAGCGTCGGCCTACTGTGCGTCTCGGACACGGCAGCCGCCTCGCCGTCGAGCGACAAGTCGCTCCCCACCATCCGCTCGCTGCTCCCGACCGACGCCTACACCGTCCAGGCCACCAAGATCGTCGCCGATGAGAGTCAGGAGCTCGTCGACACGGTCCGGGCATGGGTCGCGCAGGGCATCGACCTCGTCCTCACGTCGGGCGGGACTGGCTTTGGCTCGCGAGATGGAACGCCCGAGGTGCGTCCTGTCCCTCCTCTTGCTGTAGCGCGAGGACTGTGCTGACGAGCCCTTGCACCTACAGGCTCTCGCCCCTCTGATCGACCGCCCTGCGCCGGGCCTCGTCATCGCCATGCTCACCTCGTCCCTCGCCATCACCCCACTTGCCGCCCTCTCTCGCCCTGTCGCCGGCGTCATCCTCTCGCCCGCCAACGACGGCACCGGCACCCTCGTCGTCACGCTCCCCGGCAGCCCCAAGGCCGCCAAGGAGAACCTCGAGTGCCTCCTGCGCGTCCTCCCGCACGCGCTCGAACTCGCCGGCGGCGCCCGCAGCCGCTCGACCCAGGTCCACCAGCGCATCGAGCGAGGCGAGGACGGCCTCGAGGGCGTCAAGGACGCCGTGCACGAGCGGGCGCACGGGCACGACCACCACCACGCGCACCACCATCACCACCACCACCATCACGACCACGGCGCAGGAGGCCACAGCGCGCCTCGCCCGCGCACCATGCTCTCGCAAGATCCTTCCGTCACCAGTGCGTCTCCTCCTCTCTCTCTCCTTGAGCTCCAACACGCAGCCGTCGCTGATCCTTTGCCCCCCACAGTCGCCGCTCGCCAACGCCAATCGCCCTGGCCGCTCATCTCGGTGCGCAACGCGCTCGAGCTCATCTTCAAGCACACGTACGTCTCGCCCGTGCAGCAGGTCCTCGTCGACCGGTCGATCCTCGGTCACGTCCTCGCCGACGACGTGCGCGCGCCGGGCAACCTCCCCTCGGGCCCCTCGACCAACATCGACGGCTACGCCGTCTCGGCCGCCTCGACGCCGCCGGGCGAGTACAAGGTCGTCACGTCGTTCCCGACGAGCCCGATGCCGCCTGGCTCGGTGTACCGCATCAACACGGGCGCGCCGCTGCCGCCCGGGACCGACGCGTGCATCATGGTCGAGGACACCGAGGTGGCGTCGCGCGACGAGGCGACGGGCGACGAGGCGACGGTGCGGCTCCTCGCCCAGGTCGACGTCGGCGAGAACGTGCGCGCCGCTGGGAGCGACGTGCGCGAGGGCGCCGAGGTGCTCGCGCGCGGGGACGTCGTGAGCGACGTTGGCGGCGAGCTCGGCACGCTCGCGTTCGTCGGGCAGCGCGGCGTCAAGGCGTACCGCAGGCCGATCGTCGCCGTGCTGTCGACCGGCAACGAGCTGCGCGACCTGCAGGACCGGCGCAGCGCGGCGGCGGCGGACGACTCGAGCTTTGCCGGCATCGTCGACTCGAACCGGCCGACGCTCCTCGGCGTCCTCGACAGCCTGCACTTTACGACGATCGACCTCGGCATCTGCAGCGACTCGATGGACGACACGAAGCGGCGGCTCAAGAAGGGCGCCGAGGAGGCCGACGTCGTCATCACGACGGGCGGCACGAGCATGGGCGTCGGCGACTTGCTCAAGCCGTGCATCGAGCGCGAGCTCGGCGGCACGGTCCACTTTGGGCGCGTTGCGATGAAGCCCGGGTGCGTCTTCTCCTCCTCTCGTGCTCGTCCTGCTCTCGCTCGAGGCCTCCTCACTGACTCGGCGCTCGCGTTCGCAGGAAACCGACTACGTTTGCGACGCTCCCCGCTCACCCGATGGCGCCCTCTCGCGACCCGACGCTCGTCTTTGCGCTGCCGGGCAACCCGGCGTCGGCGCTCGTCACCTTCTACCTGTTCGTCCTCCCGGCGCTGCGCAAAATGGAGGGTCGGCGCGAGGGCGAGTGGGAGCTGCCGCGCATTCCTGTTCAAGTGCGTCTCTTTCTCTCCCTTGTCGCGCGCCCAGAGGATCGACGAGGGGAACGAGCGCTGACAAAGGGTCCGTCTCCTGCGCGCGCAGCTCACGTCGACGGTGCCGCTCGACCCTCGGCCCGAGTACCACCGGGTCCTCGTGCGGCCCTCGCGCGCGAGCGGGACGCTGCAGGCCTTTTCGACCGGCGGGCAGCGCTCGAGCCGGACGGTGAGCCTGGCGGGCGCAAACGGCCTGCTCGAGCTGCCTGCGGCGAGCGAGGCCGAGGGGCGCGAGAAGCGCGAGGGCGAGACGGTGCAGTGCGTGCTCGTGGGCGAGATGGGCCCAACTGTGTAGCGGAGCAGGTGGAACGCGAGCTGGTGCAGGATCGTTTCCCCTCGGGCTTGCGAGAGCCCGACCGAGAGCGAGGAGGTCGAGGCGGCCTCGCGCTCGGTGGGCGAGCGCGGCGGGTGCGCAGGTAGCCGAGAGCTGTAGCATTGGGTAGGGCCAGGCTCTGTGCAAGCAGAGGGGAGCTGAGGGCGAGACTGCCGGCGCCTGGCGGTTGGACGGAGGAGGAGGACGAGGAGGAGGAGGGACGGCTCGGCTCTCGCTCTCTACACCGCGCCATCCCGTGAGTCTCCCACGCAGACTGCCTGTGATCAGAGAAGAGCCCAGCTGACGCGCGCGCTGCCTTTGCCCCCTTCGTCGTGTGGTTGCTCCTGCTCGCCCCGGTCTCCGTCTCGCTCGCCCTCTTGTCCGCCCTC
>Ga0308169_10003777_pt1 | contig 14537 bp, 14 predicted proteins | sample PhyBR1_2_FD_202139 | JGI IMG/M metagenome (GOLD analysis project Ga0308169, IMG submission 202139) | Phyllosphere microbial communities from UC Gill Tract Community Farm, Albany, California, United States - DLSLSB.R1 | ecosystem: Host-associated > Plants > Phyllosphere > Unclassified | place...
TCGACCTCGGCCCCGTCCTCATCGCTCGACGAGGAACCCGCGCCAGGTCTCGTCGTCAGCCACCTCAAGTTCGTCCTTCTCACCTGGTCCGCACTACTCAGAGTCCCGCTGACCCTGCCACAACGCCTAGCAGCCCGCGCCCGCCCGCGCTCACCTCTCGCCCCTCCTCGCCGCCCCCACCCCACACCCCGCTCGACCGCCTCCCGACCTCGAGCCAGCCTCGCCCATCTCCTACCGCCACACGCCACCAGCTCGACCCTCGTCCGCCGCCGCGCCATGCAACAAGTCGACCGCAAGCCCCCCTCCACCGCCGTCGCCCCTCTGCCGCCCTTCTCGCCCCCTCCCGCGCCTTCCGCCCCCTCGACTGCGGTCCCGCTCGACGTCGCGTCGACCCTCTCGCCCAAGGCGCCGCACGTTGAGGGCGAGGACAAGGAGTACGAGATCGAGCTGCTGCTACTGTCGGGCAAACGCAGGCGCGTCAAGGTGGCGAGGACGGAGACGGTCGCGCAGCTCGTCGAGAGGGTGTGGAGCGAGTGGCCGGCGGGTACGTCTCTCCTTCACTCGTACGTAGCTTAGCGAGGAGCTCGCTGATGCAGAGTGTGTGCTCGCAGAGTGGCGCGCGACGGACCCGGCGCCGGCGAGCGCGAGCGACCTCAGGCTGTGCGTCTCGCTCTCGCCGACTGTCGCTCTGCTGGTTCACCGCCGGCGACTGACTCTTGTTGATCGTTGTCGCACAGGCTTCACCTTGGGCGTTTCCTCGAGCCAACATCGACCCTATCCGGTCCGTCCACCCTCGCTAGCCCGCCCTCCTCCTCGCTCTTCTCGCTGACGCTCACCCCTCCCCCTCTCGCGCGCCGCAGATGCCGGCCTCTTCTCGCACGCGTTCGACCAGGACGACGGCGCCAAGGATGGGCGCCCGACAGTCGTACATCTCCAGATCCGCACGCTGCGCCCGCCCGACGCCAAACCTGGAGGTGCGTCGCTGCCGCCCAAGCCTGAGTCGCACTCTGTCGCGCGCCGGCGAAGAGCTGACTCTTCTTGTGCACCGCGGTCGCAGGCAAGGTCAAGCCGGACACGGCCGACGACGAGGACGAGTCGTGCTGCGCGTGCTGTGTCGTGAGCTGAGCCACCCCTTCCCTCCCTCTCCTTCCCTCCCGTCGTCCCCTCGCCGTCTCGCTTCTATCCCTGTCTCCTCTCCGTCGTCTCTGTGCCTGTCTGTAGCTGTTCGCCGTCGAGTCTGTGCAGTATGCCATGCTGTTGTTGCGCTTGCCCGGAGCGTCGAGAGCGATTGGGCGTTCGTTTCACATGCTCTCGGGCCGTGAGCTCGCGAGCCTCTTGTACCAGAGCGCAAGCGCATGGCAGCATCGAGGAGCTCCTGCAGAGAGCAAGGCGAGCTGGACTGGCTTCATGCGGGAGAGCTCGACCCTCGCTCGGTCGCCGTCGCCGTCCTCCCCACACGAGCTCACACTCTAGCTCCTCCTCAACCACCTCGCGTCTAGCCAGCAGGCGCAGAGGCACACAGCGCCGCCCAAGCACCATGGCGACCCCGCTCCGCCGCTCCAAGCGCGCGCGCACGACTCCCAAGTCGCTCTCGTCGTCACTCGACCTCACGCGCTCGACGCCCGACGCCGACCCCGCCGCCGACTCGGACAGCAGCCTCGAGGTCGTGTCCGCCTACAAGAAGCCCGCCAAGCGCGTGCGCATGGCCGAGGCGCAGCTAGGCGCGTCGGCCAAGAAGCAGAAGCAGGGGCTCGCGGGCGCCCCGGAGGAGGACGGCGAGATGGACCCGGACGAGGCGTTCGCGAGGAGGCTCCAGGACGAGGAGGACCAGGCGGCGCACGAGGACCAGGTGCGTGGTGCTCTCCCTGTCTCTCGACTTGGCGCAGCGAGGATGCGCGCGCTCGAGGGCGCGCTCCTCCCCCACCAGCTGGGTTCGGGACCGCTTCCTGCGCAGTGCCGACCGCCCGCTGCGCAGCCACGTACTGATGAGCTCGTCCTCCCACGCCCGCAGGCCATGCCCGGCCCCTCGACCTTCGCGCGCCGCTCGACCCGCAAGCGCCGCTCGTCGGCCTCGTCCTCGCTCCTCGTCGTCTCGTCGAGCCCGGCGGCGGCGGCGGCTCAGCGCTTCCAGGACCCGGACGACCCGCTCGTCGTGCTCGCGGGGTGCAGGGAGGCGCTGCTCGGGCGCAAGGGGGTGTGCGGCGGGTGCGGCGCGGGCGTGAGCGTCGAGAGGGAGCCGGTGCGTCTCTGCGGCTTGCCTCTTATGCAGCGAGACGAGCATCCGGCTCGTCGCGCAGCTAGATGTTGTCGTAGACCCGCCCGACTGACTCTCAGGACGTCCCGCAGCCCCAGCTCGCCTCGTCCACGGCGCTCTCGACCTTCCTCGACTCGACCACGACCGCCTGCCCGGCCTGCGCGTGCACGCTCTGCGTCGGGTGCTGGGTCCCGCTCGGCGACAACGACGCCGAGGGCAGGACGGCGGGCGAGTGCTGCGCCGTCGGGCGCGCCATCGCCGTCTTCGAGGTGCGTCTCGCTCGCTCGGTCGGTCGCTGCAGGGCCTCCTCCTCTCCTGGAAGCGGTCCCGCTGACGCTCCATGACGCGCTCGCAGCTCCTCTCCGCCCTTGACGCCGTCTATTTCACCGAGTACCTCGCCCGCCCGCCCACCTCGGCGACGGCCGCCCCGGGCGCGAGCTCGTCCGGCCCGATCGCGACGAGCAAGAAGCCGCGCGCCGTCGCGTCGACCTCGAAGGGCAAGGGCGTCGCGGCGGCTGCGCCGAGCGGAAGCGGCGCGGGCACGGGCTACGGCTCGGGCACGACGTTCGGCGGCCGCGCGGGCACGGGCTACTCGGTCGAGGACGAGTACGACGACTACGACGAGCACAGCTACTGGATGGACGACATCGAGCCGCCCGAGTTCGAGGACGACGAGGCCATGGACGCGTTCTGGGAGAAGCAGCAGGAGGAGCACGACAAGAAGGTCGAGGAGAAGAGGGTGCGTGCGCGGTCTCTCGCTTCTCCTTCCTGTCGAGCGCCGTGTCGCTCGTTGCACTGGATGTTCGCTGAGCTTCACCTCACACTTTCGCACCCACAGGCCGCCCGCGCCGCCGAGCTCGCCACCAAGCAGGCCGTCCCCGCCGCAGACCTCGCGCTCGACCCGCTCTTCCTCGCCGCCCTCACGCACCTCTCGGCGCTCCTCCCCAAGCCCGACTCGCCCACCGCCAAGATCTACGACTACCTCCCCGACGCGTCGCTCGCGCCCCTCCTCGAGGCGTCGACCCTGCCCGACCTCCTCGCGCAGCTCCTCCGCAACGACAGCGTCGTCGAGTGGACCCGCCGCGCCGACGTCTACTTTGCCATGCTCGCCGTCCTCGCGGCCCTTGGCGCGTGCGAGACGACGCTCGGCGTCGTGTTTGGGCGCAGGCGCGACAAGGCGTTCAGCGAAGGCGTCGGGCGGTGGATGAGGGGCGAGGGCGAGATCCGGTGGGCGAGGACGGCGGGAGCGGCGGGCGGCGAGGGCTTCGGGACGCCGGCGGGCGCGCGGGCGGGGCGCGCGACCAAGAGGAGGAAGGTCAAGCAGCTCGAGGAGGACGTCGAGCTCTCGGGCAAGATCGTCCTCGGGACCCCGTGCGTCTCCCTCCCTCTACGTCTCCTCCCTTCTCCTCCCACTCGCTGACTCGCCGTCCTACCTCCCTCTCTGCAGCCTGTACACGCTCCTCAAGAAGCTCACGATCCAGGCCGAGGCCTTTCGCCGCGCGGCGACGTCCGGCGCGTTCGACGACACGGACGCCGACGCGGCGCTCGTCGGCATCTGCGGCGACTTTGCGACGGCCGGCGAGCGCTTCAAGGAGCTCGAGCACGTCTGGACCGCGCGGCAGCCGGTCGGCGACGGCGGCGGCGAGAACGGCGGCGCGAGGTCGAGCCCGAGCGGTGCGCGCGGCGCGATCAAGGAGCGTGAGTGGACCCAGGACGAGTACGACAAGGCGTGTACCAAGCTCGCCTACGACAACGTCGAGCTCGGCACGACGACGAGCGGATCGGACGGCGGCAAGACGTTCCCGACCCAGTGCGTGCGCCATCGACTCGTCGCGCAGGTCGCACCAGTCGTTCGTCCACCTCGCCAAAGAGCTCGCCGTCCTCTCGACCTCGCTCCCGCCGGGCATCTGGGTCCGGGTCGACGAGAGCCGCATCGACGTCATCAAGTGCGTCCCTTCTCCCTCTCGCTCTCGCTCCTCCCGTCGGCTCGAGAGCTGACGTCGAGCACGCCGCGCAGGTGCCTCATCGCCGGGCCCGACGGCTCGCCTTACGCGCACGGCCTGTTCGAGTTCGACATCTTCCTCCCGCTCACGTACCCGCAGGTGAGCCCAAAGTGCTGGCTCCGCACGACCGGCGGCGGGACGTGCCGGCTGAATCCCAACCTCGTACGTCCTCCTCCTCGTGCTTCCTCGTCGTCGGCCGGTACTGTGCGAGGGCTGGACTGACTTCCTTCTCTCTCGCCCCTCGCTCACAGTACGCCGAGGGCAAGGTCTGCCTGTGCGTCCCTCTCTCGCCTCTGTCTCCCCTCGTCGCAGCCGCTCTCGAGGAGCCTGCTGATCTTGTGCCCGTGCAGGAGCCTGCTCGGCACGTGGAGCGGCGCGCCCGAGGAGATGTGGCAGCCGCACAAGAGCACGATCCTGCAAGTTCTCCTCAGCATCACGTCGATGATCCTCGTGCGCTCGAACCTCTCCCTCCTGCGCGAGCGGTCCATTGCCAGAAACTGACTCTTTGCGCTCGTCCGCAGGGCACCAACTACCCCTTCTATAACGGCGTGTTCTCTCTGACTCTCTCTGTTCTCTCACCCTTCCCGGCTGACTCGAGCTGCACCCCACAGAGCCTGGCTTCGGCGCGCCCCGCGACGACGTGCGCAACCAGAGCGCGTCTCTCCTCCTCTCGCTCCTCGCCCGATTCACGTCTGACGGACCGACCTCGTACGTGCGCAGACTACAACAAGAACTGCTCGCTCGCGACGACTCGGTGGGCCATCCTCGACTGGATCCAGGGCGACAAGTTCAAGGACTCGATCTTCGCCGCGCGTCCTCCTTTTCTCTCTCTCTCCGTCCTGAGCAGCGCGCTCACTCCCCGACCTGCACGCAGGACGTCATCCTCTCGCACTTCATCTTGCGCCGCTCCTCGATCGAGTCGACCCTCGCCACCTGGGCCGCGCTCGACCCGCGCCTCAAGGCCTGGACGCCCTCGCTCAACAGCACGGCCGGCACGCACCAGCTCGAGCCGTATAAGCCGCCCGTCTACCCGTACGCGCCCGTCGTTCCGCCGCAGCCGCAGGCCGCCGCCGCCGCCGCCAACGGCAAGGGCAAGGGCAAGGGAAAGGGCAAGGCGGCCGCGGCGGCTGCGAAGCCCGTCGTGCCCGCCGGCCCGGCGCCCAAGGACCTCGTGCGCGAGGTGCGCGAGGCGCTCGACGGGCTGAGCGCGTGGAAGGAGGACGTCGGCGGGTGGCTCGAAGGCTTGGTCGCGTGAGGTGCGCGAGGCGGTGGGAGGGAGCGCTTGTCGGGGAGGTCGAGCAGGAGCTTGTCGTCGCAGCTTTGCAGTTCAGCGCTTTTCAGCTCGCCGTCGCTCGCTCGAACAGAGCTTCGAGAGATCTTCGAGCTGCGAGCAGACGAGAAGAGCTTTTGGCATGCGCTCGCGACCGGCCGCGCTCGTTCGTGTGTCAGGCCGCTCGCTCGCCCCGTGCTCATTGCTCTCGCTAATCGCAAAGAGCGCGCACGAACCAACATCTGCACTGCCGCGCCGCACTCTCGCTCCAGGCGGCCTGACCTTCACGCTCTCGCTCGCACGGACCGCCTCCGCCCATCTCGCCGGACCCAAAGACGAGCTCGCGCGGTACTGAAGCTCGCCAGATGCGCTCTCAAGCTTGAGCGAGCGGGGACGGCGCACGAAGAAATCTCTATGTGTCTTGCACGACGAGGGAGGTGACTCAGAGCGAGAGGCGGAGGGAGAGGAAGGAAGAAGGCTGGGTGGCAAAGCTAGGATAGGGACACAGTGAGAGGGCGGGAAAGAGCGAGGGAGGGAACGAGGAGTGTCTGTGCAGTACAAGGGCGAGGGGGAGGAACGAGAGAGGGGGGCGTCTATGGTTGCGAAGGAGGGAGGCGAACGAGGGGGAGGACCGAGAGAACAAGCGCGAGAGGCGTGCGAGGCGCGAGGAGGGGGAACAGGTAAAGGGTATCGAAAGGGACGAGGAGGGGTGACGAGAGAGAGAAAGAGAGAGAGAGAGAGAGAGAGAGAGAGAGAGAGCGAGGACGGCGACGAGAGGGGGCTCAGCCCCACGACGGCGGCGGCGCCTGCTGCTGCTGCTGGAGGTGCTGCTGGAGGAGCGGCGACTGGTGCGCCTGGTGCTGCGACTGCTGCTGCTGCTGCGCGCCGAGGTGCCCGCCCGACGGCTGGCGCTGCCGCGCCGGCGGGAGCTGCAGCGGGTACGGCATGGCGGCGAGCCCGAGCCCGAACGCCTGCAGCGTCGCCATGCTCACCGTCTGCGGGTGCGGATGCGGCGCGTGCGCGTGCTGCATCGGCGGCGACTGGTGCTGCTGCTGCTGCTGCTGCTGGACCTGCTGCTGCGCCTGCTGGTGCATCGTCGGCGGCGACTGGAGCAGGTTGTGCGGCGAGCCTGCACCCGCACCGCCATGCGCCGCCTGAAGCTGGGGCGACCCACCGTGCACGTGCGCGTTGTGTGCGTGCGCGTGCGCGTACTGCGCGCGCGGGTGCGGCGCCATGCGCTGCAGGAGCGCCGCGAGCGCGTCGTCGCTCATCGGCGGGCCGGGCACGCCCGACATACCCCCAACGCCGACGCCGACGCCGACGCCGACGCCGCCGGGTTCGTGGTGGGTCGCGTACGCGCCGGGCGCGGGCGGGATGTGGGTCGCGCGCAGGTCGGTCTGGACGGCGGCGTCCGAGTAGCTCGCCTGGCGCGAGGGGCCGGCCGAGGCGGGGATGGACGTGAGGGTCGAGAACTGGAGCGCGGCGGCTGGGTCGTAGCCTGCCGGGGCGGTGAAGGCGCGGTACGGCGCGGCGGGCGGCGGCGGGAGGGTCGACGTCGCCGTGGTCGAGGACGAGAAGGACGACTGCGAGTGCGGGGGAGGGTAGCCGCGGAGGGTCGGGGTGTGCGGGAGGGACGGCGGCGGGAGGGACGGGGCGTGGTAGGGCTGGTAGGGCATGCGCGGAGGCGGGTACGTCGCCGTGCGCTGCGACGACGAGGTCGACTGGCCGCCGCCGCCGCCGTGGTGGTGCGCTAACGGCGGGGTCGGGAGCCGCATCTCGTCGGCGCCTGAGCCGCCGCCGGGGAGCATGGCGCCGCCGGCCATGGGCTCGGGCGACGACGAGATCCAGTTGCCGAAGAGGGCGCCCGTCGCGCCGCCCGTCAGGTCGCTCGCCGACGAGGCGTAGCTCGCCGCGCTCTCTGAGCGCGACGGGACGGGGACGGGGGCGGGGATGTCGGGCTCGGCGCCCGTCTCTGCCGGGGTCGGCACGTCGCAGTCCGGGTGGAACAGCTTGACGTGCCGCTGGAGGAGGTCGCGCCGCGAGAAGGTGGCATCGCAGCTCGTGCACGCGAGCGGTTTTGGCGAGTGCTTGGAGAGGAAGTGGCGCTGCAGGCGGGCGAGCGAGAAGTGGGTCAGCGAGGTGCGCTGCGGGTCTAAAGATGGGCGAGCGGCGGGAGGAGGAGAACCGGGCGGGGGTGGACTCACACGAACGAACTCGGCGCGGCTGTACACGCTGCCACACTGCGAAAGGGAGGAGGGGCTGGGTCAGCAAAGGCTCATCGGAGGGTGAGAGCGCGAGGGAGGTGGTGCGGGGTCGACGAGGAGGAGAGAGCACGCACGACGGGGCAGGCGTGGGCTTGACGGGACGGGGCCTTCTTGCGCACGGTCGACGAGCCAGGCTTATCCTCTGCCATGCCCCAGGCGGGTGGGTGCAACGGCGGGAGGAGGAGGAGGGGAGGGACGGAGGAGCGGGCGGGCGAGTCGACGATCCTCGTGGTCTCGAGAGCGGGGGCGGGATGGCGACGGCGGCGAGGCGGTGTGAGTGGGTGGGTGGGTCGCGTCGGGGGTGCTGCTGCTGCTGCTGCTCGTCCTCGGCAGTGTGCAGAGAGAGAGACTGGCTGGGCGGAGGCAAGTGGACCAGTGCCGAGGTCCCTCGGCGGAGAGCAGAGCGAGCGGTGCGAGGCAGGAGGAGGCCGCCCGCCGCGCTTCGCGGCCTTCTCCTCCGCCCTCGGTCGAGGATAACCTCGCGCGGCTCTCCACCCGGGGCCTCCCTCCTGCGCCCGTGGCTGGGCTCGCGTGCGCAGCTGCACCTGCTCCCTCCCTCTCTCTCTCTGTCCTTCACCTGCCGCCGCTCGCGCTTCCCTCCTCAGCGCGCTCTTCTCGCTTCCTCCTCGGCTCCGCGTTCTCGGTCGACAAGGCATGGCGCACCGCCAACCCTCTTTTCCTTGGCTCGCTCTTCCTTTGCTCCTTGTCCTCTGTGCCTCGCTCGCGACCATCGACTCGTCGCACAGCGCAGTCTAGATACAGCTCGCGTCTCGCCGCCTCGCTCTACAACCTGCTCTCGCCCGCGCTCACACCCGCTCGACCCGCTCCCTCTCCCTCAAGCCCGCATACCCAGGGAACCTCGTCTCGCCGACAAGCCGCTTGACCTCGCGCTCCAGCGCGTCCGCATCGCGCAGGATGCCGGCGAGCGCCTGGAGCGCCGCCGCGTACGCCGCGAACCGCTCGTCGCGCAGGACCGAGAGCGAGAGCTCGAACGAGCCGACGCGCGCGCCCTCGACCGACGCGCCGTGCGCTTCGTGCTCGTGCTCGTCGGCGTCGTGGTCGTGGTCGTGGTCGTGCGAGGGAAAGGGCATGCCGCCCTCGGAGAAGAGGCGCAGGCGCCGGTCATGCTGCAAGAGGCGGTCGAGCAGTGGCCCGGGCGTCGCTTCGGGCAGCGGTGCGCCCTCGCGTAGGGCGAGCGAGATCTGCGGGCGCGGAGAGGAGAGTCAGCGCCGGGTTGGACGGGAGCAGGAGAGGGGAGGGCGAGAGAGACGGACGAGGGTAAAGGTGGTCGTGACGTCGGCGATCTGCAACGAGGGCAAGGCGAGGGAGAGGCTCAGCATCGTCTCCTCAACGAGCTTCTCGACGAAGAGACAGAGAGAGAGAGAGAGAGAGAGAGAGAGAGACGCACCAGAGGCTGGTTGAGGAACGCCGTCTCGTGCACGAGCCTCTCGCGCCACGTGTGGTCGAGGCGGATGAGGGCCTGCGCGAGCTGCGCGAGCGCCTGCAGGAGCGCGAGCTGCAGGTTGAGCAGGCGCGAGTAGTTGTCCTTGGGCCAGTCGCCGCGCAGCGAGGGCTCGAACGCCGCTTGCTCGATGGCGATCCGCGACGAGTTGAGCTTGACTGCGGGCGCGGCGAGCGAAGGCGGCGTCAGGACTGCGTAGAGAGCGAGAGAGTCGAAGCCAGAGAGAGAGAGAGAGAGACGCACCTCGCAGAGCGAGCATCTTGGCCCGACCGACCTGGCGCGACGCCGCCGAGAACGGCTCCTCCTTCTCGCGCAGGTCGGCGCCGTCCTTGGACCCGTCCCGCTCCCGGTCGACCGACGCTGACTCGTCGTAGCCCTCCTCGCTGAGCCACTCCGAGACGATGGCCGTGTACAGTTGGCCGAGCTGCTGGACGCACGTGGCGTGCGTGCGACGGACGAGGCGCCGGCTCGACTGAGGCGGGACGAGGAGGAAGACGGCGGCGATGGCCTGCGAGCAGAGCGAGAAGACGTCGTCAGTGGGAGCGGTAGGAGAGCCTGCGGAATGGACGAGGACGTACAGCGCCAATGAGGACGAGGAGAGCTCGCTGCGACCAGGAGAGCTAGGTCAGCTTTCCCCTCGCCGAGAGCTCGCCGTCACACAGAGAGAGAGTGGAAGCGAAGGGACGCACCCTCCATGCGACGCTGTAGCCGACGCCCGGGTTGCCGAGCGAGGGAAGGTGCGTGTCCTGCCAAGAGTAGCCGACCTGCGCGCTCGGACCGTGTCAGCTCGTTCGAGCACGGCGAGCACGGCGAGCACGAGCGTCAGAGCGAGGAGCGGGGAGAGGGGACGCACGACGAGCACGGACGTGACGGCTGCCATGATGCCGAACATGGCCGACGAGGGCGGCGCGTACAGCCTTACGGCGAACCACGGGATCATGAGCACGACGAGCGCAGCGCCGACGCCTTCACGGCTCCCGTCGCCTCGGCCCGAGCCGATGTACCAGATGACTGCGCGCACGAAGGACCGTCAGCAGGAGCTCGTTGTGCGGCCGAGAGGGAGAGGGGGGAGAGGGAGACGGGACGCACGCATGCCGTACACCAGCCCTGCCACCGTCCCTGCGCAGCGCTGCAGCGTCGACAGGATCTGATCGCCGGCGTTCGGCGCGAGGAAGGTCTGCAGAGGGAGGCGGTCGGGCGGGCGAGGGCGTGAGCGCGGAAGCGGGAGAGGAGGAGGGAAAGAAGGGGAGGAGGAAAGGCGCGGCGGTCAGTGCAGCGTTGGAGAGGAACCAACGTGGAGAGGGACGAAGGGCGTACCTGGAACGTGATCAAGGTCCAGAGCACTGCAGGTCGAGCGGCTCGTCAGCGCTCGGCGGCGGTCTCGAAGAGGTCGAGAGCAGAGAGACTCGACGCACCTTTCTGCGAGTACGAGAGGTACGCCGTCGTCCTGAAGCACTGGAAGAGCCAGATTGCGATCGACCCGACGACGTACTTGAGCGCAAAGATGGCGTCGGGCGAGGCCCACCAGCGGAAGAAGCGGTCGAGTCGGCGCGTGCTGCGCTGCAGCGCGTTCTTGGGCGGTCGAGCCTCGGCGTCGAAGTCTGCAAGAGGTCCGTCAGCTTCGACGACCGGCGGGGTGAGAGAGACGGAAAGAGGGAGAGGGACGCACAGCTCTTCTCCATGACCTGCTCGAACCTCGTCTTGGGCTTGCCCTCCTTCTTGCCGCGCTTCTCCTCCTTCTTCTTCTTCTTGTGCAGCACCGGGTGGTCCTCCTCCTCGTCCGACTCGTCGCCGACGTCGGCAACGCTGTCCGGGTCCTCGCCGTCGCCGAGCGCGCTCGGGCCCGACTCGCCGTGCCGCCCCTTGACGAGGTTGCCGATCTTGCGCAGGCCGCTCGGGAGCCAGAGGTGGTTCGTGCGGCGGCGCTCAGCGAGCGACGACAGGTGCGACGAGAACGACAGGACGGCGAGCGAGTACTGCGTCAGGTTGTCGGACGCGGCGAGGATGGTGAAGAGCGAGCCGGGCGCGAACAGCTTGTCCGGCCCGCGCTCGGCGAACGGCCTGATCTTGCCCGTGGACGGGTCGAAGAAGTCGGCGAATGGCTCGAGGACGGCCTTGCGGCGCTCAGAGCGGTACGTGTCGATCTCGCGCTCGAGCCGCTCGACCTGGGCCTGGAGGTCGGCGAACCGGTCGGCCTCCTGCGCCTTGCCGCGCGACACGTACCGCCACCGCGAGTCGTTCTGCGCCGTGAGCCAGTCCATGGCGGCGACGAGCGCGCCGTCGCTCGCCGAGCGCAGGTCGTGCGACGCCGAGGCAAAAACGGGCAGGAGCGACCCGAGGTCGTGCTTGTTCTGGCGCTCGGCGCCGCCCAGGCGCTCGCGCATGCGCTGCATGCGCGCCGTCTCGGTGAAGCGCCGCTCGTCGTTGCCGCCGCCGCGAGGCGTCTTGCCCTTGCGCGACGGCATGGTCGAGCCGTGCTCGTGCTTGTCGCCGGACGTGGCGAGCTCGACTCGATGCTGCGGGCGCGGACTCTGCATCAGCCACGGGGTCCCTGCTCGTGCGCGTGGTCGAAGCGAGAGAGAGACGCACCTCGTAGCCCGACTGGACCGTCGTGAAGAGGACGGCGAGTCCGACGCCGCGCACGTGCAGCTCGCGCAAGCTGTCGGCGAGGCTCTTGAGGTCCTTTGCGCCGAGCCGGCCGAACGACGCCTCGAGCTCGAGCATGCCGATGCCGCCGAGGAGGCCTTCGAGTGCCGACGACATGGCCGCCTGGGTCGAGAGGACGACCGAGGTGAAGGGCGACCAGGGCGAGGGGGCGTCGCCCGCGGCCGGGTCGAACGAGGGCGGCTCCTCGTGCAGGAGGCGCGAGTGGAGGTGCGAGCGCTGCAGGATGGGCGACAGGAACTTGTCGACGAGGTCGGTGCTGCGCGCGTCGAGGAGGGAGGGTCAGCCTCGAGGGCCGAGAGGCTCGAGCACGACTGACGAGAGAGATGACGCACGTCCACGAGTAGTTGAGCGTCTGCGGGAAGATGAGGATGGTGCCGGCGACGGCGATAGCGAGGTAGCACCCGGTTGGGACTGCGAGGGAGGCGAACATCAGCTCGTGCGTCAGAGCGAGAGGGAGAGCAGGGGAGAGAGCACGCACTGAGGAACGTCGTCGCGAGCGTGTACTGCTGGACGGGGAAGAGAGGCCCGTACGAGCACATGATGTCGAGCACGATCGAGCCAAAGATCGAGAGGATCATCAACTTGGGCGCCTTTGCCCGGATGAGGCCGAGGGCGAACAGGCCGACGGCGAAGAAGACGCCGAAGACGACGGTCGAGCGCGCCGAGAGGAACGCGCCCTCGAAGATCTCGCGCCGGTACTCGACGTCCGGGTTCGTCGCGCCGGCGATGCTGCACGCGAGCGGGAGGGAAGAGGGTCAGGGTCGAGGGTCGGTGGGGGGAAGGGTGCGACGAGAGCGAGAGGACGGACCCTGCTTGCGCTCGCTGCACCTGACTGAGGAGGAGGACCTGGTCGCGGGCCTGCAACGACGCCGCCATGGCCGCGCAGCCCCAGGCCCAGCCGAGCAGCTGTCCCATGACGAGGGTTGTCGCGGCGAGGAGGAAGATCTGGACGGGGAACATGGGCGGCAACATGACGGCGACGATGCTGCAGAAGAAGGACGCCTGGCCGAGGACCTGGAGCGACGCCTGCTCGAGCATGAGGACCGTGCCGCCGAGGAAGACGAGGACCGTCCTGACGAGGACCTTGCGGTTGCGCCAGGCGGACCGGCGGTGCGCGGCCGCGACAAAGGGCGGCGCCGTGTCGTAGAGCGAATTTGGAGAGAAGGCGGGGAAGAGGGCTGTCGCGGAAAGAGTGTCAGCCGACGCTGTCGCAGGGAGAGAGAGGGGAGGCGGAGGAGGCCGAGGAGGAGGAGAGGACGGCCGGCGCACCGTTGATGGGTCCCGAGAACAGGCCTGGCAGCTTGGAGCGCCAGTTGCTCTGGTGCTTGTCGTGCGCTGCGCCCTGCTGTGGCTGGCTGTCGGCTGGGGCGTCGTGCGAGTGGTGCGGCCGAGTCGAGGACGACGAGGACGGTCGGCGCTTGGCGTGGCCGTCTTGCGCGCGGTCAGCCATGGCCTCGATGCGCTGGTGCAAAGCGCAACGAGTTCTGCAGCAGCAGGTGGCCGGAGAGCGAGGTGAGAGGAGCCAAGGGTCCGCCCGACCTCCGCAAGGTCGACGGCGATGCGGCCTCCGTTCGCCGCCGCACGTGCAGCGAATTCGCTCTCTTTCCGGTGAGCTCTGCACAGCTCTACCTAAGCTTGTGAGCTATGTAGCAACAAGCCTCGAGCAGCTTCTTCGCAGTCGCTGGCCCGGAGAGCAAGCGGTCGCCTTCTGCCGCTCGCCGTCGTCATCTGCTCGCCGCAGCTCCCGACCTCTCGCACCCGCACCTCACCACCTAGCTCTCGCTAAGCCATACACACAGGTGCGCATCAGCCTTGTGCTTCCCCTCAGCGCCCCAACAGCTCGCCCCTCCCCTGCATCGCCGTCCTGGCGCTGCCGTGATCGAGTCGGGCCAAGCCACGCCGCCTCGCGCACGACAGCCACTCGGCCGGGCAGCTCGCTCGTCGAGCGCTACCGCAGATGGGACGAGACAGCCGGGGCGCAATGTGCGGCGCCTCCGGGACCTTGTTGAGGAGGGGGGCGGTGCTGCCGTCCTCCCTGCCCGCCGTCCAGCGCATAGCAGCCAGAGCTCCATCTGCACGACAGAGACTGACTGTATCTCACCCTTGCAGCTGCGACATGGTCCGCACGTCCGACAGTGCGTCCCCTCCCCTGTCCTCTTCGACCTCCTCCTTGGCTGACCCTCCTCGCCACTCGCAGTCCTCCTCATCCTCGTCGCAATCATCTTTCCGCCTGCGGCTGCCGCCATCGTCGTGCGTACACGCTCACGGGAGTGCCGTCTCGTCCCTGGGCTCAAGCTGACCCTGTTCCCCTCGCCCTCCTCGTACCCTCCCTCGCAACAGGGCGGCGTCTGCTCAGCCGACTTCTGGATCTCCGTCCTCCTGACGATCCTCGGCTACATCCCTGTGCGTCCTCTCCCTTCGCTCGGCATCCGAGCGGCCGCAGCTGACGCCGACCTTGCCCGCGCCGCGCAGGGCCACATCCACGCCTTCTGGCTCATCTACCGCAAGATGCAGGCCGACGAGCGCTTCGGCCCGGGCAACTACGAGTACCTCGGCAACGCCGAGTACGGTGTGTCCCCCCCCCCCCACCCTCTCTCTCTCTCGTGCCTCCTCCCCT
>Ga0308169_10003779_pt1 | contig 14536 bp, 15 predicted proteins | sample PhyBR1_2_FD_202139 | JGI IMG/M metagenome (GOLD analysis project Ga0308169, IMG submission 202139) | Phyllosphere microbial communities from UC Gill Tract Community Farm, Albany, California, United States - DLSLSB.R1 | ecosystem: Host-associated > Plants > Phyllosphere > Unclassified | place...
TCACCCTTAAAACCCAATCGACTTGTTTACTTTCAACGACCCTCTGATCGAGCGTCTCCAACACGGTATGAAACTCTGCGATCCTATTCAAACTGAGCAACCTCAACAAGTTCAATCCCGTTACACTAGCCTGGTTCTGACTTTGTTCGAGTTTGTTTGCGACGGGCGAGTTTTGTTGGTAGTAAGAAGAGTCGAGGAGGGATAGGTAGCGTTCGAAGGATGAAGTGTCGGAGGTACGGATGGAATGGATTGCACCTATTTCGAGGATTTCACGGGCGGTGAAGAGGGGTCCAGATTCGAGTGCGGATGAAGAAGGGAAGAGTAAACCGAGTTCGGCTAATTGGATCTGATAAACTTAAAGATGATGGTCAGTATAGTACAGTCACAAGCTTAGAGGAGTAGTTTATACCTTTAGTTGAGAGAGTAATGAGGTAATTTTAGTTGAATCTGGAGAACTAGATTGCCACTCTTGTTTGAGTTGCGAGTAGAGTTGAGTAGCTAATTGATCCCCCATGATGTGGTTGTTGTTATCAGTCAGGTTCAAGTGTTTGAGTTCTTCTGAAGGAGTTGAAGTGTTGGGTCGCTTTGATGAACTGATTGAAGAAGGAGAAGAAGGTCGTGGTCGCTTGGATTGACTAGAGGAAGGAGGAGGAGGAGGAGCCAGTTTGGATAGAGTAGCAGCAGAGAGAGTGAGGAGGGAGAGAGGAGAGAGAGGCAACGTCGTCAGCGAATTCGCTCTCATCTTCCCACTCTTCACTCCTATTCAAACTCGACTCCACAAAGATGATGCAAGATGGTTCATTAGATTCAGCAGGAGTGATCCCTTCCCTCTCTCATATCAAAGCGGGAGAGATGAACTTGGGTGTACGCAATCCATTCCCCCATCTCTTACTCCTAGCTAACTTACTCCCTATACAGACCTCGATCATGGCAGTAGCATTCCAAGGTGGGGTAGTAATCGGTGCAGATTCAAGAACGACTATGGGAAGTTATATCGCCAATCGAGTAACCGACAAACTCACCTATCTACACGATAGGATCTATTGCTGTCGTTCAGGTTCAGCTGCTGATACTCAAGTACACTACTCCTTCACTCTCACTCCCCGATTCGAACTCACGCTTTGAAATTGCAGGCAGTAGCGGATGTAACTCATGCACAACTTCAACAATACTCGATGGTACACCAACAATCTCCTTCAGTACACGTAGCAGCGACCATGTTGGAAGGATTATGTTACTCAAACAAGGACAGGTTATCAGCGGGAATCATCGTTGCGGGATGGGATCCAATTTCAGGAGGAACCGTTTACAACATTCCTTTGGGAGGTGGATTGTTCAAAGGTCCATGGGCGATCGGTGGTAGTGGTTCGACGTATATTTATGGGTACTGCGATGCGACATTCAGGGAGGGTTGGGGCAGAGATGAAACGGTAGAATTCGTTAGGAATGGTATGTTCCTATCTATTCTCTTTCTCGAAACTGAACTTAAGCTGATCAGATCGTCGACTTATAGCTTTGGCTCTGGCAATGTCAAGAGATGGTAGCTCGGGAGGTACGATCAGATTGGCAATCATTACAGAAGATGGTGTAGAGAGGATTTTCGTGCCAGGGGACAAGTTACCTCGTGAGCTCTTGACAGCTTTCAGTTCATCCTCTTGAAACTTGATACTGACCGTGAGCATGATCTCGCAGAGTTCTGGGAGAAATCGTAGATCGCTTCAGTAAGGAAGAAAGCTTGTTCTGAAATCGTTTATAGTACCCAATCACTCCGTTCCTCTCGCCCCGTATCATTCCTTGCCACCGGCTGTCGTCTGACTCTCAAGAACAGACTCAGCTCAGCGTCCCGGGCTCGAATGCAAAGACAATGGAACGTCGAGATGATGACAAACTCGGGTTCGCGATTTTTCGATGCAAGCGGGTTATCGCTCTCACTCACGCTGTCTTCTTACTCTCTCGAGCTCTCGAAGCGATCGCGCTGGACGTCGCGACAGACTGCGGGCATAGCATGGTACAGGAAAGAAAACAAGGTAAGTTTCTCAGTTTCAAGCGTTTCATATTCCGTCTTCGTTCCGCCTTTCCTCACGCATCTTTCTTCGTACTCAGACAGATGTCAACTTGATCCCTTTCTTTCGACATTCCCCTTCAACTTTCTTCAACTCGTCTTTCCCAACCCGAATTCCCATAACCTTGATTCCAGTCGAACTCGGAAGACTTCCGATGACCTTGCAGAGCTTGTCTGCGCCGATATCGACGTCGATGATGAGTTTACTGACGTAGGGAGGAGTGTGTGCGATGAGACCATGAGGAGGGAGAAGTAGTTTGTTCAGAGTCGAGCAAGGAGAACCGGAGAAAACGAGCGTCTTGAGCGACGAGAGCTGTTGGAACTCGTCAAGGAGAGCTTCTAGTCGATCAGGACTCTTGATTGGCCTCGAGTACGTGTCGGGATCACGGTTGCGAACGAATTGTCGCTCCGCAATGAACTCGAGGTATTCGAGATTGTCGAGGCTGGCGAGGGAAAGACGTTGCGAGAAGTAGCGGGAGCAGTGGACTCTGAGGGAAGTCATGTTTGGGAGGACGTTGAAGAAGGGCGACTCGAGAGTGATGGCGAGGTCATGGAGTTCCAAACTAGCGTAGGCACCTTCAAGATACTCCATTTCCCCGAAGTCCCATTCTGGCAGGACGAGATGGATAACAGGGAAGTGAGATCTCCGCGTCTGTGAATGATGGATCGAATAATCGACATCCTCGAGACCTGGAGGATGAACGAGAGTTATCGTCTCCAGCTTCGGCAGGACCTCCAGAACTCGTTTGACGCAGGGCATGATCCATCCAACATCACCTTGCTCTGCATCCTTGTTTGTATAGACTTGCGAGATGACCACACTGCGCACGAGGCGCTTGAGTCTAGCGATGCCTAGCTTGCGAAGTAACGGCAACGATCGACGACTGATTCCGAATCGACGAGCAGCGAGTCCTCGATCACGCCACCTGTGGAGTCGCCCCTCGATGACAATCTCGATCTTGCGGTACAGGAGAGGACGGGCGATGTCGAGCATGACTTTGGAAACTTAACAGCATCGAGCGAGTGAACGCTTGTCGTCGACAGCTTCGAGGATTAGCTGGAGGATATCGAAGGGGAGAGTAGGAAACATCGTAAGGGGTAACAGGGGTGAAGGAGGATGAAGTGAGTGTTCGAGGAATGTTTCGAGGGAGAACTGAGGAAGCGAGGGAGAAGGTTAGCATTCAACCTCGAGTGATTCAGACGGGGGACTCACTTGTGAGAAGTATAGAGAGCTATGTATCGTTCAAGCTGGTCTCGTTGTTCCTGGAGATTCGTGAGAATGAGAGAGAAGTCTTTAAAAAGGATAATGGAGAGTCCGAAGGGAAGAGGAAGAGCGAGGGAGGGTCGAGAGTTGAGGTGAGCGACTTCGAGCTGAGTATATGAGTGATCTGGAGCGATCTGCGGGCTGTTTCGAGCGACCTTAAAAAAAGCGAGTGAGGGGGAGGAGGACAAGAGGGAAAAGAGAGCAACCGTGCTATTTCTTCTCGTGCAAAATCGACTTTGACCAAGAGAGTACACTTGAACTGCTCTGTCGAGGCGCTACAGCGAAGCGCGGGGTAGAAGTTGGTGGTTGCAATAGAAATCGACGTTGAAACGTCCAACAGTTTTCGCAACCTCTAGACACGCTGACTCGTCCTTGAAATCACGAACTCGCAGCGAACTCGTACGAGAGAAAACACATATTGCACAAACAGACACCAAAGTTCATGACAAGCGAGCAAACCGTCTGAATTTGAGAGCCCAAAGAAACAATTTCTCAAGCTGATACGTTTCTGCCTCTTCCGTTGCTGCTACCCTCGAACCGTAATCTTCCGTCAATCTCCTGGTATTCACGTGCTCACTTGACGAGCCTCCGACCTCCTGATAAAGCTCGTTGGAACGTGATCAAAGAACGTTTCGGTCTTTCCTGCGGGAGTCGTTGTATCAGGTCGATGCTCCCAAATGACTTCGATATTGCGAGCTCGGCAAGCGGCGAGAAGTGGTGCAACGGATGCGTCAGGGCGAGTTCCTCCGCCAAACCACATCAAAGTGAGAGTTTTGATCTGGTGAATCGAATCCTTGATCTTGTCAGTCCAATCTTTGAAATCCTGCCCAAGGACGGGCCTCAACAGGTGTCGGACCCCTTGAAAAGTCGGAGTCGGGGCTGAAAGCATTCGAGTCGTGTAAAGAATGGGAAGCGTCGAATGATCGAGAATTGACGACGGGAGGTGATTGATGCTACTGAGACTCGCGGTGAACGAGACGAGGTTTGGGGCGAGGCGGTTGAGGAAAGCGACTTCCTGAGGATAGAGGGCTAGAGAATAACCGATGAGAGCGAGATGTTTCAACTTTGGAAGCGAGATACGGAGCCCTCCCTCGTTGTGAATCGGGCAAATGACCATGCTGAGACGAACGAGCTCGGGGAGAGCGAAGACGGCTCCGTCAAGCTTCATGGTAATCGAGTTGAGGGAGAGCGTCGTGATATCTGTCAATCAAAATGAAACAGCAAAGTCAGCAGTGCAATTTACAGAAGCTGACATATACTCACTCGAACCGAAGAAAGCTTTCAAGGGTACGACCTGATTGTTGACGTGAGACTCTTGTAGATTGACCGCTTTCTTGACGAATTGCTTGAGCCATTTCGAAACTTTGGTCAACTTGGGTTCGTCGAAAATCAATCCTTGAATGGTTGCGAGCGAAGCATTGGAGCTGTTCTCGACAAGTAGTTGCAAGAGACCGGGATAAGCTCCAATTGAAGTGTAGATGCGTTTGAGGAGGAGCGGCTGAGCGTGAGAACGGAGAAGTTTCGAAGTGAGGCAGAGGGAACGAAAGGTAGCTTGTCGTTCTTGGTGGGCGAAACAATCGACATTCTGAAGAATGTCGCGAACGAGTTCGGTAGGAAGAGCCTCGAAGTAGCTGGTAGACATCTTCTGGATGTTTTTCGAGGAAGATCGGATCTTAGGAAGCGAGGAAGAAGATGAGCATCCGATTCTAATCCCTCTGGCGCGATTCAATGCAAGACTCACGAGTGAAAGCTACTGAGAGCAGTGAATCTTCTGTTGCTATCCTACTATTGCCAGAGGAGAGTGAGAGGGAGGGAAGCGAAGATGAAGATGAAGAATTCGAGATGGAAAGGAAGAGCGAGGGAGGGCGAGGCGTTATTCTGAGCTGCTAGGGACTCTGTTTGAGTATAATCTGAGGTTGTTTCCGAGTCGATATGAGTGATTCGAGTGAGCGAGAGTGAAGGGAAGGAAAGGAAGAGAGGAGTTGGAGCTAATTGTCACCTCTCGCCTCTCTTGCAGAGCTCAAGGTGGTCGGGATGTATACTATCAGTCGTCTCACCCCGTTCTATAGTATCCCGAGTCCATATTTCGACGAATCGATTCAAGTTTTTCGAAAATTCGTTTCGCAAGTCGTGACTGAGCTTTCTTTCTTTCTGGTCTCAAGCTGGTATACATTCGGTACAGAGCACAGCTCTAACGCAGCCCCGAGATCAAGAAAGCGACAGCAGCGATTCCAAAGGACAGGGTACAAACGAATTTCGACAAAACATTTCGCAATCTCACGGCCTCGACAGACGGTCTCCCTCTCGCTACCTTTCTCCCTCATTGCCAACAGCTTCACTTCGTTGATCTCCCATCACTCTACTGACATTTTCGATATTTCTTCTCCAAAGTACCGATTCTCGACGAGTTGTTCTCTCGGATTCTGATCGACGAACGCTCTAGTCAGACCCCGTCAACTCAAGAAGAGACAGGAGGAAGTTCAAACTCACCACCAGATATCCCAGTCCTCGTTCAAGCTCATCATGATTCCTCGCTTCCCGAATGCTTCGATTACTTCGTCCATTTCTCCCGTCTCGCTCGAACAATTGAACCTCTTGAGATTGCTTGTCGTGGGAAGATCTCGAAGAAAGGAGAGAACGTCGTTATGAGTGAGGTCGAAGTCGAGGGAGAGATGGGTCAGGGAGAAAGGAAGGGCTAAGGCGAAGGTTCCAGAGTTGAGAAGCGTAGTGATGTCCTCCTCTCGTGCTTTGCCGTGGAGGACGAGGGCCCGAAGGCTCGGAAGGTCGGTGATCGTAGGGACGAGGCTCGGGATGAACTCTGAAGGAGATAAGAACGAAAGGTCCAATGCGAGCCGTTCGAGGCGATGGAACATGACGAGAGAGGCTGAGTCGTAACGAAGAGGAACAGGAATGCAGAGTGTGCAGAGAGTATTCTGTGAGGCTCTTAACAGCTTATCCGGTCGTATCTTGGCTTCGTCGTCGGAAGTTGCAGTCCAGCGGAATTTCGTATATGCGGCTCCCAGTGTTGGCCGCGGGCACAAATAAGTATCCATTGACTCGGCAGCATTGACCCTCATCGAGTACATCGTCGACAACTTGTTGCGACCGTCGACGGCGCCGGCTTGCCTCTGCAGATCTCGGGCGGCTTCGTCGACCTCGGTGAAATGATAGATATTATCGAGAGTGAAGAGCTTGACGATAGGTAATATCTCGACAAGCCTCTTGATAAGCCTACGAGGACACAGGTCGAATCGGTAATCCGTCTCGTGGTCGACCACTGGAATGAATCTACCCGAGATCTTAACATGTCGTACTAACTGTTGCAGCTGAGGATTGCTTTCCAACGTCCGAAGCAACGCGTAAGAGGCTGGATCAACATAGAGTCGGCTGAGTTTTGGATGACGGCCGACGAAGATGTTCTCTGTGGCCGTGAATCGGAGATTGTCGTAGAGTAAAGGTTGAGCGATGGAGAGAAAGGTTTTCGAAGTCGAACAAGCTCTAGCGAGATCGCGGGGAGTGGAGAGGTGGGCGAGGATAGCTTGAAGGAGTTCGAAAGGAAGGTAGGGGATCATTAGAGGAGTTGAAGAGGAGAAGAGGTGAAGAGGAGGAGAGGCGAAGAGGAGAAGAGGTGAAGAGTGTGGAGAAATCTGAGGAGAGCGAAATCAGCTGAGCATGGGGGGCGAAAGAGACAAGAGGGGACTCACGAATGAATCTCGAGCTGACTGCGAAAGGCTTCCAGAAGGGTGGAGAGGAGAGAAGGGGGAGGGAGGAAGAAGAAAGAGAGGAAAGAAACGAACCCTCCTTCTCGAGAGAGACGCCGCGGAAATTCCGGAGCGACGACGACGACGACGAAGATAACTTTCAGGCTTCTCAGAGTCTTGTAGTGGAGAGAGCGAGAAAGCATCGTGTTCGCGATGGAGACGGTCGACAAAAGCAAGTCGAGAAAGTTTCGCACCGAGTCCTTCGCCTCAGCACAGCGTCAATGTCGTCTACTCTCCTGCGGTCCTTAGGTCTACTTCATTTGACACGCAAATCAATTCGAGCTGTTGCACTTCGTTCCGATCGTTACAAAAGATGCTTCCTCCATATTCTATGGGAAAGACGAGGTTTGCTCAGTCACGAATCTAACAGATACTAGTCGCGGGATTTGTACTCACCACCAGATCTCCCATTCTTCATTCAAGCTCAGTTTGATTCCCCTCACTTTGCAAGCCTCAGCAATTTCTCCCTCCTTTCCCGTTTCACCTGCATAATTGAACCTCGTCAACCCACTCTCCTCAGGTAGATTCTTGATGAATGCGAGGACGTCAACTGAGCTCGGACAAAGCTCGAGAGAGAGATGAGTAATCGTAGAAGGGAGGGAGTGGGCGAAGTCGTCGTTCTGAAGGAGACTGGAAAGTTCGGATTCGAAAATGTATGGGGAAAGAACAAGGAAGCGAAGGTTTGACAAAGTAGGAAGGAGGCGCAGTAGATCCATATCGACATCCTCGGGAAGCGTGGAGTCAGGTTGGGTTTCCGAGAGTTGAAGGGAGAGACGTTCGAGATGGTGGAAGTTGGAAAGTGCGGTACCAGGATCGAGTGTGATAGACAAACATGAAAGAGTGTCGTGAGAAGCCGTGAGCATTCGATCCCACATCCATGCTTTGTACGGCCACCAGAATGCGTACTTGTAACCCTCGTAAATCGTCGTGAACCCGTTCTCAATTCCCTCCCATGCTGGCTCAGTTGCAACCTGGCGGAACAGCGGGGCCACACTATTACGTGATGCACCCTTTCGCTGTTCGGTCTGAGCCCAACGCAGGGCGTAGTCGACTTCGGGATATTGAGCCAAACTTCGCACTTCGACAATCTGCAATCTTGGTGCGTCTATCACGAGAGGGCCAATCACTTCGCCAGGGTCATCTCCGTCATTGATTACCGACCATTCCCCACCCTCTACGCCTTGAATGTGTACCTGCTCGATCCGGTCTTGCAGATGTCGATTGTCGTTTTCTTTGAGCGTCCTGAGAAGGAGGCTTTCTCGACGTGGTACGTGGAACTGCGGTTCAGGAGATGCGATATTCGTAGCAATAAGTAGATTGACTTTGATGATCTTGTAGAGTAGAGGCTGAGCCGCTGAGAGGAACGACTTGGAGGTCAAACAGCACCGGGCGAGCTCTTGCGATGAGATTTCGTCGTAGGAGTGGGAGAAGAGTCGTTTGCGTTGTTTGAGCTGCTCGAAGATGTTCTGGATGATCTCAGGGGGGAGGAAGGGGATCATCTTGAACGCTGTCCTCCGCAAAAAAAAAAACATCAGTTCGACCAGCCTCGAAACGAGTCGTACCGTGATGGAGAAGCCTACCCTCGATAGCTAGATTGTTCTTTAGTACTTCGATGGTACTTTGAGTCGCCCTGTAGTTGTTGTTGAAGAGGGAGAAGACTTTGAAGATGACGAGTCGAGAAGATGGATTTTGGACTAGAGAGACGCCGTTAGTGTGGAGGTGATCGACTGAGTGTTGTGGAGAATTTCGAGTGGTTTGCTGAGCTGCAGCAAGAATCGAGTTGGAAAGGTGAAGGGAAGAAGAGGAAAAGTTCGTTTCGCTGTTTCGAACAATCGTCTCCCTCCGAGAACATCTCCAGAGTTTCGATTGACCTCGTCGATGAATCTAAAGATGAAATGAGTGCCTTTGATGCGTGAAAGCCGACGATTCCCTATCGAGTTGCGAATCAAGGCTTTCTTCTTTCACATCGCTCTCGAAATATGCTTTTCGGAGCTGTCTGACGCTCGAGAGCACCTGGTTCCGCCTTCACACGGCATAACACGTCGAGCACTTCCTGCGCCTGATCAAGACAGAGTGCCCCGGTCGGAGCGAGAATCGACAAGATGCGAAAGCCCTCTTCGAAAGAGCGCTTGTTTCCCTACCTCTCCCGCTCTCCTCTCCAGACACTTTTCTTCTAGACCCTACCGTATCCTATCGTTACAACATTACCCTCACACAACCTCCCAGCTCAAGGACCGACGAATAATTCCCACAATTCTCTATCCTGATCTTTCCTGAACGTACTCGAGATACTGGGATCACTCAGGATCCTACTCTTTGCGACTACGTTCTGTGCTCGTGATCTGAGCTCCTCTTGTGTAGGTACTTGACTTTGCTTTGTCGGTGAGCGAGAGGTCGAGGCAGAAGAGAGGGTAGGAGATGGCTGCGAATCGAAGCAGCAAGTTCAGTGGGATTAACAAGAGGTAGATAAAGAGGTAGATCTCACTGGTCCTCCTGCGTTTGAGGGAGAGAGAGTTGTTGATTGATGAACTGATTCTGGTGACCCTTCCCTTCCTACCGTAGCAGATGAAGCTGGTGTATCTCCAATCAGATAATGATGTAGTCAGCAGGTGGCTAGATAGGTTAGAGAGGGAGTAAGAGCTGTCTTACCTCTAGACCTAGTCGAGTCTCGACTTTGAAAAGGAGTGTAGGGAGAAGGTGCAGAAGATCGCTCCCGATGATCCCTTTGAGTTCTTGCTGGGAGAGGCGTCCCGAGGAGAGCAGAATCTGGCATAGTTCGAGAGGTTGAAATTGGAAGTGAAGGAAGAAAAGGAGAGGGATTTCGCAACTTTTGACACCTCGATCTGACTAGACTCCCAGGCTTTGCAAGCAGACGCAAGAGAATGAGATCCGACAAGAGAAGCATCAATATTTGAACAGAGGAAAGAACGACAAAAGGAACGATTCAATGGTTTTTAGACAGAAAAGAACGAATGCTATGGTGACAGAGGGGGAACACAGATTAGGAGACGAATAACGAGAGAACAAAATAGCGAAACTGCGAGTGAAGGGGAAACGAACTGCAGGGGCTTGCGAGGGTTGACGAGTGGAAAGTGAGAAAATCAACCGCTCGATGCGGAGGGAGTAGTCGGCAGACGATCAGAGGTCATGACGCTGTGAGAAGATGTCACAGTCAGTACGTGATGCCTTGGAGATGGACAGAAAGGAAATCATACCGGTAGAGTGAAGTTTGAGTGAAAGACCATCCTTGCGAGATGATCAAGAACGGATGATGTTTCGCTTCCGAAGCTTTCGGTCGTTGGCTCGGTTCACTACGGAGGAGTCCGGGAAGTCAGTATTTTGCTTGTGATTGGATCGTGATGGTAGAGAACGTACATTTGAAGACAATTGCTAACGAACTCTTCGGCATAGGCAGATCTTTCGACATCGTCGGGAAGAGGAGGTCTCATACGTTCAGCACCGAGCTACGACGATCACAAGTCCTGTCAGAAATGAGTTTAGATGGGTAGCTGACGAAGAAGCGTACCTTGAACATGGCACCCATGAAACCCTCTCCTTCCCAAGGTCGAGAACCTGCGAGCATTTCGATACAGATACAACCCAAACTCCAGATATCGGCTTTCGCAGAGTATCCTTGTTTGTTGTTGTGAATGACTGGGGGACGGCGAGAGTCTCGTTAGTCTAGTTCGAACAGCGAAAAGAGAGGGAAGAAGGAGAGCTTTACCTTCGGGCGCCATCCAGAAGATTGAGCCTTGCATCGACATGTTCTCGTTGTTTTGATAAATATCGCCTGTGACGCTTCACCTCAATATACTTGCACAAACGGAAGTATCGAGCGAAAGAAAGCGCACCTGATTTCTTTGAAGTACCGAAATCCGAAATCTTGCACATTCCATCCTGGTCGATGAGGATATTGTCCGCCTTCATATCTCGATGGAGAATGCCCAAAGAATGAAGATATTCGAGACCGTCGAGGATTTGAAGAGTGAAGAATTTGATGACGTTCTCTTCGAACTGATTCGAGCGGAACAATGAGTCAGTCTGAATGACGCCCGCGGGCGACAGGATGACTTACTTTGCCATGAGTACGAATGATGCGACCAACAGAACCACCAGGAACATATTCGAGGAAAATCGACAAGAATTCGTGAGTTTGCTCCATACCTGATCAAACACTAGCTCGTCAGTCTTCGAAAACGCACAGAAAAGATAGGATGGGGCTCACCAAGATATAATACGATATTCGGATGATCGAGATCCTTGAGTAACTCGATCTCAGCTTTCAAACTCGAGATCATTCCCTTCGTTCGTTGATCCTCTTTGTCCGAGAATGATCGAGGCATTTCGACCTGCTTGACTGCGATCGTTTCTCCAGTCGTGACACTGAGAGCGATGTAGACGTGACCATAGGTACCTCGACCGATCAAATCTCCTTTGATCCATTTGTACGAGACTATTTCAAAGCGAAAAGAATCAGCACAAGATCGCAACCAGGGAGCAGGGAGGTCGAGCTCACAGTTTTCAGGATCGTCGTCAGAAGTCTCCTTGATCGCGTTGATATTCTTCATTTGCGCCGACGTGACTTCCTCAATCCTCGCTCCAAACAGTTTCGTACTTCTTCGCCTCAACAAGTTCGATCCCAATCCACTGACTGCTCTCGCTACGTTGTTACCAGCTTTCTGCAGCATTCGTTTACGATCTTGAGCGACGACTCGAATAGACTTGCGATAACCGAGAGGTCCTCCAGCACCCGTTCCCGTTCCTCCTCCAGATCCAGCTCGATTTGTTCTCAGCGGAGGCGCATCTCTAACAGGAGAGGATCCTGTCGAAGGAGTACCAGGCGTAGGAGTCGGGAGGTCGAAGACGGGTTTATCGAGATCGTGTTCGGGGAAGAAGACGTCCAAGTTTTCGAGAACCGTTTCGACTGGTGGACGAATCGCCCAATCTTTCTCGTCTTTCTCTCGAGCTGCGAAAGAGTTGCGACGTCCGATCGCTGGAGAAGAGTAGCGTGTGAGTTCGTCGAGTCGAGGATTGTGAGGTTTTCGAGAGGAGCGACTGCCAGAGGGAGGAGAGGGTTCACTCGATCTTGGTTGTTGCTGAGCAGAAGAAGGAGGTTTGCCAGAGTTGTTCGATGTGAGCCGAGGGTCAGGGAGACCAGCAGGTGTACCGTCAATGGTGAGACGAAGATTCGGTCGTTTGTGTCGATCGTGAGGAGAGGAGGGTGAAGATGGGTTCATGCCGTCGAGTCGCAGACCTTGATTCTGTGGAGTCGAAGGAGCGCCTCCAGGTCCGAATCCAGGGAAGAAGGTAGCGTCATCTTCGAGTTCGTCGCCAAACTCGTCGAGTAATTTCGGAGTTGTCGGTTGAGATTGCCCTTGCCCTACTCCTAAGCCGATCGTTCCAGTACCAGCTCCTCCAGTATCGTAAGGCTTCAGCGTACCACTCGCCATCAAGGTACTATCCTCATTCGCATCACTCAAGTTCGAAGCACCGAATCGACTGAGAATTGTTTGTTGCCAATCTTGAGCGTTCGGAACAGAAGCTTTCCGTTCGTGAGCAGAGCCTCCACTTCCTGTACCATGATTCGAAGAAGATCCTCCTCCACTCGGAGCTGATCCGGAAGATGAAGAGCTGTATTGAGGTTTCATAGGAGAAGAGATGGGAGCACCGTAGGGAGAAGAAGCGGGAAGAGGAACTGTAGTCGAGGCATGGGCGAGAGGGGAGTGGACGGAGGGTGAGAACGGAGAAGGATGACCTCCGGAAGACAGAGACGAAGAGAGTTGAGCTTGAGATTGACCGATGGGGAACCAAGTACTCGTCTCCTCATCGATCGGATCTCCGAATTCGTCCAGTCTAGGACCTTGCTGTGAATTCGACTTGCTCGTAGGAATCGAGACGTATGGACTCGAATCGCTTGAAGGAGTACGAGGTCCACTCGCACTGGCGGAACTTCGAGCAGAGGGAGTTGGATGGTATCGATCAGGTGAAGCGAGACCATCGTACAGGCCGTCGTCGTCTACGAAGGGTGGCACAGCCGATGCGTTCGGAGAATTGAGAGTCGGAGAAGGTGCGGAAGGAGCCGCGCGACCACTTTGTCCAGGAACGAGAATCGAAGGAAGATGTTGCTTGAGCTGTCCTTCTCGACTCCTCCTTCGCTCATCCCGCTCGCTCGCGCCACCAGCTGATGCACTGCTACCGCTCGACTCCCTTCTCCTTCCTTCTTCGTCTCGTCGTCGATCTTCGACTGCGTATTGATCGCTCTTCTTTCGTGACGATCCTCCACCTGCAGCTGCTGAAGAAGAACTTCCACCTGTGTACGTCTGTTGGAGGACTTCTCCAGGTTTCAACTCGACTTGACCGGTGCTGAGATCGTACATCGTCGAAGGTCGAGGTTGATTCCAGACTTGATCGACAGGTGGTCTTCCAGGAACGCCAGTTTGAGTCGAAGGTGGGTAGGCAGGAGAGGTGTAGGAGCGAGATTGAGCTTGTTGTTGTGCTTGAACAGGGGAAGAGTAGAATGCGGAAGCGGGAGGAGGGGGAGGGGGAGACAGTGCAGAATTCGTAGAAGAAGAAGGATTCGGTGGGGCAGATGGATCGAAAGGAACTGTCGACAAGTATTGAGGAGGTATCGGAGGAGGAACTGGAGCTCGGCCGTAATCGAATCCCCCGGGACCCTGAGGGGAAGTCGAATAATGCCCTCTGAGATTGTCCGCACTTTTGCTCATCATCTTCGATTGCGCTGCTAATCGATCTTGTTGCTGGACATTGTAAGGCGTTTTGTGATTGACGGGGGCGAGAGAAGCGGAAGAAGCGGGAGGGTGTTGAGTGTAAGTGATTCCGACAGTCGAATTTCCAGTTTGATACGAAGATTGCAGCGAGAGGTTGTGATATGGAGAATTCGGAAGAGGGAGGTTCTTGTAGGGTTGAGAGGTGTATTGAGGGAGATTGGTTCGAGGATCGTAGAGAGCGCGAGAATTGGGAGGATGAGGCGAAGTTCCGGAACCGGGAGGTCGAGTGAGCATTTGATGTGTCGAACTCGGCTGAGGAGAAGGAGGTAGAGGCATATTCGAAGGAGCGGGGGCGGTGATCGATCGGTTCCAGTTCGGGGACGAGACTTGGATCGAAGGAGCGGTTTGCATTCTTTGTCGAAGCTGATTGTGAGCTGCCATTTCTGCGTGATCGGGCATACTCGACGACGAGATGATCTGTGATTGAGATTGAGGTTGCGGAGGTAATCGACGAGTCGGACCTGAAGGACCCATGACGACTTGATTCGATCCTTGACTAGGAGGAGCGGTCGCACTCTGTCGAGGAGTTGGCATGAAGTAATCGTCTCGACCTGTCGATGATGCGTGTCCACCTGTAGGAGTCGTACTCCCAACTCTGTTGCTGTTCTCCCGTTCCCTTGTCACTCCAGAGGTACCGCTTCGACTTCTTTCCATTGGTGGA